>Ga0193696_1000014_pt1 | contig 87688 bp, 81 predicted proteins | sample L3m1metaG_FD_145074 | JGI IMG/M metagenome (GOLD analysis project Ga0193696, IMG submission 145074) | Soil microbial communities from a riparian zone of the East river system, Colorado, United States - L3m1 | ecosystem: Environmental > Terrestrial > Soil > Riparian zone | place: USA: East River... | reverse complement strand
ACGTCCGCAAGTGGATCGAGGGAAAAGAAATCGCCAAGGAGATCTACGTGCCGGGTAAGCTGGTGAACATCGTGGTGAAGGGATGATGCGCAAACTCCTCGCACTGGCGGCACTGCCAATTCTGCTTTCCTCCTGCGGCTACGCGCTCGTGGGCCACGGCAACATGCTCGATGCGTCGATCCGGACGATCGAGGTCCCGGCGTTCGTGAACAAGACGACGCGCGTGGAGCTCGAGCAGCGCGTCACGCAGTCGGTCGCCGACGAGTTCGTCTCGCGCGGACGGTTGCGCCTGGTGAAGACGCCGGCGGAGGCGGACGCCATCCTGCGGGGTTCCATCGATAGCTTCGGCATCTTCCCCATCGCCTTCAACCAGCAGGGACGCGCGACGCAGTACCAGGTCGCGATCACCGCGAACATCGAGCTGGTCGATCACCGCAACGACGACAAGGTGCTCTGGAAGAACGACCAGTACCGCTTCACGGAGAACTACCAGGTCGACCTGCAGACCGCCGACGCGTTCGATCAGGAGAGCCGCGCGATCCGCGAGATCGCGGTCCGCTTCGCCGAGTCGCTGGTGTCGAATCTACTCGAAGGTTTCTAGCCTGAGCAGGGGACGACGAGGGCGCCTCCGGCGGGCCGGCACGGCCGGCAGCGCTTGAGGTCAACGCGAAGATAAACGCTGCCGGCCGTGCCGGCCCGCCGGAGGCGCTCCCGTCGTATCTCCGCTCACGATAGCGAAATCGTGTAGCGGCCGCCGTTCTCGTCCATCGTGAGCGTGCCGCGGCGGACGTACGTGTCGACGATCGTCTCCAGCAGCTCGTCGGGGATGTCGGCGCCGGCGAGGACGTCTTCGAGGAAGCGGCGGGTCACGGCGTTGATGTCCTCGAGCGCGATCGGGCTTCGCGAGCGGAGGAGCTCGACGAGTTGCGCGTCTTCTTCCGGCGAGAGCGCGAGCGAGTCGTCGACCTCGAATCCGATCAGCGCGGCGACTTCATCACGCAACGTGTAGCTTCCTTCGTGATGATCGAGCCACCCACTGACACCACGGTCGATCGCATCGCGTTGCGAGCCGGGAAGGCGCGGCGCGTTGGGGAGTGAATCGATGGCGGCGCGGACGTCGCTGTCGGCGATCAATCCGCGGCCGTGACGGCTGTGCAGGATCGCGAGGACGGCGATGACCTGAGGCGGGGGAGTCATGCGTTGAGGACAGGCGAGGCCGCCTGTCCCCCCACAGGAAGGAAACTACTTCGCGGCAGCGCGCCTGGCAGCGGCGCTGAGGCGGGCTTTGTAGCGATCGGCGGTGTTGGTCTTGATCACACCCTTTTTCGCTGCTTTGTCGATCTCCGAGAATCCGGTCGCGATCGACTTGTCGTCCGCCGTTCCCTCGGCTACGGCCGTGCGGGCCTTCTTCAACGCCGAGCGCAGGCGCGTCTTGCCGGCGCGGTTAATCTCTTTGTGTTTTTCGGCCTGGCGTCTCTGCTTCTCGGCCGAGCGAATGTTCGCCATGAATCAATGCTCCTGTTGTCTGACGTTAATTGATTGAAAGCCGGGCATTTTACCGTGAATCGACCCCGAGGCGCTTGAGTTCTTCGCGAGCCTTCGCGGCCTCGGGCGATTTCGGGTGTTCGTGCACCACGTACTGCAACTGCACGATCCCCATGTTTTTTTCGTTGAGCTGGATGTATGCGTACCCCTTTTTCAGGAGCGCGCTCGCCACCTTGTCGGATTTCGGATAACCGGTGACGACGCTGTCAAACTGTGCAATTGCCTCGCGATATTTCTTCTGCGAGTAGAGGCTCTCGCCGATCCAGTACGCCGCGTTGTCCGCCAGGTCCGATTTCGGGGCCTTCGAAACGACCTCCCGGAAGCCCGCAATGGCCAGGTCGTAATTGCCGCGGCCGTAGTCGCGATACGCCGACTGGTAGGTGTCGAGCGGATTCACGCTCGAGGTCGCCGGCGACTGCACCGTCACCTCACTCATCGCAGGAGTGGACTGCGTCGTGCCCGGTGCAGCAGTAGCGGGCGCTGCAGCGGCCTGCGCGGCGGCCGACGCTTTCAGATCGTCGACGTCGTGCTGCGTCTGCGTCACCTGCTGCACGAGCCGGTCGAGCCGATAGTTCGTCTGCTCGATCGATCCCTGCGCGTTGTTCAGCCGGTCCTCGATCGAGTCGACCTTCGTCACCAGCGTCGCGTTCGACTTCAGCAGCGTCTGCGTCTGGTCGGCGATCCGCGTGTTGACGTTCTGCACTTCTTCCTTGCTCGATGCCGTCCGCTTCAGCGCGGCGATCTGCTCCTGCAGGTCGGAGATCTGACTCTGCAGCTTCTCCATGTCCGAAGAAGAGGCGCACGCCGTCGCGAGGAACGCGACGGCGGCGACTGCGATGCTCTGGCGGATGGTCATGATCATTTCCCGACGATGACGAGATGCGCGCGGCGGTTCTTCGACCACGCCGACTCGTCGTGACCCGGATCGAACGGACGCTCTTCGCCGTAACTGACGGTGCGGATGCGCGATCCGTCGACACCGAGCGTGGCGAGGTACTCCTTCGCGGTGTGGGCGCGCTTGTCGCCGAGCGCGAGGTTGTACTGCTCGGTGCCGCGCTCGTCGCAGTGGCCTTCGACGAGGAGGCTGTAGGCCTTGCCGTCGCCCTTCAGCCAGTTGGCCGAGGAGGTGAGCGCCGTCTGGGCGTCGGCGGAGAGGCCCGCCTCGTTGTATTCGAAGTAGGCGTCCTGAATGTAGCCGTGCGACTGCGCATAGCGATTCAGCTCTTCGATGTCGGCAGGGAGCGTCTCGGCCTGGACCGGCTTCTCCTGCACGAAGTCGCTGTTCTCGACCTTCGTTTCAACCGGCGGCGTCGGCGGTGTGGCCACCACCGGCGGCGCGGTGTCCGTGACGATTTTTTCCGGCGTCACCGGCTTCGGCTTCTTGGGACACGCCATCGCGAACATACCCAGCACCACCACACACACAGTCCACGCGAGAGCTTTCATTGTCTTCTTCATGCTGAACTCCTTAAGTCAGATGATATTCAATCACTTTTCTTCGACCAGTCCGGGTCCTTGTTCTCGCCGGTGAAGGTCAGTTGCTCAATATCTGTCCCATCGAGGCGGATCCGATAAATCTGCCATTTGCCCGAGCGGTTCGATTGAAACGCGAGCCACTTGCCGTCGGGCGACCATGTCGGCTGCTCGTTAGACCCTTCACCCGCGAGAATGCGACTCTCGCCATTGATCAGGTTCGCGACGCGGATCTGAAAGCGGCCGCTGACGCGCGACGTGTACGCAATCTGCTCGCCGTCGGGCGAGAAGGTCGCGTCGTCGTTCCAATCGCCTTCGAACGAGATGCGCCGCACGTTCGCGCCCTCGGCATCCATGACGTAAATCTGCGGCGAGCCGCTGCGTCCCGAGGTGAATGAGATCTGCCGTCCGTTCGGACTCCACTCCGGCGTCGACTCGATCGTCGAGGAGTTCGTGAGGCGGCGGCGATTCGAGCCGTCGTCCTTGATCACGTAAATGTCGGGATTGCCGTTGATGGAACCGACGAACGCGATGTCGTTCGACACCGGCGAAAACGTCGCCGACGTGTTGAGCTGCAAGCCGGTAGCCACACGGATGCGGCCGCCGCCGCGGCGGTTGATGACGTACATGTCGCTCGTGCCGCGCGCGAACGACGTGTAGACCATTCGCTCGTTGTCGGGCGACCAGCTGGGGAGGATCGACAGCGCGCCGTGATGCGTGATCGCGCGCTGGTTGCCGCCGTCCCAGTCCATCAGCCAGATCTCCCAGTGTCCGTCGCGATCGGAGGCGAAGCCGATCTGCGAGAGGAACGGACCGGGACGTCCGTTGAGCGAGCGGACGAGATCGGAGGCGAGCATGTGCGCGAGCCGCGTGAGCGCAGCCAGCGGACCGCGATAGCGCTTGCCGAACTGCGTCTGGCCGGTCGTGTCGGTGACGCGCGCCTCGACGACGAAGTCCTCGCCTTCCATCCGGATGGCGAGCTTCAGCAGGAGCTGCGCGTTGATGCGCTGCAGCACCTCGGGGGTGATGGCGACGTTCGGCGGCAGCGGCGCGATGGCGAAGATGCCGGACATCGAGATGTCGCGCGTGAGCGGCTTGAAGAGCGGTTCGTTGATCGTCTCGAACGTCGTGCCGGTGAATTCGGGCGCGGGGATGGCGATGCGCAGGACCGACGCCGCCTTCGTCGGGTCCATCGTGGTCGTGATCTGGGTCTGCGCCCAAAGCGGAAGCGCCGTAGACAACAGAAGCGGCAGCGCCGCGAACAACAGGAGAAGAAGTTTTCTCATCGGAATGTCAGGTGTACTCCCAGGAAGGTTCCACCGTAGCCGAACGGCAGCGGAGGAAGCGGTGACGATTCGAGAACGGCGCGCAGCGCGGCGCGGTCGAAAGTCGGGTTCATGCTCGATGTCTCGACCTTCGCATCACGGATCGTGCCGTCGCGGTCGATGATGAAGAAAATGATGGTGGTGGCGTTGCTGACCTGCGGCCGCAGCCACTTCTGTCCGATCAGCGTATGCATCCGCTCGATGTAGATCGAGTAGGGGAAGTCGCCCCCTTCGAGACCGGTGATGCCGGAGCCGCCGGCGGGAACGGGAGGCGGTCCAGCCGGAGGAGTGACGACCGGATTCTCGGCGCCCTTCTTCGTCGATTTGCCGAACGGGGAGAGCGGCACAGCGTTCGGCACCGGCTTGGCGGCCGTCGGTTTCACGTCCTCGGGCTTCGGCTTCGGTCCCTCGATCTTCGGTTCTTCTTTCTTTGGTGGTTTTTCCAGTGGGGGGACAGGCGCGCTCGCCTGTCCAACGGGGGTGAGGGAGGGTGAGGCGAAGCGGATATTCAGCACCGACACCTGCTGCGGCACCGTCGCGTGCATCGCGCTCCAGATGGCCAGTGCGGAGATCCCGCCGTGCATCAGGAGGGAGATGAGGATCGCCGGCGCGCGGCCTGCGTCGAGCGTGGCGCGCGCGGCGAGGATGTCACCGACGCGGTCGTCCATCTCGCTCTCGTGGTTGAGTCACCATCCCGAGCTGCTCAACCCCAGCCCGATTCATCACGTCGAGGACCGCCACCACCCGCCCGTACGGCACCGACTTGTCGGCTTCGAGCAGAGCGCGCTTGATCCGCCGCGCGCGCAGCATCGTGCCGAGGGTCTGGTCGAGGTTCGAAGAGCCGACCGGCGTGTCGTCGATGTAGACCGCGCCGCTGGTCGCGATCGTGATCTTCGCCGGATTGTTCGACGCGAGCTCCAGGCTCCGTCCCTCGGCCGTCGGCAGCGCGACCGTCAGTCCCTGCGTCAGCATCGGCGCGGTGATCATGAAGATCACCAGCAGCACGAGCATGACGTCGACCAGCGGCGTGACGTTGATCTCGGCGAGATCATTCATGTCGTCGCTGTCGGTCGTCCTGAACATCACTCGTTATTAGACGCTCTCAGGTGAAATTGCGTTCCGTCAGATTCAGAAACTCGAGCGTGAAGTCTTCCATCTGTCCCCGCGCCTGGCGCATGCGCTGGACGAAATGGTTGTATGCAAGAAGCGCGGGAACCGCGGCGAAGAGGCCGGCGGCGGTGTTGATGAGGGCCTCGCTGATGCCGGGCGCGACCGCTGTGATCGACGTCGTGCCGCTCGTGCCCATCGACGTGAACGCCTCCATGATTCCCCACACCGTGCCGAAGAGTCCGATGAACGGAGTGGCCGCGGCAGTGGTGGCGAGGAAGGGGACGAAGCGCTGCAGGCGGGCCGATTCGATGCGCGTGGCGCGGATCAGCGAGCGCTCCACGGAGTCGAGCGATCTGACCTTCGTATCGCCATGTGCGATCTGCGCCTCGATCTCCGCGTAGCCGGCCTTGAAGAGTCCGACCAGCGAGGAGTGGGCGAGGGCGGCGGTCGCAGACTGCACGTCCGCGAGGCGCTTCGCCTTGCGGAAGACCGCGGTGAAGCGGCGCGACGCGCCGTCCGAGCGACGGAAGCGCTGCGCGACGACGATCATCGTCGCCCACGAGATGACAGAGAAGAGGAGGAGGATCGCCAGGACGGACTTACCCACCACCCCCGTATGCAGAAACGCCGTCCAGAGCTGCACGGGACGGAGCGTATCAGAAAGCGGATAGCAGATAGCAGATAGCAAAACCGCGGACACGATCCCCTTGCTATCTGCTATCCGCTATCTGCTATCTAACCTACGCCGTCATCCGATGCTGCTCCTCCATTACCAGTCCGTGCGTGATCAGGTAGAACTCGATGTCGTCCGCCGACAGCGGATAGAGCACGCGTCCGTCGCCGCGGGCGCTGGCGCTCAGGTAGCCGCTGCCGTCCTGGCGGATGATCAGCACGTCGCCGTGAAACTGCTGCGGAAGGCGCGAGAGCAGGTCGATGCTCTCGCCCGCGGTCGCGCCGCGATCGATGACCACGCGCTCGACGTCGCGCTCGAGCTCCGACATCGCGTGCCGCAGCGCGTATTCGAGCATCGCCGCCACCCGCACGAAGATGATGCGCGTCGGCGCGTGGGAGGTGCCGTCCCAGTCGCGTGACGTGATCGACGGGCTGCGATGAACCAGGGTGATCCGCCTCATGTCCTGCATGACGGGCTCCTTCAGAAATGCGAGGTGGCGAGAATCAGGGCGATGAAGAGCGAGGGAAGCGACATCGTGACGATGACGCGCCAGCTCTGGCGTCCGCCGCGCATGTCGTTGACAGTGTTGAGAACGAAGTCGGTCATTGGGTTTCTCCTTAGTTCTGCTTCGGAAGTGGGATGGTGCGCATGCCGAAGTTGTCCTTCGGCCAGAGGTTGAGCGGAAGTGTGCGGCCGTTCACTTCGTAGTTCTGGGCGCGCGTGGAGACGAGCTCGATCGATCCGTTCTGCGGGACGCGGTAGGTGTCTCCGTCGTAGTGGAACTCGGTTCCCGGCTCCCCGACGAAGCGGTAGGAGACCGTGTCGATGTGGCAGGTGAGGCTCTTCACCTGAGGCGCCGGGTGGTAGCGCTTCTGAATCAAACCGATGAGGTCGATCTTGATGGTCATGGCGGCGACGGTGAAGATTGAAAGCAGCATGTTGTTTCTCCTGCCGCTCCCATATCTCAAGGGTCAGACCATCTGTCCGAAATGCGATAACATCAAGTTTGCCAGTAGTTTAGCTTTTTAGGTGGAAAGTTTACTGCGTTCGGAAACTGGACGGGCGTATGATTTTCACGAAATGGCTGACGAACTTCGCGATCGCATCCTCATCATCGACGACGAGCCCTCCATCGTCGCAGGCCTCGAAGCGCTCCTCGGGGACGACTGGGACGTGCGCACCGCGGGCGACGGACGGGAGGCGCGGCGAGTGTTCGCCGAGTTTTCGCCCGACGTCGTTCTGCTCGACGTGCAGCTTCCCGACGTCAACGGCATCGACCTGCTGCACGAGCTGAAGATGTACGCGGAGTCGACCGCCATCATCATGATGTCGGCGCACGGCACGTTCGAGCGCGTGGTCGAGTCGATGCGGCTGGGCGCCGAGACGTTCCTGCAGAAGCCGTTCGAATACGAGTCGCTGCAACTGACGCTGCAGCAGGTCAAGCGGATGATCGCCACGCAGCGCGAGATGTTCGCGCTCCGCCGCGCGGAACCGAAAGACGTCGAGCGCTTCCCCGGCATCTCGCCGGCGATCGTGCAGCTCAACCAGATCATCGGACAGATCGCGCGCGCTCCGTCGCCGGTGCTGATCGAAGGCGAATCGGGGACGGGCAAAGGCGTGCTGGCGCGAATGATCCACAGCCGCTCGCCGCGATCGCGCGCGCCGTTCGTTGACCTCAACTGTGCCGGGCTGTCGAAGGAGCTGCTGGAGTCGGAGCTCTTCGGCCACGAGCGCGGCGCATTCACGAATGCGATGCAGACGAAGCAGGGACTCTTCGAGATCGCGGCCGACGGCACGCTCTTCCTCGACGAGATCGGCGAGATGGAGCTGACGGTCCAGGCGCGGCTGCTCAAGGCGCTGGAGGACAAGCGCTTCCGCCGCGTCGGCGGGATTCGCGATCTGCGCGCCGACTTCCGCCTGGTCGCGGCGACGAATCGCGATCTGCTCGCCGAGGTGGGAGAGGGGCGCTTCCGCGCCGATCTCTACTATCGATTGAACGTGGTCCGCATCCGCATGCCGCCACTGCGCGAACGGCTGGAAGACGTCCCCATCCTGGTGGAGGCGATGATGCCGGCGCTGGCGAAGGAGATCGGCCGCTCGATGCCGAAGGTGAGCGGACGGGCGATGAAGAAGCTGTCGAGCTACGCCTGGCCGGGCAACGTGCGCGAGCTGCGCAACGTGCTCGAGCGCGCGCTGCTCACGCTCGTGGGCGACGAGATCCGCAGCGAAGACCTCGCGCTGGAGACGAACGCCCTGCCGCCCGGCGCCGCGGTGACCGGCGGTATGCCGAGCGAGGAGTGGGAGATCCGCCCGCTCGACGACGTCATTGCCGACTACGTGAGCGCCTCGGTGACGGCGACGAGCGGCAACGTGCGGAAGGCGGCGCGCCAGCTGAAGATCAGTCCGTCAACGCTCTACGCGCGAATGAAGGCGAAAGCGTAGACGTCGAAAAAGCGCCGATATTGCCATCCGGTTCTCCGGAACAATATACTTCCGCCGCTTTCGGTGCGACGCCCTCCTGTCACAGATGCTGTAGTCGCTGCGGCGCCCTCCGGGGAAATCGTTTTCTGGGGTCGCGGTGCGCAGCAGACCTTCGGTTACTCGGCCTCGGAAATGGTCGGCAAACCTCTGTCGACGATCGTCCGGTTGCCGCGCCTTCGCACCGGCGGCACGTTCCGCGTCGATGCCACGCGCAAGAGCGGCGAATCGTTTCGCGCGGGCGTGGTCGTCGAGCCGTGGTCGCATGGCGACGACGCGCTGATGTCGGTCGTCATCCGCGACGAATCGCGCTGGAGCCTCTTCGCCGATTTCGTCGACATCGTGTCGCAGCACACCAGCTTCGCCGCCGCCGCGCCGCGTGTGGCCGAGGCGATCGGGCGAGCGCTCGGATTCGACGCGGTGGCGGTCTGGGCCGCTGACGAGGATCCTCCGCGACGGACCGTCTGGTGGAGCGCCAACGGCTCGGCGGTGCGTGAGACCGGCCTCGTGGACCGGGTGCGGCGAGCCGGCGAAGTGGTGGTCACCGAGGGCGCGATCGTTCTCCCGATCATCGATCGCACGACCGTCGTCACCGTGATCGAGCTGTTCTGCGACGACGGCGAGTCGAGCGCCGCTCAGCTCGAGGAGCTGACGCGCATCGCCGCCTCGGCGGGCCGCTTCCTGAGCCGCGAGCGGATGTCGGTCGCGCTCCGCGCCTCCGAAGAACGCTATCGCCTGCTCTTCAGTGAAAGCGTCGCCGGCGTCTGCGCCGCGACTCCGCGAGGCGTCATCACCGGCGCGAATCGCGCCTTCATGCAGATGTTCGGTGTGGACGACGTGAAGGACGTGCGTTTCGAGACGCTGCTCGCCGACCGCGCCGACTGGAAACGGATCGCGCGTGAGCTCGAACAGCACGGCAGCGTCGCGAACAGGGAAGTGCGGGGTCTCCGCCGCGATCAGCCGTCGTTCTGGATGCTGCTCAGCGTCACACCGCTGATCGACGGACGCGACTCGCTGCTGATCACCGCGATCGACATCGACGCGACGCACACGTTCTCCGAGGCGCACGACCTCTCGACCGGCGGCGTCTTCGACCTCGGCGACGGCGCGAAGATTCGCGCCTCGGACGGCCTCTATCGGCTGTTCGGGCTCGAGCCGCAGTCGCGGCCTCTCACCTTGCGCTACTTCTTCCGCCGCACCTTCGCGGACGATCGCGATCGCCTGCGCGGCGCGCTGGAGCTGGCGCGTACGCGCGGCTCGCTCGACGTCAAGCTTCGCATCCGCCGCGACGACGGCGAGACCCGCTACCTGCGCGTGCAGGCGAGGCTGCGCCATCAGCGCTGGATCGGGAAGGTGAGCGACACGACCGAGGAGGAGCTGGCGGCGCACGATCGCGTCGAGTTGCAGCGCCAGCTCGGTGAGACGCGCCGGCTCTCGAGCCTCGGGCAGCTCGCCGCGACGATGGCGCACGAGTTCAACAACGTGCTGATGGGGATCAGCACGTTCGCGGAGGTGCTGCGGCGCAAGACGCCGGGAGAAGTGCCGGTGCAGAACGCGGTCGCGCAGATTCAGCAGTCGCTTGGACGGGGACGGCGGATCACCGACGAGATCCTTCGCTTCACGCGCGAGCCGGCGCCGGTGATGGCGACGATCGACGTGAAGCGCTGGCTGAACGACTTCCTCCCCGAGGCGATGGCGCTGACCGGCGGTCGCGCGGAGCTCGAAGCGGGCGACGAGCTGTTCATCCGCGGCGACGTCGCGCTGCTCAATCAGGTGCTGGCGAATCTCGTGATCAACGCGCGCGACGCGGCGCCGGAAGGTCCGATCCGCATCACGGCGAAGGCGACGCTGGACGATCGTCTCGAGCTGGTGATCGCCGATCGCGGCATGGGCATCGCGCCGGAGGTCCGCGAGCGGATCTTCGAGCCGCTCTTCACGACGAAGCGAAGCGGCACCGGACTGGGGCTCGCGGTCGTGCACCAGGCGGTGAGCGCGCAGGGGGGCACGATCGAGGTGCAAAGCGAAGTCGGACGCGGCACGGAGTTCCGGCTTTTCTTTCCGCTCGTCGCCGGCGAAGTGGAGTCGGCGGAGTCCCGCTCTGTGTCGCGATTGCTGCTGGTCGAAGACGATCCCGCGGTCACGCTCGCGTTGCGCGCGATGCTGGAAGCCGAGGGGATCGACGTGCGATCGGCGACGAACGGCCGCGGTGCGATGAGCGCCATCACGAAGCAGATTCCCGACGTCGTTCTGCTCGACATCGGACTGCCCGACATGAGCGGCGTCGACGTCTACACGGAGATCGCCACGCGCTGGCCGCGGCTGCCGGTCGTCTTCATCACCGCGGAGCTCGACGACACGGCGGTGGCGCAATTCCTCCGCCGGCCCCATGTTGGTTTCTTGCGGAAACCCTTCGAAGCGGAACAATTGCTGGAGACATTGTCCCGAATTACTGCTATAAAACGTTCAGATTCCGAACGAAAATCGGAATCAGGACGAAGCTCAACTTCCCGTCGATCGAAGTAAGGTACAGCCCGCTCTACACTTACGAGGTCTCAAGCGGATGGCACACCGCTTGTTCTAATCGAGTCGATCCAAATGCGCACTGCTGTCGCGGTCGGGCTGTTCTATTGCTCCGAGGACGAGCTCTCGGCGGTGCGCCGCCATTTGCCGCCGTCGATGACCGTGACGCTGTACGCCGACGACGGCTCCGACGCCGCCTGCGATTTCGCGATCATCGGCTCGTCGGCGGTGAAGCGGCGCGCGGTGGTGACGGCGCTTCGCGAGAAGCTCGGCGGCACGCCGGCGCTGCTGCTGCTCGACGAGATCGACGACGACGCGCCCTCCATCGCGGGCGATTTCGCCGTGCTCGCGCAATCGGAGCTCTACCGCCTCCCGTACGTGTTGCAGCGTGAGCTTCGGCTGCATCAGGCCGAGGCTGCGCTGCGGGAGAGCGAGCGCCGTTATCGCGAGCTGGTGGAGAACGCGCACGAAGGCGTCTGGGCGTTCGATCACGAAGGCGTCACCACGTACGCGAATCACCGTATGGCGGCGCTCCTCGGCGTCTCGCTCGAGTCGCTGCAGCGCGCTTCGTTCTTCGACTTCATCGATCCACAGCAGCGCGCCATCGCCCTGACCAAATTGCAGGGGGCCGCCAACGGCGCGGGCGAGGCGCACGAGTTTCGTTTCCGCCGGCGTGACGGGACGATGTTCTGGGCGTCGGTGTCGCTGAGCAACGCGCACGATCCGAGCGCCGAAACGACGGTCGTCCTGGCGCTGGTGAGCGACATCACGCCACGGCGGCAGATGGAAGAAGAGTTGCGCGGCCGCGAGATTCAGCTGGCGATGGCGCAGCACCTGGGACAGATCGGAAGCTGGGAGTGGGACTTCGAGAACGACGTCTTCTCGATGTCGCCCGAGCTCCGGCGCGTGATCGGCGGCGCGGCGGAATCAGCGAAGCTTGCCGATCTCCTCGGGTTCGTCGAGCCGGCGGAGCGGACCCGCCTGACCGCGCAGCTGCACGAGGCGGCGTCCGACGGCTCGATGTTCGACGCGGAGTTCCGCGTAACGATCGACGGCGCGGAGCGGGTCGTTCACGCCCGCGGGCAGGTGATCGGCGACGGTCTTCCGCGGCGGATGATCGGCATGGCACAGGACATCACCGCGCGGAAGGAGAGCGAGGCCGCGCTGCAGGAGAGTGAGGCGCGTTACCGGACGATCCTGGCCAATATCCCCGAGGTCGTCTGGCGCGATGACATGCTCGGCAAGCCGTCGTTCGTCAGCGACAACATCGTCGAAGTCTGGGGCTTCACCGCGCAAGAGGTCCTGGACGGCGAGCTCGAGATCTGGGCCCGTCACGTTCATCCCGGCGATCGCGAGCGCGTGCTCGCCGCTTACGAAGCGCTCTTCAACGACGGGACGAAGTACGACGTCGAATATCGCTTCCAGCGGCGCGACGGGCGATGGATCTGGATCCACAACCGCGCGGAGATCGCCGAGGTCAACGGTCAGCGGCATGCGTTCGGCGTGATCTCCGACGTGACGGAGCGCCGCCGCGCCGCGGAGGAGCTGGCGCGCTCGGAGGCGCGGTATCGCGCGCTCTTCGAGCAGGCGGGAATGATCATCTTCACGGTCGACGCGGAGGGGTACTTAACCTCGCTCAACAACACGTTCGAGGAGATCACGAAGTGGAGAGTCGATGAATGGATCGGCCGTCCGTTCGCGGAGCTGATCGCGGCGGAGGATCGCGAAACTTCGATCGAGCATTTCAACGCCGTGCTGCGCGGCGAGCGGATGACACACGATTACCGGCTGCGGACGAAAGACGGCGGCGAGGTGATCGTCGAGTCGTCGCCGCAGGCGATGCGGCTCGACGGCGAAGTGATCGGCGTGCTCGGCATCGCGCGCGACGTCACGCGCCGCCGCCACGAAGAGGTCGAGCACGAAAAAGAAAAGCGCCTGGCCAGCCTCGGGCAGCTCGCCGCGTCGGTGGCGCATACGTTCAACAACGTCCTGATGAGCATCCTCCCGTTCGCCGAGCTGCTGAAGCGGCGCGCGCCGGAAGATCCGAAAGTCGACACCGCCACGAAGCACATCTTCCAGGCCATCAAACGCGGACGGCAGGTGTCGCAGGAGATCCAGCGGCTGGCGCGTCCGGTGTCGTCGACGTCGATCGTCACGATCGACGTGGAGAAGTGGATCGCCGACGTGGCGCGCGAGGCGAGAGCGACGCTCGGTTCGTCGATCGCCATCGAGACGAAGATCAAAGATCGCGGGCTCTACGCGCGTGGCGATGATTCACTGCTGACGCAGGTGACGACGAATCTCCTGGTGAATGCCCGCGACGCGATGCCGAACGGCGGCGAGCTGACGATTGAGGCAGCGCGCGCGGCGAACGGACAGGTCGAGGTGTCGATGACCGATTCCGGTCCCGGCATTCCGGAGCACCTGCTCGACCGCATCTTCGAGCCGCTCTTCACGACGAAACGCTCCGGCACCGGCCTCGGCCTGTCGATCGCTCATCAGGCGATGGTGCAGCAGGAGGGAGCGCTGCGCGTCACGAGCCGCGTCGGCGAAGGGAGCACGTTCACGATCGTCCTCCGCCCCGCCCCGAAACCGGCGCTCGAGCCGGTACCGACGCAACACCGCGGCAACGCGCCGCGACGCATCGTGCTGGTGGAGGACGACGAGTCGGTCGGCGAAGGGATCTGCGCGTTGCTCACCGACGAAGGCTTCGACGTCCGCCTCGTCACCACCGGCGGCGCCACGTTCGAGACGGTCGCCGCATTCGATCCCCAGCTGGTTCTGCTCGACGTCAATCTCCCCGACATGAGCGGCTTTCAGGTGTACGAAGAGCTGGCGAAGCGCTTCCCCGGCCTCGACGTGATCTTCTCCACCGGCCACGCCGACGCCCGCGCCATGGGCGAAGCGCGGCATCGCAACGTGCCGTCGATCATGAAGCCGTACGACATCGACGAGCTGCTCGCGGTGGTGTCGAGGGTGAGGGCATAGCAACCACGGAAGAGCAGCACCTGCACGACCTCGCACGGCTGCGCCGCGTTCGCGATCGAATCGACCGCGAGTACGCGCAGCCGCTGGACGTCGAAGCGCTCGCCCGTGACGCCAACATGTCGGCCGGACACCTCAGCCGCCAGTTCCGGCTCGCGTATGGCGAGTCGCCGTACAGCTATCTGATGACGCGACGCATCGAACGCGCGATGGCGCTGCTGCGTCGCGACGACCTCAGTGTCACCGAGGTCTGCTTCGAGGTCGGCTGCTCGTCGCTCGGCACGTTCAGCACTCGCTTCACCGAGCTGGTCGGAGTCCCGCCCAGCGTCTATCGGCGCGATGCGGCGCGCGCGACGGCGGGGATGCCGTCGTGCGTGGCGAAACAAGTCACAAGACCGGTCAGGAATCGAGAAGCGCAGGTCCCGAAGCCGAACCTAGAATGACGGGCATGGACATCAGCATTCACGCGAGCTTCCTTCCGCAGAGCGACCAGGACGCCTCACTGACCTTCTATCGCGACACCCTCGGTTTCGAGGTCCGCAACGACGTCGGATACGCCGGCATGCGCTGGATTACGGTCGGCCCTCCCGGCCAGCCTGGCACCTCCATCGTCCTGTATCCACCGGCCGCCAGCCCCGGCATCACCGAGGACGAGCGCCGCACCATCGCCGAGATGATGGCCAAGGGCACCTTCGCCACGCTCCTTCTGGCCACCGCCGACGTCGACGGCGTCTTCGCGCGCCTGCAGGCCGGCGACGCCGAGGTTGTGCAGGAGCCGACGGACCAGCCGTACGGCGTCCGCGACTGCGCGTTCCGCGACCCCGCGGGCAACCTGCTCCGCATTCAACAGCAATGAGCAAAGCGCGCGTCGCCGACCAACACGATCTGATCCGCGTGCAGGGCGCGCGCGTGAACAACCTCAGGGACGTCAGCATCGAGATCCCGAAGCGACGTCTGACGGTGTTCACCGGCGTCTCAGGCTCGGGCAAGAGCTCGCTCGTGTTCGGCACGATCGCCGCGGAGTCGCAGCGGCTGATCAACGAGACCTACAGCGCCTTCGTGCAGGGCTTCATGCCGACGCTGGCGCGGCCGGAGGTCGACGTGCTGGACGGCCTGACGACCGCGATCATCGTCGACCAGCAGCGCATCAGCGCCAACGCCCGATCGACGGTCGGCACCATCACCGACGCCAACGCGATGCTGCGGATTCTCTTCAGTCGTCTCGGCAAGCCGCACATCGGGTCACCCAACGCGTACTCCTTCAACGTCCCGTCGGTTCGAGCGAGCGGCGCGATCACCGTCGAACGCGGCAACAAGAAGACCGTGAAGGCGACCTTCAACCGTACCGGCGGGATGTGTCCGCGCTGCGAAGGCATGGGTCGCGTCAACGACTTCGACCTCTCGGAGCTGTACGACGACAGCAAGTCCCTCAACGAGGGGGCGCTCCGGATTCCGGGCTACAGCATGGACGGCTGGTACGGCCGCATCTTCCGCGGCGCCGGCTTCTTCGACCCGGACAAGCCGATCCGCAAGTTCAGCAAGAAGGAACTGCACGACCTTCTCTACAAGGAGCCGACGAAGATCAAGGTCGATGGCATCAACCTGACCTACGAAGGCCTGATCCCGAAGATCCAGGGGTCGATGCTGTCCAAAGACATCGACGCGTTGCAGCCGCACGTGCGCGCGTTCGTGGAGCGGGTGGTGACGTTCGCCACCTGTCCCGACTGCGAGGGCACCCGGCTCGCCGAGCCGGCCCGCTCATCGAAGATCGGCAAGGTCAGCATCGCCGACGCCTGTGCGATGCAGATCAGCGACCTCGCGGAGTGGGTGCGCGGGCTGAAGGAACCGTCGGTCGCGCCTTTGCTCCGCGCGCTGCAGCACAGCCTCGATTCCTTCTTCGAGATCGGGCTCGGCTACCTGAGCCTCGACCGGCCGTCGGGCACGCTGTCGGGCGGCGAGGCCCAGCGCGTCAAGATGATCCGCCACCTCGGATCGTCGCTCACCGACGTCACCTACGTCTTCGACGAGCCGACGATCGGTCTCCATCCGCACGATATTCAACGGATGAACGGCCTGCTGCTGCGGCTGCGCGACAAGGGCAACACGGTGCTCGTCGTGGAGCACAAGCCGGAAGTGATCGCGATCGCCGACCATGTCGTCGACCTCGGCCCCGGCGCCGGTTCGGCGGGCGGCACGGTCTGCTACGAGGGGACCATCGAGGGCCTGCGAGCCAGCCGCACCCTCACCGGGCGCCACCTCGACGACCGCGCCTCGCTCAAGCCGGCGGTGCGGACACCCAACGGCAAGCTGGAGATTCGCGGCGCGAATTACCACAACCTGCAGGACGTCGACGTCGACATCCCACTCGGGCTGCTCTGCGTGATTACCGGCGTGGCGGGCTCCGGCAAGAGCTCGCTCGTGCATGGGTCGATGCCCGCCCGTGAAGGCGTAGTGTCGATCGATCAGACGGCGATCCGCGGCTCACGACGGAGCAACCCGGCGACGTACACCGGGCTGCTCGATCCGATCCGCACGGCCTTCGCGAAGGCCAACGGCGTGAAGCCTGCGCTGTTCAGCGCCAACTCCGAGGGCGCCTGTCCCGTCTGCAACGGCGCCGGCGTCATCTACACCGACCTGGCGATGATGGCGGGCGTCGCCACGACCTGTGAGGAGTGCGAGGGGAAGCGGTTCCAGGCGTCGGTGCTGGAGTACCACTTCGGCGGCCGCGACATCAGCGAGGTGCTCGCGATGTCGGTGAGCGAAGCCGAAAAGTTCTTCGGCGCAGGCAAGGGGCGCTTGCCGGCCGCGCACGAGATCCTCGAGCGGCTCGCCGGCGTCGGCCTCGGCTACGTCAGCCTCGGGCAGCCGCTCACCACGCTCTCCGGCGGCGAGCTGCAGCGCCTCAAGCTGGCCACACACATGGCCGAGAAGGGCGGGGTCTACATCCTCGACGAGCCGACGAACGGCCTCCACCTCGCCGACGTCGAGCAACTGCTCGCTCTGCTCGACCGGCTCGTCGACTCAGGCAAGTCGGTGATCGTCATCGAGCACCATCAGGCGGTCATGGCGCACGCCGACTGGATCATCGACCTCGGCCCCGGCGCCGGCCACGACGGCGGCCGGATTGTCTTCGAGGGGACACCAGCGGACCTCGTCGCCGAACGCTCCACGCTTACGGGCGAGCACCTCGCGGCCTACGTCAGTCGGCACGGCCGACAGCGCTGATTGCCCAAGGCTCCTTCGGGATTCTCGCCTGAATGCCTTCCGGCGCGCAGTCTTCTCCTAGGAGTGAGCGCGGCAAACCGAAATGCCAGGCGCGTTGCGCCGCTCGAAGCTTGATCGGCGAAGGTGTTACTGCTCGTGGCCGAAGGCGGAGCGATCAACGCTGCCGGCCGTGCCGGCCCCTTCGAAAATGAACACGTCGGTTCCCACGCGCGCCGCGTTGTAGACCTGCTCGAGCATCTCTTCCGGCAAGCGGATGCAGCCGTGGGAGACGCTGCGGCCGATCGATTTGAGGTCATCGGTGCCGTGGATCAGGATGCCTTCGCCGAGGTCGAGGGCGTACTTGCCGAGCTTCCCTTTCACGAAGCGCTTCGGCGAGTCTTTCGGCGGGACGCGCTCGCCCGCCTCGATGAAGGCCCAGTCGGGTTTGCGCCAGATCGGGTCATCGATCTTGCGCAGCACCTTCCAGTGCCCGCGCGGCGTGTGGAAGAGCCACATGTCGTCGCCAAGGATCAGCGTCTTCTCGCTGCCGGTCGCGGCCTTCGACTTCCTGACGAGCTGTCCGTCCTTGAAGAGGTAGACCTGATTTTTCTTCACGTCGACGGTGATCACGGTGCCGCTGCGCGGTGCTTCGGGCGGCAGTCCTTCGATCGTGATCTCGCTCTGATCGTGACAGTTCAGCTGGTACCAGCGGCACGGTTTCGTCTGGGCAAAGAGTTGTGGAGTGAGCGCCAGAATCGCAACCAGGAGGGCGGTTTTCACGCCCTCCCAAATTGCGAAATCGACGCCAGAATGGTAGCTTGCCGTGTCCCCTAAGACCCCGTAGCTCAGGTGGATAGAGCAGGAGTTTCCTAAACTCAAGGTCGGAGGTTCGAGTCCTCTCGGGGTCATCCGCAACGTGCGGATGCGTTAAGGGCCTAGCCTCCTTCAGGCTTTCTCATCGGACCGGCCAATTCCTCTATCACTTGATCTTCGTCCGCTCCCTGTCCCTGTGGTCCTTCATCAGAATCGAAACGATGAGGTAGACCGCCGCCGCGCCCGCGAGCAGGTATCCGATCACGCCGAGCGCGGGATAGCCGAACAGATGGAACGTTGCCGGGACGCGCATCATCAATGACGACGCGACGAGCAGCGCGGCGATCACTAGCCCCACCGTGATCCGGTTCGCGATCTTGTGCATGCCGCCGAGGAGCTCCTCGGCCTGCGTCAGTTTCACGCCGAAGGTGAGCTTGCCGCCGGCGGTGAGGTCGAGGATCTCGCGCGCACGATGCGGCAGGTCGAGCACGAGCTGATTGAGGTCGAGCAGCGCGGGGTAGAAGTTCTTCGGATCGAACTTCTGATGCAGCTTCTGCGTCATCAGCTCCTGCGAGTACTCGCGGATGACGCGCTGCGGGTCGTAGTTGGGATCGAGCTTCTTGGTGATGCCGTCGAGGTTCAGCAGCGTCTTCGCCAGCATCGCCAGCTCCGCCGGCACTCTCAGCTCGTTGTTGTTCGCCAGGGAGATGATCTGGAAAAGCATCTGCCCGGTGTTGATGCTGTTCGGATCGACGTCGTGGAACGCGGCGATGAGCGTGGAGATCTCGCGATGGAACTTCGTGATGTCGAAGCGCTCCTCGATCTCCGACATCCGCACGCAGCACTCCGCCACTTCCACGCCGTTGTTCGACGAGATCGCGAGCAGCAGCTTGATGATCTCGTCCTGCATCTCCTGCGTGATGCGGCTGACCATGCCGAAGTCGAGGAGGACGACCTGGTTCTCGCGCAGGAAGACGTTGCCGGGATGCGGATCGCTGTGCCAGAAGCCGTCGACGCAGATCTGCTTGAGGTAGGCGCGCGTGAGCACCGCCGCGAGCTCTGCGTAGTCGCGGTCGACGATCATCAACGGCGTCAGCTTCGAGACCTTGCGCCCTTTGATGAGCTCCGTCGTCAGCACGCGCGATGAGCTGAAGTCGTGGATGACGGCGGGGATGTAAATCTCGGGAAACTGCGCGAGGTTCTGGCGCAGCAGGTCGGTGTTCCGCGCTTCCTGCAGGTAATTGAGCTCGTTCGTCAGCGTGAGGCGCACCTGCTCGAGCGTCGCGACGAGGTTCATCTTCCGCCCGACGTCGGAGTGCTCTTCGATCGTCCCGGCGATCTCGGCGAAGACCTCGAGGTCGTGCTTCACCTGCTCGCGCACGTTCGGCCGCTGCACCTTGACCACCACTTCGCGCCCGTCGCGCAGCACGGCGTAATGCACCTGCCCGAGGGAGGCGGCGGCGAGGGGAGTGGCGTCGAACGATTGGAAGGCTTTCGAGATCCGGACGCCGAGCTCCTCCTCGATCGTCTTCTCGACCTCGGCGAACGAAAACGGCTCGACCGAATCCTGCAGTTGCTCGAGCTCGTCGATGTATTCGCGCGGCACGATGTCGGGACGCGTGGAGAGGAGCTGCCCGAACTTGACGTAGGTCGGTCCGAGGTCCTTCAGCGCCTTGGCGAATGCCTGCGCGCGCTCCTTCACTTCCGGCTCGATCGGAGCCTCGGTTTCGTTGTTCGTGGCGACGATCTCCTCGGGCTCGAGGTTGAGGTGGAAGTCCTTTCGCCCGTAGCGGGTGAAGAGGACGAGCAGGTCGCGATAAGCGGGCAGATTTCGTGTGCGGAGCATCGAGTGCTGAGTCTGCAAGATAGGTGACAGTTGGCAGTTCGCAGTTGGCCGTGGGCAGCAGGCCAAATCTCCGGCCCACTGCCCACTGCCAACTGTCACCTTCTGGTAGTATTCGCCGATTACTCACAAGGAGCACTTTTCATGTCCAGCAACCGCCATTTGTTCACGTCGGAATCGGTGACCGAGGGTCATCCGGACAAGATCGCCGATCAGATTTCCGACGCGATTCTCGACGCCGTTCTCGCCGAAGATCCGGTGGGCCGCGTCGCCTGCGAGACGCTCGTCACCACCGGTCTCGCCATGATCTCCGGCGAGATCACGACCCGGACGTACGTCGACTTCCCGTCGATCGTCCGCAACACGATCCGCGAGATCGGCTACACGCGCGCCAAGTACGGCTTCGACAGTGAGACCTGCGCGGTCATCTCCTCGATCGACCCGCAGTCGCCCGACATCGCGCAGGGCGTCGACACCGGCGGTGCCGGCGATCAGGGCCTGATGTTCGGCTTCGCCGTCCGCGAGACGCCGGAGCTGATGCCGCTGCCGATCCAGCTCGCGCACAAGCTCGTGAAGCGCCTCACCGAGACGCGCAAATCGGGCGACCTCGACTTCCTCCGTCCCGACGGCAAGTCGCAGGTGACGATCGAGTACGACGGCAAGCGCCCGGTGCGCGCCAGCGCCATCGTCATTTCCACCCAGCACTCGCCGAACGTCAGCAACAACGACCTCCGCGACGCGATCATCGAGCAGGTGATCAAGCCGACGGTCCCGGCCGAGCTGCTGGACAAGGACACCGTCTTCCACATCAATCCGACCGGCCGCTTCGTGGTCGGCGGACCGCAGGGCGACACCGGCCTCACCGGCCGCAAGATCATCGTCGACACGTACGGCGGCCGCGGACGTCACGGCGGCGGCGCGTTCTCGGGGAAAGATCCCACGAAGGTCGACCGCTCGGCGTGCTACATGGCGCGCTACATCGCCAAGAACGTCGTGGCCGCGGGCCTGGCGGACGAAGTCGAAGTGCAGCTGGCGTATGCGATCGGCGTGGCCGATCCGGTGTCGGTGTACGTCGACACGTTCGGTACGGCGAAGATCGACGCGTCGAAGATCGCCGAGCTGGTGCGCGAGCACTTCCAGATGACGCCGAGAGGCATCATCGATTCGCTCAAGCTCCGCCGCCCGATCTTCAAGAAGACCGCGGCGTACGGACACTTCGGCCGCACCGAGCCGGAGTTCACGTGGGAGCTGACCGACAAGGCCGATGCGCTGCGCGCGGCGGCTGGAGTGGGCGAGGCCGTTACGGTTTGATCATGAAGAGCGTCGCGTTGCCTCTGGCCGTGACGCTCGCCGCATAACGATCCAGAAACTGCGACAACATCCTCTGAGCGGCAGGCGTCAAGCGCGTCTGCCGCTCTTCGATTTTCTGGGCCACCTGCGTCGGCGGCGCGGTGACGGTGATGATGGCGATGTGCGTGATCCCCTCCGCGAGCAGCCTCTCGCGCAGCGCATCGGGCGTCGGCGTGGCGAGGTACGCGGAGATCCGCTCCGAATCGAAGTTGCCTCCCGCACGCACGCGGCGCGAGAACCAGAAGCTCTCGCCCGTGCCGATGACCAGCGTGCGTGAATTCTCGGGGAGCGCCGCGTTGAGCCAGCGGATCGATGCATACGACGCCCGCTGCTTTATCAGAAATGCCGCTTCGCTTTCGCCCGCGAGGAGGCCGAATGCGCCGCTGCGATCGGTGAGGTAGACGACCATCACGGTCTGCACCGCGATGGCGACGGCGACGAACCAGCGGAGCCATTTCTTCAGCCATTGCTCTTGCAGGCTCGCGCTGATCGCCGGAATCGCGAAGAACGGGACGAGCAGCCGCGAGGACGGCCCGAGGATGAAGAACGCGATGCCCGCGGCGAGCAGTGCGAACGGGATCACGCCGGCCGCGAGTGGCGCGAGCGTGAGCATCGCCGCGCCGAGCGATTCGTCGATGAACTGCGGATCGAAGACGTAGTCCGAAAGGTACGAGCGGTAGTGCGTGAGATGCGGTGCCGTCGCGCTCAGGAACGGCGCGACCGGATTGCCGGCGACGATCAGGTTGCGGATGAAGAAGACCGATCCGATGAGCAGCCCCAGAATCGCGGGACGCCATCTCCTGCTGACTGCCAACCCGACAACTGCAAACGGGATAAACGTGTACTTCGTGAGCAGTCCCGCGCCGATCGCGGCGGCGGCCGTCGCGTCGTCGCCGTTCTCGAGCGCGAGCCAGAGCGCGACGCAGATGCCGAGGAGCGGGAAGTCGACCATCGACCACCCGGCGGTGATCGCGATCGCGGGTGTGGTGACGATGGCCGCGGTGATGAGCAGGTTCTTCGCGCGGCGCTGAATCAACACCGCCGTCGCGATCGCCGCGAGGAGATGCACGAAGTGCGAGGCGATGCCGCCGTCGTCGCCCAGGAGCGTGAGGAGCGGCAGATCGGCCGACTCGATCCCGAGCGGAAAGTACGAATGCGAGAGGAGCGGCAGCGCGATCGCGCGCCCCTCGAGCAGCCACGTCTTCGGAATGGCGAGGTGATACGCGAGCTCGTCGAGACTCGCGGGTGGGGCCTGGGCGGCGACGAGCGCGCAGAGGAAGACGATCGCGATGACCGTGTACGACAGGCGCCCCCGCCTGTCGGCGTCGGGGACAGGCGAGGGCGCCTGTCCTACACTCTCCCGCCACCGCGCGATGGCATACGCCCCGAACACCATCGCGATCATCAGCAGCGGCAGCATCATCCACTTCGCGACGCTGATCGTGCCGGCGAGGAAGCAGAGCGTGCCGAAGACCGGATAACCGATCACGAAGTCGAGCGGAAGATCGAGCGCGCCGCTCTCGGCGTGCACACGCCAGACGCGCCCGCGCAAACCGCGAACCGCGAAGCCGGCGCCGATGATGGCGATCGCCTCGGCCAGCGCCAACACGAGCGGAAGCCCGGTGCGCATCAGCAGCAGCTCGATCAGCTTGAAGCGATCGAGCAGCGTGAGAAGCAGGAAGGTTGCGATCGCGGCCGCAAGGATCGTGCGGAAGCGCGACATAGGTTAGATGGGCGGGAGTGCCGCGCGGATGGCCAGCACGTCCGAAATGATCGCCCGCGCCACCTCGGGGCGGAGCTGCGTGGTCTTGTCGCTCAGCGCCTCCGGTGGGTTGTCGTGCACTTCCATGAAGAAGCCGTCGGCCCCCGCCGCCGCCGCCGCACGCGCGAGCGGACGCGCGAACTGCGGCGTGCCGCCGGTCTGCTTTCCTTCGCCGCCCGGCCGCTGCATCGAGTGCGTGATGTCGTAGACCACAGGCGCGCCGAGGGCGCGCACGATCGGGAACGAGCGCATGTCGACCACCAGGTTCTGATAGCCGAACGAGGTCCCACGCTCGGTGATGAAGACGCGGTCGTTCCCCACCTCATGACCCTTGTCGATGATGTTCTTCGTCTCCTCGGGGGAGAGGAACTGTCCCTTCTTCACGCCGACCGGCTTGCCGGTGCGTGCCGCGGCGGCGATCAGATCGGTCTGCCGGCAGAGGAATGCGGGAATCTGGATGATGTCGAGCACTTCGCCCGCGCGCTCCGCCTGCTGCCATTCGTGGATGTCGCTCAGCAGCGGTAGTCCCGTCTCTTCCTTCACCACGCGGAGCATCTCGAGACCCTTCTCGATGCCCGGTCCGCGGAACGATTCGATCGACGAGCGATTGGCCTTGTCGAAGGATGACTTGAACACGAGGTTGATCTTCAGCTCGTCGCGCAGTGCGAGGAGGGTGCGCGCCATGCGCAGGACATGTTCCTGCGACTCGATCACGCAGGGGCCGCAGATGAAGAGCGGCGGGTGATCGCCGCCGAAGGAAATCTCGTCCGTGATGCGAATCGCGCGCGTCGTCATGCGGGCCGCATTGTAACGGCGCGGCGATACAATCAACGCACCCCTGCATGCCAATCGCCTCCGGCACATTCCTCGGGCCGTACGAAGTACTCGCTCCACTCGGCAGCGGCGGAATGGGCGAGGTCTATCGCGCGCGTGACACGCGCCTCTCGCGCGAAGTGGCGATCAAGGTGCTGCCTCCGTCCGTCGGCAACGACCCCGAGGCGCTGATGCGATTCGAGCGCGAGGCGCGCACGGCATCGGGGCTCAATCATCCCGCCATCGTCACGATCTACGACGTCGGCAGCGCGACGGTCGACGGCAGGGACGTGCACTACCTCGCCATGGAACTGATCCGCGGCACGAGCCTGCGCGAGCACATGCAGGACGACGCGTCGAAGCTCGTCGGCTACCTCATCGGCATCGCCGACGGCCTCGCCCGCGCGCACGAGAACGGGATCGTGCATCGCGATCTGAAGCCGGAGAACGTGATGATCTCCGAGGACGGCTACGCCAAGCTCGTCGACTTCGGACTGGCCAAGCCGGTGACGCCGCTCGGCGAGACGCAGGACGCTGTCACCGCGCCGCTCACCACCGCGGCGGGGACGATCATCGGGACCGTCGGCTACATCGCGCCGGAGCAGTTGACCGGCGGCATCGTCGATCACCGCGCCGACATGTTCTCGTTCGGCTGCATGCTGCACGAGGCGGTGACGAAGAACGAGGTCTTCCGCGGCGATTCGAAGATCGACACGATGCACCGGATCATCTACACCGATCCGCCGCCCCTTCCGGTGCCGGTGCTCGATCGCGTGGCGCGGCGCTGCCTGGAAAAGAATCCGAGCGCGCGCTACTCGTCGATGCGCGACGTCGCGGCGGAATTGCGCAGCGCGATCACGAAGCCGATGGAGCTCGTGCACCGTGCGCCGAAACGCCGTAGACCGCTCGTGATCGCGGCCGTCGTCGCGGCGATCGCGCTCGCCGCCGTCCTCATTTACATGCTGCACCCGCGGCCGGCGACCATCGGCTCGGTCGCGGTTCTGCCGTTCCGGAACACCGCGGCGAACGCCGAGGCGGCCTTCCTGAGCGAGGGAATCGCGGAAGAGGTGGTGAATGACCTCAGTCGCATTCCGACGCTGCGCGTCATCGCCAGCTCGTCGGTCGCGCGGTATCGCAACCAGGACGTCGATCCGCGGAAGGTCGCGCGCGAGCTGAATGTCGATGCGGTGCTCGTCGGCAAGCTGCGCACGGCGGAGGGGCTCGTGTCACTCGACGCGCAACTCGTCCGCGCCAGCGACGGCGCGGCGTTGTGGGGGAAGCGCTATTCGCGCAACCTGGCGAACCTCGTGACGCTCGAGGCGGAGATCGCGCGCGATCTCTGCGACGAAGTGAGTCTCAAGCTCGTGCCGCAGCGCAACGCGACGAGCAACGCCGCCGCGTACGAGGCGTACCTGCGCGGACAGCAGGAGCTCCGCAAGCAGACGGCGCCCGGCTTCAAGGCGGCGATCGAGCATTTCAATCACGCGCTGGAGCTCGATCCGCAATTCGCCGGAGCGTGGGCGGCGCTCGCGCAGGCGCATGGACGGCAAGGCATTCTCGGCATCGTCTCGACGCGCGACGGCCTGGTGCAGGAAGAGGCGGAGGCGCGCAAGGCGCTGGCGATCGACGACTCGCTGGCGCAGGCGCACTGGACGCTCGCCCTGGCCGCGGGAACGCGCGGCGACCGCGCGGAGCAGGAGCGCCGCCGCGCGCGCGTGCTGGAGCTCGATCCGAACTTCGCGCCGGCGTACTTCGATCAGGCGAACAATCTCCTGATGCTGGGGAAGATCGCCGAGGGGTTCAGGACGTTCGAGCAGGCGCGCAAACTCGATCCGCTGTCGCCCAGTCCCGCGGCATCGTTCGGCATCCATCTCTATCTCGTTCGCCGTTACGAGGACGCGCTGAAGACGCTCACGATGGTGACGGAGCAGTTCCCCGATTACGCGAACGCGCACGCCTACCTCGCGGAGGTCTACTCGGCGATGGGCCGTCACGCCGAGGCGCTCGCCGCGATCGAGCAGGAGAAGCAGGAAGACAATCCGAACTTCCGGACGTGGAAGGGGATCGTGCTCGCGCGCGCCGGACGCATCGCCGAGGCGCGCGCCATCGCCGATGCGGTTGATTCCGAGGCGAAGACGCGCTTCAACGCGCCGTATCAGCGCGCGGGATTGCGCGCGGTCCTCGGCGATCGCGATCGCGCGATCGCCCTGCTCGAGGAAGCGAAGCGCGACGGCGACTGGCACACCATCTGGCTGCCGTTCGATCCGTCGCTCGATTCGCTGCGCGGCGACGCGCGATTCAACGCGCTCCTGCCGTAGTGCACGCTACAATTAATTCCATCCTGACATGTCACTTTTGGCGGGTGCGAGGCTCGGACCGTATGAGGTCATCGCCCATCTCGGCGGCGGCGGTCAGGCCGAAGTCTACCGCGCGCGCGACGTCCGGCTCGGGCGCGAGGTGGCGATCAAGATCCTTCCAGAGGAACTGGCTGCCGATCGCGATGCCTTGGCGCGGTTCGAGCGCGAGGCACGCACCGCTTCCGCGCTGAACCATCCGCATCTCGTCACGATCTACGACATCGGCGAGGCCATGGTCGACGGGAAGACGCTGCGCTACATCGCGATGGAGTTGATCCGCGGCACGACGTTGCGCCAGCGTCTGCACGAGGACCTCGACTCCCTTCTTCCGCAATTCGCCGACGTCGCCGATGCGCTCGGCGCGGCGCACGATGCCGGCATCATCCATCGCGATCTCAAACCGGAGAACGTGATGGTGTCGAAGGACGGTTTCGTGAAAGTGGTCGACTTCGGACTGGCGAAGGAAGTGGCCCCGGAAGGGCCGGGAGCGCACGTCACGGCCGATGGTTTCGTCGTCGGAACCGTCAGCTACATGGCTCCGGAGCAGGTGAGGGGCCGCCGCGATCTCGATGCACGCATCGACATCTTCGCCCTCGGATGCATGCTGTACGAGGCGGCGGCGAAGCGTCCTCCGTTTGACGGCGAATCGGCCGTCGACGTAATGCACCAGATCCTGTATGCCGAACCGCCGCCGCTGAAATCGCCGGCACTCGAGCGGATCGTCCGGCGCTGTCTGGCCAAAGAGCGCGAGCGGCGATTCCGATCGATGCACGACGTCGCCCGCGCGATTCGCGGGATGGATGAGGTGACGGCGGTCAGAGCGCCCGCGTTACCTCGGCGACAGGCGCGAGTGCCGTTCGCGATCGCTCTCGTCGTTGCGCTGCTGAGTGTCGGGGGCTACGTCGGATATCGGCACGTGCGACGGCCGCCGATCGGGTCGATCGCGGTCGTGCCGTTCATGAACGTTACCGGAGATCGAGCCCTTGATGCGATCAGCGACGGTCTCGCGGAGGGCGTGACGCGGGAACTGAGCCGTAGCGCCGGTCTGCGCGTGATCGCGACGTCCTCGATGGAACGTTATCGCGGAGGCGCCGACCGGCAGCAGGTCGCGCGGGAACTGCATGTCGACGCGGTGCTGATCGGGATGTTGCAATCGAGTCATGGGTGGTTGGGACGTTCCCTGACACTTTCCGTAGCGCTCGTGAGCGGGGCGAACAATGAGGTGATCTGGACGGAGCAATTTCCGGTGGTGTGGCCCGATACTTGGCCGCCACTGGAGTACGAGATCGCGGAGTCAGTTTGCAACGAAACGACAGGCCACGGCTTTTTGGACCCTCTGCAGCAGACCGCGAATCAGACCGCGTACGAGGCGTATCAAAACGGGCAGCGCCAGCTCCGGCTGCAGACCGCCCCCGCGCTGCAGTATGCGATCGCGTACTTCCATCAGGCGATCGACCTCGACGCCGGCTACGCGCGTGCCTATGTCGGACTGGCCACGGCGCACGGCCGGCAGGCGGTGCTCGGCCTCGTGCCGAACCGTGCGGCGAACGAACAGGAGCTCGCCGAGTTGCGCAAGGCGGTGGCGCTCGACGACTCGTTGCCTGACGCGCATTTCGCGCTGGCGATGATCGCAATCTCAAAGCACGACGAGGCCGAGTACCAACGTCAGCTCGCGCGCACGCTGGAGCTCGATCCGAATTTCGCCCTGGCGCATCTCGAGCGCGCGAATCAGTTCCTGTTCCGCAGAAAATTTGCCGAAGCGGACGAGGAGTATCAGCGCGCGCGGTCACTCGATCCGATGTCGCCCGGCATCTCGTCGTCGTACGCCATCCATCTGCTGCTGATGCGGCAGTACGAGCACGCGCGCTCGATCCTCTTCAATATGACGGAACAGTTTCCCGATTATCCGAACGCCACCGCCTACCTCGCCTTCGCCTATTCGTACCTCGGGAGGCATGCCGATGCGCTCGCTGCGATCGAGCAGGCGAAGCCGTCGGACAATCCGAACGTGCTGGTCTGGAAGGGAATCATGCTCGCGCGGGCCGGCCGGGTCGACGAGGCGATGCGGATTGCGAAAGTGGCCGACGATCTCTCGCGCTCACGGTTCCTGCCGAACTATCACCGCGCGCAACTCCGCGCGAACCTCGGCGACCGCGAGGGTGCGCTCTCGCTGCTGGAGCGTGCCAAAGCAATAGGCGAGTGGCAGCTGGCCTGGCTGCCGTACGACCCCGGATTCGACTCGCTGCGCAGCGACGCGCGATTCAACGCGCTCATCCCAGCCCGATGATGTGCCGCGCGAGCACGTAGGACGGGCTCTCCAGCCCGTCCAGGCGGGTCAGAGGACCCGCCCTACGTCCGTCCGCGCCGCGGCAAATACCGAACGAAGAAGTAGATCAGCGCGCCGAGCCCCTGGGTGAAGACCACGATGATCGTCCAGACGATGCGATCGTTGCCGGTCTCCTTCGTCGCGCACTCGATGAGCATCCAGATCCAGAGCGCGAACAGAGGGATCAGGACAAAAAGTAGCAGCAGTTCGGGGACGCCGATGCCGAACACTCAGACCATCTCTTCCGCCTCACGCGGCTGCGGCATCTGCACCGTCGTCTTGTTCGATGCCTTGTACGCGCGCGCCGCCGCTACGAACGAGCGGAAGAGCGGATGCGGGGCGCTCGGACGCGACTTGTACTCGGGATGGAACTGGCAGCCGACGAACCACGGATGTCCTTCCAGCTCCACCATCTCCACAAACTTGCCGTCGGGTGATGCGCCGGTGACGCGGAGGCCGCGCTCCTCGAGCTGCGGCACATACTCCGGGTTCACCTCGTAGCGGTGGCGGTGGCGCTCCTCGACGAGCTCCGTGCCGTATGCCTCGCGCGAGAGCGAGCCTTCTTTCAGCGAGCAGGGGTACTTGCCGAGACGCATCGTGCCGCCGAGGGCGTCGACGCCGATCAGATCGCGCAGCTTATAGATCACCTTGTACGGCGACTCGTCGTCGAACTCCGTCGAGTTCGCGCCGACCATCCCGGCCACGTTGCGCGCGAACTCGATCGTCGCGCACTGCATGCCGAGGCAGATGCCGAAGTAGGGGATGCGCTTCTCGCGCGCGTAGCGGATCGCGCGCAGCTTTCCTTCCACGCCGCGCGAGCCGAAGCCGGGGCCGACGAGGATGCCGTCGACGCTTCCGAGCTCACCGTGATAGCCCTCTTCCTCCAGCGACTCGGAGTCGATGTAGACGATGCGCACCTTCACGTTGTTCGCGATGCCGCCGTGCACCAGCGCCTCGTTCAGCGATTTGTATGAGTCGCCGAACTCGACGTACTTGCCGACGAATCCGATGCGCACCTCGTCCTCGGGGTGGCGCATCTTGCGCACGATCTCTTCCCAGCGGGTCAGCGCGCCGATCTCCTCGTGCGGGAGGTGCAGCTTGTCGAGGAGGATCTCGTCGAGACCCTCACGCGCGAACGTCAGCGGCACCTGGTAGATGAATTCGACGTCGTACGCCGGGATGACCGCGTCGTCTTCCACGTTGCAGAAGAGCGCGATCTTCTTCTTCATGTCCTCGGGGATCGTGTGCTCCGAACGACAGAGGAGGATGTCGGGCTGGATGCCGATCTCGCGCAGCTCTTTGACCGAATGCTGCGTCGGTTTCGTTTTCAGCTCTTCGCTCGCTTTGATGTACGGCACGAGCGTGAGGTGGACGTTGATCGCGTTGCCGCGGCCGATCTCCTGGCGGAACTGGCGGATCGCTTCGAGGAACGGGAGTGACTCGATGTCGCCGACCGTGCCGCCGATCTCCACGATGACGACGTCCACGCCGTCGCTCACTTCCTTGATGCACTTCTTGATCTCGTCGGTGATGTGCGGAATGACCTGCACGGTCTTCCCGAGGTAATCGCCGCGCCGTTCCTTCTCGATGACCTTGAGATAGATGCGGCCGGTCGTGTAGTTGTTTTTGCGCGAGGCGCGCATCGAGGTGAAGCGCTCGTAGTGCCCGAGGTCGAGGTCGGTCTCCGCGCCGTCATCGGTGACGAAGACTTCGCCGTGCTGGAACGGCGACATCGTGCCGGGATCGACGTTGATGTACGGATCGAACTTCTGCAGCGTGACCCGGAAGCCACGCGCCTCGAGCAATGCGCCGATGGAGGCCGCAGCGATGCCCTTGCCGAGTCCGGAAACGACGCCGCCGGTGATGAAGATGTATTTCGTGCTCATGCGGTCCTCCAGTTAGTGGTGATGCAAGATGGGTTCGCGTTTGAGGGGGAGAGTTGTCCGGTGAGAGTGAGGTAGTTGTGGTGTTGAGCCTGGCGGCTCACTCACAAACTCCCGTGTTAAACGTGCTTGGCAAGTTCGTTCTCAACCCGGACTACGTCCTCGGGGCGATCGACTCCGAGGTGCGGCTTCGTTGTCTGTAGCACCGCAATTTTAAAACGCTGCTGAAGGCCCCGCAACTGTTCGAGTGATTCCGCGCGCTCCAGCGTCGACTGCGGGAGGCTCACGAATCGCGTAATTGCTTCACGGCGATAGGCATAGACGCCGATGTGACGAAGTGCCGCCGTCCGCGATCCGATCGGCGCGCGAGAGAAGTAGATCGCGTTGCCGAAGTCGTCGACCACCACCTTGACCACGTCGCGGTTGACGAATTCGTCGTCCGTTTCGAGCGGGCAGGCGAGGGTACCGATGTCGGCGTCGGTCGTGTCGAGACGCTCGATCAACGCGTCGACGGTGCCGATGTCGATCAGCGGCTCATCGCCCTGCACGTTGATGATGGCGTCGAACGTCGCGCCTTCGCGCGCTTCGATCAGCGGCAGCGCAGCGGCGATGCGATCGGTGCCGGTTTGAAAGTCGCCGGCCGGTTTCACGACCTTGCCGCCGAAGCTCGCGACGTGCTCGAAGATCCGATCGTCATCGGTCGCGACGTAGATTGCATCGGCGCGCTTCGTCAGCTTCGCGCGATCGCAGACGCGTTGAATCAGCGTGATGCCGGCGATCGGCACGAGCGGCTTGCCTGGGAAGCGCGTCGAGCCGTAGCGCGCCGGAATTACAATCACCGCCTTCATGCCGGCCGAGCATTCTATCCGCAGCGAGGATCGCGATCTGATGCACCGGCTCACGATCGTGATCGTCGTCGGCTTTCTCTTCGTCGCCGCGTTCACGCATCTGAACCGCCTCTACTCGCAGAAGTTCTTCGACGTGACGGGGCGGGCGCAGTGGATCTGGCCGCGGCATCAGCTCAGCCTCGGGGTTCCGGTCGTCTTCTTCGCCGCGCGCGATTTCGACCTGCCGGCCAATCGCTACTACACGAAGATCAAAGTGGCCGGCGATCCGGAGTACACGCTCTACTTCAACGGACAGGAGATCGGTGGCCGCCGATTCGGCGAGGACCACGACGCGCTCGACGTCTTCGACGTGACGCAACTGGCGAAGACGGGCCGCAACCGGATCGTGGTCGCGGTGCGCAGCACGAACGGCGTCGGCGGATTGATCACCGCGCTCGATATCTCGCCGGAGATCGAGAACTACGTCGTGACCGATTCGAGCTGGAAGGTCTTCCGGAACTGGAACGAAGCGCTTCCGCGGCGCGATGCCGGCGCATTCGCCACTCCGATGATCCTCGGGCAACCGCCGACGGGTCGCTGGAACTACCTCGCCACCGCGCCGGGCAAGCCGCAGGTGCCGGTGCAGAAGGTCATCGCTCCGCGCGACGCATTCACGTTCTTCACGCGCATCCCTGAGACGAAGGTGATCGGCGGCGTGGCGGTGGTCGGCTCACGCCGCGTCCGCGCGACCGCGTACGACTTCGGCGAGATTGGCGACGGCCGCGCGCGGCTGGCGATCAACTTCGCCAGCGGACAGGCGCGCGAGATCAAGTTGCGATTCGCGAACGTGCGCCCGGAGCTGTTCACGGTGGAGGGCGATATCCGGCCCATGGTCTTCGCACCCGGGGAGCGAACGGTCATCGACCCCGAGGTGCGGCACTTCCGATACGTGATGGTGTACGGCGGGCAGGCGAGAGCGGAGGTTGTGAGGTGAAGCAGTTGCCGGTTATGAGCTACCGGTTACCGAGGTAACCGGCAACCGGTAACTCAGTAGATCACTTTCCTCACGAAGTACTCCTGCTGCGAGATGCTCTTCGTATCGAGCGCCGTCGCGTCCTCGCGCGTCATCTGAAAACGTCCGGCGGAGCCGCCGTTCGTCGTCTTCATGAAGAGCTCCACCATGTCGACCTGCGCGCCGGTGACGCCCGCGTTATGGACCATCAGGAACGACGTCGCGGAGATGGCGTTGAACACCTTGTCCTCGCTGTCGGCGGTGAGCTCGGCGCGGATCGCGTGCGCTCCCGACGACGTCAGCTTGTGCTCGAAGACGCCGACGTTCTCGTACGCGCGCTCGAATTTCATGATGACTTCGGTGCTGATCGCGCTGGCGCTGACCGGCGTTGCGACCGGCGCGGGTGCCGCCGTGGCGGCCGCCTGTGCCTGCTGATTCGGCTTGCGGAGCCTGATCGTCTCACCGAGGGTCGGAGCGGTCTGTTTCGGCGTGCCGCCGGCAGGAAGCTGCGCGTCGAGGTTCATGATGCGCACATCGCCGAGGCCGAGCTTCGTCGTCTCCTCCGACTTCGCTTCGTCGATCAGACCCGGATCGATCGTGATCGACTGACCGTTCTCCAGTTGCACGAGCGCCTTGCCGTTGACGATGGTCCACTTCGCCTTCGCTTTGTATTGCTTGCCGCCCTTGAGGACGACGATGTACGAGCCGAATGATTGCGCCGCAATGAGCGACGCGAACGCGAACAGCACGAGCGCTTTCTTCATGGTCTGGCTCCGGAATGTCACTATCGGGGTCGATTATACTGACCACGCTTAGAACGCCGCCGCGGAGAGCAACGATTCCGCGCGGACTCAGCAGGAGATCCCGCCAATGCTCGTCGTAATGGAGGCCGGCGCCCGGCCCGAAGAAATCGAAGCCGTCGTCCGGCACATCGAACGCCTGGGACTCAAAGCGCATCCGATTCCCGGCGCGCATCGCACCGCCATCGGCATCACCGGACACCAGGGAAACAAAGATCCGTTCGTCATCGAGAACTTTCCCGGCGTCAAGGAAGTCATCCCGGTCACGCATGCCTACAAACTGGTGAGCCGCGAGGCGAAGCCGGACGACACGGTGGTCTCGATCGGCGGCGTCGACGTCGGCGGGAACGGCATCGTAGTCGTCGGCGGACCGTGCGCCGTCGAGTCGCTCGAACAGACACGCGCCATCGCCGACGGCATCAAGCGCGCCGGCGGACAGCTGCTGCGCGGCGGCGCGTACAAGCCGCGTACGTCGCCGTACTCGTTCCAGGGACTGGGCGAGCGCGGCCTCGAGATCCTGGCGCGCGTGCGCGAGGAGTTCGACCTGCCGATCGTCACCGAGGCGATCGACGAGGAGTCGCTGAAGCTCGTCGATCAATATGCCGACTGCATCCAGATCGGCGCGCGCAACATGCAGAACTTCTCGCTGCTGCGGAGCGCGGGACGCGCGCGCAAGCCGGTGCTGCTCAAGCGCGGCATGTCGGCGACGCTGGAGGAGCTCCTCCTGTCGGCCGAATACATCATGTCCGAGGGGAACTACAACGTCGTGCTGTGCGAGCGGGGAGTGCGGACGTTCTCCGATCACACGCGCAACACGCTCGATCTGTCGATCGTCCCGGCGGTGAAGCGGATCAGCCATCTGCCGATCCTCGTCGATCCGAGTCACGGCACCGGCAAGCGGAACAAGGTCGCGCCGATGTCGCGCGCGTCGATCGCGGTCGGCGCCGACGGCGTGCTCATCGAGGTGCATCACAAGCCGGAAGAGGCGCTGAGTGACGGACCACAGGCGATCCTGCCGGAAGCGTTCGCGCAGATCGTGCGCGAATGCGACGCGATCGCGCAGGTCGTGGGGCGCACGCTGCAGCCGGCGCTGGCGGCGTCGTAGCTCCGTGCGCCGCACGAAGATCCTCGCCACCCTCGGGCCCGCCTGCAGTAACGAGGAGACGATCTACCGCCTGCTCACGTCGGGCGTCGACGCCTTCCGTCTGAATTTCTCGCACGGCAGCAACGACGATAAGCTGCGCATCATCCGCGCCGTGCGCGATTGCGCGACGTCGATCGGGCGGTACGTGCCGATCGTCGGCGACATCCAGGGCCCGAAGCTGCGCATCGGCGACGTCGAGGGCGTGATCCAGCTTCAGAACGGACAGCCGTTCGTGATCACGACCGAGAAGACGCTCGGCAATGCGCAGATGGTCTCGACGCCGTTCGAGGCGCTGCCGCGCGAGGTCGCCATCGGCCACCGCATCCTCATTAATGATGGTCTGGTCGAGCTGCTGGTGACGTCCGTCGACGAGAAGCACGTCACGACGCGCGTCATCCACGGCGGACCGATCTCGTCGAAGAAGGGGATGAACTTCCCCGATTCCGAGCTGACCATTCCGGCGATCACGGAGAAGGATCGCGTCGACGTGCAGTTCGCGTGCGAGCAGAAGCTCGACTACATCGCGGCGTCGTTCATCCGCCGGCGCAGCGAGATCGAAGGGCTGCGCGAGCTGATCCGCGAGTCGGGCGGCGACGATGTGAACGTGATCGCCAAGCTGGAGAAGCCGCAGGCGATCGACAATCTCGAAGACATCCTCGAGGTGAGCGACGGCGTGATGGTCGCCCGCGGCGACCTCGGCGTGGAGCTGCCGCCCGAAGCTGTGCCGGTCATCCAGAAACGGATACTGCAGAGCGCCAGCCGGTGGGGGCGTTTCGCCATCACCGCGACGCAGATGCTGGAGTCGATGACCACCAACTCGCGTCCCACGCGCGCGGAAGCGAGCGACGTGGCAAACGCGATCTTCGACGGATCGGACGCCGTGATGCTGTCGGCAGAGACGGCTTCGGGGCTCTATCCGGTCGAGGCGGTGCAGATGATGGCGCGCATCATCATCGGCGCCGAGAATGCGCGCGAGTACGACTCACGCGTCACGCGCGCGCCGCTGTTCCAGAAGTCGAGCGAGTCCGACGAGTTCACCGACGCCCTCGCCGGCGCAGCGAATTACGCCGCCGAGCAGATCGACGCGAAGTACATCGTCGTCTTCACCCAGACCGGCTTCGCCGCGCGCCTGATGTCGAAGTTCCGCCCTCGCGCGCCGATCATCGCCCTGACCCCGTCGAGCTGGGTCGCGCGCCGGATGAATTTGCTCTGGGGCGTGCAGCCGTACGTGCTGCAGGACACCGGCGACTTTCACGAGCAGATCGTCGACCGGGTCGACGAGTTCCTCCTGCAGAAGGATATCGTCCGCCCCGGCGACCGGCTGGTGATCCTGATGGGCTCGCCGATTTACACGCGGGCGAAGACGAATCTGCTGAGGGTGCACCGGGTGCGGGATTAACCCGCGAGCGCGAGAATTTGTGGTGGATCAATCTGCGCCACCGGCAATTGCTCGGCGCAATCAGGAACTCGGTGCTCGTACGGTACGGGCTCGAAGTGCAAAGACGTCAAGTGCTGACGCGGAAGGCATTCTGGTTTTACGTTGCGCTGATACTCGGTGCGACAAACGCTCACGCCTATCGAATCGAGTTCATCACCGTCGTGGACGGGCAGCGCCTCGCGAATAGCGAGGCCTGCTTCTATCAGGGTCGTAACGAAGGACCGGCGGCGTTGTATCTGGCATCCAACGACGTCCGTTGTTTCTCCGCTGATCAGATCATCGACATGCCGTCGGGCGTCTGGAGCTACTACGCGCGTAACGCCGGCGGCTTCGTCAGTTCGCACGGGAGCGCACTTGTCCACGGAGGGGATCCGAATCCGGATCAGGGGTATCAGTCCATCAGGCTCGATCTCAGGCGTGCGGCATACGTCGATTTCGGCCGAGTTTCCGACAGCGACCGGTTTGCCGCATACGTGCCGATGGCCGACAGCTCCACGTATGCGGCCGCGACCCTTCCGTTGCCCGCGGATAGACGTCGAATCGAAGTTCCGGCGGACGAGCCTTTCATCATCCTGCGGGTAAGAAACGGCCGGCCCATCGGTGCGGGACCGATGACGAGACTGAAGGCGGGGCAGACGATCGACGCGTCGAAGATCATTCCGCCCGTTGCTCAGCGGGACGTCATCGCCTGGATTCGCGTCGAAGACTCCTCACGCGATGAGATCCTGCACGTGGGGGCGCCCATCGTCAGCCTGATCGACTCGAAAGGAAGGGAGCACCATCCCGAGTTCCACATGGTGACGGCGGGCGGCGCTCACAGGAGCTTCGTCATTTTTCCGAACCCTCCCGATGAGGTCCGCTCGGTGCGTCTCACCGGAGATGAATGGAAAACGACGGACGTGCCACTGCATCGCGAAGAGAATTCAGGCACGTTCATCGATGCCCCGCTCGTCGCGCGTCTCGCGCAGCGGGTGACGGTGCGATGGACCCTGCCGCCGATGCTCGTGAACGGTCCTCGAACGTCGTGCAGGGAGGGGGAGCCGGGAGAGCCGGTCGGCAATTGGTCGGTCGAACTTCTGCATTGTGACGGCGATGCTCGAAATTGCCGGTCGGAACGATCGTTGCCGATCAAGCCCGAGCCATCGGGCGTGGCCTCATTCGACGTGCGAACGCCCGGACCCTACGTGGCGGTTCTAAACGGAAATCAGAAAAGACTGGGCATGGCGCCGGTCGTCGCGCAAGCGCGAAAGGATGTCGAGGTGAACCTCGACTCGAACGTCCCCACGGTCTTCGGAACGTTGTCGGAGGCGGGCCGGCCGATCAAGGCAATCGTGAAATTCGAGACCGGGTCCGCTGTCAGCGACGTTTCCGGAAGATATGAAGCCGTTCTCGAAGCTGATCCTCTCGACAACGTGATCGAGGTCGTGCCGTGCGACGGGTCGGAAACGTTTCAGCACATTCCGAAGGAGCCGATTCGGGGCAACCGTCAATACGACATTCACATCCCCGCAAACCGGATCGAGATCTCGGTCGTGGACGCCTCGAGCGGCGCCGTCGTGCCTCGAGCGAGCATCGGACGGGGACTCTTCACGACGGCCGAAGCGGCTCGCGCCGCTCAGCCGCACGACGATTTGACCGCAGACGACCGGGGGAAGGCACTGCTTCGGCGCTTCGAGCCCGGGAACTTTCTACGGATCTGCGCCGGCGCCGATTCGTATTCTTCTGCGTGCGCCGATCCCGTGGCGATCGAATCGGACACGACGAAAGCGATCGAATTCTCGCTGAAGAGGAGTCAGTTGCGGCGAGGGCGTTTGTCGATTCCGACACCGGTCATTGCCGGGACACTGTATCGAACGACGCGTCTCGGCACGATCGTCGAGGAGATCGCCGTCAAAGAGGACGGGACGTTTTCGTATCGGGGAGATTCACCGGCCGATGCTCTGGTGCTGGTCTCGTTGAATCATGCTCTCGCGGTCGTTCCTCACCCCCCTGTTCCGGAGAGCGAAGACCTGCAGGTAGCGGTCCCTGAGGCAGGCGCCCGGAACTTTTCCGTCGAGCTCGACCGATCGCTCCCGATCCGCGGGACGTGGTTCACGGTGGCGGTCGGCGATGTGGTCGTTCCCCTGAACGCATTGGCGAATCATCTAAGCCGCAGAGGAATCTCGAACTGGATCGAGGAGGGCTCACCGGTCCGCGTGGTGGATATCGTGGAGAGCGCGCCGCTTCGCGTGCTGGCCATCGTCGCCGCGTACCCGGAGCCGGCCGACATCCCGGACCTTTTCACCCAGCCGCAATACGCGGCCATCCGTGAACTTCGGGACGTGCCTGCGAACGGACTCGTCGTCATCGGCCACCGGCGGTAAGGCTGACCCCGTCTGTTCGCGGGCTTGGAACATGCTCGTAACCCTTCCCGGGTGTAAACTCGCGGCTGCGACAGGAGGACCATGCGCCGATACCGCGCGATCGCATTCGTGATCGTCATCGTCTCGATGGCCGGCACCGCTCGCCCTGAGGTCCCGCTCCCGGCGGCCCTCGCGGTGCTCGGTAACGTCACGAACTCGGCTCGTCCCGTCGCCAACGCGCTCGTCATCGCCCTCAACGTCGGCGACTTCGAAGCGGTCCAGACCTTCACCGCCCTCGACGGCACGTTCACCCTCCCGCGCATCCGCGCCGGCGTCTACAAGATCATCGCGGTGAAGCAGGGCTTCCTGCCGGCGACGGCGATGCTCGTCCCGACCCGTCCCGAAAATCGGATCACCATCAGGCTGCAGAACGAGAAGAGCTCGCGCGGTGCGCGCGACGTGAACCAGGAGATCTGGGAGATCCGCGGCTCGCTGCCGCCCGACATCCTCCACGAGCTCGACCAGGTTCTCGCGCCGCCGGTGCAGGTGGCGTACGACATGCCGCGCATCCGCGGCGAGATGGTCTCGATGACCGGCGTCGCCGCGCAGTCGGTGCCGTCCGTGGCCCAGACCGCGCTCGGCGTGCAGGGCCGGATCGGCGACAACTGGCAGGTCGGCATCCGCGGCAACCTGCATCGCATCGACGATCCGACCGACGATCAGCGCTTCGGCGCTCCGATCGCGCAGTCGAGCGTCATGTCGATGGAGGTCCGTTCGTCGCCGACCGACGCGTATCGCGTGGCCTCGACGAAGAGCTGGTGGCGCTATCGCGATGACGTCGCGGTCAGCGACCACGAGGCGGACTTCAGCGCGCACAACTTCGAGTGGCAGCACGGCACGAATCGCGTCGCCGTCCGCTACTCCGAGCAGCAGAATCTCTTCGAGTCGAATCCGTACGGCTCCGCTCTGATCGAGATCGCCGGCGACACCACGCTGGTCCAGACGCGGCGCAACGACGTCAGCGTCTCGCTCCGCGTGTCGCAGGAGAGCCTGCACAACACGGCCAACGCGGTGCTGCGCACGGCGGACGTGACCGCGAACGCGAGCGTCGAGCTCGTGCCGGCGTTCATCGTCCATTACGGCATGTCGTCGCGTCTCGCGTTCGACGGCACGCAGTGGGCGCCGCGCACCGGCGTGGAGTGGAAGATCGGCCGCACCTCGCTCATCGCCAACGGCATGTACAAGGTCTGGGATCAGTCGCGCGGACCGATGACACTGCCGAGCATCGTCATCTGGACCGACGACTCGCGCCTCATGCCGCGCTACACCTATTCGTTCGGCGTGGTGTCGGGCGACGATCAGGGCGATCGCGTTTCGGCGATCGCGACGGTCGCGGCGATCGACTCGCCGATGCGCATGGTCTTCAGCGACGGCTTCGAGCCGTTCTGGGATGGGATGTACGTCGACGCGGGCGACGTCCGCCGCGATCTGCGCCTCGCGTATCGCAAGGACATCGCGCACAAGCTGGCCATCGACGTATCGACCAGCGCCGGCACGGCGACGCCGTCGGGCAGCCAGCTGTTCATCGGCGAGAAGGTCTACATCACGGGCGATCTGCAGTCGACCTGGACGCCGACCGGCACCAGCATCGCGGTGTCGTATCGCGAGCTGCAGCAACCGCAGCAGACGGGAACGACGTATCGCAGCGAGCGCGTGAACTTCCGGATGTCGCAGTCGCTCCGCCTCCCGATCGATCTCAAGCTCCTCCTCGGGCTCGAAGTCGCGCACGCGCAGAACTCTCCGTTCCTGCTCGACGTGAACGAGCGCGATGGCGCGACGAAGAAGTACATGGGCGGCCTGGCCGTGAATTTCTAGGAGCGCGGCCGTCCCGGCCGCAGTCGGCGAGCGTCTCGCTCGGCGACCAATTCCGTGATCGAGCGAGGACGTTCGATTACTGCGGGCGAAGACGCCCGCGCTCCATCACGACCCGCCCCCCAGCCCCGGCCGGCGGAACTGGTCAAGTTGTTCACTGAGTTGAAGGCGGCCGGCGTGCGGAAGATAGAGCAGTTGGCTTTTAACCAATTGGTCGCCGATACCCGCCTCCCGCGCACTTGAACGATCACCGGTTGGATGAATATGGCCTGCGGTCGAATGAATATGGTGGGATCGATTTAATGTGCCCCGCGATGGGATGAATGTGACCGCGGATGGGATGAGTCTCGTCTGGAGGACAATGAATTCGATCCCAGCCCGTTTGAATGTGCCCGGCCCGGCCTACGACCCGCCCCCCAGCCCCGGCCTGATCTCCTCCACCAGCTTCGCGAACCGGAACGAGATCCCCTTCGTCACCACGATCTGCTTGAGGTAGTTCAGTGAGGTGATCGCGGCAGGGAGGCCGCTGATCGCGGTGGGGATCGATGCCAGTCGCGCGGCGAGCTGGATGGTCTTGTCCATCGCCGTGTATTCGGCGGAGCGGAAGTCGTTCACGGTCTCGCCATGGTAGGCGAGCATCAGCAGGTAGATGTCGGCGACGAGATCGCGGAAGCGCATCTCGCTGCCCCAGGCGAAGCAGTCGCCGGCGCGCACGTTCTCGATGAACTCCGCCGGCGTCTCTCCCTTCGACACCGTGTGCACCTTCGCCACGTGCTTCAGCGTGTGTGCGTCGGAACCGCCGACCATCGACATCCGCCGCCCTTCGCCCTGCAGCGTGACGACGAGCTGCTGCACCATCTTGTTGTGGAACGACGCCATCGCGCCGTTCATCACCTCGAAGACGTCGAACATCTCGATCAGCTCGCCGATGTAGCGCGCCGCGACGTTCTTCATCCGATAGTTCTGAAAGAGATGGTTGATACCGAAGACGAGCCGCTCCTGCTTCATGTACGGCACGAGCTCGCGGATATTGCGGCGCAGGCGCTGGATCTCCCGATGCTGCGCCTCGTTCAGGCCCCATACGCCGACGTGAATGCGCTGGCCGGTCTCCGGAAAGTAGGTCTCGACCTCTTCGCCGATGAAGAAGTCGTTGATGTCCGAATACTTGTTCAGGAGGTAGAGCGCGCCGTCGATGGAATCGTGATCGGTGAGCGTGACGAACGACATCCCGCGCTCTTTCGCGATACGGTAGACATCTTCCGGCGCGTTGTAGCAGTCTCGAGTGTTGGCGCGGCGAAAGTATTTGAAGACCGAAAACCGGCTATGGCAGTGCAGATCCGCTCGTTTGAAAGACGGATTGGAGAGCACTTCCGACATAACCGGCTCGTTCATTGAATTGGAACTATCTCGGAGCGATTGTTCAACCTCTCCGCATTTTCTACAATTCGCGTGCCCGCGTAAACGACGCCACGCGAGGTGAGCACCGCACGGAACTCTCGATGGCACAACCTATTCGCGGAAAATCGAACAATCCGAACAGCGTTTCAGACTGGCTGGAGATCGATGTCCCCAGCCGCCTGCCGATCATTCCGCTCGTTTCGTCGGTCTTGTTTCCCGGCGGCGTCCTGTCGCTGCAGGTGGGGATCGATCGGAACGTCCGGCTGCTGAAAAGCCTCCCCGACGATCAGAACCTGATCGCCGCCTTCTGCCAGAAGGCGGGGGACAAGGAGAATCCGCGCCCCGAGGATCTGTCGAACGTCGGAGTGCTCGCGGCGATCGTGCAGCGGCTTCCGCTCTCCTCCGATCGCTACCAGCTCTTCCTTCAGGGACGCCAGCGCGTCGAGCTCGTGCAGATGGTGCAGAACGAGCCGTACTTCGAGGCGATCCTCCGCGAGATCGCGCCGCGTCCGATCCCGAAGGGCGTCAAGACCGAGCAGCTGATGAACCGCGCGCTCTCGCTGTTCGAGAAGCTGGTCGAGAGCGACAACAAATATTCGAACGAGCTGCTCAATATTTTGAAGATGAACATCAGCGAAGGTCCCGACACCTTCGCCGATCTCCTCTCCTCATTCGTCAACTTCCCGTTGGAGGAGAAGCAGCTCCTGCTCGAAACGGTCAATCCGATCGAGCGGATCGAGCTGCTCGTCGATTGGATCCAGCGCGATCTCGGGAAGGCGACGGTCGATCGCGAGCTGCAGCGTTCCATCCAGTCGTCGATCGATCGTCGCGAGCGCGAGAATTATCTGCGCGAGCAACTGCGCGTCATCCAGGACGAACTGGGCGAAGCGAATCAGGCCGACCGTGAGGCCGACACCTATCGCGATCGCCTCGAGGCATTGCCGATCGCCGAAGATCAGAAGCTGCAACTCCGCCGCGAAGTGAATCGCCTCGGGCAGCTCTCGCCGTCGTCATCCGACTACGCCGTCATCAAGGGACATCTCGACATCGTCTTCCAGGTGCCCTGGACCGAAAAGACCGAGGATCAACTCGATCTCAAGCGCGCCGAGGAGATGCTGGAGGAACGGCATCACGGGCTGGAGAAGGTGAAGGAGCGCGTGCTCGAGTTCCTCGCGGTGCTCAAGCTGAAGGGCGATCTGAAGGGACCGATCCTCTGCTTCGCCGGACCTCCGGGCGTCGGCAAGACGTCCCTCGGTGCGGCCATCGCCGACGCGCTCGGACGCAAATTCGTGCGCATGGCGGTCGGCGGAGTGACGGACGAATCGGAGATCCGCGGGCATCGCAAGACCTACATCGGCGCGATGCCGGGGAAGCTCATCCAGAGCTACATCCAGGTCGGCGTGAACAACCCGCTGATCATGATCGACGAGATCGACAAGATCGGTAAGGACTACCGCGGCGATCCCGCGTCGGCGCTGCTCGAGGTGCTCGATCCGAAGCAGAACCATGCGTTCGTCGATCGCTATCTCGAGATTCCGTACGACCTCTCGCACACGCTCTTCATCGCCACGGCGAACATGCTCGACAACATCCCGAGCCCGCTGCGCGACCGCATGGAAGTCATCCGCCTCGCCGGCTACACCGAGAACGAGAAGCTGCAGATCGCGAAGAAGCATCTCATCCCGGAACTGCTCGAGAACCACGGCCTCGACGCGGAGCATGTCTCGATCGACGACGACGTGATCCTCGGCGTCATCCGCGACTACACGGCCGAAGCAGGGGTGCGCAACCTGGAGCGCAAGCTCGCCACCATCATGCGCAAGATCGCGCGCAAGGTCGCCAGCGCGGCGGAAGTCGAGGGACCGGCGCCGGAGCTCGCGCACTACAAAGTCGAGACGAAAGACATCGAGGCCTACCTCGGCCTCGCGGCGTTCGAGCACGAATTCGCGGAGCGGCATCCGGAGATCGGCGTCACCACGGGACTGGCGTGGACCAGCTTCGGCGGCGAGATCATGTTCATCGAGGCGACGCGGATGCCGGGCAGTGGACGCACGACCGTGACCGGCCAGCTCGGCGACGTCATGCGCGAATCGGTCTCCGCGGCCTATTCGTACGTTCGCTCGAAATCGAAAGACCTGCAGATCGAAGATCGCTTCTTCAACGAATTCGACATCCACATCCACTTCCCGGCGGGAGCGATTCCGAAAGACGGACCGTCGGCCGGCGTCGCCATCGCCACGTGCATTGCGTCGGTGATGGGAGAGCGTCCGGTGCGTCACGACGTGGCGATGACGGGGGAGATCACGCTGCGCGGCAAAGTCCTTTCCGTCGGCGGCGTCAAGGAGAAGGTCATGGCCGCGCAGCGCGCGAACATCAAGACCGTAGTGCTGCCGGAAGGAAATCGGAAGGACCTCACCGAGGTGCCCGAAGAGGTGAAGGAAGGACTGACCTTCATCTTCGCCGAGCGCGTGGAAGACGTCTGGAAAGAAGCGCTGATTCCGCTCTACGTCTCGCGGGGCGACCGGAAGTACGACGAAGCGGAGTACCGGTCGGAGCATCCGTCCACGCCGAAGCGTCCGGCACAGCAGCATGATTCGGAGAGGCCCGAACAGAGACGATGAAGCACGGCTGTCTGTCGAATCTCCTGTTCGGTTGCCTGCTGTTCGCCGCCTTCGGCTTCAGCACCTATTTCTGGTTCAACTTTTTCGTGCGCGGCCGCTCGCTGCCGACGCCGAACCTGATCGGCAAGTCGGTCACCGAGGCGCGCGCGATCTGTTCCGACGCCGGCGTCGTGGTCGAAGTCGGCGATCACGTCCGCAACTCCGACAAGGTGCCGGCCGGCTACGTCGCGTGGCAGAACCGCGACTCGGGCGCGACGAGCTTCATCAAGCGCGGCGCGCGACTCAAGATCGAGCTCTCGGCGGGACCGCTGGTCATTCGCGTCCCCGATCTCGACGCGCAGTCGCCGCGCACCGCGCTGCTTCGCCTGGGCCAGCAGAATCTGAAGATGGGCAACATGACCTACGTCGATGAGGCCTCGCCGAAGGATGGGATCCTCGCCACGGAGCCGCCGAACGGCACCGTCGTCGCCGCGCAGACTCCGGTCTCGCTGCTCGTCAACGTGCCGGTGACCTCGCGGACGTACGTCATGCCTGATCTCATCGACTACGCGCTCGACTCCGTCCGGCCGGGACTCGAGGCCAACGGACTGCACGTGGCGACGGTGAAGTTCGAGGCGTACCCGGGAATCCCGGATGGCATAATCATTCGCCAGTTTCCGCTGCGCGGCGCGTCGGTGAGCGGGCGGGACGCCATCTCACTCGTGGTGAGCAAGGCGGGAGAGACGAATATCATCGAACAGAGCGCGCAGCCGGCGCGGCCCGTCATCGCACAGTGACCATCAAACTCGCCCCATCTCTTCTTTCCGCCGACTTTTCGAAGCTCGCGGACGAGATCGCCAGCATCGAGCAAGGCGCCGACGTCCTGCACCTCGACGTGATGGACGGCCATTTCGTGCCGAATCTCACCATCGGCCCCGCCATCGTGAAGGCGTGCCGCGCGGTGTCGAAGCTGACGTTCGACTGCCATCTGATGGTCTCGCAGCCGCAGCTCTACATCGAGCGTTTCCTCGACGCGGGCGCCGACATGATCTCGATCCACTACGAAGCGGACGTGCATCTTCAGCGCGGATTGCAGCTCATCCGCGACGGGGGAGCGAAGGCGGGGATCGCCATCAACCCCGCCACGCCGGCCGAGGCGCTGACCACGGCGCTCGAGTTTTGCGACTTTGTGCTGGTCATGACCGTCAATCCCGGATTCGGCGGTCAAAAATTCATCGAACCTGTTGTGCCCAAGATTCGTCATATCTCCCAGATGGTCCGGGAGAGGGGCCTTCCGGTGGAGATCGAGGTCGACGGCGGGATCGATGAAAAGACCGCGCCGCTCGTGGTCGCCGCCGGGGCAGGCATTCTCGTAGCCGGATCGGCGATTTTCGGGAAACCGGACCGGAACGCTGCAATGGAAGCGATCCGGACCGCTGTTTCGGTCCTGAGCACGTAGCACCACTTGGTCACAGGAGGCCTTTTGAATTTCCGTCGAACCTTAGCTTTAACGGCGATCGTCGTGATCGCGCTCGCCGGTGCCGGCTGCCGCCACAACAGCGGTCCGCGGCGCGTGGTCCGTGCCGCCGTCGATCCGGAATTCGTCAAACTGACGAAGGAGCAGCTGTTCGAAAAGGGTGACGCGTTCTTCGCCCGCAAGCGGTGGCAGAAGGCGCGCAGCTACTTCGGCTACGTCTACGAAAACTATCCGAACGATCCGCTCGGACGGCGCGCGCTGCTGCGCGTCGCCGACACCTACTACGCGCAGGGCGATCCGGTGAACCTGATCGAGGCGCAGTACAAGTACCGCGACTTCATCAACCGCTATCCGACCAGCGACAAGGGCGATTACGCGATGCTGCAGATCGCCATGGTCTCGTACAAGCAGATGGAGAAGCCGGACCGCGATCAGCAGAAGACGCGCGAGGCGGTGGAGAAGTTCAACGACATGATCCGCGCCTATCCGCGCAGCCCGTTCCGCCCCGAGGCGGATGCGAAGCTGCACGAGGTGAAGGACCGCCTGGCCAAGCACGAGCACCTCGTCGCGCGCTACTACATCAAGCGCCACAGCTACTACGCCGCACTGCAGCGATTGAACGGCATCGTCGATCAGTATCCGAACTACTCCGAGCGCGACGCGGTCTTCTATGACCTCGGCACGTCGCTCACCGGCCTCGGTCGCACCAACGAGGCGAAGCTCTACTTCGAGCGCGTCATCACCGAGTTCCCCAAGAGCGATTACGCCGGCAAAGCGAAACGCCGCCTCGGTGACAGCAAAGCATGAAGAAACTGGCGACGGTGATCGTCATCCTCCTCGCGTCCGCCTGCGCCTCGTCGCAGGCGGCGCGCGACGCCCGCGATGACGTTCCGACGCCGCCTCCGCCCGGACCGACGGTCGATCAGCGATTGACCGAGATGCAGACGGCGATGACGGAGATGCTCGAGCGGCTCGATGTGCTGAGCGATCGGATTTCTCGGATGGAAATCGAAGAGCCCTCACCCGGCCTCCGGCCACCCTCTCCCGCTGCGGCGGGAGAGGGGCACACACCTCCCTCGCCCGCCGCAGCGGGAGAGGGTCCGCGAAGCGGGGGTGAGGGTCCCGTCTCCCGCGCCATCGTCGGCGCGCAGATCGCGGACGACTACCGCGCGGCGCTGATGCTCTACGGCCGCGGCAAGCTGGCCGAGTCGCGCAAGGCCTTCCAGCAGGTCTACGACGCCGATCCGAGCGGGGAGCTCGCCGACAACGCGCTCTACTGGATCGGCGAGACATGGTTCGCTGCCGCCGACTACCAGAACGCGATCAGGTTCTTCCGCCGCGTCACGAACGATTACGGCGATCAGAACAAGGCGCCCGACGCCGCGTACAAGACCGGCATCGCGCTCGCCAAGAGCGGCGATTTGCAGCTCGCGCGGCAGGCGTTCGACGAGTGCATCAAGCGCTATCCGTACTCGACGTCGGCCGCGTCCGCGAAGCAGGAGTTGGAGCGGATCAAGTTTTAGCTCCGATACAATGTCGGAAATGGCCGATGAGAACGAAAGTGGCGCGACACTCCTGGCGAAAAAAGAGTACGGACGCGCCGTTCCGCTGCTGAAGCGGGAGCACGAGAAGTACCCCTCCAATCCTCGCATCCGGCTGCAGTACGCCGACGCCCTCGCGGGCGCGGGGCAGCTCGACGATGCGGCGACGCAGTACGAAGCGACGGCCAAGTACTACGACGACAACGGTCTCACTGTGCAGGCCATCGCCGTCCGCAAGAAAGCGGAGAAGGTGCAGGACCAGCTGGCGAAGACGGCGGCGCCCGCCCCGTCCGTCGCGGGGAAGAGCGAGCCGCTGTTCGATCGCTCCGTTCCGAAGAGTCCTCTGTTCGAAGAACTGACCTCCGACGAGCGCGAAGCGGTGGTGCGCGAGATGGAGCTCGAGCAGTTCGACGAAGGGGCCGTGATCATCAGCGAAGGTGAGACCGGCACCGCGATGTACGTCATCGTCAGCGGCGAGGTGAAGGTCTATACGCGAGGCACCGGAAACAGCGGCAGCGTCTACCTCGCCAAGCTCGGCGAAGGGGATTTTTTCGGCGAAGTCAGCGTGTTGACCGGAAAGCCCCGCACGGCAACGATCACCGCATCACGACCGACGGAACTTCTGCGCCTGGACAAGACGAAGCTCGACGGCGCGTTGAGCAGACATCCCGGCATTCGCAGAGTGCTCGACGATTTCTACAAGAAGCGCGCGAAGCACACGGTCGAGGCGATGATCGAAAACCTGAAGAAGAGAGCGTAGACACCGTGGCAGTGCTTCCGATTCGAAAGTATGGCGATGACGTCCTCCGCCGCCCGGCCGAGCCGGTGACGGAGATCGACGCATCGCTGCAGACGCTGATCGACGACATGGTCGACACGATGTACGCCGCTCCCGGCGTCGGCCTCGCGGCGAATCAGGTCGGCGTATCGAAGCGGCTCGCCGTCGTCGATCTCTCCGTCGGCAAGCGCCCCGACGAGCTGCACGTCTTCATCAATCCCGAGATCGTCGAGGCCGAAGGTCAGATCACCGAGGAAGAGGGATGCCTATCCATTCCCGACTTCGTCGAGGTGGTCACCCGTCCGGAGCGCGTGAAGCTGCGCTACCTCGATCGCAACGGCGTGGAGCGCGAGATGTGGGGCGACGGCCTGATGGCGCGCGCCATGTGCCACGAGATCGATCACCTCAACGGCACGCTCTTCGTCGATCACCTCCGCGGTTTCAAGAAGGACCGCATCCTCAAGAAGATCGGAAAGCTCGCCAAATCGGGCATGTGGGGCTGATGCCGTGAACGCGAGCGGAGCCATCGTCACCGAGGTCGAAGAGCTCGCGCCGAAGGTGTTGCAGCTCACCATCGCGTTCAACGACGAAGGCTTCACCTTCAAGCCGGGACAGTGGGTGAACTTCCGTTTTCCCGAAGGTGTCTCCCGCGCCTACACCATCGCCTCCGCGCCGGAGCGTCCCCAGGCCGTGCAGCTCTGCGTGCGCGTCGGTCACGGCAAGGGGGGCGAGGCGGTCTCGCGCTTGAAAGCGGGATCGGAGATCACCGTCGACGGCCCGTACGGAAGTTTTCTCCTTCCCGATGACGATCACCGCGACGTCGTCTTCCTCGCCGGCGACACCGGTATCGCGCCGATCCGCAGCATCGTGCTGCACATGCTGGCGAAGAAGGACCCGCGCCGGATCTTCGTCCTCTACGAGCCCGACCGCCGGCACATCCTCTACGCCGGCGATTTCGATCCGCTCGCGCGCAGCGGCGCGATCGTGCACGAGAGCGGACGCATCGAGACGCTGATCGACCGCAACAAGCGGATCATCACCGCCGCGACGATCATGGTCTGCGGCTTCGATCCGTTCCTGCAGCGTGTCAATGCGGCGCTGAGCGATTTCGACATCGATCCCGCGCAGTTGATCAGCGAGACGTTCGGCCCGCAGCCGGCCTAACGCAGCCACCCCGGCATGATCCCGCGCTTCCGCGCGTCGTCGCGGAACTGCTCCAGGTCGCGCTGCGCGCGCGTCACTTCGAGCTGCGCGTACGGGATCTGATCGAGCGTGTCCTGGAGCTGGGTCGTCTGCAGCGTGAACTGGCGCGGCTTGTAGCCGAGCCCGAGGAGTCCGCGGATCTCGCCCTGCAACCTCTCCACGCGCTCGAGCAGCAAATCGAGATTCTCTTTCGCCCGGCGAACGGCTTCCTCGTGCGCACGCGACTCGCGGCGCCATTGCCATTCCTCTTCCGTCTGATCCTTCGCCGGCGGCAGCACCGTCGGCTTTCGCTGCTCGACCGGCGCGGCGACGCCCTCATGATTGCTCTCCAGCTCGCGCAGCAGGCGCTCGCGCTCTTCCGCGGAGAGCTTCAGCTTCTTCTTCTCCGGCGGAGGAGCGGCGGGCGGAGCCTGCGTGTCGATCGATTCGACTTCCGAGGATGCGAGCGAATAGAGCGTGCCGTCGATGGCGCGAAAGACGACGCGGCCGGCGCTCTCGGTGATCGCTCCCTCGACGCTGATCCGGTCACCGCCGCGAAGCACGAGAGTGGTTGCGAGCAGGAGCAAAGGAATCATGGTGATAACGTAAACCCATTATGCCGAACTGGCTGTACATCGTTACGCATACGTTCTACCTCCTCGGGCTCTGTGTCTGGATCGGAGGAGGCGTGATCCTCGGCGCGCTCGTCGCGCCCGCGCTGTTCCGCTCGTTGCCGCGTCATCAGGCCGGATCTGTCTTCGGACCGATCCTCCGCCGCTTCTCGCGTCTTCGTCTCGCCGCGGTGGTGGTCATGATCGTGACCGCCGCGATCAAGCATTGCGTGTGGGAAACGCACGTGGTCTCGCCCTGGATCGCGATCCGCTGGCTCGCACTCGCGATGATGGCAGCGATCGTCCTCTACGAGCTCTTCGCACTGGAGCGGGCGATGGAAGCGACGCGTCCTGAGCCCGATGCGACCGACGACGATCCGCGCCGCGTGCGCTTCATGCGCCTGCACAAACGTTCGGAATCGCTGATGAAGGTCGGGCTCGCTTCGGCGGTGGTCGCGCTCCTCTTGAGCTAGAATCCGCCGCACATTGACATGGGAAGTAGTGGCTCCGACACCTTCTGGATAGTTCTCGCCGCGTTCAGCGGTCTTCTCTACCTGATCTTCGACGCTCTCCGGTCGTTTGCTCTGCAGGTCAGCCCCGTCGCGTTACGCCGTCTCTCCGGTGAAGCGGAAGAGCGCGGCGGATGGCAGATCTACGACGCGCGCAATTTCCAGCTCGTCACCGGCGCCTTGCTGCAGATCTCGCTCGTCGTGGCCTTCGGCGCGACGGTGCTGGCGCTGGAGATCGAGCGCTCCGTCATCGACGCCTTCTTCGTCGCGGCGCTGATCTGGAGCGCCGTCATCATGATCTGGAAGTTCGTCCTCGCCTTCATCCCCGAGGACATGAGCGAGCTTTTGTTGCGGCGGATGATCCCGCTCACGCACTTCTTCTACTACGTCTTCTGGCCGATGCTCTTCCCGCTGCGGCAGCTCTTCGAGCGCCTCGAGCGGCAGCGCGAAGTAGCCGACGAAGACGAAGAAGAGGAAGTCACCGACGAAGAGGTGCAGGCGTACATCGATGTCGGCGAGGAAGAGGGAATCCTCGAGGCCTCGGAAGGGAAGCTGCTGCAATCGATCGTCGACTTCGGCGACCGCGTGGCGCGCGAGCTGATGACGCCGCGCATCGACGTGCAGTCCTTCGATGCGAAGCAGCCGCTCGACCAGCTGGCGCGGATGTTCAGCGAGTCGAAGTACTCGCGCATCCCGATCTACACCGAATCGATCGATCAGATCAGCGGCATCGTGCACATCAAGGACATCTTCGACGCCGTGCTCAAAGGCGAGCAGCGCTCCGTCGCCGAGCTCGCGCGGCCGCCGTACTTCGTCTCCGAGACGAAGATGGTGAGCGAGCTGCTGCGCGAATTTCAGAGCGAGCACCTGCAGGTCGCCGTCGTCGTCGACGAATACGGCGGTACCGCCGGCCTCATCACCATCGAGGACATCGTCGAGGAGATCGTCGGCGAGATCTCCGACGAGCACGAGGACGAAGAGGCGACGATCGTCGACCTCGGCGAAGGCCGCTTTCTCGTGAGCGGACTCCTGCGCATCGATGCGCTCGAGGAGATACTCGACGCGACGCTCACGGGCGGCGACTACGAGACCGTTGCCGGCATGATCTTCACCACCCTCGGCCGCATCCCGAAGGTCGGCGCGGTCGTGGCAAAGAACGGATGGTTGTTCGAGGTCGACCGCGCCGACAGGCGGCGCATCTACCGCGTGCGCGTGGTCAAGGATCCGAACTGGATGAAGGAAGAGGAGGAGTCGGAGTGAAGCCTCGCTTCGGAGTCGTTGCCCTCGTCGGCCGCCCCAACGCCGGCAAATCCACTCTCCTCAACAAGGTCCTCGGTCACAAGGTCTCCATCGTCTCGGCGAAGCCGCAGACCACGCGCAACCGCATCGTCGGCATCCTCAACGAAGAGCGCGGACAAATCGCGTTTCTCGACACGCCGGGCGTGCATCGTCCGCTGCACAAGCTCAACGTGCGGATGATGGATCACGTCCGCTCGAGCCTGAGCGAGGCCGACGTCGTGGCACTCCTCGTCGACGCCGCGGAGCCGTTCGGCAAGGGCGACCAGTACGTCATCGACATGCTGCGCGACACGGAGACGAAGCGCTTCGCCGTGCTGAACAAAGTCGACGTCGTGAACAAGAAGCACGCGCTCCTGCCGGTCATGGAGCACTACTCCGGCTTCAAGCTCTTCGACGAGATCATCCCGATCTCCGCCGCTACCGGCGAAGGGGTCAACGAGCTCGTGTCGCTCTTCTTCGCCAGCATGGAAGAAGGGGAGCCGCGCTACTCGCGCGAGGACTTCACCACGCAGCCGGAGCGCTTCTTCGCCGCGGAGATCATCCGCGAGAAGGTCCTGCATCACACCTCCGACGAGCTGCCGTACACCACCGCGGTCGCCGTCGAAAAGTTCGATGAAGACGAAGAGACGAACTTCATCCGCATCTACGCCACGATCCACGTCGAGCGCGATTCGCAGAAGCCGATCGTCATCGGCAGGCGCGGCGAGATGATCAAGCGGATCGGCACCGAGGCCCGGCTGGAGCTCGAGTCGATCCTCGGCGCGAAGGTGTTCCTCGACCTCCACGTCTCGGTCCACGCCAGCTGGCGCGACGACCAGCGTTTCCTCGGTGAGCTCGAGTGGCCGATACGGGAGACGTAGGACAAGCTCTCAGCTTGTCATCCCCGGAAACCTGAGAGGTCGCCCTACGTCAAGCGGCGTTACAATCGGCCAGTTTCGTATCGGCGCATTCCAAAATCGAGGGGAGGTTCGATGGCATCCAAACATGGCGTTCGGATTCTTTTTTTGTGTTTGATCATCATCACGGTCCCGCTTTTCGCGCAGCAGACAGGTGCCCTCCACGGCAGAGTCACGGCCACTGACGGCTCGGCGCTTCCCGGCGTCACCGTCGAGGCGCGGTCCAACGTACTGCCTCAGCCACGCGTGACGAACACCGATTCGAACGGTGACTATCGTCTCCCGGCACTCATTCCCGGAACGTACGACGTGACGTTCAGTCTCGCCGGCATGCAGTCCTCGACCCGCAAGGCGGGGGTCAACCTGCAGCAGGACAACGAGGTCAACGTCTCGCTGGGTGTGGCCGGCGTCTCCGAAAGCATCACCGTCACGGCGGCTTCGACGCTGGTGAACAAGGAGTCGACCGCGCTGCAGAGCGGGCTGACCACCGATCAGATCCGCGAGCTGCCGATCACGCAGAACTACAGCGATCTGCAGAAGTTCATCCCCGGCGTCATGTACAACGCCGACACGTTCCGCGGTCCGAGCGCAGGCGGGAGCGGCCAGGACAACGTCTATCAGTTCGACGGCGTCAACATCACGATGCCGCTGTTCGGCATCCTCAACTCCAACTCCTCCGACCCGAACAATCACGACATCGATCAGGTGACCGTCACCCGCGGCGGCGCCAAGGCGCTCGACTTCAATCGCGCCGGCGGATTCCTCATCGACACGGTGACGAAGTCGGGCACGAACAAGTTCAGCGGCGAAGCGAGCTACCAGGTGCTGAACAAGAGCTTCGTGGCCGACCAGAGCGGATCGCAGCTCCTCCTGTACGACACCGACCGCTCCTGGGCCAGCGCCAACCTCGGCGGTCCGATTCTTCCCGACCAGCTGTACTTCTACGGTTCGTACTACCGGCCCGACTTCAAGCGCTCGAGCCAGACGAACCTCTACGGCGACCTGCCGGCCTACCAGTTGTCGCGCCGCGACTGGTTCGGAAAGCTGACCTGGACGCCGCTCTCGTCGCTGCTCGTCAACGGCAGCTATCGTGATTCGCACACCACCGAGCTTCCGGCCGATTTCACTGCCACACAGGCGGGGACCACCGGCACGGAAAGCAAGGTGAATCTCAAGATCTCCACGCTGGAGACCTCCTGGATCATCAATCAGAACAGCTACGCGAGCTTCAAGTTCTACGACTACAAGAATCCGGGCATCGGCACCGCGGCGCAGGTTTCGGACGTCGTGCCGAACTTCGCCGTCGGATCGCATCTCGACATCGCGCACCTCGCCGACCTCGGACGTCTCGTCGTGCCGACCGCGATCACCTCGAACGCGGCGCAGAGCGCATTCGTGGCGCCGTTCGTCAATCAGTACGGCTACATCTGTCCGCAGAACCCGGCGCAGTTCAATCTGAGCTGCACCCCCGGCGCGCTCAGCGGCGGCGGCACGGTCGGAGGCGGACAGTTCGCACGCGATGACGACAGCTTCTTTCGCAAGACCGGTCAGGTCGCGTACAACTACACGCTCGGCGGCGCGATCACCCATGACCTGCACGCCGGCTTCCAGCACATGAAGGATTCGGAAGACCGCTTCCAGACCTCCAACGGCTGGGGCCTGATCACCGTTCCGGCCGGAACCGGCGCCTCGGGCACGGTCTGTCCGGCGAACGTCTGCGGTACTGCCAAGAACGCGTTCTTCATCGCCCAGGTCAGCCAGCAGGGTGCGACCGGCGTTCCGGCGATTCACTCCGAGATCAAGACGACCAACTTCGAGCTCAACGACACCATCCACCTGAACAACTGGACGTTCAATGTGGGCGTGATGGTCAGCCAGGACACGCTCTACGGACAGGGCCTGGCGAAGGCGGACAACGTTGCCGGATATGTGAGCTCGCCCGGCACGAAGTACCTCATGCACAAGTTCCAGCTCACGGACATGATCCAGCCGCGCCTCGGCGCGACTTGGGCCTACAACGGACGCGACACCGTGTTCGTCAGCACGGCGCGCTACATGGCGCCGGCGAACTCCGACGCGCGCGCCGCGTCGTGGGACCGCAATCTCGTCCAGCAGCTCAACGTCTACTTCGACAACGCCGGCAATCTCCTCGGGATCTCGCCGAACGCCTCGTCCTCGGGCAAGTGGTGGGCGGCTGACATCAAGCACCCGGACACGCTCGAGTACATGTTGGGCACCAGCCGCCAGCTCACGCAGAGCTGGAGCTCGCGCGTGTACGGCCGCTACCGCAAGGGCGCTCACTACCTCGAGGACACGAACAACACCGCGCGCGCCGACTTCAACGCGCCGAACGGCATTTCGCATGACCCGTACGTCCCGAACCTCACCGCGATCCGTGGCGCCATCGGCAGCGGCTCGACCTACGTCATCGCCAACCTCGACGGCGCCTTCACCAAGTACTTCGAGGCGACGGCGGAGTCGGAGTATCGCGCTAACAAGATGACCGTCGGCGGCTCGTACACGTGGAGCCACTACTATGGCAACTTCGACCAGGACAACTCGACGTTCAGCAGCGCCAACGACGCCGCGATCTTCATCGGATCGTCCAACATCGGCGACGCCGCGGGACGCCAGCTGTGGGACAACAAGTACGGCGACCTGCGCGGCGACCGCCGGCACAACCTGAAGCTCAACGGGACGTACCGCCTGCCGTGGAACGCGACCACCGGCGCGTTCGCCCTCTATCAGTCGGGCCAGCCGTATCAGCTCGAGTCGGTGCTGCCGTATCGCCAGTTCACGACGTCGGCGAGCGACACGAACCGCTACGCCGAGCCGGCAGGAAGGCGCCGCACGCCGTCGCATCATCAGCTCGACTGGAATTACACGCAGAACTTCCGGCTACCGCGCGGTATGAACCTCCAGTTCGCCGCTGACATCTTCAACGTCCTCGACAAGCAGACGGGCTACAACTTCGAAACGCGCATCGGCACCGGCACTGCCGCATCGCTCAACGCGCTCGGATTCGTGAACATCGCGCAGAATCCGGACACGCCGACCGTCCCCATTCCGGTGACGATCTCCGATGCAGTGCTCAAGCCGCTGCTCTCGCCGAACGCCACGTTCAACCGTTCCGACTGGGCGGTTCGCGCCCCGTTCGCGCGCTCGTTCTACGCCCCAAGACGCTTCCAGATCACTGCAAGAGTGCAGTTCTAGCAATCTCGTTCCCCTCTCCCCGCCAAGCGGGGAGAGGGGTCAGGGGTGAGGGGCTCCGCCAAACAACTTCTCCCTCTCAATCAACCCTTTCGTCACCCCATTCGCGTGCTCGCGCGCCGCGGCAATCCGCGCCGGCGCATCCTCCTCGCGCAACAGCACACTCACCTGCGCGCGCTTGAACAACGCCATCGGATAGTCGGGATTCGAAGCCGGCACTCGATCGAGCGCAGCACGCGCCTCGGTCAGCCGATTGGAAGCCAGATACAACACCCCGAGCTCGAGATCGTGCCCGGAGTGCGCTTTCTCGAATGCCTCGATCGCCGCCGGCGTATCGCCGATCCGCATCGCCAGCTCCCCAAGCCGCACCAGCTCCGCCGTCGACGGCGTGCGCAAGCGGTAGAGCCGTTGCAGCAGCGCGACCGCCTCGTCGAAACGTCCCTGCCGTTGCCGGAGCAGTGCTAGCGCTTCGATCGCCGGCACCTTCTCCGGAGACGCGGCGAGGATCTGCTCGAGCATCGGCACCGCCTCCTGCCATCGCGATCCCCGCGCGAGATGTAGCGCGAGGTACGTGCGGACATCCGGCGAATCGGGAGCGATGGCCCGCGCGCGCTCGAACGCGGCGAGTGCCTGCGCTTCGTGGCCAAGCGTCGAATGCGACGTCGCCAGCCGCAGCGCGGCGTCGAGATTGTGCGGGTCCTTCTGCAGGATCTGCTCGAGCAGCGGGATCGCTTTCGCGTACTGCTGGCGCACGAACAAACCGGCCGCTTCGTCGAGAATCGGGAAGAGCGGCGCCATGTCGGCGGGACGCGGCGCGTCTTTGCGTACGACCGGCTTCACGCCCGACGCGACGTAGCCGAGGGCCGCGAGCTGGCGGCGCTCCTCGTCGGAGAGATTCGCGGCGGAAGTCGCGGCCTCCTGCAGCGACGGCACCGGATAGTCGCGCAGCGTCGTGCGCACGTCGCGCGAGAGGTTCGCCTGCGATGCGAGGTTGTGCGACTCCCCCGGATCGGCGACGACGTCATAGACCTCGGTGGTCCCCGCGAGGATCGTCTTCTGCCGTCCTTCGATCGCCATCACCTGCGGCTGCCAGCCGTAGTCGAGAAACGGCTTCATCGCCTCGCCGGCGATGACCTTCTCCGCTTGCGGTGCGGCGCCGGTGATGATGTCGAACACGCGCCGCGTCGAGATCGGCGCATCGGACACGCCGCTCTTGCCGCCGATCACCAGCAGCGGCACATGCGTCGTCGCCTGATAGAGCAGATTGCCGTGCTGCGCCTCGCCGTGCTCGCCGAGGCCTTCGCCATGATCGCCGGCGATCACGATCGTGACCGGGCTCTTGATCGCATGCACCAGCCGGCCAACTTCGGCGTCCATATACGCCACCTCGCCGTAGTACGGCTGCTTCGCGAAGCGCGTGCGATAGGACTCGGGCGGCGTGTACGGATAGTGCGGGTCGTAGTAATGAACCCAGAGAAAGAACGGGCCGCTCTTCTGTTGCGCGAGCCACGCCAGCGCGCGATTCGTCGTCTCCGTCGCGTTGCGCTCCGCGCCGGCGCCGAAGTCGTCGTCGTAGACCTCGAATCCCCGCGCCAACCCGAATCGCCGTGCCAATGCAAACGCCGACACGAACGCCGCGGTGTGATAGCCGGATGCGCGCAGCGTCTCCGCCGCGAGCGCGTGCGTGCCGGTCAGCGGCCGCGCGTTCTCGTGCACGCCGTGCGCGGCGGGGTAGGCGCCGGTGAGCATCGTCGTGTGCGCCGGGAGCGTCTGGGGTACCGCGGTGTAGGCCTGCGTGAATTCCATCCCGCGCTGCTTCAGCGCCGTAATGTTCGGCGCGATCTCGGGCCTGATCGCGTCGGCGCGCGTGGTGTCGAGCGTGATGAGCAGGACCGACTGGTGAGGCGGGGGAGGGGGAGGCTCGGGCTTGCCGCAAGCAGTCGCGAGGAGAACGAGAGCGAGAAGTCGTCGCACGAACGAAGAATAGCGTGACACTCATCACCCACGCGTGTGTCCCTGTTCGCGTCGCGACGTGTCCCCCTCTCCCACAATTCGTTTCATGTTCAACATCCGTTCGGCCCGCTTCCTCGGTCCAAACGTCAAACAATTCGAGATCGACGCCCCGCGCATCGCACGTGCACAGAAACCTGGGCAGTTCGTGATCATCCGCATCGACGACACCGGCGAGCGGATCCCGCTGACGATCAAGGGCTCCGACGTCGCGCGCGGCACGATCACCATCGTCGTGCAGGGAATCGGCAAGACGACGATCCAGCTCAACGGTCTGGACGAAGGCGAATCGATCCTCGACGTCGTCGGTCCGCTCGGCAAGCCGTCGGAGATCGAGCGCTTCGGCACGGTCTGCGTGATCGGCGGCGGCGTCGGCACCGCCATCGCCCTTCCCACCGCCCGCGCCTTGCGCGAGGCCGGCAATCGCGTGATCTCGATCCTCGGCGCGCGCACGCGCGACCTCCTCATCCTGGAGGACGAGGTGCGCGCAGCGAGCGACGAAGTCCTGATCATGACTGACGACGGCAGCTACGGCGAGAAGGGACTCGTCACCGACAAACTGATCGAGATCCTGCCGGCGCTCGACTACGTCCTCGCCATCGGCCCCATCCCGATGATGCGCGCCGTGGCCAACACCACGCGCGACCGCAACATCCGCACCGTCGTCAGCCTCAACTCGATCATGGTCGACGGCACCGGGATGTGCGGCGGCTGCCGCGTGCTGATCGGCAACCAGAGCCGGTTCGCATGCGTCGACGGTCCCGAGTTCGACGCGCACGACGTCAATTTCGAAGTGCTGCTGCAGCGCAACGCGATGTACCGCGAGCAGGAGAAGGAATGCTTAACCCGATTCCAAACAAAGATCGCATGAAGATGCCCCGGCAGCACATGCCGGAACGCGATGCCCAGCTCCGCGCGCGCAACTTCGAAGAGGTCAACCTCGGCTTCCAGCCCGAACTCGCGAACCAGGAAGCGCTGCGCTGCCTGGCGTGCGCGAAGCCGACCTGCACGCGCGGCTGCCCCGTCGCCGTGAAGGTGAAGGATTTCGTCCAGCTCATCATCGACGGCGATTACCTCGGCGCCGCCGCGAAGATCCGCGAGGACAACGCGCTCCCCGCGATCACCGGCCGCGTCTGTCCGCAGGAAGATCAGTGCGAAGGCGATTGCCTGATGACCAAGCGCACCGACTCGCTGGCCATCGGACATCTCGAGCGCTTCGTCGCCGACTACGAGCGCGATTCGGGACAGATCGGCATCCCGGTCAACGCGCCGGCGAGCGGCAAATCGGTGGCGATCGTCGGCAGCGGTCCGGCCGGACTCTCCGCCGCGGGCGACCTGATTCAGAAAGGACATCGCGTCCGCGTCTTCGAAGCGCTGCACGAGCTCGGCGGCGTACTGGTCTACGGCATCCCCGAGTTCCGGCTGCCGAAGTCGATCGTGAAGCAGGAGGTCGACGTCCTCCGCCAGCGCGGCGTGGAGTTCGAAACGAACGTCGTGATCGGGAAGACCGTGACCATCGACGAGCTGATGAACGACGAAGGCTACGACGCCGTCTTCGTCGCCACCGGCGCGGGCCTGCCGCAGTTCCTCGGCATCCCCGGCGAGCACCTCAACGGCGTCTACTCCGCGAACGAGTTCCTCACGCGCGTCAACCTGATGCGCGCCTATCGCTTCCCCGAATACGACGAGCCGGTCTACGACTGCCGCGGCAAGGACGTGGTGGTGGTGGGCGGCGGCAACACCGCAATGGACGCGGTGCGCACGTCGCTGCGCCTCGGCGCGCGCAGCGCCACGCTCTGCTACCGCCGCAGCGAAGCGGAGATGCCGGCGCGCAAGGAAGAGGTCAAGCACGCGAAGGAAGAGGGGATCGATCTTCGCGCGCTGACGAATCCGATCGAGCTGATCGGCGACGAGCGCGGCTGGCTGACCAGCGTACGTTGCCAGGAGATGCAGCTCGGCGAGCCCGATGACTCCGGCCGCCGCCGCCCGGTGCCCGTCGAAAGTGCCGAAGTCTTCATCCCCGCGCAGGTAGCGATAATCGCCATCGGCACGAGCGCCAACCCGCTCATCCAGTCGACGACCCCCGACCTGAAGACGAACAAGCGCAACTACATCGAGGCCGACCCCGAATCGCTCCGCACCTCGAAGCGCGCCGTCTTCGCCGGCGGCGACATCGTGACCGGCGCCGCGACCGTGATTCTGGCGATGGGGGCGGGGAGGAAGGCGGCGAAAGGAATCGACAATTACTTGACCAGCGGCGAATGGTGAGCGGCGTAACGTGGGGAGCGTCATGCTCCTCCTCGCCACGCTCCTCGCGCACACCTCGAGTGTGGGCGCGTGCTTCGAAGATCACCCGGTACAGACCTTCGTGACGCGTTTTGCTTCGAAGATCTGACGTGGCGTCTCGCGCATGTGACGGGTTGTTTCGAGGATCTGAAGTGGCGTCTCGCGCAACACGATCGTTCATCTTTTGTGAAAGATCGGTACATCCGTGGGTAGCAAACGACTCAACAACGTAAGCGGATGAGTCTCGAGAGAGAAGAAGCGAGATCCGATCGAAACGAAACGACATCAAATCGATAGCGATCGACTTGAACGAGATATCAACGGACATCAACGGATAACCAGACGACATCAACGAGGAAGCAAGTGAGATCCAGGGAACACAAAACTGGTTAAAGGGATCACGGAACCAGTTCGAAGGAACACGAAATTGGTTAAAAGGATCAGGGAACTTGTTCGAAGGATCACGAAGTGTCATTTAAAGATGACGCCGCGCAACGCCCAAAGCTGAAGGCCCAAGGGTCTGAGGGGCGCTTCGCTATGAATCGATTCTTAGGCTGTGCTTTCGTCGCGAACACGTCAGCCGCGGGCTAACTCGAGGTAGAACCCCGACGCGGCCCGGCTTCGGCCGGTCGGCCGAGCCGGTGAAGTCAAAAGCCGGCCGGCGGCTCGCTGCCTGCATCGCGCGACTCACATGCAGGCAGGCCTTGCGCCGCGTCGGCTTCGGCACTTGGGCCGTGGCCGCGCAGCTTAACGTCTGAACCGATAGAGCCGCGCCAGCGCTCAACGCTCATGCGCCGTTCGCGCCCTCACCACATCGGATAAGAGTGCGGCTGCTCCGCTCGCGCTCCAGCCGTCGCGCCGCGTCGCAGCTGATTGAGCATCCCGCGCTGCCGCTCTTCCTAAAGACTTTCGCGTGCGCGCCCTTCGCGCTGCTCTCCGGCCACTTTTTAGCCCGTGAAACAATGGCCTCGTTCGCGTGGAACATTCGCGATCGGCACTGTTCTTCAGTGTGTTTCACGGCCTCTGAAAACTCGCACCCTGTGCGGAACCTTGTACGGCTTATTTTCGCGCTTCGTGTCGCCACAAGGGCAACACGTCGCGAAGTCTCGGCGCATGAATCGCTTGGTTTGGCGGGGCCGACGGGCTCGAACCCGCGACCTCCGGCGTGACAGGCCGGAGGTCTAACTAAGACGACCGAACTAAAAGGAGTGACTTTCTGCCGAAATAAGGAGAAGGTGACACGCGGATGAGCGATGGCGCGGCGCAATTTTTGCCCGCCGGCCCGCCGGCGGCGAGGCACTGGCGTCGTCGCCAGCCGCGCGCCTACGGGAGAGCTGCAGCGGATGTCGGCAATGGCGGCCCGAGGTGACGTGGTGCTGCTACAGCGAACTCGCGTTCGCATCAACGGTCGTGATCAGCGGCTGCGCCCTGCAGTGTGATGGCCTGCGCTGATCTCGACCGGCGAGGTTGACACCACGGGCCGACTGTTAAAATGACGCGATGCGGAGCGCGGACATCTTCTTCAAAGTCGTCGAGTACGTCGGCTGGGCCGCGACAACCATCCTAGGCGTCGGTGGCAGTTGGCTTTGGAACTTCACGGTCGATGATCCGGATCGTCCCGGTCATCGGGTCATGACGCCGATCGGAAGGAAGGCGCTCGTCGCGGTCGTCGTCTCGCTCGTCTGCGCCGTCGGCGGAATGATCTACAACGACGTGAACGCTGCCGCGGCGCGCAAGGCGCTCCAGCGCGAGAAAGAGTTCGTGCAGCAGCAGCTCGACGCACTTCGGTCGCCGCTGGACATTCACGAGGCCGAGATAGGAGTCGCGTTTCCTGCCGGATCGCCGATTGCCGCGCCGTTCGCGGGGAAGTCGTTCGAATCCGCACGCGTACCTGAGCCAAACGACCGGTTGCGCGCTCTTCTCCACGCCGCGCAAATCGAGATGCTCACGTTGTATGAATCCGGTCGGCCTGTTCTCGTCCTCGACTTCGGGACGCCCAATCGCTGGAGTATCCACGCTTACAACGATGGCAAACGATGGGCCGTGGTCACGTTGCACGTCCCGGTCAAGATCGGCGGTGATCGCGCGAAGCTGACGAGCTTCGCCGACTGGGCAGGACGCGACGTCGAGCTGTTTTCGGGCCTCGCCAACACAGGCGGTGAACTCTTCGATCTCCGCTTCTCGACCCCGCGCGGCGAGGAGTATCCGCTCGTTCCGAAGGACGGGCCGCGCGTCGTTCCCGATCGTTATGGAATGATGAAAACGCGCGTTCCGGTGACTTCCCCCTGGCGCCGCACACCACCGAGCTGAGGTGCTTGAGGTCTCGAAACTCGAGCTTGTTTACCGGTGCCGCCGGAGTCCGTGAGGAGGACTCTAGGGTGCTTCAGCGATCCATCCGCGAATCCGTTGTGAGGCTTGTTGCGTGATCGGAACGGCGATGCCGTTTTCGGCGCGATGGATTCCGACAAGACGCGGGAACGGAACCGTGTCGATCCACACAGGAGCGCCGCTGTCGCCGAACTCTGTGTCGATGCCATAGAGCAGCGTCTCGGAATCGATACTCACGATCGGGCCGGACCCCTGCAGCTGGTGAAGGCCGGGCGACGGATACCCACTCATCTGAATTAACGCGCCTGCGGCGGGTAAGGCCACGCTTGCCGGCACAACGAACCAGCCGGTCACCTCGCCGACCCGTTCGTTGATGATCACGGCACCGTAATCCGCCCGCGTATTCGAGGCGAAACCAGGATTGCGGCGGCGGTTCGTCGTCACGAATGGCGGGCCGGTCGTGGTGCCGTTGAGTTTCACGAAGACGCTAATCGAAGTCAGATCTGACGGCAAGTTGTGCGCAGCCGTCACCAGAACTCTCTCGCTCACGAAGAATCCCGTTCCGCGGATCGGGAAACCGCCTTGCCTGGCAATCCGGAGAAACGCGATCGCTCGAAACGGGTACGTGTCGATCGGGACTGAGGTTCGCGGCGACACCTCGGCTATGACATCCGCGGTCGCAATATCCGCCATGGCAATGTCCGCCATAGCGATGTTGTCGAGATCGGACGGAACATCAAAGAGCTCCTCTGCCGGCACGCTGGCGTGCAGCTCGTTCTGCTCGTCCTCGGTGAGCGCGCGTATCCCGAGCGCGCCTGTGCCGAGACTCCGCTCGTATTCGTCGCTCATGTAGCACTCACGTTTCACTACTTCTTCGGCCATTCCAGTCCGATGCTGACGTACGGCGCAGCTTTGAACACGTTTTTGGTCTTGATCTTGTCGGCTGCTTCGACGATGTCATTGAGCGACACCCCGTCGGCCAGTCGCTTGGTCTGGTGGTAGGCGAGCCCGGCGCCGAAGGTAAACAGTTCATACACGCGAATGCGGCCGCCGAGAAAGACTCCAATTTTGTCCTTGACGGGGCTGATGCCGAGCTGGAAGCCTGCTCCGAACTGCGGATCATTCCAAGGACGCGGTGTGATGGTGAGCATTGCTACACCGGTGGTTCCGCTCACCTCATCGCCGTTGTCGGTGCGAACGATGTGCAGCTTCGTGTCGTCGCCCGCTTTTGCGCCGAACTTTGGGACTTCGAGGAACGAGTAGGCGACGGACGCTCCATAGTCGTAGGTAACAGGCCCGCCCGGGATAAAGAGCAGTTTGAAGTCGCCCGTCGCGTACTTTGAGGTGTCCACTCCTTCGAGGGGGACCTTCCCGATCGTCAGGACGGCGGGCTGCTGCTGCCTCGGGTTATAGGTGACGATCTTCAGCGGGACCGGCTCCCCGATCTTCCGAGCCCGTTTCAGGAATTCATCCAGGACCGCTATGTCTTCGTCCACCGAAAGCTTGTCATTGAGCAGTGACTGGAACTCCTTCGAAAGGTGCTGCGATGTGAAGAAGACCGTTTGTTCGGGTGTCAGCGCGGGTTGAACAACGGGTGCCGTGACGGTCGTAGTCGTTTGGGGCGGTGGGAGCGGGCCTCCAGTGCCTGTGGGATTGACCTGGGCAAGAACGATCGGCGCACCGGCCGATGCAATTTGCACCGGCTCGACTTGGCCATTCTGAGTCAGCTGTTTGCGATTTGCCTTGCGTAGCGTTGTGTAATGCGCGTGAACGGCTTTCACCAGGTCGTCGTGATTCGCCCAATCAACAACGGCGCGTTGTCGTACTTCCTGCGCCGCCTGCCACGATGCAGCCGAGCGTTTTACCAGCTGAGGGACTTCGGCAGCGCGTTTGTGAATCTCTTCGATGCGGTTCGTCAGCTCTACCAATACTTCAGGCGTCACGCCGGCTCTGCAGAGCCGGAGATCTACGGGAGCAAGACCATTCGCGGCGATCGTGTCGCAATACGTATCGACATCCGTGATCGCCGACTGCTTCGTCTCCGGGATGAATCCGCCAAAAAGATCCGCAAGCTTCTTGACCGCGTCGGCAAATGCCTTCGCCGCTGTGAAATCGGCGACGTCCGTGGCCGGCTCAAAGGGTTGGCCTCTTCGATGCCCACCCGCATCGAATCGGTCCGGCGCAGCTCATACCGGAGGTCGGTCTGCATCCGTTTCGAATCGATGACCGTGCCGGCGCCGCTTCGCAATTCAATGACGTTCGCGTAGTGCCGCACCGCTAGCTGGAATTCTTTCTGGTCGGTGTCGGCACCCCAAGCCACTCCCGCGAGCAGAACCGACACCAGGATAGAAATTGAACGACGCATACCATCTCCTCCTCGCGCTTAACTGCGATCCCTCACGTTAGGAGTGACATACCCGACCTTTTCCCTACCCCGTTCATACACTTTACGTCGTAACGGTCGGGTTCCAGCGGCCGCTCGTTTGCTTCGGCGTGATCACGTGCCTCCACCTTCCAATGTGCCCAGCCGCCGCGGTGCCAACGCATCGAGCGACAGTAGTTCCGCGCGCGCGCACTGGCCGCGGCGCTTTGCCTCGCTCGCACCAGCGCGCGTGACGGGTCCGCGTTCTGAGCTTTTGAGCGCGGTTGTGACACATTTTCCGTGAAACATTCACGCCGAACGAGACATTTTCGACTTGACCGTCACCGGTCCGCGCAAATTTCGCTCGCCAAGAATCGCGACCTTGCGAGTGACTTTGCGAGTCTCCAGTGTTCTAAGCGAGCCATGACTCGCTGAAACCGAGGGACTTGCGGCTAAGTCGCGGAACATCGGGCCTTTGATGGGTTTGTGCCTCGCGCGCTCTCGCGCGTCACTTCTCCAGCCGCGCGCTAAGGTCCATCCCGTTAAACGCCGTCAGCAGATCCGTGGGTTGCAGCCGAGAGTCTTCGCCGGCGGCGACATCGTCACCGGCACCGCGACCGTGATCCTGGCGATGGGGGCGGGGAGGAAGGCGGCGAAGGGAATCGACAATTACTTGACGACGAACGAGCGGTAGCTGTTGAGCTGTTCAGCTGTTGAGCTGTTCAGCTCTTGAGCTGTTGAGTGGGCCTTCGCTCAACAGCTCAACCGCTGAATAGCTAAACTGCTCCGATGCTGAATTACATCTGGTTCGCTCTCATGGCGATCGCGCTGGTCGTCGCCGTATTCAATGGCACGGCCGCGGAGGTCACCAGCGGCGCGGTCAACTCGGCGAAGACTGCGGTGGAGATCGCCCTCGGGCTGGTCGGCATCATGACGCTCTGGCTCGGGATCATGCGCGTCGCGGAGCAGGCGGGCCTGGTCTCGCTCCTCTCGCGTGCGCTGCGGCCGGTGTCGCGACTGCTGTTTCCTGAGATCCCGCCGGAGCATCCGGCGATCGGCGCGATGATCATGAACGTCGCCGCGAACATGCTCGGCCTCTCCAACGCCGCGACGCCGCTCGGCATCAAGGCGATGGAAGAGCTGCAGGAGCTGAACGAGGGGGACAAGGAAACGGCGTCGAACTCGATGGTGACGTTCATGACGCTGAACACCGCGGGCATTCAGTTCATCCCCGCGACGATCATCGGCGTGCTCGCCGCGGCGGGATCGAAGCAGCCGACGGCGATCATTCCGACGACGATCATCGCCACACTTTGCGGCGCGGTCGCGGCGGTGACGAGCGCGAAGATTCTGCAGCGATTTTTTCCGAAGCCCGCGCCAGCTGCGCCGACACAGGAAGGTGAGGCATGATCCGCGAGATCCTGCAGCAGATCTCGCTTTGGTCGATCCCTGTGCTCCTTGTCGGCATCCCGCTCGTCGGGATGTTGCGCGGCATCAAGGTCTATGACGTCTTCATCGAAGGAGCGAAGGACGGCTTCAACGTCGCGATAAAAATCATCCCGTTCCTGGTCGGGATTCTCGTCGCCATCGGCATGTTCCGCGGCTCCGGTGCGATGGACATGCTGACCAACGCGCTGCGTCCGGCGATGAACGCGATCGGCTTTCCACCCGAGGTCTTTCCGCTTGCGGTGCTGAGACCGCTGTCGGGGAGCGGATCGCTCGCGCTGACCACCGACATCGTGAAGCGCTACGGCCCAGACTCGATGTTCGCGCGCATCGCCGCCACGATGTACGGCTCGAGCGAGACGCTCTTCTACGTCCTCGCGGTCTACTTCGGCGCCGTCGGCGTGAAGCGGACGCGGCACGCGATTCCATCCGCGATCATCGGCGATGTCGTTGCGGCAATTGTTGCCGTTGCGGTGTGCACGTGGATGTTTTAACCGGCTAAGCGCTGCCGCATGCGACGCGCTCCGTACGTCGCGAATCCGCTCGCGGCGAGAAGCAGCGTCGCGCCCGCCGCGACCTGCATCAACGTCCCGGCCGCCTTCAACGCCATTGCCGCCAGCGCGCCGCCAACCACGAGTCCGCCAACTGCAAGCACGCTCGCGCGGACGCCCATTCCGCGCAACGTGTCACGCAAGTCCCTCGGTTGTTCGTTCATGCTTTTGTTGCACGCAATGAACGCGCCGACAAAGCGTAGACGAGTGCGCCTGCGATGAGCGCGTACAGACCCATCAGCAGCTTGTCGCGCGTGAGCGAGATGCAGATCAGCAGCGACGCGGCGACACCGAGGATCGGAAGGATCAATCCCGCGGGGCGGAACCGCTCCTCGCGTGGCCGGAGGAACGGCACGCCGGCGCAGGTGAAGAGATACGTCGTCAGTCGCGCCACGGCGGAGAGCAGCGCGAGCGTCACGAACGAGCCCTGCACTGCGAGCAGCATCGCCAGTCCGACGTGAATCACGATCGCCACGGACGGCGTGCGGAATCGCGGATGGACGTAGCTGATTGGTCCCATGCGCCGGTCGAGCGACAGCGCGTAGAGCATGCGCGAGCCTTCGAGCACGGTGCCGGAATTCGTCCCAGCCATCGACAGCAACGCGCCGAGCGTGACGATCAGCGCGCCGATCGGTCCGACCAGCACCCGCGCGGCGTCAGCGATCGGGGTCGCGCTCTTCGACAGATCGGGGACGGTCGCCATCGCGCCGAGTTGCGTGAGGACGTAGATCGCGGCGATGGCCAGCGTGCCGGCGAGCAGCGCGCGCGGGAGGTCCTTCTTCGGGTTGCGATATTCGCCGGCGGGGACGCCCATGTTCTCGAAGCCGGCGTACGCGAAAAGCATGAAGAGCGCGGCATCGCTCCAGTTCGTTCCCGCGCCGGGCAGGTGCATCGACGCCGGAATCGGGTTGTGCTTGAACGCGATCAGCGAGACGACGATGAAGCCGATCAGCGGCACGAGCTTGCCGAAGGTGAAGACGTAAATCGACGCCGCGCCGTACTTCACGCCGACGAAGTGAATGGCGCCGAGGATCAGCAATGTGCCGAGGATGATCGCGATGCGCGCCGATCCGACGCCGAGCTCGGGCCGCAGAAATGCGAGCGACAACACGAAGCCGTTGGAGAGCGATGCGAGCGACGTCAGTCGCGCGATCCAGTTCATCCAGCCGGTCTCGAATCCGACGAAGTCGCCGAATGCCGTGCGCGCGTACAGATACGCGCCGCCCGGCTCGCTGAAGTGGCTCGCCGCCTCGGCGAAGCAGAGCACGAGGATGAAGACCGGGATCGCGAACAGCAGCGGCGCCCAGAGCGAGAACGGCCCGAGGAGCTTGTACGACTCGCTCGGGAGGAGGAAGACGCCCGAGCCGACGACGGCGTTGATACACATCGCCACGAGGCCGCCGAAGCCGACGGCGCGAACCAACTTGACTGGGTCGTTATCGCTCATAGCAGTCCTCTCTCAACGAGCCCTCTCCCCGCGCACGGGGAGAGGGTGCCGCAGGCGGGTGAGGGGTCTCGTTCGCGCGAAGAACGACCCCCTCATCCGCCTGCGGCACCTTCTCCCCCTGCGCGGCAGGGGAGAAGGCTACTGGCGCTCATATCCACGTCCTCGGATCGGCCGCCCCGGCAGCGCATTCGTCATTGCGCCGTCGCGCAGCACGAGCTCGCCGTTCACGAGGACGTCGATGATTCCTTCTGAAAATTGGTTCGGCTGTTCGTACGTCGCGAGATCGCGAATGGTCGCGTCGTCGAACACGACGATGTCCGCCTTCATCCCAGGACGCAGGATGCCCCGGTCGGTGACCCGGATGCGATCGGCGGCCTGCGACGTCATCTTCCGCACCGCTTCTTCCAGCGTGAAGAGCTTCTCGTCGCGGACGTAACGTCCCGCTACGCGCGCCGCCGTGCCGTACGCGCGCGGATGCACCGCGACGTTCTTCGCGCGTTGCTCCGGCGACGGCGCGCCAGAATCGGATCCGACGGAGACGAACGGCTGCCGCAGCGCGACCTTCACGTCGTCCTCGTGCATGGAGAAGAAGATCACCGACGGCGTGTACGGCGTCTCGGCGAAGAGCTTCATCAGCGCTTCGTCGACCGGCAGGTTCAGGTCCGTCGCGATCTGCTCGATGAATTTCTTTTCGAACGATGCGAGCGCCGGGTTGTCGATGCGCGTGATGTAGATCCCGCGCTCGCCGCGCTTCTCGAACTGTCCGCGCAAGGCCTCGGCGATGCGCGCGCGCTGCTCGGGATCGGCGAGCCGCTTCTGCATGTCGGTGTAGCCGCCCTCGAGCGACCAATCGGGGAGGAGCGTGGAGAGCCCGGTCGCGGACGCCGCGTACGGATACACATTCGCGGCGACGTCGATCCCCTCGTGGCGCGCGGCGATGATCCGCTCGATCACATGCGGCATGCGGCCCCAGTTCGTACGGCCGCCGACCTTCAGATGCCAGATGTTGATCGGGATGTTCGCCTCGCGCCCGATGCGGAACGCTTCGTCGAGCCCCATGTCGATGTGGTCGCCCTCATCGCGCATGTGCGTGAAGTAGACGCCGCCGCGCTTCGCCGCGACGCGCGCGAGCTGCACGATCTCGTCCGTCGTGGAGAACATCGCCGGCAGGTAGATGAGCGACGTCGAGAGGCCGACCGCGCCGTTGCGCATCTCCTGCTCGACGATCTTCTCCATCTCCGCCATCTCGGCGGCGGTCGGCTGGCGATTGACGTTGCCGATCACCATCTCGCGCGGATTTGCGGAGCCGACGAGCAGCGCGAAGTTCACCGCGCTGCCGTTTTTCTGCAGGCGGTTGAAGAAGTCGCGGATCGACGGCCGCGGCGAGCCGCCCTCACCGGTGAGCTCCGTCGTCACGCCCATGCGGATCTTCGGCTCGAGGTGCGGATCGCGGAAGACGGCGTTCTCGTCCTGCCCGAGGAGGTCGATGAAGCCGGGCGAGACGATGTGATTCTGCGCGTCGATGGTGGTCTTCGCCGGCTCGCCGGCGAGGTCGCCGATGGCGACGATCGTGTCGCCGCGCACGCCGACGTCGCCGCGGAACCAGGGAGCGCCGGTGCCGTCGATGATGCGGCCGTTGGTGATTTTGAGGTCGAGCATTGGGGGTGTTGTCGTGGCGCAGGAGAGAGACAGCAGACAGCAGACAGCGGACAGCAGCCGCTTCATCGCATTCCCTTCACAAGGTCCTCGAGCGTCTGCCGCTCGCGAACCACGTGCACGTCGTCGCCATCGACAAGCACCTCGGCCGGCAGCAGCCTCGCGTTGTAGAGCGACGCCATCGAGAAGCCGTACGCGCCGGCGTCGTGGAAGGCGATAAGGTCGCCGACCTTTGTCCGCTCGATCCGCCGCGTCACGACGTTGCCGTCGCTGTCGCGGGTGAAGACGTCGCCCGACTCGCAGAGGTTGCCGGCGACGATGACGTTCTCGAACGAGTCGCTCTGCGGATTGCAGTTCGTGATGTGGTGGTACGCGCCGTACTTCGACGGCCGCACGAGGTGATTGAAGCCGGTGTCGACGCCGAGCCAGGTCATGCCCGAGCTGACGCGCATCGCGGTCACGCGCGCGAGCAACGTTCCGGACTGTGCGACGACGTAGCGTCCCGGCTCGACGATCGCCTCGAGATTGCGCGCGCGCAGCAGGTGATCGGCTACGCGCGTGAGCTCCGCGCCGTAGTCGTCGATCGGAAACGGAGTCTCATCCGGACGATAGGGGACGGAGATGCCGCCGCCGAAGTTGATGAAGCGAAGGTGATCGAATTCCGCCGATGCCTCGAGCAGACGCCGCGCCGATTCGAGCAGCGGCTCGATGTGATCGATCCCCGAGCCGATGTGAGCGTGCAGTCCCACCACCCGCCGCCCGCTGTCCTCGACCACCATGCGCGCCGACGGCAGCTCCGCGAGGTCGATGCCGAACTTCACGCCGCCGCCCGCGGTGACGACGTCCTGGTGATGCCCCGCGCCGACGTCGGGGTTCACGCGCAGCGCGATCCGGTTCGGCAGGTCGAGCGCGATCACGCGATCGATCTCCGACATCGAGTTCACGTTGATGACGATCTCCGGGTCGTGAATCGACTGCAGGTCCTCATCGGAGACGTTCGAGCAGGTGAACCAGATGTCCTTCGACTCGAAGCCGGCGCGTTTGGCGAGGTAGATCTCGCCCGGCGAAACGGCATCGCAACCGAAGCCCTGCTCGCGCACGAGGCGCAGGATGGCGAGGTTTGCGTTCGCCTTCATCGCGTAGAACGGGCGGATCGGCAGGGTTGCGAATGCGCGCTTCACGTTCGCGATCTGGCGCCGGACGACCGCCGCGTCGTAGACGTAGAGCGGCGTGCCGAATTGCGAGGCGAGGTCGATTGTGGGGACATTTCCGATGCGGAGCATGCGGCGGAGGAGTGTACCTCACCGTAAAATGCCCGGATGCAGGCGTACCTCGACCTCGTTCGCCACATCCTCGACCACGGCACGAAGAAGTCGGATCGCACCGGCACCGGCACGCTGAGCATCTTCGGCCACCAGCTCCGCTTCGACCTCGGCGCCGGTTTTCCGCTGCTGACGACGAAGAAGCTGCACCTCCGCTCGATCATCTACGAGCTGCTCTGGTTCCTGCGGGGCGAGACGAACGTCGCGTACCTGCACGAGAACAAAGTGACGATCTGGGACGAGTGGGCCGACGCGAACGGCGACCTCGGCCCGATCTACGGCTACCAGTGGCGCTCGTGGCCCGCGCCGAACGGGCAACACCCTGACCGAAGTATCGACCAGATCAGCGGCGTGATCGACGAGATCAAACGCAACCCCGACTCGCGGCGCCTCGTGGTCAGCGCGTGGAACGTCGCCGATCTCGAGCGCATGGCGCTCTCGCCCTGCCACGCGCTCTTCCAGTTCTACGTCGCCGAGGGGCGGCTGTCGTGTCAGCTCTACCAGCGGAGCGCCGACGTCTTCCTCGGCGTCCCGTTCAACATCGCGTCGTACGCGCTGCTCACGATGATGGTGGCGCAGGTGTGCGACCTCGCGCCGGGCGATTTCGTCCACACCTTCGGTGACGCGCACCTCTACAGGAATCATCTGGAGCAGGCGCAGTTGCAGCTCGAGCGCGAGCCGCGACCGCTACCGTCGATGAAACTGAACCCCGAGGTGAAGTCGATCTTCGACTTCAAGTTCAGCGACTTCTCGCTGGAGAATTACGACCCGCATCCATCGATCAAGGCGCCGATCGCCGTATGAAAGTCAGCATCATCGTCGCCGTCGCCGACAACGGAGTCATTGGCAACCACAGCGACCTGCCGTGGCACCTCTCCGCCGATCTGAAGCGCCTCAAGGCGATGACGATGGGCCACCACATGATCATGGGCCGCAAGACGTTCGACACGATCGGACGGCCGCTGCCCGGCCGCAAGTTCATCGTCGTGACGCGCAACCGCGACTTCGCGGTGCCCGACGTGCTCACCGCCAACTCCGTGGAGAGCGCGCTGCTGCTGGCGCAGGGCGATGACGAGGTCTTCATCGCCGGCGGCGCGGAGATCTACGCGCAGTCGCTGCATCGCGCGGACGTGATGTACCTGACGCGTGTCCACGCCGAGCCGCCGGGCGACACGTTCTTCCCCGAGTTCGACGACGTCAACGAATGGCACCTCGTCGATTCTGAGCACTTCGAGGCGGACGAGAAGAACGACTACCCGTACTCGTATCTCACGTACGCGCGCGTCGGCTCCGAGGTGCACGCGGTCGCGGAGTCGGGTTGAGCTACTGGCGCCTCCTCCGCGACAACCGCGACTTCCGCCTCCTCTATATCGGCACGCTCGTCTCCCTCGGCGGCGACTGGTTTCTGACCGTCGCTTTGCTCGATCTCGTGCTGGAGCTCACCGGCTCGGCGACGCTCGCGTCGCTGATGCTGCTCTGCCAGACGCTGCCGATCTTCTTCTTCGCGCCGCTCGCCGGACACCTCGTCGACAAGGTCGACCGTCGCAAGCTGATGATCGTGATGGATCTGGCGCGCACCGGCGCGTGCCTGCTGCCGCTGCTCTCGCACACGCCGGCGATGCTGCCGTTCGCGTACCTCGGCGTGATCGTGATCTCGATTGGCTCCGCGTATTTCGAGCCGGCTTCGCAGGCGGCGCTGCCCAACATCGTCGCCACCGACGACCTGGGGCCGGCGAACGTGCTGATGGGCGCGTCCTGGGGGACGATGCTCGCGGTCGGCTCGGCGATCGGGGGGCTGGTGACGATGCGCTTCGGCCGCGACCTCTCGTTCATCGTCGACGCGGCGAGCTTCCTCGCGTCGGCCGGCGTGCTCTGGATGATGCGCGCGCGGTTCTCCGAAGAGCGATCGCACACGCACGAGCACCCGCCGCTGCTCGAGTCGATGCGCGAGACGGTGCGCTACGCGAAGAAGACGCCGCGCGTGCTCGCGCTGCTGTCGGTCAAAGGCGGCTACGCCACCGGCGCCGGGACGATCGCCATGCTCAGCGTCTTCGGCAAGGAAGTCTTCAACGCCGGCGCGATGGGCATCGGCCTCCTCTACTGCGCGCGCGGCATCGGCGCACTCTTCGGTCCGTTCGTGATCCGCGCGCTCATCAAGCGCGACGACACGCAGTACCGCGCCATCACGCTCTGCGTCCTCGCGTTCGGAACGGGCTACGTGGTCCTCGGATTTTCGAAGACGCTCATCGTAGGACTCATCGGCATCTTCATCGCGCACCTCGGCGGTGGCGCGGCGTGGCAGACCTCGACGTACGGCCTGCAGCGCGAATCACCCGATTGGATCCGCGGCCGCATCTTCTCCGCCGACTACGGTTTCCTCACGCTGACGATGAGCATCTCGTCGATCGCCGCGGGCGTGCTCTCCGATCATCGCGGTCCTATCGTCGCCACCGTCACCTTCGCCACGCTCTCCATCGCGTGGGCGCTCTTCTGGTGCGTCTGGACGTGGCGTTTGTGGGATCGCTCAGGCAGCAGCATCAGCGGCCAGTAGCCGCTGTTCCGCCGCGCGCCGGCGCTTGCCCATCGTCCGCGGGATGATCCACTTCGGGATGCCGATGAACGTGTAGATGAATCCCGCGAGCATCGAGAGCCGCAGTGGGAGCGCGTTGGCGAGGATCGTCGAGAGCAGGCCGAATCCGGCCATCGTCGCGTTGTCCCAGATCGACGAGAGCGTGTCGATCTGCTCGACCTCGTTCAATTGCAACCGGTCGCGCTTCTTCCACGCGTGGCGATACATCAGCGTGAGCAGCGTGAAGACCGCCATCACGCCGGCGCCATAGATCGTGAAGAGCGTCGGGAGGTCCTCGAGCCGCAGCCCCTCGTGCCGGCCGCGAAGAAGCGACTCCGTGAAACTGACGAAGACGTACTTCAGCGGATAGACGTAGAAGAGGACGACGAACAGCAGCATCGTGTTCAGCGCGACGATCACGCCGTCATGCAGCGCGTAGCGGCGGAAGAAGTCGTGATGCTCGAACCAGATGTCGATGAAGAGGAAGAAGCAGACGGCGAACGGGACGATGCCGCGCATCATCTCCGTCAGCTCATGGAATGACTTCGGGGACTCGAGCGAGACGACCAGCAGCGAGATGGCGAATCCGAAGATGACGTCGCTGAAGGCCTCGAGGCGGGACACTTCGCGCGCACGATGGCGGAACTCAATCGCTTTCGGCATGACGCGATTTTAGCGATGGCGACGGCGCAAGTCCCCTGACGTTTGTCATGCGCGTCGCGCCGAGACCTTCAATGAATCACCGAGGCGCCGTGCGAAGGAGGATTGACCACGGGCAATCTCGACGAACAAGGGACTGACGTCGGTGACGTGCTCGAGGATCTCCTCCGCGATCACGACGTCGAATGACGCGGCCTCGAACCGCGCCTCCTGCAGCGTGCCGTGAAACGCCTCGGTCCCGCGTTGCCGCGCACGTTCGACCGCGGCGCGCGCCACTTCGACGCCGGCCGTCGTCCAGCCCGCGCGGCGCGCCGCGTCGAGGAGATCTCCCGCACCGAAGCCGATGTCGAGCAGACGTCCGTTCCGGCGCGAGGATTCGAAACGGGCGACGATCTCATCGAATCGCCGCGCGAGGAACGGCGGGGCCTCCGGTTCGCCCGCGTAACCGCCGTCGTACACGTGCTCGATTCCGTCGATCGTGTAGAGCGTCGTTCAGCGTTCGCATCGCAGGATCAGATGCGCGTTTCTCTCGCCGAATCGACGAGCTTCGGCGGCGTCGCAGGCCGGGCACGGACGGCTCGTGATGGTCACTCTGAGCATTGTGTCAAAGATGCTAAAGTCGCGCGCCATGATCGTCCTCCCATTCGCAGGCAAGACGCCCCGCCTCGGGCAGGGCGTATTCGTGGCCGAAAACGTCACGCTGGTCGGCGACGTGGAGATCGGCAACGACTGCTCGATCTGGTTCGGGACGGTTCTGCGCGGCGACGTGAATCACATCCGCATCGGATCGCGGACCAACATCCAGGACAACTGCGTGCTGCACGTCACGCACGACGCCTGGCCGACCATCGTGGCCGAGGAAGTGACCATCGGGCACGGCGCGATCGTGCATGGCTGCACCGTGAAGCGCGGCGCGCTGATCGGCATGGGCGCGCGCGTTCTGGACGGGGCGGTGGTGGGGGAGTGCGCGCTCGTCGCCGCCGGGTCGGTGGTCGGTGAAGGGATGCGTGTTCCGCCGCGCACGCTCGTCGCCGGCGTGCCGGCCAAGGTGAAGCGGACACTCACGGACGACGAGCTCGAACGGCTCGATCAGTCATGGCGTCACTACGTCGAATACAAGGATAAATACCTCGCCAAATGAATCGTCTCTTCGCAGGAACACTCAGGCTCGAGCACGTTGGTCAGCAGATCGCCCTCAATGGTTGGGTCCAGAAGCAGCGCGACTTCGGTGACCTGATCTTCATCGACCTCCGCGATCGCAGCGGCGTCTGCCAGGTCGTCATCGACCGCGGCCGCGGCGCGGATGACGCGACCGTCAACGCGGCGAAGGAATCGCGCGGCGAGTTCGTCGTGCGCATCGAAGGAACCGTCGCGGCGCGCGCGGACAACGTGCGCAACCCGAAGCTGCCGACCGGCGACGTCGAAGTGGTCGCCAGCGCGATCACCATTCTCAATCGCGCCGACACGCCGCCGTTCGCGATCGAAGACGACACCGACGCGGCCGAGGAGCTGCGTCTGCAGTATCGCTACCTCGACCTCCGCCGCCCGGCGCTCACGCGCAACCTGATGCTGCGGCACAAGGTGACGTTCGCCGTCCGCGACTACATGAACCGCCACGAGTTCCTGGAGATCGAGACGCCGATCCTGACGAAGTCGACGCCCGAAGGGGCGCGCGATTACCTCGTGCCGAGCCGCGTGCACAAGGGCAACTTCTACGCGCTGCCGCAGTCACCGCAGATCTTCAAGCAGCTCTGCATGGTGGCGGGGTTGGAGCGCTACTTCCAGATCGCGCGCTGCTTCCGCGACGAGGACCTGCGCCGCGACCGCCAGCCGGAGTTCACGCAGATCGACGTCGAGGCGTCGTTCATCGACGAGGAGTTTATTTACTCACTCATCGAAGGACTGTTCGCCGAGGTCTTTCCGCTCGCCGGCATCGAAGCGAAGGCGCCGTTCCCGCGCATCTCGTGGCAGGAGGCGATGGATCGCTTCGGCATCGATCGTCCCGACACGCGCTTCGGCATGGAGCTCGTCGACCTCACGAACTGGGCGCGCGACGTCGAGTTCGAGCCGATGAAAGAGGCGATCGCCGCCGGCGGCTCGGTGCGCGCGATCGTCATCCCGCGCGCGTCGTCGTACTCGCGCAGGCGGATCGACGAGCTGACCGAGTACGCGAAGAAGCTCGGCGCCGCGGGTCTGATGTGGGTGAAGTTCGAAGGCAGCGCGCCGAATGCATCGTTCAAGAAATTCGTCGACGCCGACTCGCTCGATCTGCTGCGTGAGATCGCGCGCGGGGAGCCGAGCAGCCTCGCGCTGATCGTCGCCGGGAAGAACACGGTCGTTTGGGACGTGCTCGGGAACCTGCGGCTGAAGGTCGCGCGCGAGGAGGGGATGATCCCCGACGACCGCTGGAACTTCCTCTGGGTCACCGACTTCCCGCTGTTCGAATGGGACGAGGAATCGCAGCGCTACTTCGCGCGGCATCATCCGTTCACGTCGCCCGCATCTGCTGAAGATCTGAACGATCCGGCGAAGGCGATGGCGCGCGCATACGACGTGGTGCTGAACGGCATCGAGCTCGGCGGCGGATCGATCCGCATCAATCAGCCCGAGGTGCAGGCGAAGATGTTCTCGGCCCTCGGCATCAGCGATGAGGATGCGAAGAATCGCTTCGGCTTCCTCCTCGAGGCCTTCCGCTACGGCGCTCCGCCGCACGGCGGCATCGCCCTCGGCGTCGACCGCATCGTGATGATGATGGCGCGCGCCGATTCGCTGCGCGACGTGATCGCCTTCCCGAAGACGGCCCGAGCGCAGGATCTGATGAGCGAGGCGCCGTCGACGGTGGATGAAAAGCAGCTCGATGACCTCGGCATCGCGGTGAAGGTTGTCATCCTGAGCCGCGGAGACGGCGAAGGATCCGTATCCTGAAACGGCGTCGCAGGTCGGCGACAGATCCTTCGGCGTCTGCGCGCCTCAGGATGACACGGTGACCAACATGATCATCTCGACGAAGAAGTACCCGATCCACATCAGCCGCGGCTCGATCGATCGAGTTGGTCAACTGGTGTCGTCGCGCGGGCGCGTCTTCGTCGTCACCGCGCCTGCGATTCGCGAGCTCGGCGAGCGCGTCGCGCGATCATTCGATCCAAACGCCACGATCCTCTTGATGGACGACGGCGAGTCGAACAAGACGCTCGCCACCGCCGAGCGGCTGGTGACGGAGCTGCTCGACCATCACGCCAAACGCGACTCGACGGTCGTCGCGGTCGGCGGCGGAGTCGTCGGCGATACCGCGGGATTCGCGGCATCGATCTTCCTCCGCGGCATCGACCTCGTGCAGGTGCCGACGACGCTCCTGGCGCAGGTCGACAGCGCGTACGGCGGCAAAGTCGGCGTGAACCATCCGAAGGGCAAGAACCTGATCGGCGCGTTCCATCCGCCGCGCGCGGTGGTCGTCGATCCGGCAGTTCTCGCGACGCTCCCCGCCCGCGAGATCCGCAGCGGTATGTTCGAAGCGCTCAAGGGCGGCGTCCTCGGCGACTCCGCGCTGTTCGACCTCTTCGAGCAGCGCCGCGACGATGTCGATCAGATCATCGAGCGCGCGGTGCGGGTGAAGACCGCGATCGTCGATTCGGACGAGCGCGAGAAGGACCTGCGGCGGCTGCTCAACTACGGCCACACCATCGCGCACGGCATCGAGGCGGCCATGCACTTCCAGGGCATCACGCATGGCGAGGCGGTGGGGTGGGGCATGATCGGCGCGAACGAGATCGCGGTCCGGCGCGGCGTGCTGAGCGACGCGACGCGACGGCGCATCGACACGACGATACGCGCGTACGATCCGGCGACGCTCCCGCCGGGCATCGATCGCGCCGCGATTCTCGCTGCGACGGAGCACGACAAGAAGAACACCGGATCGACGCGGGTGATGGTGCTCCCGACAGGGATCGGGACGTGCGAGGTGGTCGAGGGGATCGGCGAGGATGAGATCGCCATCGGCATCGACGCGGTCGTCGGCCAGTGAGTGATCGCTCTCACTGATTTGTCGCCGTGACGCGCCACACACTGTGGCTATGCAACGCTACATTTTTTTCGCTCTTCTGATCGTCGTCCTCGCCGCGCCGGCCTTTGCAATCAGAACCAACGGCTCAACCGTCATCGTCCCGGTGATCGGCCGCTTCCCGGGCGGTTTCGGATCGCAATGGCGGACCGACCTCTTCATCCACAACCCGTACGAGCCGGGCCAGGAGGTGACGATGAATTTCTACGTCACGGGCGGCTCGCTCATCACGCGCACGGCGACGGTCGGGAAGTACTCGACGCTGGTGTACCGCGACGTGGTGCTGAACCTGTTCGGACTGTCGAATGCGGCGGGGATGCTCGAGGTGGTGACCCTGCCGCCGGAGAACAGCGGCGTGGAAGTGCGCGCGCGGATTTTCAACGCCGGGAGCTCGGTGGGCGAGTTCGGGCAATCGCTGCCCGGTATCGCCAAGGAATGGCTGCGCGCGCAGGCGCAGATGAGCGGACTGTCGGGCCTCAACAACAACCGCCTGAACGTCGGCGTGGCGAATCCGAACGACGTGGCGATCAACGTCACGATGTACGTGGCGGACAAGGACAACAACGGGCTCGGCGGGCGCACCTTCCCGGTCCCGGCGCATCAGTACGTCCCGGTCAACGACGTCTTCACGTCGCTCGGCATCGCGCCGCGCGAGGACGTGACAATCGAGTTCACCTCGGGCAATCCCGAGACGCCGATTTACGGCTACGCCTCAGAGGTGCGGAACGACAGCGGGGACGCGATCTTCGTGTTCGGAACGTCGCCGAATCAGTAATCTACGGTCGCGCGCGCAGGACGACATCGATGCGCCGGTCGTTCGCTCGGACGATCACACGCTCGGGCTGATGTTCGTCATCGCTGATATCGAGCTGCCGCCACTCGGCGGGAGGCTCGTCGATCCAGAAGTCGCCTCGTACGTCGCTCGTTGTTTCGCCGACGCGCGCGTTCGCGATCGGACGTCCCTGCTCGTCCGACACGTGACCCGGGATGCGACGCGCCTTCGTGAGCGTGATCGTCACGGCGGTCGATGCATCGACGGTCTTCGGCGTGATGATCGACTTGTAGCCGCGCGCGCTCACGCCGACGAACACCGGCTCCGGCGGCGTTTTCAGGACGAACGAGCCGTCGTTCGATTCGATGACCCGCTCTTCGATCATCGGGCCGGGCGGAATCGGGTATCCGGGTGGCAGGCCGAAATTGAGCGGACGATTCGCGAAGAGAAAGATGGTGAACTCGCGAATCGGCTGTTTCGTCTTCGCGTCGACGACCTGTCCGCACAATCCGTCGCAGCGCTTCGGCATGACCTGCGGCGGATGCTGCTCGCGCGAGCAGGCGAGTGCGAGGAACGCGATCGCCAGCAGTTTTCTCACGCCGCGCCGCGCCGCTGCGTGAACTCTTCCTTCACGGCGTCATAGGTCCGGCCGGTAAGGATCGCTCCGTCCACGGGGAGGCTGCGCATCTCCTCCTCGGTCAGTGCCGGCACGACGAGCTCCGGCTCGAGCGGTTTGCCGACGCACTCGATGCCGGCGCGAAATCCGGTCAGGCGCCGCCAGCTCAATACGAACTCGCTGTTCGGCATGTGCGCGTTCCAGAGATAGCCGCCGCTGAGGAACATGACCGAGCGGTCTTCGAGCTCGATGAAGTAGTGCCGTCCCTCGAGCTCGAATGCGCGCCGCGCGCGATAGGTGCGCGTCACGATCTCGGGCTCCGGAATGAGGTCCGGTCTTGTAACGTGGCCGGGGAAGTAAATCGTGATCAGAGCGGTCATCGCCGCGCCTGCGATCAAGCCGATCGGAATGATGAAATGCAGCGGAAGTGACGTGGCGAGGCGGAGCACGAGGCAGGTCCCACCTGTAACGACCGCCGTGATGAAGGCTCCGGGATGGTGAGAGCTCACATGAGCCTCACGCCGCGCGTTTGACCGGCAGCTTCAGCACCATGCTCGTGCCGACGCCCTCGATCGACGCCACGCTGACCTCACCTCCGTGCGCCTCGACGATCTGCTTGACGATGTAGAGCCCGAGGCCGGTGCCGCCGCCACCGCGGAGCGACTTGTTGCCGCTCTGCTTGTACTTCTCCCACACCTGCAGCAGCTCCTGCGCCTTGATCCCCATCCCGGTGTCGGTCACGGTGATGACGATCGACTCGGGGAGCTCGCCGTTGCGCACGATCTGTGCGCCGACGCTGATCAGGCCGCGTTTCGGCGTGAACTTCAGCGAGTTCGAGATCAGGTTGATGATCGCCTGCGTCAGCTTTTCGACGCTGCCGATGATCTGCGGGACGTCGCGGCCGTGCGCATTGAGCAGGAAGATCTCGTCGCGCGCCGCGACCTGTTGCAGCGAACGGACCGCGCGCTTCAGCACGCCCGCCACGCGCACCGGCTCGCCCTCCACCGTGAAGTTGCCTGACTGGATCTTGGAGAAGTCGAGCAGCTCGTTGATGAGGTTCATCATCCGCTCCGACTCGCGCTGCGCTTCCTGCAGCAGGTCGGTGTACATCGCGTCGAGGCGCGTCCCCTCCTGCGAGAGGACGAACTCCAGCGTTCCCTGGATGCCGGAGAGCGGACCGCGCAGGTCGTGCACGATCATCGAGGTGAAGTCCGACTTCGCCTGCTCCATCTCGCGCTGGCGCGTCACGTCCTCGAACGAAAGCGCGACCGCTCCATCCTCGAAATCGGACGGATTGCCGATGCGGTCGACGCGATAGGTGCGACCTTCGATCTCGACGTCGGTGGAGCGATGCTCGTCGGCGTCGAGGAAGAAGCCGTGCAGCCATCCGCGCTCGCCGGCCACCGCGCGCGCCGCTTCCTTCAGCCAGTGTGCGGCATCGGAGCCGAACGTCTCGTCGAAGGCCAGGTTGTTCCATCGCACTTCACCCGCTTCGCCAGAGATGACGATGGGGACGTTCAGCTTCTCCGCGATGACATATTTCTGATTGGTCATTGAGGTACCGTGATCGCTCGTTCGTTGGCCAGCTTCGCCAGGATGAAGAGCGTCGTGAATTGGTCGAAGGGGGAGAGCAGGACGAGCTTCTGCAGGTCGAGGCGGCCGTCGATCAGCGAGACCAGATACCCCTCCTGCGCGTTGAGATTGAAGCGGTCGAAATTCGTGAGGAACTCGGGGCTGAGCTTCGGCACCGCCTGCATCCCTTTCGGGTGCTGCAGCAGGTCGCGGACGATCGCATTGCGCACGATCTCGCTGTATCCGCGCAGGGCGAGATCTTCCGGATACGCGTTGCGCGCCTCGACGAGCTTGTACCAGGTGTGCCAGACACCGTTCTGTTTGAGCGAGTCGGATACGAGGCGGCTCCAGTCGGGCTTCGGCTGTGCCAGAGGGGCATGAGACATCGGGCGAATTGTAGCTGTTCAGCGGTTGAGCTGTAGAGCTGTTCAGCGCTCAACCGCTAAACAGCTAGACTATCCCCGTGACCGAACACCAGATCGTCCCCGCCACACCGATGAGCCGCCGCAAGTCGCGGCTCCTGATCATCCTCGTGGCGATCGTCCTCGGCGTGCCGGCCGGTTTCCTCTTCGCCCGCGCCATCCGCGTGCCGACGATGAAGCGGCTCGACGACTATCAGCCGGCGATCATCACGCGCATCTATGACCACAATGGCGTGCCGTTCGCGGAGTATTCGATTCAGCGCCGCATCGTGGTCACGATGCGCGACATCTCGCCGTACCTGGTGCAGGCCATCATCGCCACCGAGGATGCGGATTTCTACAAGCATGGAGGCATCAATCCGAAAGCGATCCTGCGCGCGGGATTGAAGGACCTCATCGCCGGGAAGAAGATCGAAGGGGCGTCCACGCTCACGCAGCAGCTCGCCAAGCAGGTGTTCCTGACGCCGGAGAAGAGCTTCCGCCGCAAGATCAATGAAGCGTTCCTGGCCGTCGACATCGAGAAGAGCTTCACAAAGGACCAGATTTTCGAGCTGTATGCGAATCAGGTCTATCTCGGACACGGCGCGTATGGCGTCGAGGCGGCGTCGCGGCTCTATTTCGGCAAGCATGCGAAAGACCTGACCGTCCCCGAAGCGGCGTTGATCGCCGGACTGGCGCGCACGCCGATGCGCGATACGCCGATCACCCATCCCGACCGCGCGCTCGCCCGCCGCAATCACGTGCTGCTGCGGATGTTCGAGGAGCATTACATCAAGAAGCGCGACCAGCTCGCGCAGTACACCAACGCGCCGATCGTCCTTGGCACTTACAAGGAAGAAGCGCCGCGCGTCGGTGCCTATTTTTCAGAGGAAATTCGGCAATACATCGAGCACGCGCCGCAATACGGCATCGAAAACCTCTATCAGCGCGGATTGAAGGTCTATTCGACCCTCGATTTCCGCATGCAGCAGGCGGCGGAGAATTCATTACAGCGCGGATTACGCACCTTCGATCACCGGCGCGGTTTCCGAAAGCCGGGGCGCAACCTGATCAGCGAAGGACTCGATCCGCTCACGTACAGAGATCCGGCATGGAGCAGTGAAGGTTACGCCGTCGACAAGCTCTATCCGTCGATCGTCCTCGGCGTAGACACTGAAAAAGTGACGGTCCGCCTCAATAAGGACGAGATCTCGCTGCCCGCTGCGTCGTTCAAATGGACCGGCAAGAAAACCATGGCCGGCTCGCTGCGTCGCGGCGACGTCGTCTACGTGCGCGTCGACGAAGACGCGAAGACAAAGAAGCACACCTGGATGCTCGACCAGTTGCCGCAGGTGCAGGGGGCGGTGGTCATCCTCGACGTCAAGACTGGGGAGATCCGCGCGCTCGTCGGCGGCTATGACTTCCAGATCTCGAAATTCAACCGCGCCACGCAGTCGCGGCGTCAGACCGGCTCGTCGTTCAAGCCGTTCGTATATGGCGCGGCATTCGAAAAAGGGCTGACGCCGGCCGATACGCTGTTCGACGCGCCGATCGCCATTCCGGTCGGCAATCAGATTTACGCGCCGAAGAACTATTACGGCAAATACTCGGGGATCGTGACCATCCAGCGCGCGCTGGAGCTGTCGATCAACGTCCCGGCGGTGAAGACCTACATGATGATCGGCGGCGACAAGGTCGTCGACTTCACGCGCCGGCTCGGAGTCACCGCGCAACTGGAGCGCTATCCGTCGCTGGCCCTCGGCGCGGCGGGCATATCACCAATCGAGATGACCGCGGCCTACAACGTCTTCGTCAATCAGGGCGTCTACGTGAAGCCGCGCTACATCCGCAAGATCACCGATCAGACCGAGCGCGTGCTCGAGGAGCAGGTGCCGGAGCTTTCCGAGGCCACCAGCGCGCAGGTCGCGTTCGAGCTGACGAAAGTGATGCGCGGGACGATCGATCGCGGCACGGCGTACGAGGCACACACGCTCGCGCCGCCGATCGCAGGGAAAACCGGTACGACCAACGCGTACACCGATGCCTGGTTCATCGGCTTCAGTCCCGAGTACACGGTCGGCGTCTGGGTCGGTTACGACGATCCGAGCCGCACGCTCGGCGGCGGTGCGACCGGCGCGGCGGTGGCGCTCCCGATCTGGATCGACATTTTCAAGCAGATCGACGCGATGAAGCTGCGCACGCCGCGGCCGGAGTTCGACGTGCCGCCGGGCATCGTCATCGTGCCGATGGATCTCCAGAGCGGACGGCGCGGCGTCGGCCCATGCGAGCGCGTGATCATGGAGGCGTTCATCGCCGGCCAGGAGCCCGACAAGGATTGCAGCGGCGCGACGGTGGCGGTCAGCAAGCTGCCGTATTACCTGCAGCGGCCGTTCTACCAGCCGAAGGAATCGGAGCCGACGACCGCGGCGAACGATGCGTCGGCGCAATCAGGCGAGGGAGCGGAGTCGCCCGCGCCGAATGTGGAAGAAGCACCGGCAGAGAAACCGCCGGTGCCGGCTCCAGCGCCGCCTACGAACACCGCCGGCTAAACCGGCGGCACGTATTTCGTGATGAGGTCCAGCATCTTGTCGCGGGTCAGCGGCTTGCGCATCCACGCGTTGGCGCCGGAGCTGGGAAACATCTCTTCGAGCGACTTCTCCGGAAGGTCGGAGATCAGCACGATCGGGATGTCCTTCTTGTTCGACTGAGACTTCAGCACTTCGGAAAGGCGGTTCCCCTTGATGCTCGGCAGATTGACGTCGAGGAAGATGATGTCCGGCGTATTTCCCGCCAGTACATGATTGAACTCGATCCAGCTCGAGGCCGTCAGGACCGTACAACCCTCTCGCTCGAGCAGTGCTCTTCCGAGCTTCAGAACCAGCGGGTTGTCGTCGAGGATGAGGACCGTCACTTTGGACAGCGGCGGCATTGGACGATGAATTCCTTCCTTCGCTCCCGCATCAATCGCGGCAGCGGTGCCATGATACATTCTTCGCGCTCGCCGCGAGGAGACTTTGTCCGAGATCACGCCTGAGAAACCGGCCACGCACGTCCCGGCCGATTACTACTGCACACCGGTCGCGGAAAAGGACCGGATGTTCCCTCGCTGGGTGCCGATCGGATGCGGTACGGCGTCGCTGATCATCCTCATTTTTCTGTTCGCAGGCGGCGCATTCGTGAACAGCGGAGGCGGCACTCGCATCTTCCATTGGGTCTTCGGAACGATGCAGTCGGAGCTGCTGGCGATGTGCGACAAAGACGTGAAGCCGGCGCAGAAGACCGACTTCGCCGCGGAGATGATGACGCTGCAGGAACGTGCCGGGGCGGGGAAGGTGAAGTCCGACGATCTGCTGGCGGTCTTCCGCATGATCCGCGACGACTCGATCGACGAGCACGTGACGCCGGCGGAGCTCGACGAGCTGACGGCGAAGCTTCGCCAGATCAACACGGCGCGATGATCCGGAGAGCGACTCCCGACGATGCCGCGCGCCTGGCGGACTTCGGTGCGCGTACCTTTCAGGAGACATTCGGCGCCCACAATCGACCCGAAGACATGGAGGCGTTCCTATCGACGGCCTATGGACCCGAAGTGCAACTCGCGGAGATCACCGATCCGGCTCGCATTACGCTGGTCGTCTACGAAGCGGATACGTTGATCGCGTATGCGCAGTTGCGTGTAGACATTCCGCAGGTCGAGATCGGCCGTTTCTATGTCGACAATGGGTGGCACGGCCGCGGGATCGCGCAGTCACTTATGAGTGCCGTATTGGAGCTCGCGCGCGACATCGGCGCGACGCGACTCTGGCTCGGTGTCTGGGAGCGCAACGCGAGGGCGATCGCGTTCTACGAGAAGTGCGGGTTTGTCGATTGCGGCTCGCAGCCGTTTCTGTTGGGGAGCGATCTGCAGACGGACCGCGTGATGGAACGGCCGGTCGGCTAGCCGGCCCGGCCGGCAGCGTTGGTTGCTGCGCCTTACGGCATACGAGTGTGCAGGAGCACCGTTCGCGGCTTCGAGCGGCGCAACGCGCCTGACGGTGTGCTTCAGCTCGGCGTCAAATCCCTCTACCTAATGTAGCTATTGCTATCATCCTCGGGCTCATGGACTTCCGCCTCGTTTCTCCATTTCAACCGCAGGGCGACCAGCCGGAGGCGATTCGTCAATTAGTTGACGGTGTCGTGTCGGGCGAAAAGCATCAGGTCCTCCTCGGCGTCACCGGCTCGGGCAAGACGTTCACCGTGGCCAAGCTGATCGAGGCGGCGAACCGCCCCACGCTCGTCCTCAGCCACAACAAGACGCTCGCCGCGCAGCTCTACCAGGAGTTCAAGAACTTCTTCCCGGAGAACGCGGTCGAGTACTTCGTCTCCTACTACGACTACTACCAGCCCGAGGCCTACATCCCGCAGAACGATCTCTACATCGAAAAGGAGATGACGAAGAACGACGAGATCGACAAGCTGCGCCTCGCCGCGACGAAATCGATCTTCGAGCGCCGCGACGTGATCATCGTCGCCTCCGTCTCCTGCATCTATGGCATCGGCGATCCCGAGCTCTATTTCGGCATGCTCCTCTTCTTCGAGCGGGGAGTGGAGAAGCCGATGATGCAGTACCTCCGCAAGCTGACCGAGATGCAGTACGAGCGGACGCCGTACGACCTCGGGCGCGGCTCGTTCCGCGTGCGCGGCGACATCCTCGAGCTCTGGCCGGCGTACGAGGACGACGCGCTGCGGATCGAGTTCTTCGGCGATGAGATCGACAAGATCACCCGCATCGATCCGATCACCGGCCGCGCCGGAAAAACGTACGACCGCATGGCGATCTATCCGAGGACGCATTACGTCACGCCGCGCGAGCGACTGATGCAGGCGATGGAGAACATCCGCGTCGAGCTCGACGAGCGCGTCACCGAGCTGCGCGCGAACGATCGCCTGCTCGAAGCGCAGCGTCTCTCGCAGCGCACGCTCTTCGATCTGGAGATGATCGCGGAGCTCGGCTACTGCAACGGCATCGAGAACTACTCGCGCCATCTCTCCGGCCGCAGCAAGGGCGAGCCGCCGCCGACGCTCATCGATTACTTCCCGCGCGACTTCCTCCTCGTGATCGACGAGTCGCATCAGACCGTGCCGCAGGTGCGCGCGATGTGGGGCGGCGACCGCGCGCGCAAGTCGACGCTGGTCGAGTACGGTTTCCGCCTGCCGAGCGCGATCGACAACCGGCCGCTGTCGTTCGACGAGTTCGAGTCGAAGCTCGACCAGATCGTCTACGTCTCCGCGACCCCCGGCCCGTTCGAGCTGGCGAAGACCGGCGGCGTCTACGTCGAGCAGGTGATCCGCCCGACGGGCCTGCTCGATCCGGAGATCGTGATCCGGCCGATCAAAGGGCAGGTCGACGATCTGATCGGCGTGATCAAAGAGCGCATCGTGAAGAACGAGCGCGTGATGGTCACGACGCTCACCAAGCGGATGTCGGAGGACTTGACCCGCTACCTGATGGAGCTCGGCATCAAGGTGCAGTACCTCCACTCCGACGTCGAGACGCTCGAGCGCATCGCCATCCTCCGCGACTTTCGTCTCGGTACGTTCGACGTGCTGATCGGCATCAACCTGCTGCGCGAAGGACTCGATGTCCCCGAGGTCACCTGCGTGGCGATTCTCGACGCGGACAAGGAAGGCTTCCTCCGCTCATCGACGTCGCTGATTCAGACCATCGGCCGCGCGGCGCGCAACCTCTACGGCATCGCCATCCTGTACGCCGACAAGATCACCGACTCGATGCGCTACGCCATCGACGAGACCAAGCGCCGCCGCGCGATCCAGCAGACCTACAACGAGGAGCACGGCATCGAGCCGGCGTCGATCATCAAGGCGGTCGACAGCGACCTGGTCAAGATGTCGAACCTCGACTACCACGACTTCGGCGTCGTGCGCGGCAAGACGAAGCTCGACCTGGTCGCGGATGAGGATCTCGACAAGACGATCAGCCGTCTGACCAAGGAGATGAAGGAAGCGGCGAAGAACCTCGACTTCGAGCGCGCCGCCGAGATTCGCGATCGCCTGCGCGAGCTGAAGGAGATGCGGATCTTCGTCTGACCGGCACGGCCGGCGGCGACGTCATTTCCCCTGCGCGAACCGATAGCTCTTGTTCGCGACCAGCCCCTTGTGCGTCTCCTTTTCACCGCTCGGCCAGATGATCGTCACGTCCGCCTTCGTATCCGCGCCGAGTCCGAAGTGCTGCTCTTT
>Ga0193696_1000013_pt1 | contig 90721 bp, 78 predicted proteins | sample L3m1metaG_FD_145074 | JGI IMG/M metagenome (GOLD analysis project Ga0193696, IMG submission 145074) | Soil microbial communities from a riparian zone of the East river system, Colorado, United States - L3m1 | ecosystem: Environmental > Terrestrial > Soil > Riparian zone | place: USA: East River... | reverse complement strand
AGATGCGACCCCAACCCGATCACAACTTCGCGAGCACGCCCTTCCAGCGAACCCATGCCGCGTCGCGCGCCTTCTTGTTGCCGGCGTACGCCTCTTTCGTCTTCTCGTCCGCGTCGGCGGCGGGAGGCGGCGCGTCGCCCGCGCGCATGAAGCCGTGGCCGGCGCCTTCGTACGTGACGACGTCGTACGTCTTGCCCGCCGCCTTCATCAGCTCCTGCGTCTTCGGAATCGTTGCGCCGATGCGCGCGTCGTTGCCGGCATAGAAACCATAGACCGGCGCCTTGATCGCCGCGATCGCGTCGGGCGATTCCGGACCGGGGCCGTAGAACACGAACGCCGCCGCGAGCGACGGACGGTTCGTCGCGAACCGGAACGACTGCCCGCCACCCCAGCAGAATCCGGCGACGGCGACCTTGCCGTTTGCCGCCGGCAGCTTCGAGACGTAGTCGGCGGCCGCGTTGAGATCGGAGGTGATCTGATCGGGCGGCAGGTCGCGGATCGCTTTTCCGATCGCGTTGTTGTCGGCCGCGAAGTCGCTCGTGCCGCCCCCCTTCGAGCCCATGCCCGACAGCAGGTCGGGCGCGATCGCGATGGAACCCGCGGCCGCGAGCTGGTCGGCTTCCAGCTGCACCCAGTCGCTCATGCCGAAGATCTCGTGAATGACGACCACCGCCGCCGCCTTGTTCTTCACCTCGGGATAGACCACGAACGCGCTGACGGCGCGATTCCCCGACTTCACGGTGACCCACTCGCGATGGCGCGGCGATTTCTCGAGCGCGTCCTTCGCCCAGTTCACGGCGGGCGCGGGCGCCGCGGACGTCATCGCGTGATCGGAATGGTCGTCGGTCGCGGGTCTCTGCGAGCACATCGCGAGCAGGATGAGGAGCAGCGGTAACGAACGCTTCATGACGTCATTCTCCCTTCAGAACAGGTCGGGAAGATGCTCGAAATGGGCCATCGCGTCGACGGTGCGCGGCGAGATCGGCTCGAGAAAGAAGGTGAGGGCCTCGACCGTCGCATCGGGAATCGCGTAACGCGTCACGAAACGCACTTCGGCATCGCGATGAGGACCTTCCGGCTGCGCACCGAAGAGGTCGTCGACGGCGCGCTCGTTCGGATTGACGACGTTCGCGCGCACGCCGGCCTCATCGAACGCGGCGGCGAAGAGCTCCTTCCGATAGCCGTAGTGCGTGCAGGCGAGCGCGGCGACGACCGGCGCGCCGGCGTCCGGCATTTTCTCGATCGCCGTGCGCACCCAGCGCCTGATCTCCGCGGCCGTCTTCGTCCCTTCGCGATCCTCGGAGATCGTGTCGGCCAGTCCGGGACAGGCCTGGCTGACGATCCGCGACGACGCGACTCCGCGCTCGGAAAGAATCCGCGGGTATGTCCCCGCGTCGATCGTGGTCTGCGTGCCGAAGATCATCGCCACGCTCGACGGCTCGGCCTCGAGCTCGCGCAGCAACAGCGCGGCCGCCGTCTCGACGATGCCTTTCACGGCGATCGGCGCGTTCGCGAAGTACGGAGTGTCGGGCAAGAGCACCGAGAGCGTGTTGCATGCGACGTAGATCGAATCGGGCGCGAAGCGCTCCGTGACGTTGCGCAGAAAACGGTCGAACGTCGCCAGCTTTTCCTCGCGAGTCGGCATCGAGTTGTAGCCGTAATCGTTCGCCGGAGCGGCGTTCGCGAACGTGAGGCGCACCGGCTCGCGCAGGCCATGCGTGCGGACGAAGCGCTCCGCGTACGCGACCACCGAAAGACCGCCGACGCCCGAATCGGTGATGAGGATGTGCATTACAAGCGGCCGGTCATCAGGTCGATGAGGATCGGGACGTGTCGGTCCTTGAGCGTATAGAGCGATGCGTCTTCCAGCTCGAGCGTCACGAGGTTCAACCCGCGCTCGCCCGCCCACGTCCCCATCGAGCCGGGAGTCGGGTAGCCGATCTCGGTGAGGAAGGGGAGAGAGCAGCGGTCGGCGAGTTGCTTGCCGAGGTGCGAGGCGCCGGAGTCGTCGACACAGGCGAGGGCGGAGTGGAGGGAGACGATCGCGCGCGGCTTCAGGCGATCGATGAGCGAGATCAGCGCTTGCGTCTCCGGCTCGGATGCCGGCGCGGGGCCGGGACTCAGTGCGATGTCGCGCGCGTCGTTCGCGCGGCTCTTGTAGAAGACCGGATCGGGACGCCAGTTCGAGGTCGGGAAGTTGCGATTGAGATCGATCCCGCGCGCGTTGCCGCGCGTGCCGCGCAACGCGCCATCGGGATTGCCGCAGAGGATCACCGCGGCCCGCAGATCGCCGGCCGGCAGGCAGCGCAATGCTTCCGAAACCGCAACCGTCGTCTCCGGCTCGTCGCCATGAATCGCCGCGAGGATGAGAATCTCCCCGCTGCCGAAGACCGTGAGCGGGATGCCGTCGACCGAGCTGCCGTAAGTCGAGCCGGAGTGGCGGATCACTCCGCGATCGCGTCGTTCGACCAGTTGCTGTTCCATCGCTTCGTTCAACCGAGCCTCCCACGTAGTGCGTGGTTGCCGGATAACCTGGCAAGGATGGTAGGACAAATTCCAGGGGTAGCCATGGCATATTGGCGGGGCGGACAGACTCGAATACACGATGTCCGTCGTTACAGGCAGGAAGGCTACGCGCCTTTGCTGTGATGCCGAGCCGGCTGGCACGTCCGGATGAGTGATGACCGCGTAGTGGAGCGCCTCGGACCGCAGATAATGTGAAGGATGTCGTCAGCTTCACGAGGCACACGCTAGGGGTGTTCTTGTAGTAGAAGGAGACGACCTCGCGCGCCCCGGTCGCGACCTTATCTATGCCCCACGCGCCTGCCGCAGCTCGCGCGGCCGCTCGGCGAAAAGCCGTGGACTGCGCTGCCACTCCCGACGCTATCGTCGGCAAACAGCACTGTTGGATGTTTGATATTTCGGTTAGACGAGAGGGCACACGCATGCTCGACCCCACTCTGACATCAGGACCGCCGTGAGCACTCCCCACGAAACCGGAGCTGCGCTTTTGCATGGCGCGCATTTCAAGTGGGTGGTAGGTCGAGTCAACCTCCGCCGAGCGTGCGCGCTTTGTGTTTGGGCCGCGGAAGCGACTTGAGAAAGGTCTTGTCAACTTCTAACTCGTTGAGTGCGTGCTCAATCTGAGTTTCAAACTCCGCCGATTGTTCTGCCATCGCGGTCAGCCTTCTCGCGAGCTCCCTTTCGGGCCACACGGTTCTTTCGTGAAACGCGACGACGCAGGCGGCAGCCGAGTCGTAGCTATTGTTGGAGGGATGTCGCACCAGCTCTCGTTGGGCGTCGCTGAGGGTAGGCTTCCACGCGCTGCGTTGCAAATCAAATTGGTTGCTCAGCGCAAATGACGCGATTCCTTCGTACTGGCTCTCTCTCAAATCTTCGAGCCATAAGCACATCAACCTGTCCAGTATGCGTGATGAGGGAGCGAGCGGTCGTTCGGTAGATTGGCGAGCCAGCGTCCATGCCCATATTGCGGGGTCGCGAATGTATGGTTCGTCGCAGAAGATGAATTCCTCGAGGACAGGCGGATCGGCGCTCGTTTCACGGACAGAGTGATGGAGAAGTCCGCAAAACGTTAGCACGGCGCGGCCAATGTCTTCAACTTTTTCACTGTGAAGCATCCGTTGTAGTTCAACGCTGCCTTCCGGTTGTACCCAATAATCGTACGGCTTACGCAAGACTGCGAATCGCATACAAGTATTCAGGAGCCATTCGATAGCGATCCGTTTCCCGGAGGAATACCGTAGTAAGGCCTGATGGAGCAACTCATCTCCATAAGGACCGCGGCACAATGCTTGCCAGTCGTCCGGTGAGTTACAGCCACGTGCGAACACAACTATGAGCTGCAGCGCTGACGTAAGCGTTTCCGGCGCAGCTTCCGCCTCTTCGACTAGGCACTGCACAAGCCTCGATACAGGCGCGGGAATCTTTCTGTATTCCATGGGCAGGGTTTTTGGCAGTAACGCACCGTCTTGCACAAGCGCGTTCATCAGCGGCTCGGCCTGTTTCCTCGCGAGGACGGCCGACATCGGAATGACTTCTTTCCACTCCTCGGCCGTGAGGTGAGCTTTTAAAGGGGTCAGGACCGTGTCAGTTTTGTCGTAGTCCATGTAGTGACCTTCGACGGCGGCCACGGCAGCGAGGTACTCCTGAAACGTTAGATGTCGGAACTGGTAAAACGGCACCGTCGCAGCTCCCGCCTTCTGACGTCCCGCCTCGACGAGGAGGCTGGAGCGGAGCTCGACTCGTTTAAGAAAAGCCTGCGGACTGTCCTGCGCATAGCGGCGGATCTGCGGAACCCGTTCCCGCGCTTCTTCGAGCAGTTTCAGGAGCTCCGACTCCGTGGCTGTCTGCTTGCCGGCGCGCATCAGCTCGAAGGCGACGCATGCCAGCTGCGGCACGGCTTCCTTGAGGCTCAATGGATCGTGGCCCTTAATGTTCCAAGTATCAAGCAGTACTTCCACCGCCCGGCCGTACAGGCTGACACGATCCGGAGGTAACCGACCGGCGCCGTGTTTAACGACGAGCAGCATCGTCAGTAGAAGCGGGTTCTCGGCGAGGCGACGAAGTGACTCATTATTCAGGAGGGTGTTCGCCACCCTCTCGGCCTCTGCTTTCGCCTCGGGGGATTCCCCGATCATCAGCCGGTGCCAGAGCTCGCAGAGAGCCGCAATGGCGTTCGAGTCGAGAGGCGCCAGACGCCAGCGCTCGCAGAACCGCGCGAGAGTCGGAGCGACGAGACTGAAGCCCGCCTCGCGGCTTGTGATAACGAGACGGGTGAGCTTGTGGTCATCCAGAAATGATTCGAGATGATCCACGAAAGTTGTGCGGAGCGCGTCATCGTGAATCTCGTCCAAGCCGTCGACGAGAAGGAGTACACGACCTTTCTTGAAGAGTGGGACGAGCGCTTCGCTCAACCCTGACAACGACGCCTGCCCGGTGATGTCGGAAATGCTGTTGAGCAAGGTCAAGATCGGACGATGGATGTGTTCGCGCCACTCGCGGCAGCGAATGAGCACCGGAGTGAGTTCGAGGTTCGGAAGTCCGTCGACGCTCGCTTGTCGGCGAGGCGGATCGGCATAGGCGACTGCGAGACGCTTAAGCAGCAGCGTCTTACCGCCGCCCGGAAGCGCTAGCAGAGCGAGGCGTTTCTTCTTCGCGAAGACTTCGCCGAACGGACGTGGATCTTTGTTCTTCTCGTGCCAGTCGCGTAGCTTCTGCTCGCGTTCCAGATCACCAGCCGGGATGTCCGGAGGAGTAGGTGACATTGAGATCGGCACGAAGAGCTGCTCAAGATCGAATCGGCGCTGCGCCGTGTCCATGTCGGCCCGCAGTCCCTCAATCGTCATCTGTCCACAATCCTTCAACAGAAACGCCCGGTAGTCACGAAGGACTGCGGCGTGACGGGACGTCGCGTCAGAGGCCTTCGGGGGCGCCGATTTCTTCTTCTGAGTCGTTCTTACCAGAGGCGCAAGCGACTTGGTCAGAAACATTGAAAGATCGTCATGTTTAGCGCCGTAGCCGATCGGCGCGACGAAGCCTTGCCACGCCGGATCGACTTCGCGGTCGACGACCTCGTCATTGCGGACGAGAGCGTAATGTTCCGGCGCGGCGACGCCCACGTGACGTTTGAGCCACGCGATCAACGCGGAGAAGTTCGGATCGCCGAAGGTATCGCCGCAGCCGATGAAGAGGAGGCGTTTAAACGAGCCGAGACTGCGTTGAATCAAATCGCGTACTTCATTCCGGAGCGTCGTTTCGTAGTCACGGATTCCGAGGATGCAGGTCTGGGGTGCGTCCCAAGAGCCATGAAGATGCAGCACGCCCGACGTTTCCTGGCGCATCCACTGGGTGACTCTGGCCATTTCCGACAGATTGATCGTTGGTAGCCCGGTCACGCGTTCCAGGAGAGGGTCATAATTGAGCGTGCAGATCGGGATGGCGGCGTCGCGCAAAGCCTCGACGGCCTTCTTCATTTTGTCGTTCGTCGGTTCGACCGCTTTGAAAACGTTCTCGAGCCAACGCGCATACAGATTTCCCTCCGGCGCGTCGAGCTTACGTCCTACGAACTCCGCGGCGGCGAGGAGGTCGTCAATGTCACTGGAGTCCAGCTGCGCTTTCCAAGACTTCGCTTGATTTTCATTGATCTTCCCTTTCGCGACGCCGTGGCCGAATCCGTCTAGGATGAGCCCCTTCCACGTTAGTGCCGGGATCTTGTTGTCAGTCAGCCCGACACTCACTCCCGTACCGATCACCGCGACGAGCTCTCCCCGAGCCGCCGACTGGGTGAGGCGCGAAATACGATCGGGGTGGACAACGGAGGCAAAGCCGGTTGCTTTTTTACGCATGTACGGATGGTGCAGCGATAGCGCGGCCGCGTCAACAGTGCGTCTTGCGGGTCATCGCCTGTTTCTCGAGTCACTCCAGGCGCACGAACCATGCGTCGCCGTCACCCTTTGGTCATTCATGACGAAAAGCGACCTTCAGCAGCCGAAAAGTCTTGCCGTCATCCAGTGCCCCCCGAGCCAACCGACCGGAGAGGCGAAGGCTCGCGCGGAATGGTGGAGATTTTCGTGTGTACACGAGTAAGAACATCATTCCTGAAGACAGAAGTAGACATTGTTAGCGGCGATCCGTTGCGCCACGAAATCGAGCCGCGGCGTGATGCAGCTCACGGGCTCCTCATCGTTCCGTACCTATATTTCTCCCTCTACGACCAACGTCCTCCCGGCAGGCATCGCGCGATGTCCTGCATCCCATCGAAACTCTCTCTCGACCGACAGGAGGCAACATGCGTTCGACACACAGGTTCTCTTTTTCTCTTCTCGCCGCCGCGATCGCGGCACTTCTTTCCCTCAACGTTTTCGCCGCCGATGTTGAACAGCGAACCGCGAAGCTCGTCACGACCACCAGAACGATCGAGTGGCATCCGGCGATCGATCCGGCGGCCACGCTTCTCTCCGTGCAGCGGCCGGATGGCGAAGTGATCACGGAGACGTTCGCCGCCGGCCGCAATCCGATGCTGCGGCTCGACGGACTGGCCGACGGCGTCTACGCGTATGAGTTGCGCTTCACGCGGACAGACGGCGCGCCGCTGGTGCAGTCCGGCTCGTTCACCGTCGCGAACGGCGCGGTCGTGTCGCCCGACGCGGTGGAGCGCCCTCGCTTCAAGGCGAGCGTCGACACGTTCTTCGCCGACTTCGTCTCCGCCGCCGGCGGCGTCTGCGCCGGTGCCGATTGCACGAGCACGGAATCGTTCGGGCTCGCCACGGCCAAGGTGAAGGCGAACAACACGCGCTTCAAGTTCGAAGACACGTCGACGAGCGCCGGTTTCCCGACCACCGACTGGCAGCTGAGCGCGAACGACACGTTCAGCGGCGGCGCGAACAAGTTCTTCGTCGAGGATCTCGCCGCCGTGACGGTGCCGTTCCTGATCGAAGGAGGGACGCCGAGCAATGCGCTCTACGTCGACAGCACCGGCCGCATCGGCCTCGGCACATCGACGCCCGGCCGGAACCTCAGCATCGCCGATCCGGTCTCTACGATCATCCGTATGGAGCAGAGCGCGTCACCGTTCCAGGCGTGGGACGTCGTGGCGAACAACAACAACTTCTATGTCCGCGACGTGAATCACGAGTTCAACCCGTTCATCATCCGCACGTCGACGCCCGACAACACGCTCGTCCTCGACTCCACCGGCCGCCTCGGCATCGGCGTCTCCGCGCCGCTCTATCAAATCCACCACAGCAGCGGCGCGCGCCTCGACGCCGGCAACTGGGTCAACGCCTCGAGCCGCGCGGTGAAACAGGACATCCATGATCTCGATGCCGGCGCCGCGATGAAGGCGTTGAAAGCGCTGCAGCCGGTGACGTTCGAGTACAAGGAGAACCCCGCCGAGATGAACGTCGGCTTCATCGCCGAAGACGTCCCCGACCTCGTCGCTACCACCGACCGCAAGGGACTGTCGTCGATGGACGTCGTCGCTGTGCTGACGAAGGTGATCCAGGGCCAGCAGCAGACGATCGAGGAGCTGCAGACGCGTTTGCAGCGGCTCGAACAGAAAGCGCAGTAAGTGTTTTATGCGCGGCGGGGCTGGCCCCGCCGCGCGGCCTCGTACGTACCAGCACTGACTCGATCGATGTCACTGTCATCGACGGGACAAGGAACGTCTCACTCGTCCGCGGAAGAGCGGTCACTGATCCGCGTCTCGTCTCTCGATCCCGACTTCATCGAAGCCGGCATCCGTGGCGGAGCTCCTCTCCGGAACGGCCGATGACTTTCTTCGTCTCGTTCCAGGCACCGCCTCGGGAGAGACATCCTCAATCTCTACATGATTCTCGGCAAAACGATTGAGATGGAATCCCGCCGGTATCTCCGCCCGCATTACGAAGAGATGAAGCGCGCCTACCAGAACCGGAAACGCAAACGGCGAAAGGCCGAGGAGCGGGACAAGCGCGCAGATTAAAGCGATCAATATCAACACGGGCGCCCCTCCATATTTATCGATTCTTTGACGGCCTCAGAACGCAACCGGGTGGTAGTTCATGGATAATCTTCGTTCGGGTCCGCGGGGAGAATCCATTTGTGTATGTGAGCAGCTACAACCCCCTGCTGGTGGCAGCTTCGCTGTTCGTGGCCATCCTCGCCTCGTATACGGCGCTGGACATGGCCGGCCGGATCACGACCGCTCAGGGACGTGCAGCCAAATGGTGGCTGGCTGGCGGAGCGTCAGCGATGGGAGTCGGCATCTGGTCGATGCATTTCATCGGCATGCTGGCCTTCAGCCTCCCTATTCCGCTCGGCTACGACCCTGCGATCACGATCCTCTCGCTGCTGATCGCGATCGCGTCTTCGGTATTCGCGCTATGGCTCGTCTGTCAGGAAAATCTGCCGTGGTCGCGGCTGTCCGTCGGCGCGATTTTGATGGGTCTCGGGATCGCCTCCATGCATTACACGGGCATGGCGGCGATGCGCATGCTGCCGTTGATTCATTACATCCCGTCCCTGTTTATTCTCTCGATCATCGTCGCCATCCTCGCCTCCGGTGCGGCGCTGTGGATCGCCTTTCATCTCCGGCGGGCGCGATCGCGGGTCCATCGGTACCGCGCGGCCGCGGGCGTGGTGATGGGGTTTGCCATCGTCGGCATGCACTACACCGGGATGGCCGCCGCACAGTTCTCGCTCGGGAGTATCTGCGGTGCGGCCCGTGGCGGAGTCAATCCCGGATGGCTGGCGCTGCTGGTCATCATCGTGACGATGGCCATCCTGGCGATCACGTTGATCATCTCGGTTCTGGATATGCGTCTCGAGTCGCGCACGTCGAAGCTGGCGGTTTCTCTGGCCGAGGCCAATCAGGAACTGACGTACCTGGCGCTGCACGACAGTCTGACCAAACTCCCCAATCGCGCTCTGCTGGAAGAGCGTCTCCGTCAGGCGATCGGCCGGGCCGATCGTGAGAAGAGATGTTTCGCCCTGATGTTTCTGGACCTGGACGGATTCAAGGCCATCAATGACGCGTACGGTCACAGCGTAGGCGATCTGCTGCTGGTCGAAGTGGCCAGGCGGATCGAGACACGAATCCGGATGCAGGACACCATCTCCAGGGTGGGCGGAGACGAATTCGTGTTTGTCGGGGATGTCAGCGAGCCGGAGGATGCCGCCGCGCTTGCGGAGAAGCTCATGGTCATCATCCGCGACCCATTTCAGGTCGCCGGCCATGAGTTGCGCATGTCGGTCAGCATCGGCATCGCCATGTACCCGGGGAACGGCGGGAATCAACGCGAACTGCTGAGCAACGCGGATGCCGCGATGTATCACGCGAAGTCAGTCGGACGCGATTCGTTCCGTTTCTTCGAGGCGTCCATGAATGCTCACGTGCAGGCACACCTCGAATTGACGCAGGATCTGCGGCGGGCAGTTGAACGACGCGAACTGGTTCTCTACTACCAGCCGAAGTTCGAGGCACCGAACGGACCGGCGATCGGCGCGGAAGCGCTGGTGCGATGGGAGCACCCGACACTGGGTCTCATTCAGCCCGACGACTTCATTCCGCTGGCTGAAAAGACGGGACTGATCGTGCCGATCGGAGAATGGGTTCTCGACGAGGCCTGCCGCCAGATGAGGGAATGGCACGATGCAGGACGTCAGAGCTGGACGATGGCGGTCAACCTCTCTCCCGTGCAGTTCGGTCATCCGGATCTGATTCAGATGGTCCGCGCCACGCTCGAACGCCACAAGCTGATCCCGCACTGCCTGACGCTGGAGATCACGGAATCGACGGCGATGAGGGATGCCGACGCCAGCGTGGTCATTCTTCAGCAGTTGCACGAGATGGGCGTCCGCATTGCGATCGACGATTTCGGGACCGGCTATTCGAGCCTGCTGTATCTCAAGCGGTTGCCGGCCACTGAGCTGAAGATCGATCGAGGATTCGTGCGCAACCTCGCGCACGACTCCGAGGACCGCGCGATCGTCTCGGCGATCGTGGCCCTCGGTCAGACGCTGGATCTCAAGATCGTGGCGGAAGGCGTGGAGACGGTGGCCCAGCAGGAGTTTCTCACGGACCTGGGCTGCCATTCGCTGCAGGGCTTTCTGTTCGGACATCCCCTGCCGCCGGCGCAGTTTCTCGCGGCGCTCGTACATCGCGAGGCACAGCATCGACTCACGGGACTCGAGGGTCTGAGACCGTCTTCGGCGACGGAATGAGATCAGGTCATGCCGTCGACGACGCGCCGTGCTGCCGCAAACACGAAAGCCGCCTTTCGGCGGCTGATGGGAAGACGTTTTTGGCGGGGCGGACGGGGCTCGAACCCGCGACCTCCGGCGTGACAGGCCGGCGTTCTAACCGACTGAACTACCACCCCGCGTTGGAAACTTCGGTAACCGTGCTGCTTTGAGGTGCATTCCCTGAGGAGCGCGCATCGTAAAGGGCGGGCGGCGGGGTGTCAAGACGACAGCTGCTACACTCGTCCGGCTCCATAAACATCGCCATGGCGACCGCTCCGGACAACGTCCTGCAGTTCGATCGGTTCCTCCTCGATCGAGGGCAAAGGGTGCTCATCCGGGATGGCGAGATCGTCCGGCTGACGCCGAAAGCGTTCGACCTGCTCGAGCTCCTCGTCTCCCGCCCGAACGAGGTGATCGGCAAGACGGAGCTCATTGCGTGCCTGTGGCCCGACACCATCGTCAGTGACGCAGCGCTCTCGAAGCTCGTCTTCACGGTGCGGAAGGAGCTGGGCGACAAGTTCATCGAGACGCATCCGAAGCGCGGCTATCGCTTCGTCGACAGGTCTGCGCGCGATGAGATATCACCGCCGCCGAGACGCCGGCGCATCGGACTCATCGCAGGCCTGGCCGTGGCGATCGCCATCTTCGGAGCGGGAGCGTTCTTCTGGTACGCGCGAGCGAAAGCGCCGCGCCGCGAGCGCGTCTACCTGATGGTGATGCCGTTCACGCCGGTGATGGGAGGTGACGAGTCGCTCGCCGCCGGCATCAGCGAGTTCGTCACCGCCCGCCTCTCGACGATTCACGGCATCTCCGTCCTTCCGGCCATGATGGCCGGCTCGACCTCGAACGCCGATCCGCGCGCGCTCGGCCGCCGCCTCGGCGCCGACCTCGTGCTCCTCGGACGCGTGCAGCGCAAGGGCGATCAGATCGGCGTCGTCTTCCGTTTGATGACCGTCGACGGCAAACGCCAGGTCGGCGATTCGTTCATGCTCGCGTCGACCGACATCTTCGACCTCGAGGAACGGGTCGCCGGCAGCGTGGCCACATTGCTGGAGGTCGATCGAACGCTTCGCAGCTCCGCTGATCGCGCGCTCGCCACTCCCGAACGTCAGCAGGCCTATCTCCGCGCGCTCGGCATCCTTTCGCGATTCGGTCACGACTCGCGCATCGACGACGCCATCGCGCTGCTCGAGCCGCTCGCGTCCGGCAAACCGCGCTCGCCGCTGGTGATGGCGGAGCTCGGCCGCGCGCACCTGCTGCGCTTCAAGTTGTACGGAGAGCGCAAAGACATCGACGCCGCGCAGTCGTTCGCCACGTCGGCCGGCGCGATCGCGGGAGGTGAGGCGAGAGTACACGCGCTTCGCGGCGCGATCGCCCGCGCGCGCGGCGACTTTCCCGCCGCGGCGGAGGAGCTGCGCGCGGCACTCGCGCTGGAGCCCGACACCGACGACGTCCTCCTCAATCTCGCCGGGGTGTATGGCGCGATGGGACTGACGCGGAAAGCGGAGGAGACGTTCGACCACGTGACGCGCATCCACCCGCTCTGCGCGATCTGCTTCAACTCATACGGTCTGTTCTACAAGAAGGCGGGACGCCTCGAGAACGCGGTGACGATGCATCGCCGCGCCATCGCGCTCGACGCCGACAGCCCGCAATTCCACTCCGACCTCGCCGTGTCGCTCATGCTGCTCGGCCGCTTTCGCGAGTCGATCGTCTCTCTGACGAAAGCGCTGGCGATCTCGCGCAACAACGAGGTCCTCTCCAACCTCGGTTACGCCGAATATCTCGTCGGCGATTACCAGGCGGCGGCGCAGCACTTTCTCGAAGGGACGGAGCGCGCGCCGGACGACTACCTCGTCTGGGGCAACCTCGGCGACGCGTTGCGCTGTCTCCCGTCGCGGAAGAGCGATGCCGACCATGCCTTCGATCGCGCCATCGCCGGCGCCCGCGCGGCGCTGCAGGTCAACCCCGGCGACCCGCTGATGCACGCGCATCTCGCGGAGTACCTCGCGAAGCACGGCGATGCGGCCGCCGCGCAGAAGGAGATCGACATCGCGCTCGCCAGCGGTCCCGGCTCGCAGGACGAGGCAGACATTCTCTTCAGCGCCGCCGCCGTCGCCGCCGTGCACGGACAAAAGAGCGCCGCCGCGGAACTGCTGCAGCGCGCCGCCTCGGCCGGAATGTCGCCGACGCTCTTCACCGCCGATCCGCAGTTTGCGTCGCTGCGCGCGGAAGCGAAATTTCAGGCGCTGTTCCAGCGATGAGCGTCAGCAGCCTTCGTCGTCCGCCGGATCGACGACGGTCAGGCCGTCACGCTGTGCGGGATTGAGCTCGCAAAGCCTGAAGGTCGATTCGGCGACCTTCGTTCCTCCGAAGATGGCGCCCTCGAAGCCGCAATCCGCGAAGGTCGCGCGAGAGAGATCGGCGCCGGTGAACACGGCGCCCGCAAAGCTCGCGCCGGTGACCCAGCCGGTGATGGTCGCCTCCGTCAGATCGGCTCCGTCGAGGAAGCATCGATCTAACGTACATCCCCGCAGTTCCGCACCGTGGAGCGAAGCCCGCTGCAGCCGCGCGTCGCGAAACGACGTATCGAGAGAGGTGATCCGGTCGAGGATGGCCCCAGACATCGCGGCCTCGGTGAAGTTCGCATCCTGCATCGTGGCGCCGGTCAGATTCGCCCTCTCTTCGAAGGAGGCGCCGCGCGCGACCGCCCCGTCGAAGGTGGCCTTTTCGAGAGCGCAGCCGTCGAAGTTCGCGTTGTCGAACATCGCGTGATCGAAGCGCGCGTCGCGCAGTTCGGAGCGTGAGAAGTCGGCACCCCAGAGGTCGAGGTTGCGGAATTCGGCGTTGATGATCTTCAGATGGGAGAGGCAGTGCAGGGCCGGCCGGTATTGCGACACGGACGGCCCGACGACCCTCCGCAGCCAGTGCCCGAGGTCGTCGCCTTCGATTGTGTGAAGGAATCGCGGCGCGCCTTGCGCCCGGCCGGTGGCGGAGAGGAACGCGAGCGCCATGATTCCGGCGTTCTCGATCATCACCGTCTCGTCGGGATAGTCGGGGCGCGGCTCGAGCCGTTCGACCGGCAATTCGAACATCACCGCCGCGGTCAGGACCTCCTGGGCGGACGCGGCGATCCTTTCACGCTCGGCCTCCGGCAGCAGTGCCACTTCGTTCTCGAAAAACCGCATGAGATACGGGTCGAGGTTGATCTGACCGAAGGCGACGAGCCATGGCAGAAGCTCCGCTTGCTCGCGATGGAACGTCTGCGCCTCGGTCACGATCCATTTCGCCGTCAGATACTCACCGAACGTCTTATGAGTGAACTCGAACGTCCGCTCGCCCTTCAGCCGTTCATCGCGATAGCGGAAGTAGAAGACGGTGAGGAAGCGCCCGAGTCCCGCCTCGCAGTCGGACGCGAAGCGGCGGAGGAGCGGCTCGAAGCCGCGGCGCTCGCAACGCTGGGCGACCTCGGCCACCGAGGCGGTGCGGCCGTTCCCCTGCCAGGTCGTCACCGCGATCTCCTGCAGCACCCTCACAAAATCCTTCTTCTCGATCTGTCTCGTGACCGGATGCGGCGCCTTCGCCCATCCACGCTCGAACACCGCATCCACGAGGTCTTCGTAGATCAGATTGAGGTTCGGCTCGGCGGCGAAGTCGACCTGTCCACGCTCGAAGCTGAGTGCGACGAGATGATTCAACAGCGGCTGCGACGTCAGCTCGTTCAGCTCCTCCCGCGCGAGCGGCGGAGGCAGTCCGTCATACGGCTTGCCCTTCAGCGCTCCGTACCGCCGCCACCACTCCTGGCGCTGATCGATCCTGCCGATCTCCGGATCGCCGCGAAATCGCTCCGGCGACGGCAGGTAGAACGGCTGCAGGGTCATCAGTCGCGAGCGGTCGATGGCGCCGCCGATGCTCTGGATCAGAATCTCGCGGCCGGTGACGATCGCCAGGAGTCGCACTCCTTTCGTATTGCGGCGCCGCAGCAGTTGCGCGAGACGCTCGACGAAGTCGCGGGCCACTTCGAGTCCGTGACGACCCTGCATCTCAAGCTCGTCCACGCCGTCGAAGATGAGCAGCAGGCGGCGCGCTCCCGTCTCAAACGGATCGGGCAGAGCGGCGCTCGACGCGGCGAAACGGGTGACTGATTCCTCGAGGTACTCGCCGAGCTCGAAGAGGTAGAGCGGGATGAAGAGCACGTCGACGTCGCCCCGGGACGCCGTCGTCGCCGCGTACATCGTCACGAACGAAGACTTGCCGCTCCCCGGCTCGCCGCTGATCACGCGCAGCGCGTCGCGATCGATCGTTCGCCGAGCCCAATTTTCCAGCTCCTCCTCCGCATCGACGAGCTCCGGCGTCTCCGCGCCGCCGAAGTACACCGTGCATCGCGGCGGCACGTAGATGTCGGCGAGCGAGAAGGCTTCGTCGAAAAGCGGCTCGTCCGGCAGCCGCGTGAGCGACTCGTGGTACGCCCGCCAGACTGCATCGCGGCGCTTCGCCTCCACGAACGGCATGTCGAGCGCTTTCCGGATCGGCTCCCACATCGCCTCGCCCTCACGCCACGCCGCGTCGATCGCGCCTGAGAAGAAATCGACCACGTTGCGCTGCGCGGTCTTCACAGCCATCCGTTCGGTTCCGGATTCTGTCAGCCACGTCGCGAAGTTCGCGGCGATGTCGTGGACGACCGGAAGCTGCGAGGGCCGGCTGAAGAATGTTTTCTCGAGCGGCCACTGATGCTCGCCGACGAAGATCGCCACCGCATCGACGAATGCGTCGAGGTCTTCAGCGGCGATGCGATCCTGCAGCGGATGCGTCTCCGCCGCCTCGCGGACCGCGAGGGTGAGCGCCGTGACGACGAGCATCCATGCGAGCTCGCCGGGATCGCGCTTCAGCTTGAACTTCGTCTTGCGCAGCGCATCGATCACCGCGCCGGTGGCCGAGCCGGGACTCCCGAGGTAGGTGGCCGCGCCTCCTTTGACAAGGCCGGTCAGGATCTCCGCGAAGTTGACCTCGAGCGGTGCCCGCCAGATCTCGCGCGGTCTCCGGACCAGAATCGTGCTCATGGCACGTCACAGCTTGCCACGAAGCAAAGAGGTTGTACTAAGTCAGTGCGGGCAGGACCGCCGCGTTGCGCAACGACGACCCCTCGAGATCCTTCGCCGACACGATCGCATCGTCAACGGAAATCGGCCAGACGATCGCGATCTCCGGGTCGTTCCAGAGGATCGTCCGCTCCGACTGCGGCGCGTAGTAGTCGGTGCACTTGTAGACGAGATCGGCATCGGTCAGCGCGCAGAAGCCGTGCGCGAAACCTCGCGGGATCCAGAGCATGTGCTGATTCTCGTCATTGAGCTCGGCGCCGAACCACTGGCCGAACGTCGGCGATCCCTCACGCACATCGACCGCCACGTCCCACACCGCGCCGCGCGCGCAGCGGACGAGCTTTCCCTGGCCGTTCGGCTCCTGGTAGTGCAGGCCGCGGACGACGTTGCGCCGCGAGCGCGAATGGTTGTCCTGTACGAACTCGTCGGCGATGCCGAGGGCGCGGAAACGCTCGCGATGGTAGGTCTCGAAGAAGAAGCCGCGGTCATCGGGGAAGAGGCGCGGCTCGATGAGCAGCACGCCGTCGAGTGAGGTTTCGGTGACTTTCAAAGCGCGCGGATGATAACGCAGGGCATACCATGTTGTTGCAGTGGATAAAGGTTGAGTCATGTACACGCATGCCCACATTCTCCCGATCGCCAATCCGATCCCCTCTGCCTCGGTCGAGTCGATCCGCATTGCCGTTGTCGCGCGCGACCGTCTCTCACGAGCCGGCCTCGCCGCGCTCCTCGGCGCTTTCGACGATCTGATCGTCGAAGAGCTCGACGTCGATGACTTCCTCGCTTCGCGTATCCGCGTCATGCGGCCCGACGCGATCCTCTGCGACGGCGAAGCAGGCGACCTCCGGCTTCTCGAGGCTGCGGGGGTCGTCCTCCTCGACGACCCGTCGCTCGCCGTGGAGACACTCGCCGCCGGCGCGCGCGGCATCCTGATGCGCGACGCCTCGCCGCAGCGGATTCGCGCGGCACTGATCGCCGCCTCGGAAGGGATCATCGTCATCGACGACGCGCTGGCGACAGCAGTGCTGCAGCAGTCAAGACCGGCGCTCGATCTCGTCGAGCCGCTCACCGCGCGCGAGACCGAAGTGATGCAGCTCCTCGCCTCCGGCCGCACGAACAAGGAGATCGCGCAGCGCCTCGGCGTGACCGAGCACACGGTGAAGTTTCACGTGAACAGCATTCTCGGGAAGCTCGGCGTGGCGACGCGCACCGAGGCGGTGGTGCACGCCGCCCGCCTCGGCATCGTCATGCTGTAGGAGCGCGGACGTCTCGTCCGCAGCCGTCGAGCGTCTCGCTCGACGGCCAATCCCGCGGCCGGGCGGGACGCCCGACCGCTGCGGGCGAGGACGCCCGCGCTCCTCACACCGCTCCGATCGTGATGCGCACCTCGCGCGGCTCGCCGCCGCGGATCGTGTGCAGCGTCGCTTCCGTTCCGATCCGCTCTTCGCCCAGCAGCTCATGCAGCGCGGCCGGGTCGCTCACCGCGTCGCCGTCGAGCGCCGTGATGATGTCGCCGACGAGCACTCCGCTTTTCCGCGCCGGACCATCGGGCGCGAGCGAGAGGACGATCACGCCCCCTTCGACCGGATGCACGCCGACGCCGAGGAACGCGCGCCTGACTGCGCCGTGCTCGAGGATCGAGTTGACCACGCGGCGCAGCGTCGCGATCGGGATCGTCGTTCCGTTTCGCCGCACGCGCGACGTGTTCATGCCGATCGCACGGCCGTCGAGATCGACGAGCGGGCCGCCGGAGAAACCGTACGGCAGCGCGGCGTCGACTTCGATGAAATCGTCGAGCGCGGAGATGATGCCGAACGTCGCGCGCGTCGAGTGACCGGCGACGATCACGAAGTTGCCCACGCGCAGCTCGGCGTCGCTCCATGCGATCGGCGTCAGTCCTGATGCGCGCAGGACCGCGACGTCGGTCGCCGGATCCCAGCCGATCACGTTGTCGTCGCTGCGCAATGAATGCGCCGAGGTGATCGCGACGTCGGTGGACCAGGCGATCCCCGACGACCGTTCCAGACGCACGATCGACTTCGATACCGACGCGATCGCGTCTGCGACCGCATCCGAGAGTTTCTTCATTGTTGCCTCCATTGACTGTCATCTTCGGCCCGGTGCGCGGGCGGCGAATCAGTCGGAAGGGGAGGGATCTGCCTCGCCGATTTGCTAGGCTGTAGTCATGGCTGAGATCGAATCGCGTCGCGAATGGCGGGTCACCGGCGTCATCTTCTTCGGTCTGCTCGCTCTGGCGATCCTGTGGGCGACGGTGATGATCATCTGGCCGTTCGTTTCGGCGATCATCGTCGGCGCGATCCTCGTCACCGTCACGTTTCCGCTCTTCAAGCGGGTGCGTACGCGGCTACGCGGCAGCGACACGTGGGCGGCGATCGCCATGCTCCTCGGCATCACCCTCGTGCTCATCATCCCCGCGGTAATCCTCGGATTACTGCTGATCCAGCAGGCGAACGCGCTGCTGCCGCATCTGAAATCGGTCGAGTCGCAACAGATCATGGATCGCCTCGACCTCGCGCATCGCCTGCTGTGGGTGCAGCGCTTCGTGCCGTCGTTCGATCCGACGACGCTCAGTCCGCAGAAGCTGATCCTGCCGGTGGTGCAGAAGATTCCGGGATGGGTCGCGGCGAATGGCGGCGCGGTCATCGGCGGCATCGCCGGCGTCGTGGTCGGCTTCTTCCTGGTGCTGCTGTCTGCGTTCTTCTTCTACGTCGAAGGGGAGACGATCCTCGATGAGCTGGCGGTCCTCTCGCCGTTGCCGGAACGCTACGACCGCGAGTTCGCGGCGAAGTTCAAGGATGTGATCGACGCGACGTTCCGAGGACAGGTGATGACGTCGCTGGCGCAGGGGATCGCGACCGGTGTCGGTCTGGCGATCGCCGGCGTACCGGCCGCGATTTTCTGGGGCGCGGTGGCGACGATCCTATCGCTGCTGCCGATGCTCGGCGTCGCCGTGGTGTGGGTCCCGGCCACGATCTTTCTCTTCCTGACCGGCTCGACCGGCCACGGAATCTTCCTCGCCATCTGGGGCGTGCTCGTCGTGTCGACGATCGACAACGTGGTGCGGCCGTGGGCGATGAAGGGGGGCGCGCAGCTTCCCGCGATTCCGCTCCTGTTCGCGGTCCTCGGCGGGCTGCAGGCCTTCGGCTTCATCGGACTGGTGATCGGACCGCTGGTCTTCTCGCTGTTGACGTCGATCGTCAACATCTATAAGCAGTCGTTCCGGACGCGGAGGAAAGAGAGCGCGTGACCGAGCGCCGCGCCCGACTCTGGTTCGCGACACTGCTCGTCGTCACCCTGGCGTATTTCGCGCCGGTGCTGACGACGCGCACGCTGTACTTCCGCGATCTCACGCACTTCTACTTCTCGTCGCATGAGTTTGCGGCCGAGACGTGGCTGCACGGCGAGGTGCCGCTGTGGGATCCGGCCCGGGGCGGCGGAATGCCGTTCCTCGCCGACCCGATGAACACCGCATTCGATCCGACGTTGTTGCTGTATGCGGTGATGGATCGCGTGCAGGCTTTCAACGCCGGCATCGTCCTCTATTACCTCGCCGGCGTGATCGGAGCGTGGGTGCTGGCGCGCGATCTCGGGCGATCGCCGGCGGCGGCCTTCATCACCGCGATCATCGCGACGTATTCAGGCATCGCGCTGGCGGAGCTCGATGCAGGACTGAACCGCCATATCGCCGCATCGATGGCGCCCGTGGTGCTCGTCTGCGTGCACCGATTGGCGACGAATGGGCGTCCGATCTGGCTCGCTGCCGCAGCGGCCGCGGGCGCGATCCAACTGTTCGGCGGCGCACCGGAGACCGTATTGCTCACGTGGATCATGGCGATCGGCTGGGCGTGGTGCGTCGCGCCGGACGCGGTTCGCGCGGTGGGAAGGACCATCGTCGCCGGCCTGGCCGCTGCGCTGCTCAGCGCGGTGCAGATCGTTCCTGCCGCGGCGTGGATGCCTCTCGCGAACCGCGGCGCGCGTTACGACCTCGACACCGCGATGTTCTGGTCGCTTCATCCGAACCGCCTGCCGGAGCTTCTCGTGCCGCGCTTCCTCGGGGCGTTCTATCGCCTGCGCATGGGCAGCTACTGGGGGAAGGGGCTCGAGGAGAATACGCTGCCGTTGATCGTCAGCCTCTACTTCGGCGCGGCCGTGATCGCGCTGGCCGTTGCGGGACTGTCGTCGACGCGCCTGCGGCCCCGGATGCGCGGCTTGCTCTTCGCGATGATCGCCGCCTCGTTCGCCGTCGCTATCGCCCGATACACGATTTACGGCGACATGCTCTTTCACTACGTCAATCTGCTGCGCGTGTTCCGCTATCCGGTCAAATTGATCGCGCTCGTGCCGTTATGCATGGGCCTCGCCGCAGGCGCGGGGCTCGATGCGCTGACGGACGATCGGCGTGCGCTGCGCATCGGGCGCGTGACACTCGCGGTCTGCGTGACCGTCGCAGGCGCGCTCTGGATCGCCCACGCGGCGTCGTCCGATCGCTTCGAGATGTTTTTCTTCCGCGAGCGGCTCGCCGGTTTTGCGCGCGGCAATCTCGATCAGTCGTTCCTGTTGTCGCTGGCGGTTCCGTTCGCCGCGCTCGCCGCGACCTTCGCGTCGCGCCTGCGCGTTCCGGCACTCATCGTGTTGATCAGCGCTGATCTGCTGGCGGGAGGCCTCTTCATCGCCGTCACCGCTCCGCGTGCGTTGTTCGAACGCGAACCGCCGGCGAGCAAGGTCGTGCGGCAGTTGATCCATGGCGGGAGGCTGTATCGACACAACGACGATAAGGACATCGACCTCCTCTCGCCGACCGACGACTACGTGTGGTGGGACCAGAACGCGATCGAGCGCCTCAACGCGCAGACGCCGCGAATGTTCCTGAAAGTCCCGCTGATGTTTCAGAAGCCGATCAACGACGTCGAGAGCCGCTTCAACTCGACCGCGCGCGCGCGCATTCTGCGTGCGAACTGGTCCCAGCGAGTGGCGCTTCTCTCCTCGTCCGGAGTGACGCTCATCGCCACCGTGGGAGCGATCGCCAATCCGCCCCCGTCGCTGAAGCTGGTTGCGAACGTGGGCGCCGGCATTCCGCCGCTGATGATCTACGCGGACACTGCAGCGCAGCCTGGCCCGAGGCTGGTGCATCGGGTCACGGTCGTTCGCTCACTCGACGCGGCGGCAGCGGCGATCGAGGCCGGCGCCGACGTGCTGTTCGGCGAGCATCCCGGTCCACTGACCCTCGGCAGACCGGCGCCATGGTCGGCGCGCATGCTGCCGCATCGCAATGCGACCAGACGCTGGGCAGTGGAGGCCGCCGCGCCGGGCTTCCTGCTGCTGCCGTTTCCCGGCACGCCCGGCTGGGACGCGACGATCGACGGCACGCCCGTGCCGCTCGCGCCCGCCAACCTCGCCTGCAGCGCCGTGCCGTTCCCCGGCGGACGCCATATCGTCGAGCTCACGTACGACGCCCCCGGCTGGTACCTCGGCCTGATCATCAGCGTCGTGACCGCGCTGGCGCTCGCGCTTTGGGTGGTGGCTGAACGCGCTTACCGGCGCAGGTCTTTCGCCAGCCGTTCGAACGCGGTCGATTCTCTGAAGTCGCCGATGTGACGCGAGCGCCGCAGCTCGCGAGCCCACGCTTCATCCACTTCGAAGATGCTGTCGTCGACGCGGATGGGGAAGATGATGTCGCGCTTCTCCCTGTCCTCGCGCTCGAGCGCTGCGTCGACTTCGCGCCGAACCCACGCGCTGGTCACGGAATGCTTCGACAGGACGAGCACGAGCTTGTCGTGCATGCGGATCGCTTCTTCGATGCGGGAGTGGAAGCGGTCGCCAATCTTCAGGTCTTCGGGAGCGAACCAGACGCGGAGTTTTTTGCTCTGCAGGTATTCGTAGAGGTTGCGGACGAAGGCGTCGTCCTGAGAGGAGTAGCTGATGAAGCAGGAGAAATATTCGATTGGTTTGCCGACGAGTGAATCGGCGTACGCGATGAATTCCTCGGGGACGCCGCAACCGCGGAGGAAAGCCTCAGGAAGTCCGCCGGACTCGTAAAGCGTATCGATACCGATGCTGGAAGGATTCGTATGTCTGATCTCGAGCAGCCCCCGTGCTTCGGAGAGATCTGTCGCGCTGAACGTGCACCAGCTGATGGTGGCTCCGGCAAAAATCACTCCTACGCATCGCACAAGACTCGAATTTTGTGAGTTGGAGGTACGCATGGCGAAAAATAGTGTCATCGAGATGGCATCCGAAGAAGCGCGCACCATGGCAGAGGACGCCATCCAGATTCGCCCCTTCAAGTATGCAGATCTCGAAGGTGACGTTGGAGAGATATGTCTTTGACAGATCGGTGCGGGACAGATCTGCTCTTCGAATTTCAATGCGTTTCTCCGGCGAACGCTCCCGCCACGTGTTCCACGCTTCCCAGCCTTCCTTGAGTTTCGCCGCGTAATCAACAGTCGCCACGAGCTGATTCTAGACCGCGATTCCGCTCGCCCGCAGCGCATCCACCGCCCGCCCATACGCCTCCGCCTTCACCAGCAGATAGTCCGTATCGAACGTCGCCACGAGAAACACGCTGATGCCCGCGGCGGCGAGCGGCAAGCAAATCCCGGCGGCCACGCCGGTCACTTCGAACGGGATCGGTCCTTCGACGCGCAGCGCGCGCCAGTCGCGTTCGGCGCGGACGTCATCGGGTACTGAAGATTCATCGCAGACGATCGACAGCTCGTCGGGCGTGCGCGTGATCGAGACGAACGTGCCGGATGGCCACGACGGGAGCGGTGAATCGGCGGCGAGCCGGCAGACAGCAAAGCGTCCGTCGAGTGTCGTCATGCGGATCATCACAATTTCGAGACCCGCGTGACCGCGTCGACGAGCTCCTTCGTCGTGAACGGCTTGCGCACCACGCCGGCGATGCCGTGCTCGAGGGTCTTCAGCACCGACTCCGGCGTCGATGTCAGGAGCAGCACGCGCTTGAGGAGCTCCGGATTTTTCTCGCGGAGGTGGCTGACCACCGTCAGGCCTCCCTCGGTCGGCATCATCAGATCGAGGAGGATCGCGTCGTACGCAACACCGCTCAGCGCGTCGATCGCTTTCGATCCGCGGCTCACGGCGTCGACGCGGAATCCGGCGCGCCTCAGTAGCGTCGACACGAGCCGCTGGATCGCGGCGTCGTCATCGAGCAGCAGAACTCGTTTGGATTTGCGGAGTGGAAACATGATGTGTTGGTGCGGAGTGAGGGATTCGAACCCCCGACCCCCTGCGTGTAAAGCAGAAGCTCTACCACTGAGCTAACTCCGCACGGAGTTGAAGAGGCCGTCGAGAATAGCACGTCACGATTTTCCTTCTCCCCCGCGCGCGGGGGAGAAGGTGCCGCAGGCGGATGAGGGGGTCGTTCATCGCGCTAACACCGCCCCTCACCCGCCTGCGGCACCCTCTCCCCGCGCGGCGGGGCGAGGGGACAGGGAGGCCAGTGCATCGAGCGCGCCGCCGGTGACGCGGAACATCGTCCAGTCGTCGAGCGGGACCGCGCCGAGGGCCTTGTAGAACTTGATGGAGGGCTCATTCCAGTCGAGCACCGACCACTCGAGTCTGCCGCAGTTGCGCTCCTTCGCGATCGCCGCGAGCCGCGCCAGCAGCGCCTTCCCGTAACCCCGTCCGCGCGCCTCGGGATTCACGAACAGATCCTCGAGATAGATGCCGGGACGTCCGATGAAGGTCGAAAAATTGTGAAAGAAAACCGCGAAGCCGACCGGTGTGCCGTCTTCCTCCGCGATGATCGTCTCCGCGTACGGACGCGCGCCGAACAACGACTCGCGCAGCACTTCCTCGGTGGCGACGACTTTGTGCTCCAGCTTCTCGTACACGGCGAGCGCGCGGATGAGAGTGAGGATGAGCGGGATGTCGGCTTCGACGGCTTGGCGGATGATCATGTGGCCGGAACGATCATAACCGGCACCCCAGCGCTGCGGATGATGTCGCGCTTCACCGGGCCCGGCTCGCCGGTGGAGTTGATGAAGAGCATGTCGGCCGCGACGTGCTCGACGTAGCGGACGATCTCCTTCTCCACATCGGTGCCGCGCAGCGTCGCGGTCCGCAATTGCAGCTGCGGAAACGAGGCGGCGACGTCGCTCAACTGTTCCTCGGCGCGCTTCTGATCGGCGGTCTCGCAGACGGTGATCAGATGCAGCTCGCCGTTGCCGCGGATGGCGATGGCGGACGCGAGCTCGAGCGCGGGACGCGACATCTGCTGCGGATGGATCGGCAGCACGAGCCGCTTCAGCCCCGTCCGTTTGCGAATGCCGTAGCGAATCGCGAGCACCGGCGCGGGCGGATTGGTGATGACGTTCATCGTCGTCGAGCCGATGATCAGGTGCGCGACGTGATGCCGCGCGTGCGTGGCGATGACGACGAGGTCCGCGCTCTCATCCGCCGCGACACGGCAGATCTCCGCGCCCGGATCGGGCGCCTGACGCACGACGAGCCGCGTGGAGATGCTGGCGTTCGCATGCTTCACGCGATTGCGCAGCGCATCGAGCTCGTACTGCTCGGCATATTCGTAAAGCTTCGGATCGGCCGGGAAGCGCAGCTCGTTCGGATGCGACGTGCGCGTCATCCGGATGTGCAGGATCACCAGCTCCGCGCCGGTCGACCCCGCGAGACGCACGGCGTCATCGAACACCCACTCCGAGGCGGTGGAGAAGTCGGTCGGGATGAGGATCCTTCGGAAAGGGTACATGTGTCAGTTCACAGTTAGCCGTTGACAGTTGGCAGTAGGGCGTTGCTCCTGTCAACTGCCAACTGCGACCTGCCAACTACTTGCTTGCCGTCTGCACCGGTCCCGGCGTCACGATGTACCGGATCACCGTATGCGGCTCGGCTTCGGTTTCTGCGATCTGCAACGTCACCTGCTTGCCGGTCGAGGTAAGGGTGTCGCCGGGGATGAACGGGTCCTGCATGGCCTGGTTCAGCGGCACTTCGAGCGTCCGCCAGTTCTGCTGTTCCGGCGGATACGGCGCCTGCGGCGGCCATGCGCGGAACTGTCCGAGGTACGTAACGTAGTAGTGGTAGACCTGCGGGAACGAATCATCCGAGGCGAGCGTGTAGACCTCGGCGCCCGGGCCGTACTGGTTCTTGATCATCACCGTGTCGCGTCGCGTGAGGTCGTCGCGATACGCGGCGCCGGCGTACAGCGGAATCGCGCGGCTGATCGTCGTCAATTCCTGTTTCACATCAACGGCCGGCTTCACCTGCGGCGACGTGGCGGTCGTGATCGGATTCTTCTGCGGGAGCGGCTCTTCAGCCGCCCGGCTCTCGCGGCCACCGTTGCACGAGGCGAGCAGAGCCGCGGTGAGGCATGCGAGCAGGAGGCGTGTCATGTACTTCGTCAACAGCAATGGATGTGCCGCTCGGTTCAATTCCGATCCGCGTCCCGTGCTTCCGCGGATGGCTGTGGTTGCCGCGTTTCATGACGAAGACGTTCAATCGCCGTTTCACCGCCGAATGCGGCGACGATCTGCTCGTCGTACTCATCCGAAACGTTGGCCACGATGTCGAGCGAGGCGATCAGTTGCTCGGGACGGAGGCGGCGCCCGAGGAACGAGTGGGAGAAGAAGATGTCCTTGCCGACCAGGCTGAACGCGCCGAGGACGACCTCCGTGTTCAATCGGAGCAGCTCCTGCATCATCTCGAACGACGGCTCGACGCCCTGCACGCAGAAGGCGAGGATCTCGATCACCGCGTCGTCTTCCTGATACGGATGGATCGAGATCTCCAGCACGGTCGAGCCGTACTTGAGGTAGAAGTCGCAATGCTCCGCGTCGTCGAAGTGCTCGTCGACCAGCTCATCGAGGTACGACTTCACCTGACGATAGACTTCTTCCTGACACTGCGTATGAAACTGTCTTGGGGACATTGAGCGCGATTATACGAGGAACGATGGACCGTAAACGATTGACGCTGAAGCCGGGGAAAGAACGCGTTGCGGCGAAACGTCACCCGTGGATTTTCGCCGGCGCGATCGGACGCGAGAGCGGACCCGACGACGCGCCGTTCGCCGACCTGTTCGATCCGCACGGCGCGCGCGTCGCGAGCGGCCTGCATTCGCCGCATTCGCAGATCCGGATGCGCGCGCTGACCTTCGGCAATGAAGAGCTGACGCCCGACACGATTCGCGCGCGGATCATCGCCGCGATCGCACGACGCGCGCCGCTCATCGACGACGACACGAACGCGGTGCGGCTCATTCATTCCGAGGGCGATGAGCTCAGCGGCCTGATCGTCGATCGCTACGACGATCTGCTCGTGGTCGAGATCGCGAATTACGGACTGGAGCAGTTGAAGCCGGTCGTGATCGATGCACTGCAGGCAAAGCGGATCTACTTCAAGAACGACATCCCGGCGCGGAAGCTGGAGCACCTGCCGCTGGAGTCGGACGGGTCGGAGGACCCGGCCTACATCCGCGAGAACGGATTGCGCTTTCTCGTCGAGCCGACGCTGGGACAGAAGACCGGCTTCTTCCTCGATCAGCGCGAGAACCGGGCGCTGGCGCGCGGGTTGTCGAGCGGACGCCGCGTGCTGAATCTCTTCTCGTACACCGGCGGCTTCGGCGTTTACGCGGCGGCGGGCGGCGCGCGCGAGGTGGAGAACGTCGACGTCTCCGACGCGGCGATCGCGCTCGCGCGCACGAACCACGAGCTGAACGGGCTCGAGGGCAACTTCACGGTGGGCGATGCGTTCAGCGTCGTCCGCCAACGCGCGGCGGCGAACGAGCGCTACGACTTCGTGATCTGCGATCCGCCGGCGTTCGCGAAATCGCGCGGCGAGGTCGAGCGCGCGGCGCGCGGCTACAAGGACGTGAACCTTTACGCGATGCGCCTCGTCGCCCCGGGCGGACTGCTGATGACGTTCTCCTGCAGCGGCCACATCGATCTCGATCTGTTCCAGAAGGTGATCTTCTCCGCCGCCCTCGACGCCGGCCGCCGCGCGTCGATCGTCCGCCGCCTGAGCGCGGGTCCCGATCATCCGGTCTCGCTCTATGCGCCGGAAGGGGAGTACCTCAAGGGATTTCTGATCGAAGTGCGCTGACGTCGATCACCACCCGCCGCTCCGGCTCCCACTCGACGCGACCGCGTCCGCTCATCTGCAGCATCGCGCCGCTCTCGAAGTCCAAAAACAGCAACCCGCAGTTCGGATTGACCGCGAGGTTGCCGAGCGAGTTGAACATGTTGTTGCCGCTGTAGTCGGGGAAGACGACACGCGTGCCGTCGAACGTGACGAAGCCGGGATCGCCGCCGCGATGCGAGGCATCGGCGCCGCGTTGCGGATGCGCCGTGGCGAGGAAGAACGTATCGCTCGTGCGTACCCAGGCCTCGGGCGACGACGTGTCGGGACGCACCGGCCGCGGATGGATGTACTGCGGACAGTTCGAGTAGACCTCGTGCGTGGTGACGACGAGGTCGCGGCCGTCGCGTCGGGCGATTCCGTTGACGCGCATGCGGCGGCGGGTGGGGAAGTCGATGGCGAGGAGACCGATGTCTCCTTCAGTTTCGAAATCGGACCGCACTCGTAGCGTCCGCTCGTCATCGACATGAATCGCGCCGAAGAGCGGTGAGGCCCGGACGCGGCCGTCGTCATCGATCGTCGATGCGATCAGCAGCGTCCGGGCTTCGATGAAGCGCGCCGCGGCCGGCGGGATCGTCCCGTCGATGATGCGCCCGACGCGCGCCGCCAGATCGGCGACGCCCGCCTTGCGCTGAACGTCGAGCTCACCTTCGTGGTACATCAGAAGAACCCGCACGTCGGACCTTCGCCCGGCGCCTTCTGCTCGCTCGCTCCGCCCGGCGCGAAGATCTCCAGCCGCGAGCCGTCCGGATCCTCGAAGAAGATCCCGCCCGACTGCGCGCCCTCCGCATGTGGAACGATCCCCTCGTACGCGAACGTCGCGCCGCGGAGCAGCAGCTTCTTCTCCGCCTCGCGCACGCGGTCGACCGACGGGACCATGAACGAGAGGTGGTGCAGCCCCGGACGGTTGTTCTCGAAGCGCCCCTCGCTCTGCTCCCAGAGCGTCAGGACGATGTTCGTGCCGTCGCCGAGGAAGGCGAAGCGGCGCGGGGCGGCGTCGGAGCCGCCCCCTGAGCCGCCCATGTCAGAAAGGCCGAAGACCTCGCCGTAGAAATCGCGGGAGCGCTCCAGGTTGGTGACGTTGATGCCGATGTGTGCTGTCTGCAATTTATAACCTCCACAGTATTACTTTGACGGTTATATGGCCTCGGACCTAATCTGTCAACGATGTCATCGTTTCTTTTCATCGCCGGACATCCGGCCATCGACTTCCTGAACACGGAGATCGTCCGCGACGGAACGCCCGCGGACCTGCTGCAAACGCCCGACGATCTCCGCCGCTGGCTGGCCGATGCGAAGCTGGGGCGCGCCGACGTCGACAACGCGACGCTGCGCAAGGCGAAGGAGTTGCGCGCGACCACGCGCCGCCTGATCAAACATCCGCGGCGCAAGGACGTCGATACTCTGAACACGGCGCTGGCGAGGGGCCGCGGCTCCTTCCGCGTCGAAGTGAAGAAGGACGTCCTCCGCACGCACTTCCATCCCGACAATCCCGATCCGCTCTTCCTCATCGCTTCGGCGGTCGCCGACTTCCTCGCCTCCGAGGACGTGACGCTGGTCAAGCCGTGTCAGGGGACGAACTGCGTTCTTCTCTTTTACGACACGACGAAGAGCCACACGCGCCGCTGGTGCAGCATGGCGGGCTGCGGTAATCGCATGAAGGCCGCACTTCACTATCGCCGGAGTAGAATCGAACGCTGATCCGTTTCAGAGCGCATCCATGACCGTCACCCCGGCTAATCCGATCCGGAAGTCGCGCGAGATCACGGTCTCGTATCTCGGCGAGCTCCTGCTTGGCGCCGGCTTCATCGATGAGAAGCAGCGCGCCGAGGTCGACAACGTCGATCGCCAGTTGCGCCTGCAATCGAAAGGCTCGAAGGGACGCTCCGAGGATGAGCCGAGCCCGTTCAAGGCACTCGCCGCGATGAATCTCACCGACGCGTCCGGCACCGGCACGCGCATCGACGACTTTCTCGTCGCGCGACTGATCGCCGAGGAAGCGCGGCTCCACTTCTTCAAGATCGATCCGCTCAAGCTCGACCTGGAGATGATCGAGTCGAAGATCTCGCGGCCGTTCGCGCGCAAGAATCGGATGGTGCCGGTCTCCGTGCGCGACGGAAAGCTCGTCGTCGCGGTCGTGAATCCGTTCAACACCGTCGCCATCGACTCCTATCGCGAGCTCACCCGGCACGATTTCGAAGTCGTCGTCTCCGCCGAGAGCGACGTCATGAGCGTGATCAACGAGCAGTACGGCTTCCGCGCCTCCGTGACGAAGGCGGGACGCGATCTCGCGCGCGGCACGATCGACCTCAGCAACCTAGAGCAGTTCGTGAAGCTGAAGTCGGGCGCGGAGATCGAGGCGAGCGACCAGCACATCGTCAACGCCGTCGACTTCCTGCTGCAGCACGCGTACGAGTCGCGTGCCTCGGACATCCACATCGAGCCGAAGCGCGAGAACGCGATGATCCGTTTCCGCATCGACGGCGTGCTGCACGAGATCCAGCGCGTGCCGAAGCTGGTGAATCTCGCCATCACCTCGCGCCTGAAGACAATGTGCCGCATGGACATCGCCGAGAAGCGCCGCCCGCAGGACGGCCGCATCAAGACCGAGCACGACGGAAAAGAGATCGAGCTGCGCGTCTCGACGCTCCCGACGGCATTCGGCGAGAAGATGGTCATGCGCATCTTCGATCCCGACGTCCTGCTGCGCGAGCTTCCCGGTCTCGGTTTCTACGAGGACGAGCTGTCGACCTTCTCCGACTGGATCAAGCGGCCGCACGGCATCATCCTGGTCACCGGTCCGACCGGATCGGGCAAGACGGTGACGCTTTACTCCGCGCTGAAGTCGCTGGCATCGCCGGAGATCAACATCACCACGATCGAGGATCCGATCGAAATGGTGCACGACGATTTCAACCAGACGTCGGTGCAGGCCAAGATCGGCGTCACGTTCCCGTCGGCGTTGCGCACGATCCTGCGCCAGGATCCCGACATCATCATGGTGGGCGAGATCCGCGACGGCGAGACGGCGCAGAACGCGGTGCAGGCCGCGCTGACCGGACACCTCGTCTTCTCCACGCTGCACACGAACGATTCCGCGACCTCCGTCACGCGACTCGTCGATCTCGGCATCGAGAAGTTCCTGATCTCGTCGACGCTGATCGGCGCCATGGCTCAACGGCTGGTGCGCAAGATCTGCGAGGACTGCAAGACGAACCGTCCGCTGACGATCGAAGAGGCGGCGATGCTCAACCTGCAGGCCCCGGCGGGGAAGCGGATCATCGTGAAAGAGGGCGCGGGCTGCATCCGCTGCCGCAACACCGGCTACTTCGGCCGCACCGGCATCTTCGAGATCCTGACCATCGACAACTCCATCCGCGACCTCATCGACCGCGGCGAAGATTTCCTCAAGATCAAGGAAACGGCGATGAAGCGCGGAATGCGCACGCTGCGGCAGTCCGCGCTTCGCAAGCTGGCCGAGGGGATCACGAGCTTCGAAGAAGTCGTGCGGGTTACGGGAATCTAGGGCGGCACGGCCGCCGGCGTCGATTGCTCCGCCTTGCGGTACTCGCGCTGCCGTGTTCGCGAGTCTCGGCTTCGAGCGGCGCAACGCGCCTGAGATTTCGGTTTGCCGCGCAGACTCTTAATGATGAGACGCCTGCGCTCGTTACACATCTGACGCAGTCCTTCCCCGTCGATGCGGCACGTTGCGCGGACGCGCTATTCTCGCTGCATCCATGCGCGCGCGTCCGGCCGCGGTTCTCCTCTCTCTCTTCTTCGCCGTCGTCGCCTCCGCGGCACAGTGGCCCGAGGGCTACGACGCGGCGCTGCAGCAGGCGAAAGCGGAGAACAAAGTCGTCCTCGTGCATTTCCGCTCGTCGTGCGGCGTCTGCAACCGCTCGACCGATCGCGCGCTCGTCGACGCGGAGAAGCACGCCCCGATCACCGCGTTCTACGAATCGTTCGTGCGCGTCCGCGTGAACGACGGCGCGATCGTCGGCGCGATCGAGAAACTGGTGGCGCAGAATCCGCCATCGCCGGCGATCCTCGTCGTCGATCCATCCGGCACGATCGTCGTGCCGTTTCAGCGCGTCGACAGCGAGAACGACTACCTCGCATTTCTGACCGCGGCCGCGTCGTCATGGCGCGACATCGTGCGGGCGAGCGCGATGCGCGCCGCCGGACATGTCGCCGACGCCGATCATCTCCTCGCGGCCGTCCTGCTCAACTTCAACCGCCTGCCGCTGGCGCGCGACCGGTTCGAGCGCGCGAGCGATGAGTACGAGCGCGAGGGGAACCACGAGCGCGCGGAGCTGGCGTCGATCCACGCCGATTACGTCCGCTGCCTGACGGGGAGCGACACGGAGAAGAATCGCGGGATGTCGGCGCTGCTGCGCGCGACGAGCTCCGCGTCGAAGGAGAATGCCGCCGACGCCTGGATCTGTATCGGCGGAGTGCGCAGGCAGGAAGGCGATCGCCGCGGCGCGATCCGCGCGTTCCGCAAGGTGCTGGAGCTGACCAGGCCGGGATCGAATCTCGCCGCCGGCGCGCGCGCGGAGCTGGAGAAGCTCGACGATCATCCCGTGGGGGACAAGGGCGCGCCGGCGACGGCGAGCGTGACGCTGGTGAAGCCCTCGCGCGCCTCGATCACCGGACGGGCACAGTTCGCGGCGCGGGTGAGCGACAACGCGTCGCGCGTCGAGTTCCTGCTCGATGGCGTCCGCGTCCAGACCGTCACCACCCAGCCTTTCCAGACGCGCATCGACCTCGGCGACGTTCCGCGCTCCCACACGATCAAGGCAGTCGCGTACGACGCGGGCGGCAAGGCGATCGGCGAGGCGGTGACGACGGTGAACGATCGCGCCGACGCGCCGCGCGTGTCGCTGATCTCGCCGGTGGCGGACGAAGTGTCGGGGAACGTGCAGGTCGAAGCCGACGCGCAGGTGCCGGCGGGGCGGACGTTGAAATCGGTCGAGCTGTTCTGGAACGAGGCGCGGCTCGCGCGGTTCGATGCGCCGCCGTTCCGCGTCGGTTTCGAGGCGCCGAAATCGTTCGGCTACTTCCGCGCCGTGGCCACGCTCGACGACGGCACCACCGCCGAGGACACGCGCGTGGTGAACGCCGGCGGGATCGCGGCGGAGATCGACGTGCATGCCATCGCCTTCGTGGCCACGGTCGTCGATCGCGAGGGCAAGCATGTCGTTGGTCTGAGTCCGAGCGACTTCGTGATCCGCGATGAAGGGAAGGCGGTGACGGCGACGGTGCGCGAGTCGGTCGACGAGCCGGTGACGATCGGGCTGGTGATCGATGCGTCGGGGAGCATGAAGTCGTCGCTGATGAGCGTGATGGAGATGACGACGCAGTTCCTCGATGTCACGGTCACGCCGAAGGACAAGATGTTCATCGTCGCGTTCGACGCGGCGCCGTGGCTGCTGCATCCGCCGAGCAGCGACATCGCCAGCCTGAAGAAATCGGTGCTGTCGCTGCGGCCGAGCGGGATGACGGCGACGGTCGACGGTGTGGCGTTCGGCCTGCAGCAGTTGAACGGCATGACCGGCAAGCGGGCGCTGGTCGTCATCACCGACGGCCGCGAAGGCGCGAGCTCGCAGACGGCGGAGGCGGCGATTCATCTGGCGAAGGACACCGGCATCCCGGTCTACGGCATCCTCACGTGGGGCCAGCAGATCGGCAATCCGCTGGTGAACATCGCCGCCGCGACCGGCGGCTCGATGTTCTTCACACCGCGCAAGAACGACATCGTCCCGATGTTCCAGCAGATCCGCGATGAAGTGCGCGGCCAGTACCTCATCTCGTTCGTCGCCCAGGAGCGCGGGAAACCGGGCGAGTGGCGGCGGTTGACGGTGGAGGTGGCAGGGCGGGAGGCGAAGGTGCGGACGGTGAGCGGCTACTTCGCGCGCTAGGCGGCCCGGCCGCCAGCGTTGGTTGCTCCGCCTTCGGCACGAGCGGTGATGCCTTCACCGATTGTGGCTTCGAGCGGCGCAACGCGCCTGGCGTTCGTGCTGCCCCCTTCGGAGTGCGCCGTTCTACGACTCGATGTCCCACGGCCGCTGCCACGATTCCAGCTTCTCGCCGCGCGCCGTCCTGATCGCAAAATCGATCTTCTGCAGCTCGATCAGCTGGCGGATTTTTTTCGGGCAATGAAAGCTCGCGCTGCTGCTGGTGAAGCTGACGCTTGCCTTCGCGCATCGCGGCGAGCAGTTCGGGGGTGGGGGCGGGGGCGGTCGGTCATGACGGTTGTGCAGAAAGCTGTGAATCGATCGTATCCGAAACGGTCCGAAGACAGGACTGCGGCGAGCCGCCGCACTCCGTTAGCGCCGCCCCACCACATCCAACACCGCCGGCGCGATCAGCAGCTTGGCCTCCTTCCACTGCTTCGTGAGGCGCCTGGCCTGGGCGGGCGTGAACGGGCGGATCGTCGCAAGCCGGTCCATCACGCTGAAGAAGTACGACGTCAGCCAGTTCCAGACGGCGGAATCGGGCGCGCCGCTCCTGATCGTCGGCGTGACCTCGACGAGATCCAGGCCGGCGCGCTCGAACATCGCGGAGAGTTGGCCGCCGATGCTCGCGTCGGCGCCCGTTCTGGCGAAGAACAGACGGTCCGCTTCCAGAAAGTTGTCCCACTCGGCGGGGCGCGGGACCATGCCGAGCGTCTCGCGGTAGTAGTCCTCGATCGCCAGGATGCCGCCCGGCTTCAGCGCGCGCACAAGCTTCTGCACGTGTGCGAACGGATCGGCGAAAAAGAGGAACACCCAGCGCGCGAAGATCAGGTCGTAATGCGCATCGGGCAGCTCCGCGTCGGCGAGCGGCGATTGGTAGATCGTGCCGGAACGTCCCAGTCGCCGCGCGAAGACCGGCGACGGCTCGACCGCATCGACCGGCCCTTCGACGCGCCGCTGCAGTTCTCGATGGAGCGAGCCCTGTCCCGGTCCGATCTCCAGCACGCGCCAACCTTTCTTCACGCCGAGGCGATCGAAGAGCGCGTGCGCCGTCGGATCCCACAACTTCGCCTGCGCGCGCAGGCGGGCGGATTCGCGGCGTGAATCGCCGAGGAGGTATTTGTGTCCGGCCATCACCGCACGATAGCGAACGGGGAGGCGATTCGACATCCGCTTCTTGCGGTCAAACTCGCTGCTTCCGGATCAGCTCCCGATAGAACTCCGCGCTCTTCTTCAGCGTCCGCTCCTGCGTGGCGAAATTCACGTGGATGATGCCGAAGCGCTTGGTGAAGCCGTGGCTCCATTCGAGGTTGTCGAGCAGCGACCAGACGAAGTAGCCGCGCACGTCGACTCCGGCCTCGATGGCGCGGGCCACGGCGTCGATGTGCTCGCGGAGGTAGAACACGCGGAGCGGGTCGTCGACCGTGCCGTCGATGGCGAACGGCGGGTCGTAGAACGCGGCGCCGTTTTCGGTGATGTAGAGCGGCATCGCGCCGTAGCGCGCGCGGAACCAGGTCAGGATGTCGGTCAGGCCCTGCGGCCAGACCTCCCAGTCGGTCGTCGTGTAGATCGCGTTCGGCGGATTGACGCGCGTCGCGTGCTCCACGAGCGTCGCCGGATCGTGCCGCGTCACGCCGCGCTTGTAGTAATTGATGCCGACGAAATCGACCGGCGCGCCGATGGTGTCGAAGTCGCTGTCCGGGAACGACGGCCACGCCTCGCCCCACATCGCCGGGAACTCCTCGGGATAGGAACGGCGGAAGATCGGATCGAGGTAGTGCCGGTTCATGTACGCGTCGGCGCGCTCGTTCGCCGCGGCGTCTTCCGCGGATGACGACGCCGGATACTTCGGCTCGAGGTTGACGACGATCCCGATCTGATGCGATCCGGCCGCGCGATACGCCTGCACCGCGGCGCCGTGCGCGCGCAGCAGGTTGTGCGATGCGATCGGCGCCTCGAACAGGCTCCGATGTCCCGGCGCGAGCGCGCCGTGCAGGTAGCCGCCGTCGACCACGACCCATGGCTCGTTCAGCGTGGCCCACATCTCGATCCGATCGTCGAGCGCGCGGAAGGCGCACTGCGCGTATTCGGCGAACCAGTTCGCGATATCGCGATTGACCCAGCCGCCGCGGTCGTCGAGCGCCGCCGGCAGATCCCAGTGATAGAGCGTCGCGACCGGACGGATTCCCGCCTCGAGCAATGCATCGCAGAGGCGGCGATAGAAATCGAGACCGCGCTCGTTCACCGCGCCGGTGCCGGAGGGGAGGATGCGGCTCCACGAGATGCTGAAGCGATACGCGTCGAGGCCGAGCTCGCGCATCAGCGCGACGTCGCCGCGGTAGCGGTTGTAGTGATCGCACGCCACGTCGCCGGTGTCGCCGTTCGTCATTCGGCCCGGCGTGTGGGCGAAGCGTTGCCAGATGCTCGGACCGGCGCCGTCGGCCAGCGGCGAGCCCTCGATCTGATACGCCGCGGTGGCGGCGCCCCAGAGAAAGTGGCGGGGAAAACGAGAGTCAGTCATGTTGACAACCCCACAGTCGGGGTGTAGCGTACCGCAAAATGTAACCGGTTACATATTCGTTGCCGATGAACGCACTAGACGCACGTTCGACCCGGGCCCCGCGGCGCAAAACGTCGGTAACGATTCACGACGTCGCCGCCCGCGCCGGCGTCTCCGTCGCCACCGTCTCCCGCGTTCTCAACGGCAAGCAGCTCGTTCGTCCCGAGACCGCGGACCACGTCCTCTCCGCCGCCCGCTCTCTTCGCTTCGTTCCCAACGTCGCCGCACGCGCGCTCAGCATCCGCCGCAGCCAGACCATCGGCATCGTCCTGCCCGACGTGCACGGCGAGTTCTTCTCCGAGGTCATCCGCGGGATCGACGTCGCGGCGAGGAAGGCCGGGTATCACATCCTCGTCTCCGGCTCGCACAGCGATACGCGGGAGATGCTCGAGGTGCTCGAGGCGATGCACGGCCGCGTCGACGGCGTGGTGCTGATGGCGCCCGACATGGCGCTCTCCTCCCTCGACCACTCCCGCGTCACCGATCGGCCGCTCGTGCTGCTCAACGCCGCCGACGACGCGCACGACGCCATCACCATCGACAACTTCGGCGGCGCGCGGACGATGATCCGCCACCTCGCACAGCTCGGTCACACGCGCATCGCCTTCATCAAAGGACCCGACCACAACGCCGATGCGCGCGAGCGGCTGCGCGGATACCGCCAGGCCATGCGCGCGGTGAAGGGCGGGGAGCGGATGGAGATCGACGGCGATTTCACCGAGCACTCCGGCCACGCCACGGCGCTTCAGATCGCGAACCTGGACGCGCGGCCGACGGCGATCTTCGCCGCGAACGACTCGATGGCCGTCGGTGTCCTCTCCGCGTTGAGCGACCACGGCGTCGCCGTGCCGGCGGAGATGTCGGTCGTCGGCTTCGACGACATCCCGATCGCGCGCTACGTCGCGCCCCCATTGACCACGATTCGCGTCGACATCGCGGAGCTCGGCCGCCGCGCGTTCGCTCTCCTGAGCGAATCGCTCGGCGAAGGACCCCACGCCCGACGCCAGGAATGCATCAGCACGACGCTGGTGGTAAGAAAGTCGTGCGCCGCCCCCCCATCGCTTGCAAAGAAAAGGAGACGAACATGAGAAAGACGTTCAGGTGGTTCCTGTGCGCAATGCTGGCCTTCGCGCTGGCAACCGCCGCGGCGGCGCAGACGACGACGGCGACGATCCGCGGCAAGGTGCTGAACGAGAAGAGCGAGGGGCTGGCCAACGCCGAGGTCAGCGCCGTCTCGACGACGACCGGCTTCGTGCGGACCGTTCATTCCGGTCCCGACGGCGGCTTCGTCCTCGGCGGCCTGCAACCGGGCGAGATGAATCTCGTCGTGGCCGCCACCGGCTTCGACGCGCGCTCGGAAAAGGTGACCGTCCTCGTCGGGCAGAAGCTCGACCTCGACTTCGTCCTGACGCCGACGCAGGTGCTCACCGAATCGATCACCGTCGTCGGCAATCAGCTCGTCGAAACGAGGAGCTCCGAGGCGGCGACCAACGTGACGCCGCAACAGATCGAGCAGCTGCCGCAGAACGATCGCAACTTCCTCAACTTCGCGGCGATGGCGCCCGGAATCCACGTCTCCACCGATCCGACCCGCAAGACCATCTCCGGCGACGCGCAACCGGCGGAACAGACGAACATCTTCATCGACGGCGTCAGTCAGAAGAACGACATCCTGCAGGGCGGCACCGCCGGCCAGGACTCGAGCCGCGGCAATCCGTTCCCGCAGAACGCGGTGCAGGAGTTCCGCGTCATCACGCAGAACTACAGCGCCGAATACGACCACGCGTCGAGCGCCATCATCACGGCGATCACGAAGTCGGGCAGCAATGAGCTGCACGGCCAGGCCTTCGGCTTCTATCAACCGAAGCGCTGGGTGGCGCCGACGCCGAAAGGGTTCCAGTTCTCGTCGCTGACGACGAACTCCAGCTACTACCGTTACCAGACCGGCGCCTCCCTCGGCGGCCCGATCATCAAAGACAAGCTGAATTTCTTCGCCTCTTATGAAGGTGATCAGGAGCACGCCACCACCGGCGTGGCCCTCGGCAACACGGCGTTTACCAGCCAGTTCGGACAGTACGTCGGCGTCTTCCCCAGCCCGTTCCGCTCCAATCTCTTCTTCGGGAAACTGAGCTGGCAGCCGGGCGAGAACCAGGTCGTCGACCTGAGCACGAATTATCGCCGGGAGCACGAGGTCCGCGACTTCGGCTCGCAGACCTCGTTCGAGTCGGCCACCGATCTCCGCAACTGGGTCTATGGCACGACGCTGCGCGATCACTGGAACAACAACAACTCGCTCAATCAGGCGACGTTGAGCCTGCAGAAATACGGCTGGAATCCGAAGCCGCTCAATCCCGACCTGGTCGGCCTCAATTACGAGGGGATCATCCGCATCGGCGGCAACAGTACGACCCAGCAGTTCGATCAGCGCCGCCTGGAGCTGCGCGACGACTACACGTACTCCGGCGTGAAGTGGATGGGGGATCACACCTTCCAGATCGGCACGAATCTCGACTGGATGCATTACAAGGTCAACAAGAGCCTCAACGGCAATCCGCAATACAACTTCAAGACCGACGCCGCGAACGGCCTGACGATCGCCCAGCCGTACGAGGCGATCTTCGGCTTCGGCAATCCGATCCTCAAGACCGCCAACAACGAATACGGTCTCTATGGACAGGACACGTGGAACGTCAATCCGCATCTCACCGTCAATCTCGGCCTGCGCTGGGATTACGAGAGCCACATGCTGGACGAGGGCTACGTCACGCCGGCGAACATCGTCGCCGGGCTGACCGGCCACATCGATCCGAATTACTTCTCCGACGGCAATTCGCGCGAGCCATACAAGGACGCCATCCAGCCGCGCATCGGATTCACATACGACCTCAAGGGCGACAGCAAGTCGGTGATCTTTGGCGGCGCGGGCCGCTATTACGACCGCCTCTTCCTCAATGCGGCACTGGACGAGCGTTATCGCCTGCAGTATCCGGTCTACCGCATCCAGTTCTCGCCGACCGGCGCGCCGCGCAACGGCGGAGCGACGGTGAAATGGGATCCGTCGTATCTGACCCCCGCCGGTCTCAATACGCTGATCGCCAACGGCAGCGCCCGTCCGGAGATCTTCCTCCTCTGGAACGACACGAAGCCGCCGTACTCCAATCAGTTCAATATCGGATACCGCCAGGCGCTCGGGTCATGGCTCGGATCGATCAGCTACAACGGCGTCCGCGGCTATCGCGGATTCACCTGGCTGTCGGCGAGCGGCCTCTGTTGCTCGGCCATTGTCCCGGGCTTCGGCAACGTGATCATTTCCGATCCGGAAGGGAAGCGTTACTGGTATGACGGCATGTTCCTGACGTTCGATCGTCCTTATGCGAAGGGCTGGGGCGCGCACATCGCCTGGACGCACGCCGACGCGAAGCAGACCGGCAACGATCTGTTCAGTCTCGATTTCCCCTCGGCGTCGACCTATCCGAAGCACGCCGTGCCGGGAAGCGAGCGCGATCGCATCGTCGCCACCGGGATCTGGGGCCTGCCGTGGGACTCGCGTTTCAGCACGATCCTCTCGTTCGGCAGCGGCGGCGCGGCGAACCTGCTCGATTTCTCCAAGGGCTTCAGCCTGCAGAATCGCATCGATTCGCGCGCGTATGCCGGAACGCTCTATCCCAAGAAGACCTGGGGCTTCGCCGATCGGAGCGTCGACTTCCGCCTGCAGAAGGATTTTCCGATCGCGGGACTGTCGATCGGCCTCACCGCGGAAGTGTTCAACGCGTTCAACTGGGCGAACTACGGCTGCCTGACGAATTTCCTCCCGCCGGAAGGGAACCCGAGCCTCGGACAGCCGAACTGCGTCGTGAACCTCGGACGGCGCGAGCAGGTCGGAGTGAAGATTAATTTCTGATCGTGAAACGACTCGCGGCGGTCGCGCTCGTATTGCTGGTTTCGTGCGCGACCGCGCCGCTCAATGAACGTGCGCTGCTCGACGACATCGAGCAGCGCACGTTTCATTTCTTCTGGGACCTCACCGATCCCAATACGCATCTCATCCCCGACCGCGCGCCGACGGAATCGTTTTCCAGCATCGCCGCCGTCGGTTTTGGCCTGACCGCCTACGGCATCGGCGCCGAGCGCGGCTACGTGACGCGCGACGCCGCGGCCCAACGCACACTCGCGACATTGCAGTCGCTGCTGGCGATGAAGCAAGGCCCCGAGCCACGCGGCGTGTCGGGCTACAAGGGATTCTTCTACCACTTCCTCGACATGAAGACCGCCGAGCGCTTCAAGGATGTCGAGCTCTCGACCGTCGATACGTCGCTGCTCATGGCGGGCGTCCTCTTCACGCAATCGTATTTCGATCGCGACAATGCGACGGAGAAAACGATCCGCGACATCGCCGAAACGCTCTATGAACGCATCGAATGGGACTGGGAGGTCATTCGCCCGAATGCGATCAGCATGGGCTGGACGCCGGAGAACGGTTTCCACACCTACGACTGGCGCGGCTACAACGAGGCGATGATCGTCATCATCCTGGCCCTCGGCTCGCCGACGCATCCGGTCGATCCCGCCGCCTGGGCCGAGTATCACAAGACAGACAAGTGGGGGACGTTCGAGGGGCAGCAGCATTTCCTATTTGCGCCCTTGTTTGGACATCAGTACTCGCAAGTCTGGATCGATTTCCGCGGCATCCAGGACGACAACATCCGCCCGCACGGCATCGACTATTTCGAGAATTCGCGCCGCGCGACCGTCGCCCAATGGGCTTACGGAACGCGGATATACGGCGCGAATATCTGGGGCCTGACCGCCTGCGACGGCCCGCACGATTACGCCGCTCGTGGTGCCACCGAGGGCGACATCCGCGATGACGGCACAATCGCGCCGACGGCGGCGATCTCGTCGATCGCATTCACGCCCGATCTCTCCAAAGCCGCGATGCGCGCGATGATCGACAAATACGGCGATCGCCTCTACAAGACCTACGGCTTCGTCGATTCCTTCAATCCCGGGCAGAACTGGTTCGACAAGGACTACCTCGGCATCGACCAGGGACCGATCATTGCGATGATCGAGAATCATCGCTCGGAATTGGTCTGGAAGACGATGCGCAAGAATCCGCACATCGTGCGGGGATTGAAGCGCGCGGGATTTACCGGAGGGTGGTTGGAGTGAGGTGGCTCCTCGTCTGTCTCCTCCTCTCGAGCTGCGCTGAACGGCGCGACGCCCGCGAGACGGTCGAATTCTGGGGCCTCGGCCGCGAAGGCGAAGTCCTCACTGAACTGATTCCGGAATTCGAACGCCGCAATCCGACCATCCACGTCATCGTCCAGCAGATCCCGTTCATCGCCGCGCATGAAAAACTGCTCACCGCGCACGTCGGCAATGCCACTCCGGATGCAGCTCAGATGGGGAACACGTGGATTCCCGAAATGGTCGCGCTGCACGCGGTCGACGAGCTGTCGGCGCTGCACATCGACAAGAGCGACTATTTCCCCGGCATCTGGGACACGAACGTCGTCGAGGGGAAGCTGTACGGGATTCCGTGGTACGTCGACACGCGCGTCCTTTTCTATCGCAAGGACATTCTGGCCAGCGTCGGCTATCCGAACGCGCCGCGCACATGGGCCGAGTGGCTCGACTGCATGTCGAAATTGCAGCGCGAAAAGAAGAGCCGCTTCGGCATTCTGCTGCCGACGAACGAGCCGGAACAGCTGGTCTCGCTGGCGATGACGGCCGGCGCGCATTTCCTCAATGCCGACGGCACGCGCGGCGCGTTTCGCGATCCGCATTTCGTCGACGCATTCAATTTCTACAATGATCTCTTCCGCCGCGGCTACGCGCCGAAGGTCTCGAACATCCAGGTGGCGAACCTCTATCAACAATTTGCACAGGCCGATTTCGTCATGTGCATTACGGGCCCGTGGCAGGTCGGCGAGTTCAAGCACCGCCTGCCGCCGGGGATGGAAGGGAAGTGGGGCACCGCCCCGCTGCCGGCGCGTGACGCCTCGCAGCCGATCGGCGTCGGCATGGCCGGCGGCAGCAGCCTCGTCGTCTTCAAGACGTCGAAGCACAAGGAAGCGGCGCGGAAATTCATCGAGTTTCTGTCGGAGACGGAGCAGCAGGTCCGCTTCTCCGAATTGACCGGCGATCTCCCCGCGCGGCGCAGCGCCTGGAAGGTACCGGCGCTGGCGAGCGATCCTTATCTCCCCGCGTTCCTCGAGCAGCTCGAGCGCGTGCAGCCGCTGCCGCAGGTGCCGGAATGGGAGGAGATTGCCACCGCGCTGTACCAGCACGGCGAGGCCGCGGTGAAGGGGACGATGACCGCCTCGCAGGCGCTCGCGGATCTCGATCAGCAGACGGACCGGCTGCTGGAGAAGCGGCGTTGGGTGCTTGCGCAGCGGAGAAAATCATGAAATCCGAGGCCCGCGCCGCCGCCTTCTTCCTCACGCCGGCGATGGTCGTGCTCATCGTCTTCTTCTTCGTGCCGGTCATCGCCGGCTTCGCGCTGAGCGTCACGGACTTCGATCTCTACTCCATCGGCGACATCCACAATCTCCGCTTCGTCGCGTTGCGAAACTACGCCGCCGTCGTGCAGAACGACGTCTTCTGGACGGCCTTCTTCAACACGCTCTATTTCTCCATCGTCGGCGGACCGCTCACCGTCGCCGCGTCGCTCGCGGCCGCGCTTTTGGTCAATGCGAAGGTGGCGCGCTGGAAGGCGATCTTCCGGACCATCTACTTCGCGCCGGTCGTCACCACGCTCGTCGCGGTGGCTATCGTCTTCCGCTTCCTCTATCACCCGCGTTTCGGCGTCTTCAATCGGATGCTCGATGCCGCGGGATTGCCGCAGGTCGACTGGCTCGGCGATCCGCGCTTCGCCATGCCGGCCATCGTCCTCTTCGCCGTCTGGAAGAACTTCGGCTACAACATGATCATCTTCATCGCCGGCCTGCAGAGCATCCCGGAGGAGCTGTACGAGGCAGCGCGCATCGACGGGGCGGGCGAGTGGCGGCAGTTCCGCCACATCACGCTGCCGATGCTCGGGCCGACGTTCCTCTTCGTCGGCGTCGTCACCGCCATCGGCTACCTGCAGCTCTTCGCCGAGCCGTACGTCATGACGCGCGGCGGTCCGGTGAACAAGACGCTCTCCGCCGTCATGCTGATGTACCAGCAAGGCTTCAAGTGGTGGCGGATGGGATACGCCGCGGCGATCGCGTTCCTCCTCTTCCTCGTCATCGGCGCGGCGACGATGCTGCAGATGCGCCTGCAGGAGCGACGCCGATGAAACGCGACTCGATCATCGTGCACACGTTGCTGATCCTCGGCAGTGTTCTCGCGCTCTTCCCGCTCTTCTGGATGGTCTCGGCGTCGTTCATGACGCGCGGCGAATCGACGACCTTCCCTCCGCATCTCATCCCGCACATCCCGACGCTCGATCAGTATCGCGAGCTCTTCATCCGCCTGAAAATCGGCCGCGCGTTCTTCAGCAGCACGGTGATCTCCGTCGTCACCACGCTCTTCTCGCTCCTCTTCAACTCGATGGCCGGCTACGCCTTCGCGAAGTTGCGCTTCGGCGGTCGCGAGCGGATGTTCGGCCTGCTGCTCACCGCGCTGATCATCCCGGCGCAGGTCGGGATGCTGCCGCTCTTTCTGATGATGAAGTCGCTGCACCTGGTCAATACGTACTGGGGCGTCATCATCCCGTCACTGGCCAGCGTCTTCGGCATTTTCCTCATCCGCCAGTTCATGCTCTCCATTCCGCAGGAGCTGCTGGAAGCGGCGCGCATCGACGGCGCGGGCGAGCTGCGGATCTACTGGTCGGTCGTGATGCCGCTCGCGCGTCCCATCCTCGCGACGCTCGCCATCTTCACCTTCATGACGACGTGGAACGACTTCATGTGGCCGCTGATCATCCTCAGCAGCGACGCGCGCTACACGCTGCCTGTGTCGATCGCCAGCCTCTCGGCCGAGCACGCGGTCGACGTCGAATTGATGATGGCCGGCTCGGTGGTGACCGTGCTTCCGGTGTTGCTGCTGTTCCTCTTCCTGCAGCGCTACTACATCGCGGGATTGATGGTCGGAAGCGTCAAGGGATGATCGGTCTCGCGCTCGCCGCCATCCTCTGGACGGCGCATCCCTCGGACGGCGTGGAGATGAAGCTGACGCGCGAAGCCGAGGTCAATCGACTCGATTTCGATTTCCAGGGCCACGGCGGCTACGCCATCGCGCGCCGCGCCGTCGACCTCGATCTCCCGTCGAACTACCAGTTCGTCTTCCGCATCCGCGGCGATGCACCGCCGGAGAATCTCGAATTCAAATTGATTCGCGGCGACGACGTCTGGTGGCTGAATCGCCGCGACTTTCATTTCACGCGTGATTTCACGACGCTGAAGACGAAGAAGCGCCAGATCGCGTTCGCGTGGGGACCGGCGGGCGGCGGCGAGATCCGGCATGTCGATTCGATGGAGGTGGTGGTCACGGCGGGAAGCGGCGGAAAGGGGACGGTGTGGTTCACCGATCCCGAGTTGCAGCCGATCACCGGCGACAACGAGCTCAGTGGCCTGATCGCCGAGCCGCCGCCGACGGCGATCTATCTCGACGGCGTGAAAGTCGAGCATCCGCTCATCGTCGGAAAGTTCGTCTGGCTGCCGGATCACGAGGCACGAACGATCCGCGCGGAAGGCTCGACGAAGGTCATGCGGCAACCGCCCGACTGGGCGCCGACGCTCAACGATTTCTATGCGATCGTCGCGCGCGATGCGAAGCGCGGCGAGTACCCGCGCTACCTGATCGGCGAGCAGCCGTATTGGACGGTGATCGGCGCGGACGGCGCGGAGAACGAGGCGCTGATCGGCGAGGACGGGAACGTCGAGCCGTTCAAGAGCGGCGATTCGATCGAGCCGTTTCTGCACGTCAACGGGAAGCGGCTGACATGGGCCGACGTGACGATCACGCAATCGCTCGCGGAGGGGGATCTGCCGATTCCGACGGTCACGTGGAAAGTGCGCGACGTGTCGATGACGATGACCGCGGCGGTCAGCAGCTCGTCGATGCTGCAGTTGCGCTATCGGGTGCGCGGCCCTCGCTCTGTCGACGTCGAGCTCGAGCTGCAGGTGCGGCCGTTTCAGGTGAATCCGTCGACGCAGTTCCTGAACACCGAGGGTGGGGTCGCGCGAGTGCATCCGCCGGAGTTGAAGAACGTGCCGCGCCGCGGACGCGACTTCGAGATCGACATCCCGCTGCAGAAGGGTGCGAAGCGCGAGTCATTCGAGCGCATCGCCGCCGATTGGCGCGAGAAGCTGCATCGCGTCCCGGTCGAGATCGGCGGCGCGCCGGAGATCGCGGACACGATCCGCACGAGTCTCGCCTACACGCTGATCCATCGCGACGGCCCGTCGCTCGAGCCCGGCTCGCGCTCGTACGACCGCGCCTGGATCCGCGACGGCGCGCTCCTTTCCGCGATGCTCATCCGCCTCGGGCACGCCAAAGAGGCAAAGGCGTTCGCGCGCTGGTTCGCGAAGTATCAATACGAGAACGGCAAGGTGCCGTGCTGCGTCGATCAGCGCGGTGCCGATCCAGTGCCGGAGAACGACAGCCACGGCGAATTCATCTACCTCGTCGCCGAGACCGGCCTCCGCGAGCTCTGGCCGCAGGTCGACAAGGCCGCGCGCTACATCGAGGAGCTGCGCGCGCATGATCCGTACGGCCTCGTGACCGAGTCGATCAGTCACGAGGGCTACTCCGCGAAGCCGGTGCATTCGTACTGGGATGACGTGTTCTGCCTTCGTGGGTTGGAGCTCGCGGCCACCATGGCGCCCGACGACACGCGCAAGCGCGAGCTCATCGCGCAAGCCGCATCGTTCCGCCGCGCTCTCATCGCGTCGATGCAGAAGACGATGGAAGAGCATCACATCGATTACATCCCCGCATCCGCGGAGCTGGGAGACTTCGATCCGACGTCGACCGCCATCGCGATCTCGCCGTTGAATCTCACCTCGCTCATGCCCGCCGAGGCGCTGCGCCGCACGTACGATGAGTATTTCTCGCGTCTCAAAAAACCACGCGACGATTACACCCCCTACGAAATGCGCATCATCGGCGCGTTGATCCGCCTCGGCGACCGCGATCGCGCCCTCCAGCTCATCGATCGCTTCATGAAGGACCGCCGCCCCGCCGCCTGGAACGAGTGGGCGGAGGTGGTCGGCACCGACATGCGCAAACCGCGCTTCATCGGCGACATGCCGCACGCCTGGGTGGCCTCCGACTTCGTCCGCTCCATCTTCGACGCCGTCTCCTACGGGCGCGAGGACGGGACTTTGGTCGTCGGCGCCGGCGTTCCCGCGCGCTGGCTCCCACTTCATGTAGGCGACGTGCGGATGCACATGGAAGGCAAGCGCGCGATCGTCGATCTTACGGGGAAGTCGCGCGAGGTGATCGTAGTGTCGCCGCTGGATGCGGCGAAGAGCGTGACGATCTCGAAGCTGCCCGCGCGGGTCGTCTTCGATTAGGTTAGGATTTACTTCCCGCAATTGGTTGGAACGGAAAAACAGAAGGACGTCCTATGCCTCTTGTGAAGAGTGTGTTCTTCGGCAACAGCCCGCGGCAGTACGCTGCAAAAAGTCCACGCCGTCTCGGATTCAAGTCATCTCCGACGGGGTTCGACAACGGCCGATTTCCGAGCTGCGCGATCAACGGCAGCAACCGCTTCATCGAAGTGCACATGGGCGAGGACAACGACACGTTGAACTTCCGCCAGGGGCGGCTGGAACGGCTCGATTTCCGGTTCACCGACTCGCCGGGGCGCCCGAAGATCGGCGACGGCAGGCACCCGGCCGTCGCCTTCAACGACAGCAACGTGGCGATCGTGATGGCGGATCAGAACGACAAGGTGAAGTACGCCGCGGCGACGGTGAACATCAACGCGGATGCCAACCCGCCGTTCAGCTTCACCACGTTTTCGCAGACCGGCGCGACGTACCCGTCGGTTGCGCTGAACGCCGCGGGAGTGGTCGTCGAGGTCCACCAGTCGGGGAATGACCTCGCCTGGCGTCGCGGAAAGCTCGCCGGTACCACGCTCACGTGGTCGGCGGTGAAGAGTCTGATCACCAACGGCACGCGTCCGTCGGTGGCGATCAACAACAACGGAATGGTGGTGGTGCTGTTCGAACGCGGAGGGAAGCTGGTCTATCTGACCGGCACGTTCGATAAGTCGAAGACGGCGATCACCGAGCCGATCCAGTTTGCAAAAACGGCAACGGCGTTCGTGAGCTCCGGCAACCGCCCGTCGGTCGCGTTGACCGATACGGGCGAGGTCTACGTCACGCACTCGAACGGTGGAACGCTTTACCAGACGGTCGGAACGCTCAGCGGCAGCACGATCACGTTGCAGGACTTTCTCGTCCAGAAACAGACGACGTACATGTACGACCAGGGATCAGCCGCCCACGTCGCGACGAACGGAAAGGTCGCCCTGCAGATGTTTCACATCGGGGACGAAAAGCTCGTCGGAAATGCGTCGCTCGTGTTCGACCGCGCCAACTGGATGGGCGACCAGCGTGACGGCGTGCTCAAGGGCAAGACGCTGCGCCAGATCGCCTTTCCCGGTTCGCACGACGCAGGCGCGTTCGCCGGCGGGAACATCGCGCAGACACAGGACCTCAGTATCCGGGAGCAGCTTCGGGCCGGAGTCCGCTATTTCGACCTGCGGCCGGAGTTCAGCGGCGATAAGAAGAAGATCGACGTGAATACGATCACGACGTATCACGACATCGGACGGAATCCGGCGGGCGATTACCGCGGACCGACGTTTCCGAATCTGGTTCGGAGCATCCGATTGTTCATGAGCTCGCACAACGAGCTGGTGATCCTCCGGATCTCGCAGTTCAAGAACTTCGATGCGAACGTCTTCAAGGCGCTGGCCGGCGTCTTCGTCGGCGACGCCGCGCAAACCACCGGCCTGAAGAAGTGGCTTTTTCCGCTGAAAACCGGGAAACGGCTGGCCGATCGCCCGCTCACGGATTTCCTGCAGCAGACCCAGGGAACGGTGCTGATCGTCGTCGACGTCGACGGGAGCAACATCAACCCCAGCGACAAGCCGGTGGATTACATCACCGACGCGTATCGTCAGAGTGGGCTTTATCGATACCGCGACTGGTACGCGAAGGATCCGGCGAAGGGGGATCTGACGGTGTTCGACGTGTTCAGCGATACGAACACCTTCTCCACGATGTCGATCAATGCCGAGTCGAGTGGAAGCCAATACGCGATTCCGCCCAATAACAAGAAACTCCCCCGCGGACAGCTGGACAAGTTCGATTGGTTCGACGGCTTGTGCCAGAAGGACGACAAGGATCCGAAGAAGCGAAGCACCGTACAGTGCGACCTGTTCCTCAACTCGTGGACTCTGACTCCGTCGTTTCCGACCCTTTCCCTGCCGAACTTTCCGACCGCGTTCGGCGGAGCCGATCGGGCGAATCAGAACCTCACGAGCTACTTCGCGATCCCGGCGTTCCAGAACGCCAACCCGCAAGGCCAGCAGATGAACATCCTTTACGCCGACGCCGTGGAATTCTCGCGCGCCGTCGACGTGGCGATGATCAGAAACGGGTTCGGGAGGTGAGCGTGGTCGCGTATTCGAGCGAGTACAACTTAGTCCACACAACTTAGTCCGTGTGGAGGCCATCGATGGTCACGGTGAACATGCATGAGGCCAAGACGCAGCTCTCGCGGCTTGTCGAGCGCGCCGCGAAGGGGGAACCGTTCGTGATTGCGAGAGCCGGAAAACCGCTGGTCAAAGTCTCGGCACGCGAGGCTCCTGCCAGGCCGCAGCGTCTCGGCTTCCTGGCGGGCGAGATTGCCGTGCCGGATGACTTCGACCACATGGGCGAGCATGAGATCGCGGTGTTGTTTGGAACGAACGCGTGAAGCTTCTCCTGGATACGCAGATCGTGAGCGAAGGCATCACGCTGCTGACGGCCGACGCGCAACTGGCCCGCTATCCCGGTCCGGTTCGGAAGGTTTAGCTAAGCGCTTTTTCGCTCTCCGCATCGAACAGATGCACCCGCCCCCCCTCCACTCCGAGCGCGATCGTCTCACCCACGCGCGGTGCGTCATGCGGGCCGAAGATTGCTACGAGCTTCTCGCTCCCCGAGCTCGCGTAGACGATGGACTCGTGGCCGATCGGTTCGACGAGGTCGACGGTCGCGTTGATCGGGCCGCCCACGTGGAGATGTTCGGGGCGGATGCCGGCGATGAGGCGGCGGCCATCCGCGAGAGGCAGGCGGAGAGGCAATGCGAACGACGAGGCCTGGAAGAGCGAACCGGACACGACTCCGGAAAGGAGGTTCATCGGCGGCGTCCCGATGAACTGGGCGACGAAGGCGTTGGCGGGATGCTCGTACACCTCGCGCGGGGTGCCGATCTGCTGGATCTTGCCGTCGCGCATGACGGTGATGCGATGGCCCATGGTCATCGCTTCGACCTGGTCGTGCGTGACGTAGACCGATGTCGTGCCGAGGGTTTGCTGGAGCTTGGTGATCTCGGCGCGGGTCTGCACGCGGAGCTTGGCGTCGAGGTTCGAGAGCGGCTCGTCGAAGAGGAAGACCGCGGGCTGGCGGACGATGGCGCGGCCGACGGCGACGCGCTGGCGTTGGCCGCCGGAGAGCTCTTTTGGTTTGCGCTCCAGGAGTTGGGAGAGGCCGAGGATCTCGGCGGCGGAGTCGATGCGGCGGTTCGATTCGTCGCGCGGGACGCCGCGCATCTTCAGGCCGAACTCGAGGTTTTCGCGGACGCTCATGTGCGGATAGAGCGCGTAGCTCTGGAAGACCATGGCGATGTCGCGGTCTTTCGGCGCGAGGTTGTTGACCACGCGTCCGCCGATCGAGACGTTGCCGGCGGTGACTTCTTCCAGCCCGGCGATCATCCGCAGCGCGGTCGACTTGCCGCATCCCGAGGGACCGACCAGGACCATCAGCTCGTGATCGTTGATGTGGAGGTTGAGGTGCTCGATCACCGAAACATCGCCGTAACGCTTTGCAACATCATCGAACGTGACGTCGGCCATCGGCCTAGAGTAGCGCAACCCACGACCGGGCAATTCCGTAAACCGGCGCATGAGCCTCTTTCTCATGCTCTACCTCGCTCTGAAACCCGACATCGTCTGCGAGCCGCAGGTCCAGACGCTGATGCACGAACTGGTGAGCGGCACGCGCTCCGGCTTCGAACATCGCGAGGGCGCGGCGTTCATCGTGCGCAGCGCGAGCGGGAACTTCTACTCGCTCGAATGGCCGTCGAACGGCCAGCTCGACTCCGCGCGATGGGAGGGCGCGTTTCCGCCCGGCACCGTGGCCATCGCGCACACGCATCCGACGCATCTGCCGATGCCGTCGAACATCGACATCACCACCGCGCGCAAGGTGCACGTGCCGGTGTACGTCGTGACGCCGGCGAAGATCACGCGGACGGATGGAGGGGAGGCGATCGTGGTGGCGGAATGGTGACCCATCTATACGTCCCTCTCCCCTCACAAGGGGAGAGGGTGCCGCAGGCGGGTGAGGGGTTCTCCCTCGCGCCGAAAGACCCCCCTCATCCGCCTGCGGCACCTTCTCCCCCGCGCGGCGGGGGAGAAGGCTGTTAACTATCTCGCGTCCACTCTCTTCACGAACTCGATGAACCTTGGATCCTCGCGCAGCGGATCGAACGGCGGCGAGATGTGCAGCTCGGAGAGCCAGAAGTCGCGCTCGTTCCAGGCGCGTTCGAGCGACGCCATCGCCGCATCGCGGTCGCCGAGGGCGGCGAGGGTGCCGGCTCTGAGGGCCGGCGTTCGGGCGGCGTCGCTGTCCGATGCGTCGATCGCGGCGAGCGTCCGCCGCGCGGCAGCGGCATCGCCGGCGCGCGCGTAGGTGTAGGCGAGGAACGGCATCGACACCATCAGCTTCTTGTCGATGGCCATCTGCAGATAGCGGATCGCGGTCGGGTAGTCGCCCGAGGCGAGCGCGATGTAGCCGCGCATGTGGAACGGGTAGGGCGCGTTGCGATCGAGCTCGATGGCGTCGTTGGCCAGCTTCACCGCCTCCTGAGCCTGACCCGTATAAAACGTCGCGTACGCGAGGTTCGCCGCGATCTGCGTGGAGAAGGGATCGAGCCGCGCCGCCTCGCGCACGTGTGGCAAGCCTTCGTTCGCGCGCCCGAGGTTCGTCAGGTAGAGGCCGTACCAATGCTGCGCCTGCGCGTAGTTCGGACTGAGCTCGAGCGCGCGACGCAGCTCGCGATCGGCGGCCTTCAAATCGAGCTCGCACGACAGGTCGAGATATCCGAGCGACGTATGGGCCTCGGCGATCGACTCGTCGAGCTCCAGCGCGCGATGAGCCGCCGCTTCGCCGCGGATGCACGCCTGCTCGTGCTGCGCGCCGCCGAGCTGATTGAAGGCGATGTAGCAATCGGCGACGCCGCTGTACGCACGTGCATACGTCGGATCGGCGTCGATCGCCTGCTGAAAGAGCGCGAGCGCCTTCGTCACGCTCTCCGCCGTCCGCTTGTTCCAGAAGTAGCGGCCTTTGAGATAGAGGTCGTACGCCAGGCGATTCGCGGTCGCCGGCTGCGTGCTCTTTCCGCCGAGGACGCCGGCGAGCTCGCCGAGCATCTCGCGCTCGACGGCCAGCATGTCGGTCGCGTTGCGCTCGTAATGACGGCCCCACAAACGCGTGCCGTCTTTCGCGTCGACAAGCTCCGCGTCGACGAGCAGCTGCTCGCCGCTGCGCCGCACCTGGCCGGCGATGATGCCGTCGACGCCGAGCTCCTGTCCGATCGCCGGCAGGTCCTTCGATGTGTTGCGATAGCGGAATGCCGTCGTGCGCGCGATGACACGGATGCGCGTGGCGCGCGAGACGTCGTTGAGCAGCGCGTCGGTGATGCCGTCGCTGAGGTAGTCGAGATTCGGATCGCGCGAGTTGTTGGTGAAGGGGAGGACGACGATGGATTGCATCGGCGCGAGTTTTGGAGATCTGCGCCAGAGGAGGAACGCGACGATTGCCGCGATGATTACGACGGCGGCGATGATCGCGATTCGCAGTGCGGACGAGACGTCCGCACTGTGCGGACGGGACGTCCGCGCTCCTTCAAGCTCGCGGAGATCGATGGCGAGATCGCGGGCGGACTGGTAGCGCTCGTCGGGTTTCTTGTCGAGGCATCGCAGCACGAGTCTTGTCAGCTCCGGCGGCGCGCCGCTGATCGGCGGCGGCTCCTCGTAGACGATCTTCGCCAGCACGTCGAATTGCGAATCGGCTTCGAACGCGCGGCGTCCGGTGACCGCCTCGTAAAGGATGCAGCCGAGGGCGAAGATGTCGCTGCGCGTGTCGGCGGGGCGCCCGCGCACCTGCTCCGGCGCGATGTAGCCGACGGTGCCGACGACCGCGCCGCTTTGCGCCTGCAGCTTCTCCGTCGCCTCCTCCGCGGAGCTCGACGGTTGCTCGTGCAGCTTGGCCAGTCCGAAGTCGAGGACCTTCGCGTAGCCGTCGGGCGTGACCATGATGTTGTCGGGCTTGAGATCGCGATGAACGATCCCCGCCGCATGCGCCTTGCTCAATCCCTCTGCCGCTTGCGCGCAGTAGCGGAGGAGGTCGCGACGCGAGACGGCGCGATCCTTCATCAGCTCGCGCAGCGTCGGACCTTCGATCAGCTCGACGACCATGTAGCTCGCGTTCGTGCCGTCGGGCAGCTTCGCCTCGCCGAAGCCATGCACGGTAACGATGTTCGGATGATTGAGCGCCGACGCGGCCTCGGCCTCCCGCCGGAATCGCGCTACGGCGTCCGGATTGCCGGAGAGCGAGGCGTTGATGACCTTGATCGCGACCTCGCGCTTGAGCCGCAGATCGCGTGCGCGGTACACCTCGCCCATCCCGCCGCTGCCGATCAGCGAGAGGACCTCGTAGTCGCCGAGCGTTGTCCCGGCCGGGATGCGCATAAGAGAGATTATGGGAGTGCCGCGGTCCGAGGTACGCATTCGACCGGCAGCGTGATCATGAACGTCGATCCCGCGCCCGGCTGCGATTCCACGACGATCGTGCCGCCGTGCAGCTCCACGAAGCCCTTCGTCAGCGAGAGCCCGAGGCCGGTGCCCTGGCGCGCGGACGTGCCGTGCCGCTCGATCTGATAGAACTGATCGAAGAGCCGCGGCAGCTCGTCGGCCGGCATGCCGATCCCCGCATCCTTCACCACCAGCTGCACGGCGTGCATCTCCGGCAGATGCTTCACGTCGAGGCGCACGAAGCTGTGCGGATGCGAGAACTTCACCGCATTTGAAATGAGATTCAGCAGCATCTGCTTCGTGCGGCCTTCGTCGAGCACGACGGTCGGCAGCGATTCGTCGACGCTGGTCAGCAGCGTGACGTCGGCGGAGGAGCAGATCCCTTTCGCCACGCGCTCGATCGAGGCGATGGTGTTGCGCAGGTCGAACGGCTGCGGCTGCAGCTCGAGCCGGCCCGCCTCGATCTTCGAGAGGTCGAGGATGTCGTTGATCAGGTCGAGCAGGTGGTTGCCGGCGATGTGGATGTTCTCCACGAATTTGTAGAGGCGCGCCGGCAGCAGCGCCTGCGCTGCGTTGAGCAGCACGGCGGAGAAGCCGATGATCGAGTTCAGCGGCGTGCGCAGCTCGTGCGACATGTTGGCCAGGAACTGGTTCTTCGTCCGGTCGGCGGCGAGGAGGCGGATGTTCGTGTCATTCAGCTCGGTCGTCCGCTCCAGGACGCGATGCTCGAGCTCCGTGGTCAGCCCCTCGAGATCGCGGAAGAGCTGCGCGTTGTCGAGTGCGACGGCGGCCTGATTGGCGATCGTCGTCAAAAGAATTTCGTCGTCGGTGGAGAAGGCGTTGCGGCGATAGCTCTGCACCGAGATCGAGCCGATGACGCGGTCGCGCGCCATCATCGGAACGCCGAGCCACGACTCGGTCGGCTTGCCGTCGTCGTACGCCACGATGCCGAATGCCTTTTCCTCTTCGCTCCCGCCGAGGTTCAGGAGCTTGCCGTTGCGGACGACCCAGGAGTTGAGGCCGTCGCCGAGCTGCACGCGGAACTTCGGCAGGATCTGCTCTTCGCGGATGTCGAGCTCGCACGCCAGCTCGTTCGTGCTCTCGTCGTAGAGCGCGATGGTGAAGAACGTCGTGTCGACCGCGCCGCGGCAGGCGTGGTAAATCGCCATCATCAGCTCGTCGATGGTGAAGCGGAGGGAGATCGTCTTGCCGACGTTCGACAGCGACGCGAGCTGATCGACGAGATGATCGCGCGTGGCGCTGGTGACGGCGAGGTTGCGCGCGACCCAATTGAGCAGCACGCCGGTGAAGGCCCAGCCGAGGACCGCGCCCGCGCCGAGCGACGCGTAGCTCATCACCATCAGCACGGAGAAGGGGAGCGAGAGAAGGTAGATCGTGCCGTCGGCGAGCGAGAGCTTGAACATCTTCTCGACGCTGTAGCCGTACGCCGCTTCGACCTGCTTCATCACCAGGTGATTGGTGAGCAGCAGCGCGATGCCGGCGAGTGCGACGCGCCCGGCGGCAGTCCAGCTCGCGACGAGCAGCGGCGCCTTGCCGCCCAGCAGCTCGTACACCGTGCCCGAGAGCATCGTCGGGACGCCGTACGTGCCGAACTGGGCGAACGCGCGGAGGTAGTCGATGACCGGATCGGCGAGATCGGATTTGTTCGGACCGATCTGCTTGATCGCGAGGATGCGCGAGGTGGCCGATGCGGCGACGGCGATCCAGGCGGAGATGACGACGCCGAGGAGCGGCAGCATCGTCGTCGCGGCGATGAGGCCGAGCGCGACGAAGATGCGGTTGGTGAGCTTGAACTTGAGAAGGGAGAGGGAGAAGGCGAAGGCGACGAAGATGACGATGAGCGGCGCGGCCGATCCGTCGAGCGTGCGCAGGATCTGAGCGGTGGCGGGCGCGCGCAGAATCGTGAGAGCGATGAGCGCAAGGAGGCCCGTCGTGCCGTGCACCACCAGGGTGGCGAACAGCTTGCGCCTTGATGCCTTCTCGCGATCGGAGGTCAGGAGCACCATGGTTGAGGGCGGACCCGCCAACCATGGTACGCCTGGCCCTCACCCGGCGCTACGCGCCACCCTCTCCCGCTGCGGCGGGAGAGGGGCGTGACCTCCTTCTCCCGCCGCAGCGGGAGAAGGTGCCCGAAGGGCGGATGAGGGCTACATCACCCTCCTCACCGCCGCCGCGATCCGATCCGGCTGCGGCACATACGCCTGCTCCAGCGGATACGACGCGGCGGGCGGCGCGTCCGGTCCCGTCACGCGCACGACCGGCGCCTTCAACTTGTCGAACGCTTTCTCCGCGATCAATGCCGCGACTTCGGCGCCGACGCCGCACGTCCCTGCCGCCTCGTGCACGACGACGGCGCGTCCCGTCTTCAACACGGACGACAGCACGCCCGCCTCATCGAGCGGTTTGAGTGATCGCAGATCGACGACCTCGGCGGAGATGCCTTCAGCCGCCAGGGTTTCCGCGGCGGTGAGGCAGTTGTGCACGGTCTTGCCGTAGGAGATCAGCGTGACGTCCGATCCGTCGCGGCGGAGCGCGGCCTTGCCGATCGGGACGACGTGATCGCCGTCCGGCACTTCGCCCGGCGTGTGCAGCAGGCCGATGTCGGCGAAGAACATCACCGGGTTCTCATCGCGGATGGCGCTCTTCATCAGTCCCTTGAAATCGGCGGCGGTCGACGGCATGACGACCTTCACGCCCGGCGCGTGGACGAACCACGCCTCGATGTTGTGGTTGTGCTGCGCGCCGACTGCCCAGCCCGCGCCGGTGCGGGCGATGGCGACGAGCGGGAACGAGAACTGTCCGCCGGAGATGAAGCGCAGCTTGCCCGCGCTGTTGACCAGCTCCTCCATCGCGAACGTCATGAACGGCGCGAAGAGAAGGTCGATGACGGGGCGCAGTCCGGTCGCCGCCGCCCCTGCCGCGGTGCCGGCGATGATCCCCTCGGCCAGAGGCGTGTTGCGCACGCGCTTCTTCCCGAACTCCTGCGCGAGCTTGTATTGCTTCGTTGCGGTTCCCTCGCCGAACGTGATGACGCGCGGGTCGCGGCGCATCTCTTCGGCGAGTGCATCGGTCATGGCTTGATCTGGTGTGATGGTGTTCATGTTAGTTTTCCTCACGCGTAGACGTCTGTCGTCAGTTGATCGAAATCGGGATACGGCGAGCCGAGGGCGAACTCCGCGGCGGCTTCGACCTTCTTCCGCGCGGTCTCTTTCATCGCGGCGAGCTCGATAGAGGTCAGCACGCCGTCGGTGAGGAGGCGGCGCTCGGCGATGGTGATCGGGTCACGCGACTTCCACGCCGAGAGCTCGTGCTTGTCGACGTAGGCCTGATCGTCCGGTTCCATGTGTCCGCGCGTGCGATAGGTGTAGGTCTCGAGGAGGTACGGCTTGCGATGCTCGCGGATGTACGCCACCGCCTCGCGCGCCGCTGCGGCGACCGCCTCGACGTCGTTGCCGTCGACGGTGCGCGACGGGATGCCGTAGCGCGAGCCCCACTCGCTGATGTGATCGACGAGCATCGTCTCCCTGCGATGCACGTACGCCTGCCACTGGTTGTTCTCGCAGACGTAAAGGATCGGCAGCTCCCACACGGCGGCGAGGTTCACCGACTCGTGGAAGATCCCCTCGGTCGCCGCGCCGTCGCCGAAGAAGACGGCGGCGATGGCGTCGCTCTCCTGCATCTGCAGCGAGAGTCCGACGCCGGTGACGAGCGAGAGCTCGCCGCCGACGATGGTGGAGGTGAGGATGACGCCGAGCTCTTTGGCGGAGATGTGCAGGCTGCCGCTCTTGCCGCCGCAATAGCCGGTGGCGCGTCCCTGGATCTCAGCCATCACGCGATTCGGATCGGCGCCGCGCGCGAGGAGATGTCCCGCGCTGCGGTGATTGGTGAGGATCAGATCGTCCTCGCCGAGGGCGCTCATCACGCCGGCGGCCGAGGCCTCCTGGCCGACAGAGGTGCACATGGAGGGCGACTTCCCGGCGGCTTGCAGCTCCGCCGATTTTTCTTCAAAGGTCCGGATCAGGAGCATCGTTTCGAGCGCCTGCGTCACGGATCGATCGACTACGGTTTCGACTTCGACTGTGGTCACGTGTTTCTCCTTCCGCATCGAATGTACGGTCGGGGAGCGAACGTGATTGCTAAGAGGTTGCTAAGGGATTACGAATTCTTCATGCGGGAGGTGATGCGGCTCACCGTTCCACTAAATCGAGCGCCGCCGCAACCTGCAACGCGAACTTGCCGCGCGCCGTCGGCACGATCCGCACGTCGGGGCATTTCTCGTCGAGCCGCTTGCGCAGGAGGATGAGACGCGACTCGAGGTTGTCCTTGATCGCGGGTAGTCCGAGCGATGGATCGAGGCGGAGCTCGCGGTTGGAGAACTCGGTGCGGCCGTCGCGCTGGAACTCGCCGAGGAGTTTCCAGAGGATGCGGCCGGGGACGTTGCGGATCAGGTACTCGTCGTCGATGAAGACGCAGTCGTCGTTCGCGTAGAAGGTGAAGGTGCGGCGATTGTCTGACTTGGGAGGAGCGGCGGCGACCGTGATGACCGGGGCTTCATCATCGTCATCGCTCGCCGTGATCCGGTCGACGCTGAGGGCGATCTGGTTGGCGATCACGTGCAGGTACGTCTCGTCCCATTCGCCGAAACGGAGCGGATCGCGATCGTCGGCGGCGATGACGCCGACCAGGCGATCGCCGATGAGGAGCGGCATCACCAGCGCGCTCTGCGCGTCCGGCAACCCGGGCAGCGGCACCTCGGCGGTCGGCGTCCCGTGCTCGCGCGCGACCGTGCGGCCGTAGCGCAGCTCCTGGGAGAGTCCGCTGATGCGCAGCATTTTTCGCTCGCGTGCAACGGTGCCGATCAGGCCCTCGCCCGGCGCGACCTCCGCGCCGACGCCGCTCTCGCCGTAGCCGCGGCTGGCCATCGTCACGAGCCGCTTCGTGCAATCGTCGACCAGCAGGATCATCGTGTGCTCGAAGCCGAAGTACTGATCGAGCGACTCGAGCACCGCCTCGAGCAGTCTCTCCAGGCAGTCGGCGCGGTTGATCTGCTCGGAGATGTACTGCAGTCCGCGCACTTCGCTGCGCACGCCTTCGATCGACGTCTTCTCCGACATGTCGACCGCGGCCTCGGCGAGAAACCCTTCGTTCTTCTCCAGGCTTTCCACCTCGAAGACGTCGGCGGCGATCAATCGGAAGATGCCGGACATGCCGGTGTGCGAGGCGATGGCCTGGATGCGCATCGACATCGTGTCGAACAGCGGACCGCTCTTCTCGGAGCGGAGGAAACGGATGCGCAGGCGCCACGTCTCGAACGTCAGCGGCTCGTAGACCTCCACCCAGGCGCGCGGGTTTTCGTCGAGATTGCGGCGCGTCTTGTTGAAGAACTGGCAGGAGAGCGCCACGTGCTTCTCGTCGATCATGTGCACCTGGCTGACGTACGTGACGTTCGGCACGCCGCGGCCGTCGGAGGTGACGACGATGCTCGGAATGACGCCCTGGAAGCAGCGGGAGATGTCGGCGAGGCGTGTCATCGGAGCGGCATCCCCGCTTTCGGACCGGGCGTCTGCTCGAAGATCTCCTCGACCTTCATGTCGATGGCGAACGCCGGCCAGTAGTTGATCGAGCGGATCACGCGGCGGGGGACGCCGAGGGCGTGTAACACGTCGGCGAAGCGCTCCAGCCGCGTGCGCACGAGCTCGTGCTCGTCGTCACCCGCGAGGCGGACGGCGGTGGTCGTTCCCTTCAACTGCATCGTGCTGTGATCGGCGGGATAGCTGCCGACGACCGCGAGGCGCTTGGTCGCGGCGACGTTCGCCACCACCTCGCGGCTCGTGGCCATCGGGACGTAGACGGTGATGGTCTTGAGGTCGTCGGAGGAGACAACGCCGATGGCCCGGCATCCGGCCGGCGTGCCGTCGGGACTGACGGTCCCGACGATGACCGACATCCCTTCACATGCAGGTGTGCGTCGCATAAGCGTCAATTATACAAAGGTGTTTAGGAAGTGCTTAGGAAGGGTGGCGGCCGGTAGGAAACATTTCGGATCGCCGTAAGGAACCCTAAGCAACCGAGTCACGAGCGCGACCGTAGATTGCTCGGCGGAGGACAAAACAAATGAAACGCACACTCACAATCGCTGCTCTCGTTGCTCTCGGAGCGGTGGCAGCAACCCTCTCGATCAACGCGAAGAGCACCAACGTCCCGACGAAACAGCAACAGATCGCGCGCGGCGAGTACCTCGTGACGATCGGCGGCTGCAACGACTGCCATACTCCTTTGAAGATGGGAGCGAAAGGACCGGAGCCGGACATGTCGCGCATGCTGAGCGGACATCCGCAGCACGTACCGATGCCGCCCGCGCCAAAATCGAACGGGCCGTGGCTCTGGAGCGGCGCCGCGACGAACACCGCGTTCGCCGGTCCGTGGGGCGTCTCGTTCGCGCGCAACCTGACGCCGGATGAGCACACCGGCATCGGCATCTGGAGCGAAGAGATGTTCATCAACACGATCCGCAGCGGCAAGCACTGGGGCGTGTCGCGCCCGATCCTTCCGCCGATGCCGTGGTTCAACTACGCGAAGATGAGCGACGAGGACCTGCGCTCGGTCTACGCGTATCTGAGGACGCTCAAACCGGTGAAGAATCAGGTGCCGGACGCGATACTCGCGCAGTAACGATCTACACTCATTCAATGCGCCGCGCCGTCATCGTGCTCGCGATCCTCTTCACCGGATTCCGGACGGCACCGAACAACACGACCACCTTCGTTCTCGCGGGGGAGCCGCTGCAGTTCGACGAGCGGCTCCGCCCCGCGTTCACCAGCACGCAGCTGCGCAACAGCTTCGACGCGACTCGCGTGGGACTCACGCGCTGGGCGGCGACGGAGGAGGGGCGGAAGATCATCCGCCATCTCGATCCGAAGGAGTACCGCGTGCTGATCAGCGAGGATCCGCACGAAGGAGGCGCGGGGCGCGCGCCGCAGCCGGGGATCGCGACGCTCGTCGCGGCGGGCGATCACAAGAAGCTGAAGGTCTACACCATGATCCTCAATCCGACCTTCGGCCTCGATCGCGGTGTGGTGGCGCTGCCCGGACATCCGACGACGACCGCCGATCTGATGGCGGTGGCGTGGGCGGGGGAGATGCTGCACATCGACTTCTACGCGCGCGGCATCAGCCTGCCGCATCACGGGCGTCCCGATTTTCAGCGGGAATGGCGGACGGTCGCGGGCGAGCTCGGCTACCCGTCGATGACGCACGCCGACGAGCGCCAGGAGCCGGTCGGCCGCCAGCCGAGGGTCATCGTCTGGGAAGATAACTAGTGATCGACGGGGCGGGTCCGCGGTCCGGGCGCGTGCTTCAGTGAGATCACCAGCAGCGCGCCGTCGGGCGCGGTCATGATCATCGGACGGTGATCGTTCTCGATCGCCGCCATCCGCGCCGTGGCCAGCGCGACATGGTCGAATCGCTCGACCTGATACGGATCGGAGCCGTCGTCGATGTACGCGCCGGCGACGACGCGCTGCAGGATGACCCAGCGGCGATCGGTCGTGCCGACCGGCAGGGAGAAGGTCAGCGGATCGCCGTTCGCCGTGTACAGCGCGGTCATGGCACAGTTGAAGTCGTCACACGTCTTCACGACCCAGAGGTTCTCGCGCGGGACGCAGGGGCATTCGTCGGCCGGCGTCGCCGGGACGGAGAGGAGCAGAGTGGAGAGAAGGAGAAGGAGCTTTTTCATCGTTCGCCCTCGATGTAAAGCGTTAGCAAGAATCGGGGCAGAAACGACACTCCTGAAGGAGGCTTGGCCGACTAACGCTGCCGGCCGGGCCGGCCGAGGGACTCCATCTCATGCACGTACTCCGGGGTGATGTTGAAGATGCGCATCGTCAGATATTTCGCGAACGACGTCTTGTAGCCGATGGCCTGCATCGAGCGGATGTACGCGGTCGAGACATCGTGGAAGGCGCAGGTGAAGAGGTCGTCCTCTTCGGTGTGGTTTTCGCGATGTCGGCGCCGCTCGTTGAGCTCGAAGGTCAATCCGAGGGCGCGGATCTTGTCGATGTAGGTGCGGTCGGGGGCGAAGGTGAACTGGCCGGCGCCCTTGCCGTTGCGGAACGTCCCCTCGTACGAGATCGTCCCCGCCTCGCGGCGCATCTCGAAGTTCACCGGTGTCATCGTCGTCGCGTAGATCTGCGACGGCGTGAGGCTGGTGAACGCCGCGATCGTCAACGTCATCCCCTGATTGTTGAAGCTGCCGGTGGTGAGGTTGAAGTTGATGTGATCGCGATCGTCGCGCATCGACGCCGTCCAGGCGCCATCGAGCGCGAATGCCGCGGTTGCGAACAGAGACACGACTAGCGAGAGCGTGGCGATACGCTTCATTGGCAACCTCCGCGTTGTTGGGTTGTTGAGTTTTTGGGTTGCTGGGTTGCTTGGTTGCTGGGTGGGTTACCCAGCAACTCAGCAACCCAGCAACCGCAGTTCGCTACTTCTTCCGGTACTGCTCCATCTCGCGAATGAAGTCTTCGTTCACTCCGGCGGCGGCGAGACGCGTCAGGTCGTTGACCGACAGGTTCGCGTAGCCAGCCTTCGCCATGCGGCGGACGAAGTCGGCGGTGACGCCGACGGCGCGGAGGCGCGTGGCGTCCTTCACGCTCTTCAACGCGACGCCGGCATCCTTCATCTCGCGCAGCCACTCCGGTGTGACGTGCAGCGCGGCGAGGCTCGTCGCTTCGCGCGGCGACTCGATGGCCATTCCGGCGGCGCGCATCTGCTTCACGAAATCGGTCGTGACGCCGACCGCCTTCAGGCTGCTGACGTTGCGCACCGTGAGGCCGGGGAAGAGCTCGCGCATCGTCCTGATGTATTCGGGAGTGACGCCGGTAGCGCGCAGGTGGATGAGCTCATCGACCGTCAGCTTGCGCGAGCCGTCGATGGGCTCGTCGGGCTCATGCCGGTCGCCTGTCTCGAATTCCTCCCACGCCGTGTCGCCGGCCATCGCGAAGGTGAACGCGGGCGGTGTCGGCGGGGCCGGTTGTCCCGGCGCCAGCGGGGCGAGTGCCGGTCTCGGCGGCATCGCAACCATCGGCGTCACGTGCACCATCGGCGCGATCGGGGCGGGATGGACGCGTGGCACAGGTGGGACGGGCGGGACGGCCGCGATCTCCGGCGTGTCGGCCTCGACGTCGACATCGACGCTGTCGTCATCGGCGTCGTCCGCTTCTGGCGTGACATGCGTCTCGCTGACTTCGACCACGGTCGAGGCTTTCTTCGGCGCCTCTTCGCGCTGGGCGAGCGCGGGGAGCGACGGCACGGCGACGATGATCGCGACGATCGACAGCATCGCCACGGCCGCGGTCCAGCGCGAGCCGAGTCCGATCGATTCGGCGCGCGCGCCGGCGATGCGGCGGATGCGGTCGAGGAGCGAGCCGCCGTTCGCCGCCATGGCGATCTCCGGCGCGCGGAGCTCCTCGAGGCGGGCCAGGGCACGGGCGTACTGGATCGCATCACCGCAGACGGCGACCGCGAGGTCGTCGCAGCAGTTCTCGCGCTCGATGCGCACGCGGTGCGACATCCACCAGACCGCCGGGTGGTAGAACATCAGCGTCTCGACCACCGCCTGCAGCAGGTTGACGAAGAAGTCGTGGCGGCGGATGTGCGCCAGCTCGTGCGCGAGGACCATCTCGATCTGCCGCGGCGCGAGTCCGGTGAGCGTGGACGCGGGGAGGAGGATGATCGGCCGCAGCCAGCCGATCACGGCCGGCACTTCGACCGCAGCTGATTCGACCAGGCGGACGGCGCGGCGGAGCTGCATCGCCTTCGCCAGGCGCGTGACCATGCGATGCCATTCGTCGTTGGCGGCGCGTGCGGCGCCGCGCGCGAGGCGCTGCGTCTTCAGCCAGGTCATCAGCAGTCGCGATGAGAGGAGCGCGACGCCGATCAGCCAGACCATGACGACACTCGGCAGCGAGTGACGGGCGGTGGCGAGGAGTCGCGCACCGAGCGAGAGCTCCATCGGCGCGTCGGTCGGAATCGAAAGGTTGTATGCGATCGGCGCGGCCGCCACTGGGGGCGTGCTCGCGATCGCATTTACCGGCTCGTAGGCCCGGACGCCGGTGGCGACGCCGAGGATGAGAAGGAGGGCGAGAGCAGCACAGGAGGCGATGTAGCGCGCGTTCGCGCTGCGGCGGTCGAGCAGTGCGAGCACCGCGGCCAGAATCGCCGCGACGACCGCTCCCTGCCAGATCAGATGGAGGAGCGCCCAGCCGATTGCTTCTGCTACCGGTCCGTTGAGACTCATTGTCCTTCTCCTTCCAGCGTGTCGAGGAGCTCACGAATGGCGGTCAGGTCGGCGGTGTTCGCTTTGCGACCCGAAAGCGCCTGCATGACGAGCTTGGTGGGGGAGCCGCCGAACGCGCGATCCATCAGGTCGGCGAGCAGTTGGCGCTGCGTCCGCTGCTCGCTGATCGAGGAGGCGTAGACGTGCGCGCGCTCCGATTCATCCCGAACGACGAGACCCTTGTCGGTCATGATCTGCAGCATCTTGAGCACCGTCGTGTAGCCGCTGTCGGTCAGCGCCTCGTGCACCTCGCGGACCGTGCTCGGCCCTCGCTCCCAGAGTACGCGCAGGATCGCCAGCTCGCTGTCGGTGGGCCGGGGCAGGTGTGTTCGATCGGCCATGGCGTGTCTCCTTTCGTTGGTATACGGGGAGGCTATACGAAGGGTTTCGTAGTGTCAACGAAAGATTTCGTAGATGGGTGCGCGGGGGCACTACGCCTTGCGTACCGGGTAGCGCAGGTGTGTAACGCCGACGCCCTGGATCACCGTCGGATTGCCGAGGACGGCTGGCGTGGCGGCGAGGTGGTCGAAGAGTCGAATTCCGGAGCCAAGAAGCACCGCCGCGATGTCGACGTTGATTTCGTCGAGGAGGCCGGCATTCATCAACTGCTGGATGGTGTCGGCTCCGTGCACCCCAACGGACTTCCCTGCGGCGGCGGCTTTGGCCTGGGTCACGGCGCTTTCGATGCCGTCGGTCACGAAGTGGACCGTCGAGTTGGGTCGCGGCCATCCGGCGGGGATGTTGTGGGTAAGGACGAATGCTGGTCCCCAGGCGTGATTTCCGCCCCAGCCCTGGGCGACGTCGAAGGTGCGTCGGCCGGTGAGCATGGCACCAAGTCCCGACGTGAGACCGCGAAGGTGCTCGGCGCTCGGCGCGGACACTTTGAACGTCATGGGGTCCGACCCTCCGGTGTGGAATTCCACGTCCCCCGAGGTGAAGTACCAGTCGAACACTTCGGCCACTCCATCGTTGAGGTCGGCGACGTAGCCGTCGAGCGACATGGACATGATTGCGACGACTTTCGACATTGCGTGCTCCTTTGTAGCTTTCACGGCCGCGCCCCCGCCCCATTCAAGATCGCCATCGGCACTTCCCACACACCGAGGATGTCGTGATTGTTCGAGTACGTCAGGTTGGGGGGATACGAGGCGCCCGCGGCGGAGTAGGGGCAGATGTCGTAGAAGCCTTCCTTCGACCAGGGATCGGACGGCGGATTGATTTTCAGGATGCTGCTCAGGATCGTCGACAGCGTTCCGAGTGCGAATTCCTCGAGCGGGATCGTCCCTTCCATCCAGTAATTGTTCTCGTAGCGGATGTCGCCGTACGTCACGCAGCCGCCGCTGTCGCTTCCGTAGGGAACGACGTTCGCCAGGGCGAGCGGCGGATAAGGAAGCGGATCGTCGCACTGCGGAAGCGGCCCGAGGTTCATGCGGCCGATGCGGTTGTCGTAGGAGACGTTCCCCTTCAGCACGATGTAGCGGCTGCCGCCGTCGGTGTAGAACGTGTTGCCGCCGGCGTGATCCGCCTTGTCGTTGGCCACGTTCCCTTCGATCACCAGCGGATCTTCGATCGACTGTCCCTGCTGGCCGGTCGAGTAGATCGCGCCGCCGTCCCAGCGGTTCTGCAGGAAGCGCGTGATGCGATTGAAGGAGATCGAATTCCCGCTGTTCGCGGTCGGCGTCGTGAAGTTGCCCCACATCCCGCTCTGTCCGCACGGCAGGCCGGGGAACATCCCCTGGTCGAGCAGACCCCAGCCCCAGCCGATGGCGATGCCCGACCACGGAACATCGTTGATGGTGTTGTGACTGACGTCGGTGCGCGAGGTGAACCCGACGAAGATCGCCGCGGAGTCGACGTATTCACGTCCGCTCTCGAAGATCAGGTTGTCCGAGATCGTGTTGTGTTTCGTCGCCTGGCCGGCGAGCTGCGGACGGGCGTCGATTTCGTTGACCCCGCCGAGCTGGATCGCCGCGGCGGAGATGTCGGTGAACACATTGCCCGTGATCTCGCCGTCCTGGCTGCCGGTGCCGAAGTCGAGCGCGGCCGCGCCGAGATGGAGGAAGAGGTTTTTGTTGAAGACGATGTTCCGCGCGTACGTGAACGTCAGATTGCCCGGCGTGCGCGTGACCTCTCTGACGTGACCGATGACATTCGGCTTGTGCGTCGAGCCGGTGACATGGAACCCGCTCTGATCGGAGACATAGCCCTCATTACCGCTCGGCTCCAGCCAGGTGGCGTAGGCGAAGGTCAGGCCTTCGAAGCGGATGTTCGCCACCGGTTTCTCCGGCGTTCCGATGCCCTTCACCAGCGTCTCCAGTACCGGCAGCTCGACGTCCGCGGTGGCGAGGTCTTCGCCGGGGCGGGGGATGTAGTAGAGCGTTCCCTTCGCCCGGTCGAGATACCACTCACCCGGCTGATCGAGGAACTCGTACGCGTTTTCGAAACGCGTCACCTGCCAGAAGCTCCAGATGCCCGGCTTGTCGGGCGTGCAGGTCTGCGGTTTGGCGGAGAAAAAGAGATTGGCGTTCGTCCACGCCGGCTGCCGCAACGTGATCAGTCCCGGCTTCGTAGCGGACGACGCGGTGATGGCCTCGAGCGGGACTCTCATCATCTTCCACTGCGTCTCGATCACCGCTTCGATGTCACGCGGATTGCTCCATTTGGCGGGGTCGTGCCATCCCGCCGCGTTCAGCGAGGTGGGGATGAAGCGGATGCCGCCGCTGATGACGTACTGCGTTACGTCGGATGATTTCGGCGGCAGCACCGGGCTCGGAAGAAACCCCGCCGGATTGTTGCCGCCGGGCGATTCGGTCCGCGCGCGCGTGGCCCGCCGGCCGTTGACGTAAAGCTGGCGCGAATCGCTCGAGCCGGCGGCGGCGCGATAGATGTTCTTGCTCTGGTCGTGCAGCGTCCAGCCTTTGACCTGCACGGCGCCGGAGATGACCGGGCTGGCGCCGGGCGCGGCGAGAAACTCGATTTCGGGACCGCCCGGTCCGAAGACCAGCGGCCGGGTCAGTCGATGCGTGCCATCCGCGAGATAGACGATGACCTCGGCGTCGCCGGCCGCCTCGAGCGTCTCGACCGCGTGCTCCAAAGTTCGAAATGGCGCCGCCTGCGTGCCGGCATTCGCATCGTCGCCCGCGGGCGAGACCCAGATCGACCGCGGCGCGGCGAGCACGACCGATGAGAGGAACACCGCGGCAAGGAGGGAACCGATGACTCGTAATTTCATGACATGCGACTCCAGACGTCCGGCATCGTACCGTCGAGGTCTGTAAAGCCGTATTCCTGTGCGAGCCGGCCGGAACTGACGGACGCCTGGTTCCACCGGCTCCGTTGCGGATCGGCGGCGATCGCCGCGACGGCCCTTCCGACGTAGCGAGGCGATTCCGAATGGGCGAAGTCGGGCGGCGCCACGGGCAGGCCACGCTCGCCCCTCGCCGGGTCCAACGCATCACGCCAGTTCTCCTCGGCGACTTCGAACGTTTCGAGCATCATCTCCGATCGCATCCAGCCCGGTGTGATCGCTACCGCTGTTGCGCCATGCGGCGCGAGCTCATGTCCCTGCGAGTAGGCGAGCCGATTGACCGCCACTTTCGCCAGGTCGTAGAACACCGAAATTCTGTAATGGTCCGCGTTGTACGCGGCGGTCCCGTCCGTGACTTCGACGACGAGACCACCGGGAGCGCCGATCATCAGCGGAAGAAGGTAGTGAGACGTGATGATGTGCGTATCGATGGCGAGCCGCAGGATGCGCATCCCCTTCTCGAGATCGTGCTCCCAGACCGGCGTGTTCCACTCGGACGGACCACCCTTGAGCATCTCGCCACCCCAGATGTCGTTGACCAGAATGTCGACCCGGCCGTAGTCGGCGCGCAGACGATCGGCGAAGTCCTTCACCTCAGCGGGGACGAGGTGGTCCATCGGAACCGCGACGCCGATGCCGCCGAGGCTCGTGACGAGATCGGCGGTCTCCTCGATCGTCTCGCCGCGGTGATAGTCGGAGAAGATCGCCCGGGCCTTGCTGGTTCGGCCGGTGCAAATCACCGTCGCGCCCGATTCACCGAGCGCGAGGGCGATTCCTCGGCCGGCACCGCGAGTCGCTCCGGCGACGACTGCAACACGTCCGCGCAAGTTCGTCATGGGACCAGTTTATCTTCGCCGCATGAGCGTGAAACCGCCGTTATGTCCTAAAATACTCTCCGGAGTTAAATCCTGAAGGGGAGGTTCCCATGCATCGCACCGCAAGGCTCGTCACTCTCGCGCTGTTCGTCGTCGCATCCCTCTGCATGACACCCACCACGCAGGCGCTTCCGCGCGACTGGTGGATCACGACGTACTACGACTGCAGCTTCAACGTCGTGGGCTACGACCTGTTCGACTGCACCGCGCATCACTACTACGTCGGGGCGCAGACCGGCGCCTACAAGCACTACTACCAGGAGGAGTGCAGCACCTCGAATCCGGTCGAGGATTCGTGGTGGTACAACGACGGCGGGACCTGGGTGACGTACAACAATCAGACCTGTCCGTAGTGATTCGGTTGCTGGGTTGCACTCAGCAACCCAGCGTCACGGCTACGGTCTCGGCGGAGTTGGGAAATCTTCAGATGGTGGTGCGGACGTGACGCGCTTCTTGATGAATTTCACAATCCGCTCGAGAGGTGTATCGACGCGCTGGATCGAAGGCGCGGTATCACGGTCCATCGCGCGCCGCTCAGGCGACGCACTGGCGGCAGCATCGGGCACGAATAGCATTCCTACTGCGCAGACAGCAAACAGAATCCGCAACGGTGCGCTCTGCAATTTCCTTTTCATAAATTCTCCATCCGGTTACGCATACTACGCCCTGTCGCAGTCCGCTTGACAGGATCCGAGGGTATGCTGTTTCCGAAGGAGACAGTGATGCCGGTTTTATCTCGAATGATCGCGTTCGTCACGACGACGAATCCGGAGCGCGCTCGAGCGTTTTACTCCGAAACGCTGGGCTTTCGTTTCGTCGTCGACGAGGGGTTTGCGCTCGTCTTCGATGCGAACGGAACGATGCTTCGCATCGCGAAAGCTCAGGCCTTTACGCCCGCCCAGGGAACTGTGCTCGGATGGCAGGTGGACGACATGCCCGCCGCTATCCTCGAGTTGCAGAAGAGCGGTGTGGTGTTCGAGCAGTTCAATCTGCCGTTCCTGAAACAGGATCCTGATGGAGTCTGGACCGCCCCAGGCGGCGATCAGGTCGCGTGGTTCAAGGACCCTGACGGCAACGTGCTGTCGATTTCGAAGCACGTACTGAGTTAGCCGGCCGGGTTCAGGAGAACATCTCCCACAGCTTGTCTACAATGACCCAATTCCCGTGTATCCGCCGCAGACGCATGGTCACAAAGTATGAAGCCAACGAAGCGAAGTCCCAGCTGTAATCCACGACAGCAGTATCCGCGTCCTCCCACTTTTCGATGGACACCGAGATGAGGGCGCCCCGCTGCTTCGTCCTTCGATCCTCATATCTGTAGGTCATTGGAAACCCACGCTCTTGAATACGACGGCATGCGGACGCCTTCTTGACCGTCACGCTGCCGAAGGAGTGATTTGAGAGAAAGGAAGCACCAGGATCGTGGCCATCGATTTCTAGAAAGTACGTCGTCGTGCCCTGTCCTTCGAACGCATCCGTATGGTTCTTGATCGCCCAGCGGGCAAGCATCTCAGCGATCGCCGCCTCGTCGGTCGTCTTGAATTCGACCGATGAGCTCCTCGCCGTTCTGCATGAAACGAGGAAGGCGGTAGAGACTCCGATCACCAGGCAGACAAGCGGGGCGCTAGCCCATCGTGACTTCACGCATCCAATGTACTGCAAGCCGCAACCACGTACGCGTTACCGATTATGAAAACCGCCGTCCGCTTGACACCCGCCCGCCCCCGACGTAGGTTCCTCATACGGATGTAATTCGTTCCCGCCGAGCTCATCCTTAAGGAGGAGGCTAGATGATTTCTCTCTCTCTCATCGTGCCCTGTTTGTGTTGTGTGTCGCGGCTCTCGCAATGCCGCTCTTTGCCGACGCGCCCGCGACTCTCGAGGCGTGCGTCAATAGCGGCAATGGAATCCTGCGTCTGGTCGACGCGGCCACCGCGTGTCATGCCAATGAGACGCGCGTGCAATGGAGCGTCACCGGTCCAGCGGGGCCGCAGGGGCCGGCCGGACCGGTGGGGCCTCCGGGACCGGCGGGGACGGATAGCTCGAGCGGTCCTCCGTATGTGTGGGCCTGCACGCCGGCGAATTATTTTTCGGGGAGCACTACGAACGCGTCGCTCTTCATCTTCAATGGGAGCGGGTCGACGGCGAACGTCGCGGTCAACTTCCTCAATAAGGACGGGGTGAATCTCGCCGGCGTGAACGTGCCGGGAGCGACTCCGCCGATGGTTGGCGATCCGATTCCGACTTATCCCGGTCAGACTGGCGCGACGACGGTGCCGCTCCCCTCGGCGAACACGATGGTCATCAACTGGACCGCAGCGCAGGGGAATCCGGCGAGCGGCGGCAATGTGCCGGCGACTGTGCGGGTGACGTCCGATCAGCCGATCGCGGTCGGCTCGAACATCGAGTTCAGCGGCTTCCACCCGGTGACGTGCGGCTTCGTGCACCGCTGACGTTGTCCGGCAGCGTTGCTTCACGCGCGAACAGCGCTGCCGGCACTCCGATCAGAAACGCGTGCACGATTACGCTGCAGACCACCCACGACAATAGAAACTTTCCCGGTTTGGCGTTCGACAGTGGGATGACGACGTAATTCATCACGCCATAGACGCCGACGCCATAGAGCGCGCCGCACATGATCGGATGGCGCACAAGCAGTGGGATGTAATGTGCTGCGGCCCAGTACGCGGTCACGATTGCCAGCGCGATGAAGTAATGCAGCGCGGCGCCCAGTAATGCGGTCGGCACGCCGCCCTGGAATGCGTCGGGCCCGAGGAGTCCGGCGGCGATGCTCTGGAAGATGCGGATGACTTTTCCGCCGCGTGGGACCCAGAAGGCGATGGCGTACGTGATGTCGAGCGAGCCGACGGCGAACGCACCGAGGAGAATCTTACGCATCGGCACATCGTGCATCGGGCCGCGACGCACGATGTGCCGATTCAGTAACGAGCGTTCAGTGATGCCGCACTTTGGTTTTTCCGTCGATCACGCGGACGAGCTGCATCATGCCGCGGTCTTCGTGTCCGAGGATGTGGCAGTGGAGGACGTAGCTGCCGGTGAAGTCGACGAAGTGCGAGCGGACGCGGATATAGCCAGGCGTCGTCGCCCTGCCCGTGGTCGCGTCGATGACCAGTTTTCCGTTTCCGTCCTTCAATGCGCTCGGAATGGCGACCACGTCCTGCCAGACGCCGTTCTTGTCGTATTTCTTCTGGATGCCGCCCGGATTCGGATCGAAGACCTCGACCACCTGGAACGGATTGACGTGGATGTGGAACGGATGCGGGACGATCGTGTTGTTGAGGATCAGCCATTCCTCCTCGTCATCGAGGACCATCGTCTGGTAGTACTTGTGCTCGGTGAACTGCTCGCCGTCGATGCCGAAGATCGGCGCCATGCTGACCTTGATCTTTGTGCCGTCCGGCTCGTCGAACGGCACCGCTTTGGAGTGCGTATTGCCGGCCGTGGCGTTCGCCGCGCCGGTGCCGATACGGAACGGCTCCCAGTCGAACGTCAGCGTCCGGTTGATGCGCGGCTTCGGCAGGTCGGTGAGGAACTTCGGGAACGACGCGCCATAGTTCGTGGAGTCGGGGAACGGCTGCGGCGGATTGATCGCGTCGCCGCAGACAATGACGTTCACGATTCCGGACAGCTCGTAATTGCCCGCGGTCAAAGGCGCCTGAACCAGGATGTCGATGCGGCCGCCGGCGACGAGCGTGAATTTCGTCCCATTGTGATTCGTATCGGGCGCGGTCAGCGGCTGATCGTTGTAATTGGCGTAATTGAACTGCACGCCGTCCTGCGCGGTCTGCCGGAACAGCGGCAGTGCGCCTGGCGCGACTCCCGGCGGCGACACGAACGCGCCATTGAGCACGTTCTCGACCTGGGCGTTGATGATGCGCCACAGCTGAATCTGTCCGGGACGCATCACGATCGCCGGCGCCTGCTGGCCGACCGTCGCCGTGCTGGCGACGACCTGCGTGCCGTTGGTCATGATCGACTTCGTCGCCCCGCCGCCCTTCGGCCGCTCGAGGTTCGGCAGGTCGGTGAAGTCCTGAACGACCAGGACCTTCTCGTTCGCCTTGAGGTCGGGGATGGCGTTCGCCAGCTCCTTGTCGTAATCGCCTTCGATGATCAGCGCGCCGGCGAGTCCGTTGTAGAGATTGATGGAGGTCGAGCCGTGCTTGTGCGAGTGGTACCAGTGCGTCCCCGGCGCCTGGCCCATCACATGCCCACCGGCCTCGGTGATCCTGAAGCAGTTCGGGAAGGCGCCGATGAAGTACTGCGGCCAGAGGCCCGCGGCGATGTTCTCGTCGTTCGCCGGCGTCAGCTGATTGGCCAGCGGCAGAGCCGGCACGTCCTTGCCCGATGAGTCCTTCACCGGTCCGCGCGTTCCCTTCCAGATGGCGTGGAGGTCGTAGTTCTTCACCGCCTGCTGCTGCATGTCGCGATACGACTTCGGGATCGCGCTCCACGGCGGCGTCGACGCGTTTTTCTCGCAGTCGGCGAAGATCTCGTTGAAGAGCGGTTCGACCATCTGCTCGGTGACGTTCGGATCGGGGCGGACCTGCACGAGCACGTTGTCGCCGAAGCCGTCGGGCGTGACGTGCGTGCCGTGAAAGTGGAGGTTCGCGGTGCTCGAGCCATGGAAGCAGTTCGGGAAGGTGTCGCCGCGCGTGCCGGGATACCAGTTCTTGTCGGGAGCGGCCGGCGCCGGGAGCGTGGCGTTCGTCGCCTGATCGCAGCCGGTGGTAGTGCCGGTCTCCGCGTTGTCGAGCGTCCCGCCGGGGAAGGCGCCGACGTCGACCTGATTGAGGAACGTCAGCTCGACGCGCTCGCCGACGCCGACCCGCAGCGTCGGTCCCGGATTGCATCCCTGTTTGTCGGGCGGCCAGACCGCAGGCGATGCGGCCTGCTGATCGTAGCCCTCGAAGTAACGCATCATCGGCAGCTGGCTCCCTTTGTAGCCGGGGAGCGCCTTCGGGCCGTTCTTGATCTTGAGGACGCCTTTCAGCTTCCCCTTGATGCTGACGATCTCGCCGATTTTCTTGAGCGTCTCGGTGGCGCAACTGCTGTTCGCGGCGGAGACGGCGCGCGGGAGTGCGGTGATGATCGCGGCGCCAGCGGCGAGTGTGACGAAGTGGCGGCGGGTGAGCTCTAAGTTTTTCGTCATGATTTCGCTCCGCTCAGAATTGGATCTTCCCTTTGGGGCCGCCCGGCGCGAGGCCGTCGTCGTAGTCGATCCAGGTGCCGACGGCGCCGGCGAGGTTGATGGCCGGAGAGGAGGCCGCGGGTTGTCCTTCCTTGAATGGCGGCAGCTCGTCATCGAACCAGTAGGTGGCGGCTTGTCCGACGGGCGCCGGCTGATGCGGTGCGTCGGGGTCGTTGTTGGCGAAGACGATGAAATCGTTCGCCCCGAGGGTGATGGGGGACGGGTCCCAGACGATGGACGTTCCCTCACGTCGGATGTTGACGGTAGCCATGGCACGAGCTCCCTTCAGGTTGCAGCGGTGGGCGGTGGGGATGGGCGGTCATCAATATGGAGCTGCGGAAGAAGAAAAGCAAACCGGCCCGGCCGGCAGCGTTGGTTGCTGCGCCTCACGGCATACGAGTGCGTGGTCGGGACCGTTCGCGGCTTCGAGCGGCGCAACGCGCCTGACGTTTTGGTTCTGATCCTGAAGGAGCCTTGGGCAATCAACGCCGCCGGCCGGGCCGGCCTAGCGGCGGCGCAGGTGCGCGGGCGTCGACGTCTCGAAGTACAGCACCGCGTCGAACTTCTTCGCCAGGTCCTCGAACATGTTGAGCACCGGTCCGCTCGATCCCGCGACGCGGATGTGATGCGGCGCCGCCAGCCACGGTGGAATGACGCCGCCGAGCGGGACGAACATGCGCGGCAGTCCGGTGGCGGCAAACGACAGCGCGTAATCGTCGGGCGAGGGCGCGGGGAACGGCAGGTCGACGGCGCGGCCCTGGATGTCGTAAGTCACGAACGATCCCTGCAGCGCGATCGTGCCGAGCGCGAAATAGGGGAGATGGCGCGCGACGATCGTGCCGGCGCTGTCGAAGGCGGGGCCGCCGACGAGCGCGTAGGGCGTCTTGCCGAAATGCTCGTTGTGCCCGAGGACGATCACGCGGCCGTCGCGATGAGCGAGCCACTCCATGTTCTCCGCGATCGCCTCGTCGCGATTGGCGAGCTGCGTCCAGAGCGCTTCCTCGCCCTGTTCCACCACGCGCGCGTTGTGCGCGAGCCCGTCGTCGTGCAGCAGCGGGCGGACCGACGTCACCGACACGCGGCAGACCTCGCGATCGATCGCCGCGCGCGCGGAGTAGCCGAGCGGGTTGTCGCGGTAGTCGGTCAGACATCGATAGCGCGCGGCGATGTCATCGGCCAGCGGCGGATCGAACGCCCGCACGCGCTCGACCAGCAGATCGGCCGACGCCGCGGGATGCGAGGGATCGAGGCCGGCGATGCGGATGGGCGGATCCTGCGCCTGCGCCCACTCGATCAGCTCGATCGTCTCGTCGCTGTTCCAGAAGTAGTAATCGTCGAGGACGAAGTCGCCGCGCTCCCATTCGCCGTACGGCGCCTCGAAAGCGATGGTGCGGAAGCCGGCGGCGGCGAAGAGCGGCACGAGCTCCTGCTTCGCGGCGAAGAACTCGTGCGTGCCATGCGTGGCATCGGCGAGCGCGACGACCTGCGCATCGCGCGCGAGCGTCACCAGCGCGTTGGCGTCGATGGCGTGTGCGGGGAGCCAGCGCGCAGGCGTGTCGTTCCAGCCGGCGCGAACGGGGCGGATGAGGGTTGCGAGGAGGACGAGGGTGAGCATCACCAGCGGTGGTAGGCGGGATGCCCTTCCTTCACCGCGACGAACGTGCCGCGGCAGGTGGCCGTCACCTTGCCGTTCGCCTCGAGCGTCGCTTCGACGACGGCGCGGTCTTCACTCGATTCGACGACGCGGGCGCGGAGGTGGAGGTCGGTGTCGGTCGGCGTGGGGCGTTTGAGGAAGACGTGGAAGTCGGACGTCACGGTGCAGGGCGGCGTGGTCATGGCGTTCTGCTTCATAAGGTGCACCGTCGCCATCCAGTTGCTGTGGCAATCGAGGAGCGCGCCGCAGATGCCGCCGTTGAGGACATTGTCGAACGCCTCGTGATGCTTCTCCGGACGCCACGTGCAGACCAGCTCGTCCCCCTCTTCGAAGCTACGGATGCGCAGCCTCTTGTCGTTCGCCGGCCCGCAGCCGAAGCAGTGGTTTTGCGGGGCGAAGGTCTCCTGAACGCTTTTCATCTCCGCAGAATAGCCTTCTCCCCCGCGCGCGGGGGAGAAGGTGCCGCAGGCGGATGAGGGGGATTCCTCGCTACGAACGCGGCCCCTCATCCGCCCTCAGGGCACCTTCTCCCCGTGCGCGGGGAGAAGGCTGAGAGAAGGTCCGGGAAGAAGGCGCGAAATCGCCGCAACAGCTCCTGGCGCGAGTCGTCGAGGTGATGGATCGCCTCGAACAGCGGCGGATGGCGCGCGATGCGGCGGGAGAGTCCGCGCAGCGCCATCTCGATGCCGGCGACGTCGCGGTACGAGAGGAGCCACCGCTGATCGCGCATGTACGGCCAGACGGTGCGCAGGCGATCGGGGAGAAGGTCAACATGTTGATCGATCGTCCGGTGCACGCGCTCGACGAACGTCTCCAGCGGCTCGCCGGCGTACGCGTCGAAGTCGCAGGCCAGGAAGTGATCGAAGAAGACGTCGGCGATGACGCGCGACCAGTGGCCGTGCTCCGGGATCAGCACGCGGCGGAAGGCGGCGACGGAGGGATGGGAATCGGTGAAGGCATCGATGCGGCGGTGCTGGGCGATCCCGTCGCGGATGAGCGGCGGGAAACGCTCATGCAGCGGCCCCTTCACGAAGTCGCCGGCGAGATTGCCGATCAGCGATTCGGCGCTATCGCCGGCGAGAAAGAGGTGCGCGAGGTAGTTCACTGCGGCGCGATCACGGTCACGTGCTGCGTCTCGTTGTTGGTGACGGCGACGAATGCCCAGATCAGCGTCGCCTCGACCTCCACGCCGACCGTCTGATGCGCGGCGATCTGCGGGAACGCATCGCGCAGCGAGGCGATCTGGCCGAACGGCGGATAGGAGGTCGGGTCCTGCGACGCGGCGACGTTGACTTCCGTCGACGCGATCACCACGCCGTTGATCTCGTCGATGATGCGCACCTTCGCCGCGCCGCCGTTCAGGTAGCCGTAGATCCGCAGCGTGTCGCGGAAGCGGCTGTCGGTCGGGATGGCGTGCAGGCGGACGATGCCGCGGAAATCAGTGTCGCGGACGACCGGAATCGTCGTGCCCCACGTCTGCGACTGGCGCGAGAGGTCCTGCACGCGCAACTGCACGTCGATGTCGCTGGCCAGTCTTCGAGGGATGCGGAGGAGTGCGCCGGGTTGGCCGAACAACGGATAGAGCTGGTGGTGTCCGGTCCGGTGCGGATCGATGAAGTACTGGATGCAGGGAGCGAGGATGAACGGATTGCAGAACGGGCCTTCGGGATAGACGATCTCATCCGACGCGTTGTGGATCGCCAGGTCGGTGGACCACTGCGATCCGAACGCACCGGGGCCGCTGCTCGCGATGGGGATGAGCAGGCGGACGAATTCGGTGTCCGCCGTTTCCTCGTAGCGGAATCCGTTGGCGATCGTGATCTTCCCGCGTCCCGCGATGTTGACGGTCACGTCGACTACGCCCGCCGCATGCGGCGGGGTGATGACGACGATCTGCGTGTCGTCGCTCGCGATCATCGATCCGATGTCGCTGCCGAATTGCACGTAATTCGAGCACTCCAGCCCGGGACAGCCGAGCGCGAAGCCCTTGAGATCGCTTCCACTGACGATGACGTACGTCCCGCCCTTCACCGGGCCACTCGATGGATCGATCGAATCGACACGCGGATCGGCGAAGGCACCAAAGGCGAACAGAAGCGCGAGGATCGTGCGAGTCATATCGAAGGTACGGATCACTGGGTAGTAACGTCGGGCGCGAACGTTCCTTTCAATTCACGCCGCCACCAGCCGCGCTCGCCCTGCTTCGTGAACCAGTATTGCCACAGCACGCTCCGTACCGCGACCGGCCGCTGTTTCGCGAATGGATCGTCCGCGAAGAGCCGCAGCACCGGCGGCGAGCCTTCGAGCAACCGCGCCTGGACGTTCATCACCCAGCGATTCTCCTCCCACGGCGCGAGCGATGCGAACCAGAGGTTCCAGTCGAAACGCGGCTGATACGGCGCGTAGATGCCGGGCCGCGTCATCGGATCCTGCGGCTTGTACTTGAATGGATACGCGACCCACGTCCTGCCGTCGGCCGTTCCCTGAAACTCGATCTCGTAGCGGCCGCGCGTCATGACGGCGAAGAGGCCGTAGCTGTTGACGATGCGCGTGGGACCGAAGAGAAGGGCGGTGGGGAAGGCGGGGAAGAAGAACATCATCGTGGTGGTGAGGAAGTGGATGGCGAGCACGATTGAGGCAACGCGCGACGAACTTCGCTGTCCGCTGTCTGCCGTCCGCTGTCCATCGAGCAAAAGAAATCCCAGCACCAGCACGAGGTAATTCAGAAACGCGTAGTTCGCCGTCAGGATGATCCCGATCTGCAGCGGCGTCGTGATCGCGAACGCGATCCACCGCGACCTCCGTCCGAAGAAGAGCAGCCAGACCACGAACAGCTCGACGATCAATGTCATCGCGGCGCTGAAGGCGTGGAACGAATGCGGCCATTGCTGCACGTACCAGCCGAGCCAGGTCGGCAGCGGTCCGTTCTCGTAGTACTTGTCCATCGCCGTGAGGTCGCGCCACTGCGGTTCGCCGCTGAGGATCTTCACGAGTCCCGATTCGAAGTAGATGCGGAACCATTCGTACTGCAGCAGGAAGAGGCTCGCGCGCGTCGGCGGATGCGACGCGCCGAGACCGGGACGCAGACCGGGCGGCGCGAGGAAGAGCGAGAGGAAGCCGGCCTCGAGGAGCATGCCGTCCGACTGATACGCGGAGAAGTCCTGCGCCGCGGTCACGAACGACATGAAGCAGACGACCGCGACAGCAATCGACATCCGCGGCGCGAGGTTCAACGTCAGCATCACCGAGGCGATGAGGCCGGCGATCACGATCGCGCTGAGCATCGTGTCGCCGGCATCGATCCAGAGGAGCGTCGGCGCGAGCCAGAACGCGCGCAGGCCGAGCGCAGCGCGGGCCATCGACAGCCATGCGCCCGCTGGGAGAATGCCGTCCGGTCCGATCAGTCCGTGGATCTGGAACCAGAGCGCATAAAACGCGGAGAAGAAGATCGCGCCGAGGGCGCGGAGGAAGAGCCAGCGTGCGCGGAGGAAGGTTGGCTCAGGTCTGAACCAGCGAGCGAACGGAAGAGTTGGTTGCGCATCGATTGATTCGAACATCGAATTTTCTTGTCATCAGCGACTGTTTGCCGCATTCTGATCAGCAACCGACGTTGGTCCAAAACGTCAACGAGTCCAGGAAACCAATTGGAACGATTACTCGCCCGATCCGCGGTCGTTCTTCTGCTCGCGCTTGCGTCCTACTCGACGTTCGCCGCGCCACCTCCCGACATCATCTCCACGAAATGCGATGAGATCGAGGTTCCTCTCGATGCTCTCCATTCCTCCGCCCGCCTCGGCGACTGCACCGACCGCGACGCGGATAATCTCCTCTGGTACCTCGACCGCATCAGCCACGTCGACGCGCGCCTCGACGGCCACTTCGACCGCCGCAATCGCGGTGCCGGAAGCGTCGTCTACATCATGGATACCGGCGTCGACGAGGAGCACATCGAGTTCGCCGGCTCCACCGGCAGCCGCGTGATCGCCGGGTACGACGCCGCCGGCTCGGTGCACCTCGGCAACTCGAACTGCCGCAGCGGCAACAAGGCGCTGTCGCCCTGCTACAACGATTACAGCGAGCTCGTCGCCGCCTCGCACGGCACGAGCGTGGCGTCGATCGTCGCGGGCCGCAACATCGGCGTCGCGCCCGACGCCGACATCGTCAGCATCCGCGTGATGAACGAGCGCGGCCTGGCGACGACGCGCACTTACCTCGACGGACTGAACGACATCATCCGCCACGCCTGGACGCCCGGCTCGCCGTCGTTCCACACGGCGGTCGTGAACATCAGCGGCTGGGTGCTCGAGCGCCTCTCGCCCGGCACGTCGGAGCCGGTGGTGCCGTACTCCGACATCGAGAAGAAGATGCGCGAGATGATCGGCGGCGTCGACCAGAACGGCACGCCCGATCCGAACGGCAAGCGCTTCCTTTTCGTCGTCGCCGGCAACAACCTCGACGGCGGTTGCGGCCGCTCCGGCGTCGTCGACCGCTTCCCCGCGATCCTCGGGCGCGACGTCCAGGGGATCATCACCGTCGGCGGCATGACCTCGCAGAACGAGCCGTGGGTCGGCGCGTGCCGCGGCGGTATCGAAGTGATGGCGCCGGCGCAGCAGATCTTCAGCGCGACGATCACCGCTCCCGATCACTACCGCGGACGCAAACCGAACCTCCGCTCCGGCACGTCGTTCGCGGCCCCGATCATCTCCGGCATCGCCGCGCGCATGCTCGCCGAGCGTCCCGATCTCTCGCCGCAGCAGCTCGAGATGTGGATCACCTCGACGCCGTCGCGAACGAACACGGCCGATCCGCAGACGGCGATGGGCAAGGTGGCGGTGATCCGTTCGCTGCCCGCGGCGAACGTGGTCACCGCGCAGGCGCGCCTCGCGCCGTGATCGCGGCGGCGCTCCTCCTTGCCAGCTCCACGCTCTGTCATTTCACGCCGGTGCTCGGCTTGTCCAGTGGGGGGACAGGCGCCTCGCCTGTCCTCGTCAAATCGACAGGCGAGGGCGCCTGTCCCCCCACTGGAGGCCGCACGCGTTGCCTGTCGATAAGGTCATGCGCTTGCTAGAATCGCGCGTCACTTCACGAGCCCCATGACGACAACCTACGACTCCTCTGCCATCGAAGTCCTTACCGGCCTCGAGCCGGTGCGCAAACGCCCCGGCATGTACACCCTGACCGAGCGCCCGAACCATCTGGCGCAGGAGGTCATCGACAACTCGGCCGACGAGGCGATCGCCGGCTACTGCGACGAGATCGTCGTCACGCTGCACGACGACAACTCGGTCTCCGTCGCTGACAACGGCCGCGGCATGCCGGTCGACAAGCACGCCAAGGAAGGGGTGAGCGGCGTCGAGGTCATCCTCACGCGCCTCCACGCCGGCGCGAAGTTCAGCGACAAGAGCTATCGCTACTCCGGCGGTCTGCACGGCGTCGGCGTCTCCGTCGTCAACGCGCTCTCGAAAAAGCTGCAGGTCTGGGTGCGGCGCGACGGCAACGAGTACTCGATGTGGTTCGCCGATGGAAAGAAGAAGCAGGAGCTGAAGGTCGTCGGCGCCGTCGGCAAGCGCAACACCGGCACGACGGTCCGCTTCTGGGCCGACGAGACGTTCTTCGATTCGCCGAAGTTCTCGATCCCGCGGCTGAAGCACGTGATGCGCGCGAAGGCGGTGCTCTGCCCGAAGCTGCGCATGCGCTTCATCAGCGAGCAGGATCCGGCGGACAACGAGGAGTGGTACTACGAAGACGGCCTGACCGATTACCTCACGTCGGAGCTCGCCGGCGCGACGGTGATCCCCGAGGTGCCGTTCGTCGGACATTTCAAGGGACGTGACGAAGAGGTCGACTGGGCGGTTGTCTGGCTCGCCGAGGACGACGACGTCATCGCCGAGAGCTACGTCAATCTGATCCCTACGACACAGGGCGGCACGCACGTGAACGGCTTCCGCACCGGACTGACCTCGGCGATGCGCGAGTTCTGCGAGTTCCGCAATCTCCTGCCGCGCAACGTGCAGATCACGCCCGAAGACGTCTGGGCCCGCTGCAGCTACATCGTCTCCGTCCGCATGCTCAATCCGCAATTCACGGGACAGACGAAGGATCGCCTGTCGTCGCGCGAGGCCTCGGCGTTCGTCTCCGGCGTGACGCAGGACGCGTTCTCGATCTGGCTGAACAACAACGTCGCCGAGGCGGAGCGCATCGCGCGCGTCTGCATCGAGCAGGCGATGGTGCGGCTGAAGCAGGGGAAGAAGGTCGAGCGGAAGAAGCTGACCTCCGGTCCCGCGCTGCCGGGCAAGCTCGCCGACTGCACGTCGCAGGACCTCTCGCGCACGGAGCTGTTCCTCGTCGAAGGCGATTCGGCCGGCGGCTCGGCCAAGCAGGCGCGCGAGCGCGATTTCCAGGCGATCATGCCGCTGCGCGGCAAGATCCTGAACACGTGGGAAGTCGATTCGAGCGAAGTGCTCTCCTCCCAGGAAGTACACGACATCGCGGTCGCCCTCGGCGTCGACCCGGGCTCCGACAAGCTCGATGGTTTGCGCTACGGCAAGGTCTGCATCCTCGCCGACGCCGACTCCGACGGCGCGCACATCGCGACGCTGCTCTGCGCGCTGTTCGTGAGGCATTTCCCCGCACTGGTTCGCGAAGGCCACGTGTTCGTTGCGATGCCGCCGCTCTTCCGCATCGACGTCGGGAAGAATGTCTACTACGCGCTCGACGATTCGGAGCGCGACGGCATCCTGGCGCGCATCGATGCCGAAGGAATCAAGGGGAAGGTCAACATCCAGCGCTTCAAGGGACTGGGCGAGATGAACCCGAGTCAGTTGCGGGAGACGACGATGGCTCCCGACACGCGGCGACTGGTGAAGATGACGCTCGATGAGCCGGCGACGCCGACGATCGATATGCTGCTGGCCAAGAATCGCGCGGGCGACCGCAAGATCTGGCTGATGGAAGAAGGCAACAAGGCGGAGGTCCTCGAATGACACCTGAAATACGATCCGATGCACCGCGCCGCGGCCGCGGCCGCCCCCGCCGCGAAGGCGCCGACGCGCAGATTCTCGAAACGACGCTCGCCGTGCTGGAAGAGAAGGGTTACACCGATCTCACGGTCGACGAGGTCGCGGAGCGGACGAAGGTGGCGAAGACGACGATCTATCGCCGCTGGGCGTCGAAGGGGGCGCTCGTCGCCGCCGCCGTCACCACGCGCATCACGCCGTTCGAGCCGCCCGACACCGGCACGCTGGAAGGCGATCTCCTCGCCGTCGCCATGCGTGCCCACACCATCCTCAGCAGCGACCTCGGTCGCATCTTCGCCGGCCTGATCGGCGAATCGCAGCTCGACCCCGACCTGCGCGAGATCATGCTGACCTCCACCCGCCAGCGCCGCCAGATCTACGAGGCGGTGGTCAAGCGCGGCATCGATCGCGGCGAGCTCTCGCGCGACGTCGACGTCGAGCTCCTCGTCGACATGCTCGTCGGCGCGATGTGGAACCGCGTGCTGATCACGCGCGCCCCGCTGCGCGAGTCGCTGCCGCGGGAGATCGTGCAGGTGATTTTGAATGGGGTGAAGCTGCGGTAACGCGCTTGCACCCGACGAGACGCTGCGCGTCTCGCGGGTGAAGCGGCGCACGGGATAAGGAGGCCGCCTTGCGGCGGCGTCGGGACATTGCGGCCTGGGCACGATCCCCGCTACTCTTTCCGGCGTGACGATTCAAGTGAACCTTCCTGATGACTTGGTGGCGCGGATCGACGATCTTTCGAGCAACCGGTCCGAGTTCGTCGCTGAAGCGGTTCGCAAAGCTCTTCGGGAATCAGAGACTGGGACCAACGAGCACGAGATCGCCCGAATCAACGAGGTCGTTGACGAATTGAATCGGGAGGCCGAAGACGTGCTCGAGTATCAGGTTCTTGCGTGAGGCGCGGCGAGTTTTATCGCGTCCGGCATCCTGGCGGCGACGATCCACGCCGATCACGCGTGTTTCTCATCGTGGGGCGTCAGGCTGTAATCGATTCCCGCTTCTCGTCGGTCGTTTGCGCGCCAGTCTGCACCGGAAGCCCCGACCAGCAATGCCAAGCGGCGGCAAACGAGCAGGCACCGGTAGGCCGTCGAACGCGGAAACGCCGCGCAAGACCGTCTCGATGCGCCTTCCGATCCACCTCATTACGGCGGCACACCGCCGCGCGGAGCTCGAAGGAATCCCGGTCACGCGCTGGTTCGAGCTGGCCATCGAGCGCAGTCTGAAACGGCGCCGAAAAATCGGGTAACCTTCCGCCCGCCCATGGCCACGCGTAAATCCAAAGACTCGTCCTCCACCCCGCCCCGCCCGCCCACGATCGCCGACGTCGAACAGCAGCCGGTCTCCGACTTCGCCCGGAAGGCGTACCTCGATTACTCGATGTACGTCATCCTCGACCGTGCGCTGCCGCATGTCGCGGACGGCCTCAAGCCGGTGCAGCGGCGCATCATCTACGCGATGTCGGAGCTCGGCCTGAGCTCGGGGTCGAAGCCGAAGAAATCGGCGCGCACGGTCGGCGACGTCATCGGCAAGTTCCATCCGCACGGCGATTCCGCCTGCTACGAGGCGATGGTGCTGATGGCGCAGCCGTTCTCCATGCGCTATCCGCTGATCGACGGGCAGGGGAACTGGGGCTCGCCCGACGATCCGAAATCGTTCGCCGCGATGCGCTACACCGAGGCCAAGCTCGCGAAGTTCGCGCAGACGCTGCTCAGCGAGCTCGATCAGGGGACGACCGAGTGGGGCCAGAACTTCGACGGCACGATGAAGGAGCCGAAGCTCCTCCCGTCGCGCCTCCCGCACGTCCTGCTCAACGGCGCATCCGGAATCGCGGTCGGCATGGCCACCGACATCCCGTCGCACAACCTGCGCGAAGTCGTCGCCGCGTGCATCGAGCTGCTCGACAACCCCGAGGCCACGCTCGCGCAGCTGACGAAGCACATCAAAGGTCCCGACTTCCCGACCGGCGCGGAGATCATCACGCCGCCCGCCGAGCTGCGCGAGATGTACAGGACCGGCAACGGGTCCATCCGCCAGCGCGCGAAGTGGGACTACGACGACGGCGAGATCGTCATCAGCGAGCTGCCGTTCATGGTCTCCGGCTCGAAGGTGCAGCAGCAGATCGCGCAGCAGATGAACGCGAAGAAGCTGCCGATGATCGAGGACATGCGCGACGACTCCGACCACAAGTCGCCGACGCGCATCGTCCTGGTGCCGCGCTCCAACCGCGTCGACGTCGAAGAGGTGATGACGCATCTCTTCGCCACGACCGACCTCGAGCGCAGCTACCGCGTGAACATGAACATGATCGATCTCGGCGGCCGGCCGCGCCTGTTCAACCTGCGCGACCTGCTGGTCGAGTGGCTGGAGTTCCGCATCGAGACGGTACGCCGCCGCCTGCAGCATCGCTACGACCACGTCAACGCGCGGCTGCACATCCTCGACGGCTACCTCATCGCGTACCTCAACATCGACGAGGTGATCCGCATCATCCGCCGCGAGGACGAGCCGAAGCCGGTGCTGATGAAGCGCTTCGCGCTCTCCGACGCGCAGGCCGAATCGATCCTCGAGTTGAAGCTGCGTTTCCTCAACCGGCTCGAGGAGATGGAGATCCGCGGCGAGCAGGCGAAGCTGCAGGCCGAGCGCGCGAGCCTGGAGAAGATCCTCGGGTCGAAGAAGCTGCTGCACAAACAGGTAAAGGACGAGCTGGAGCGCGACGCGGAGGAGTTCGGCGACAAGCGGCGCTCGCCGATCGTGGAGCGCGAGGCGGCGAAGGCGCTCGATCCGGCGGCGCTCATTCCGTCCGAGGCCGTGACGGTCGTGCTGTCGGAGCGTGGGTGGATCAGGGCGGGGAAGGGACACGACCTCGATCCGACCACGCTGCAGTACAAGTCGGGCGATGCGTTCCTGCACGCGGCGAAGGGACGCAGCAATCAGCAGGCGGTCTTCCTCGACTCCACCGGCCGCACGTATGCGCTCGCCGCGCACGAGCTGCCGTCGGCGAAGGGACATGGCGAGCCGCTGACGTCGTCGCTGCAGCCGCAGGGCGGCGCGACGTTCGTCGGCGTGATGATGGGAGAGCCGGGCGATCTCTGGCTGCTGTCGACCGACGACGGCTACGGCTTCGTCATTCAGCTCGGCGAGATGATCACCGACCGCAAGGCCGGCAAGTCGATCGTGAACGTCTCCGACGGCGCGACGCTCCTCCGTCCTCAGCGCGTGATGGACATGGAGTCCGACTCCATCGCCGCGGCGACGACGGAAGGGAAGCTGCTCCTCTTCCCCGCGCTCGAGCTGCCGATCCTCGGCAAGGGGAAAGGCGTGCAGACGATCAAGATCCATCGCACGCCGATCGCGCCGGAGAAAGTCGTCGCCACCGCGGTGGTGCCGGACGGCGGCACGCTCATCGTGACCGCAGGGAAGCGCTACACGAACCTGAAGGGGGCGGATCTCGAGACGTACTTCGGCAAGCGCGCGCAGCGTGGATTGAAACTGCCGCGCGGGTTCCAGAGCGTGTCGGCGATCCGGACGTGGAGCGATCGTGATCGGACGCCCGAGACGATAAACTGAGCCGCATGCCGCAGCGCATCGACTTCTACGGCAACTATCACAAAGCGCTCCGCCGCGCGCTGTTCGAGTTTTCGGCGCGCATCGGCTTGCTCGATTACGAGAACGATGTCGACGCGTTGGCGCCCCTGGTCCAGGAGTTCGAGCGCCTGGCGCGCACGCTCTTCGATCACGGCTGGCACGAAGACAGGTACATGCATCCGCTCCTCGAGCGCTACGCGCCGCAGGTGCTGGAGAAGATGGACCGGCAGCACACGGAGCTCGACTCGGGACTCGACGCGCTGCAGAAGCAACTGCGCGAGGTGGCGTCGGCCGGCGATCGCGCCGCTGCCGGGGCGGCCTTCTACGCCGCGCTCAATCGCTACATCGGTTCGTACCTCGAGCATCTCGCCGATGAGGAGGACATCGCCAATCCGGTTCTCTGGGAGCGATGTCCGCACGAGGAGCTGTCCGAGGCGGTGAACCGCTTCCGCCGGAGCTTCGCCATGGACCAGGTGGCGACGAGCTTCGAGTTCATGCTCCCCGCGCTCAGTGCTCCGGAACGCGCGGACCTCTACAAGACGGTTCGCGAAAACGCGCCGCGTCCGATCTACGACACGCTCCTCGGCGTGGCGGAGAAGACGCTCGCCGCTGCCGATTACGACGATCTCAAGCAGCGGCTCGCCTAACCGGCCAGTTCACGAACGATCGCGCGCGACACAGCGCGTCCCGAGACCGCGTCGAACGCCGCGAACATCGGACCGGAGTTCACTTCGAGAAAGAGCATCCGCTTCGTCTTTGGGCACTGCTTGAAATCGGCGGCGGCGAAGTCGAGACGGAGAGCGTCGGTGAGGCGGCGCAAACCGGCGATGAGACGGCGGTCGTTCGCCACCGGTTCGACGCGCGCTTTCGCATCGGTGCGGTAGTCGAGCGTGCTGGCGACGACGTGGAACGACACGAAGCGGTCGCCGGCGCGGTAGATGCGGAGCTCGGGCGGGACGAGCGTCTCCTGCACGATGGCCGGCGCCGAGAGCGCGTTGTCGCGGCGCGGCGCCGTCGCCAGTGCCGCCGCCAGCGGCTGCGTGTATTCGCCGCCCGCCACCGGTTTCGCGATGCGATCTTCCATCGCTTCGAGCGCGGCCGCGTCATTCGTGATCACGGTCGAGGGGATGTGGAGTCCGCATTCGCGCGCCAGAAGGAGTTGCTGCGGCTTGAGCAGGTGCGCCGCGTGATCGCGATTGAGCAGCCGCACCTCGCGATGCGCCATGGCCCACGACAGCACGGCCGTGTACCAGGCGTACGCGCGCGCGGCGGAGGCCGTGCTGAAGACGTCGTGGCGGAGAAACACGGCGCGCGGCGCGACGACCTCGCCGTCGATCGTCAGGACGTCGGCGGCGAGGTCCCATGTGAGCACCGGATGCGTGTCGCTCCCCACGAGGAGACGGACATGAGGCATCCGCTGCCGCTCGAGCTCCTGCAGCAGCGAATGAATGTTCATGTCGGCGTTGCCGCCGGCGACGAGAATCGGCTTAGAACGAAGAGCCGAACGGATTTCCGCCTCCGCCTTCGCCGCCGCCGCGCCCTTCCTCTTCGCCGACGACGAGCGTGGTCAGAGTCTCGTGCGGTTTCTTCTTCAGTCCTGCTTTCGCCGGTGCGGTGCTGAGGTGTTGCACCTTGTCTTCCTCGCCGAGGGCGAGCGTGGTGTACGGCGGATGCTCGCCGCGCTTCGGCGTCGGAGCCTCCTCGCCGATGGCCTCGGTGGTTGGACCTTCCTCGCCGATGCGCAGCGTGGTCGGGCCTCCTTCTTCGCCCAGGCGTTTGGTGGTTGGATCTTCCTCTCCCAGGCGCTTCGTCGTGCCGGGCGATTCCTCGCCGAGACGGAGCGTGGTGAAGACCGTGCCGCCGTTCTCCTCGCCCTCGATGAGCGTGGTGATCGGCACCTCCTCGCCGATGGCGAGTGTGGTGAGGATCGTTTCCTCGCCGATGGCAAAGGTTGTGATGGTGTTGGCTGACGCCGTCGCGGTTTTCTTGCTCGACTTTTTGGTCGCCATCCGTGCCTCCTTATTCATGGGAGGGTCGCGAGACGGAAGTTCCCTACCCCGGATGTTGAGTAGCGACCAGGAGGCTGCGCGGCAGAACAAACGTCAGGCGCGTTGCGCCGCTCGAAGCCAGATCGGCGTAGGTCTTACCGCTCGTGCCGAAGGCGGAGCGATCAACGCAGCCGGCCGGGCCGGCTAGTTGTTCGTGATATTCGACTTCGACCTCACGATCGTGCAGCTCACCGGATGCGCGCCGTCCGATTCGAACAGGATCTTGTTCGCGTCGGGACCGGTCGCCGGCATCGTCCGCATCGATGAATCGGGCGGCTGAACCGGCGAGGGCCGCTGCATCATGAAGTTCCACTCGACCTTGTAAGGCGTCGGGGCGATGCCGTCGATCGTCACCTCGCACGTCTGCAGCGGCGGTTCCGGTGCTGCGGGACGCGCGCCCGGCGCGGGAGGTGCCGGCGGCGCGGGAGGTGCCGGCGGCGCGGGCGGCGGGGTGGTGAGCTGGATGTAATACGAGCCGCGCGGCAGGACGCCGAAGTTGACCTTGCCGTTCGGGTCGGTCGTGCGTGCCGCCGCCATCCCGCCCGGGTTTCTCCCGAGCTTCACGTCGACGCCTTTCAAGGGCGCTCCGGCGTAGGCGATTCCGGCCGCAATGAACGAGCAGAGCGTGACGACGAGATGTTTTTTCATGATGTCCATCATCGTAGCACCGCCCTGCGCCGTGGGGGCGCGCAGACGCCGTCATTCAGAACGACGGAGACGGTGTGATCGTCGTTGGCGGTCACGATGTCGATTGCGCCGTCACTGTTCAGATCGTCCAGCGTGAATGAATTGACCGGCCCGCCGGCGTCGATGACCTGCGCCTCGGCGAACTCGCCGCCACCTCTGCCGGGGAAATAGAAAAGGCTCGCCGTGCGGAAGTCGGAGACGATGATGTCGGGCCGCCCGTCGCCGTCGAGATCGCGCACGGCCACTTTGACCGGCAATACCGGCTTCCGAGCTCCGGCGAGCGGCCTGCGATCGCCGAACGAGCTGTCGGCGTTTGCCAGCATCACGACCACCGGCTCTTGTGCATCGCCCGGCTCCGGCTCGGTCGTGTAGACGATATCGGCCAGGCCGTCGCCGTTGACGTCGGCGAATGTGCTGCTGAGGTCGAACCGCGGTGCGATCGTGATCGTCGACAGCGACAACGTTTCGTTCTCGTACCGCAAGATCGCGAGATGGCCGGAATGTTCTCCGGCCAGGATTTCCAGCCCGGCGGCGCGCTCGCGGATCGATGGCGTGTTGGCGTTCGCAAGCGCCGTCTCGAACATCGTTCCGCGCGTCAGAGTCCCGTCACTGTTGCCGCGGAAGAGATGCACGCGCACCGGATTGCCGGAACCGAAGGAGAGGCTGATCACGTCCTTCATTCCGTCGCGGTCATAGTCGGCAAAGAGCGACGGTCCGCCGTGCGTTGCCGTCGTGTAGGGCGTCTGCTTGTAGGCAAGCCCGTTCGATCCGCTGTAGACGACGATGCCGTTGGACCAGTAATCCGAGGCCAGCAGATCGGGGATGCCGTCACGATTCTGGTCGTCGATGCTCTCCAGTTCTTCGCCAAAGCCGCTGGCGATCGGGCGTTCGGGATCGAACGTGCCGTCGCCGCGATTCACGAAAAGTGAAAAGGCACTGAGCTCGTCGACGTGGTTTCCCGATGCCAGCAGCTCGGGCGCGCCGTCGCCGTTGAGATCGCGCGCGAGCACGACGTTGTCGGCGGACGAGCTGTAGCGGACCGGAGTCCGGAAGCCGCCCCAGGCGACGCAGTCGAGCAGGAGGAAGAGCGCTAAGAGCATCTAGACGATGCCCTTTAGACGGGGAGCTCGATCACGACCGGGAGGTCGCTCACCACGGGCGGCGGGACGCGCATCCACTGTGACGCTCCGAAGGCCGTGGCGCGCACGATGGCGTTGCCGGCGGCGAAGCGGCGAAGCACCGCACCGTCCAGAGTGACGGTCAGTCCCAAGCGCTGTTTGCGGAAGTCGTAGACCGGCTCGGTGTTGCGCGGCACTTCCAGCGTTCCGATCACTTCGGAATGGCGTCCCTGAATCAGCCGCACTTCGACGTCGACGAACGTGCGGCCCGAGGTGACGATCGCGGCGTGCACGCGTGAGCCGGCGCGAAGCGTCCGGTCGCCCTGCAGCGCGACCTCACGCACCTGAAACCAGGCGCGGTGCGCGGAGACGAGGCCAAGCGCGAGGTGCAGAGCGATGATCGCCAGCAGGACGCGCTTGCCGATGGCCAGCGATCGCGTCGCGAGCGAGGGCTGCGCACGCTCGACGTCGTACGACGGCTCGAAAATCCGCATGAGGGGAGTCTAACGGTTCGATGCGATCATGCGCATCGCATGTCGTCCGATCAGTCCCCCTTCCTTTCCTTCACGCGCGAGCAGTGGGCGCGTCTTCGCGGCGGGACGGCGATGACGCTGCGCGAGGAAGACGTCGCGGAGCTGAGCGGGATCACCGAGGCGTTGTCGATGGCGGAAGTGGAAGAGGTGTACCTGCCGCTTTCGCGGCTGCTCAATCTCCACATCGCCGCGGTTCAGGATCTCCATCGCGTGTCGTCGCGCTTCCTCGGCACGCTCGCGCCGAAAGTGCCGTACGTCATCGCCATCGCCGGCAGCGTGTCGGCGGGAAAGTCGACCACGGCGCGCCTGCTGCGGACGCTCCTCTCGCGCTGGCCCGATCATCCGCGCGTCGATCTCGTGACCACCGACGGCTTTCTCTTTCCGAACGCCGTCCTGCAGGAGCGCGACCTGATGCAGCGGAAGGGCTTCCCGGAGAGCTACGACCGCCCGCGGCTGGTGCGCTTCATCTCCGAGCTGAAGTCGGGACTGTCGCCGCTGCAGGTGCCGGTCTACTCGCACCTGCAATACGACATCCTGCCCGACGTCCGGAACACGATCGAGCGTCCCGACATCGTCATCCTGGAGGGTTTGAACGTGCTGCAGAGCGGCACGGCGCATTCGGTGTTCGTCTCCGACTTCGTCGACTTCTCGATCTACGTCGACGCGACGGAGGAGGCGCTCGAGGGCTGGTTCATGAAGCGCTTTCAGACGCTGCGCACGACCGCATTCCGCGATCCCGAGTCGTTCTTCCATGCGCTGGCGACGATGCCGGAGGAAGAGGCGACGGCGGTCGCGCGCAACGCGTGGACGAACATCAACCTGGCCAACCTGCACGAGAACATCCTCCCCACGCGCGAACGGGCGAAGCTGATCCTGGAGAAGGGGGAGAGTCATGTGGTGGAGCGCGTGTTGCTGAGGAGACTGTGATGAAGCAAATCCCGCTGATGGCGATCATGGCGATCACCATCGCCCTCGATCAATGGACCAAGCACCTCGCGCGCGTGTGGCTGGCCGCCGCCGCGCCGCATCGCTACAGCATCCTCACGCTGCTCTACGCCGAAAACACCGGCGCGTTTCTCAGCCTCGGCGCGAACCTCCCGCCGCAGACGCGGTCGCTGATCTTCAGCGGCGTCGTCGCGCTCGCGCTGGGGGTCGGCATCTACGCGCTGATGACGAACCGGGTGGGCGGCGCGGCCGACTCCATCGCCGTCGCCTTCATCCTCGGCGGCGGCATCGGCAATCTCATCGACCGCGTCTTCCGCGCCGGACGGGTGACCGATTTCCTCTACATGTCGATCGGTCCTCTGCACACCGGCGTGTTCAACGTCGCGGACATCGCGATCACGGGTGGGGTGATCTGGTTGCTGTTGAGTTGGTTGTTTGCGAAGAAGCCTACGTCTTCCGCGTCGTGAAGTAGCGCTTCAGCCACTGCGACAAACCATCGAGGCCGGGGAAGAGGACGCGCTCGGTGATGTTGGCCTGATCGAGCTTGTCGCGGATCTCCCATTTCAGCGCCGCCGGGATGATCAGGCGGCGGTACGTGTTCTCGCGGCTGCGCAGCAGCCCCTCCAGTGACAGCGTGGCGTCGGAGGGGAGGGAGAAGAGCGCGAACTGATTGACGATGCGGTCGTCGAGCGACGGCGGCTCGAAGAAGAGGACGAAGTCGTCGCTCGACATGGCGTCGAACTGCTCGATGCTCGTGGCGACATGGTTGAGCATCTCGGTGGTGAAGATGTTCGCTTCGTCTTTCTTCAGCATCGTGCGGAACGGCTTCGGCAGCAGGTCGTTCGTGGCGCGGTAGTCGACGCACCAGATCGC
>Ga0193696_1000012_pt1 | contig 90928 bp, 94 predicted proteins | sample L3m1metaG_FD_145074 | JGI IMG/M metagenome (GOLD analysis project Ga0193696, IMG submission 145074) | Soil microbial communities from a riparian zone of the East river system, Colorado, United States - L3m1 | ecosystem: Environmental > Terrestrial > Soil > Riparian zone | place: USA: East River... | reverse complement strand
ACTCATCGAAACGATGCGGCCTGGCAGTCCGAGACACATAGGTAACCTCCGTCATCGACACGTTAGGCCGCGTCGGCGAATCGGGCCGATGACTGTCCGCACTCCGCCTTGTGATGGCGCGCACACGACTGACTGCGTTGGAGCAGCGCGGCGGCGCGCGGGCGGACCTACGCTGATGTCATGAAAGTTCACGATGCGATGACCAAGAGTCCGGCGACCTGCGAGCCGACGACCAGCCTGCGCGTCGCCGCGCAATTGATGGACGTACACGACTGTGCCGCGATCCCGGTGACGCGCAACGGCGAATTGGTCGGCATCATCACCGACCGCGACATCGCCTGCCGCGCCGTGGCCAAAACGGTCAACGCGGCCGACCTCCTGGTCCAGGAATTCATGACCGCGCCGGTGATCGCGGTCCATCCCGAGGATCCGCTCGACACAGCGGCGGAGCTGATGTCGGAAAACCGCATCCACCACCTGCCGGTGATTACCCACGAGGGGCGCGTCGTCGGCATGTTGGCCCAATCAGACCTCGGGCGGCGGATGACCAATCGCGAATTCGGTGAGATGGCGCGGCGGACCTCCATCCGCACGCGGCCGGTGTATGTCCACAACCAGGCGCTGGCGAAAAGGGATCACTGATGGACGAGCTCGACGAACTGATGCTTCTAGGTGCTGCCATTGACGACGAGTTCAATATCAGGCCCGGACGCCAGCAGCTCGAGACGGCGCGAGCGCGACGTGCATCGCTGGGAGCTCAATCCTGCTAGTGTCGATGACTACGAGGAGAGGAATCTGCAATGGCGGTAATTATGGAACCTGTGACCCGGATCACCGGCGCCGTGCCGTCTGTGACCTAAGTTCCGCCGTATCCCCGGACTTCAGCCCGTCAGGAGTTGCAGATGAAAACGGCCGCGCGTGCCTTTCCCGCAGCAGTTGCGCTTTCGATCTTTCTCGTGGTGCCGGCGTTCGCGCAGAGCGCCAGTGGTGCTTTCCATGTCAAAACGGACGAAGGGACCCGCGACGTCGAGTTCAACGCCCAAGGCAGCGGCAGCGGCGCGTCGGGCCAGATCAAGTTCTCGGCACCGTTCACGATTCCGAATCAGGACGGCGATGAGGACGGCACCGGCGATCTCGAGCTGTCGACGACCACCGTCTCCCTGCGCATCGACGTCGACTGCCTGAGGGTCGACGGCAACCGTGCGGCGATCGGCGGAGTGGTCACGGACTCGAGCGTCAGCGGCTATGTCGGCCGGCGCATGCTGCTCAGCGTCGAAGACGGCGGCGAAGGGAACAATGCCGCGCCCGATCGCTACACATGGGGCCAGTACCGCTCGACGGCCGGATCGTGGACCGCGAGCGATGCGGAGCTGGTGTTCGATCCCGGTGTCGGCCTGACGTGGATCGCCACCGATGCCGAACGGACCGACGACGCCGGCATCTCCTCGGTTCAGCCGACGTCGGTCACTTGCCAGAGCTTCCCGCTCTCGTCGTACGCGCTCGAAGCGCTTGGTCAGGGCAGCGGAAACATCCAGGTCAGGCCGTAAGCCTGACCGCCGGTTTCCTCTTCCACGCGACATACGGCTTCGCCAGCTGGCGCAGCGCCCAGTTCTTCGCCGCGTAAAACGAGAAGCCGTCGTCGGCCAGAGCCGCCGCTTCTTCCGGCTGCACGACGAGCGAGACTTCGATCGGCAGGATTCCGATCGGTAGTCCCGCTCGTCGGCAGGACTCGTGGAGGTACGCGAAGACGTCCTTCATCGCTTCCGGATCGGGCGGCGGCTCGTGCTCCATCTCGCTGCCGATGGTGGGGCGGAAGATGCAGACGGTGGGGAACGCGCCGGCGTTGACGATACGGTCGATGCCGCGCTTCGTCGCCTCGATCGACTCCGGTCCGGCGATGATCTCGCCCGACACGCGTCCGCGGCCGAGCTTCTTCGCCGTGTACTCCATCGCCTCGAAGAACGCGTGCTGTCCGAGCGTCCGCTCCTTGCCGGGACAGAGCCGGGCGAAGACTTCCGGATCCTCGAATTCGTAGCAGAACGAGAAGTGGTCGGTGCCGGCTTCGATCAGCTCGTCGTACTCGTGGAACTTGCGCCGCGGCACCGGCACCGCCTGCACGCCGATGAATCCGCCGACCTGTTCGCGCACCGCGCGCACATACGGCTCGCACATGCGCAGCCCGTGCATCGACTCGCGGTCGTCCTGGTCCTCGTAGTGATAGCCGGTGTTGAAGTGCGTGAAGATCGAGCCCGATTCGTCGCGCGCCGCGAGCGCCGTCTCCACGACGTCCGACACCTTCTTGCGTGACTCCTCCGCCGTGCCGACGTTCTTGCCGGTCGTGCAGAACTTGCACGCGCCGGAGATGTTCGAGGCCCAGTAGAGGCAGCGCGCGGAGACGTAGATGCCGAGGTAGTTGCCCTGCAAAACGCCGATGCGGCTCATCTCGACGCCGGAGGTGGTCTTGTACGAATACCAATCCGGCTCGCGCGGGATGGCGATGCTGTATTGCGCGCCGTTGCGCTCGTCGATGATGTGCTCGTCGTGCAGCACGAACGGCGAGTGCTGCGCGAACGTCTCCACCACCGGCACGTTCACCCAGATGTTCTTCGGTCGCGCCGGGATGACGATCTCCAGCCCTGAGCCGAGGCCCGCACGTGTGCGTGTGATGCGCCGGCCGGCGGCCGAATCGATGCGCATTCCGCGGCAGAAAAGCTCGATCTCCAGCTCGACCGGTTTGAACATGAGCACATTGGACGCCGGGCACGCGCAACTCACCGTGTGACGGCGCGCACATGCCGATGTGCGCGGCCATACGGCGCCATGGTTGGGTCCATTCGATGATGTCGATGACGGAGGGTCCCATGTCTACTCGCCAGGAATTGATCGACGCCATTCGTACCGAGTTGGTGAAATTGACCGACGAGGAAAACTCGATCTGCAGGGTCGCCGCGCAGCGCGGAATCTTCTGCCAGGGCTTCAGCCAGTACAACGATCGCGAGCTGCGCGAGAAGTTCGACTGGATCGTGCGCAAGCGCCCCAGCCTCACCCGCCCGCAGCTCGAGCAGATCGCCAACGACTGGCAGCTCGCCGAGCAGCAGGTGCACGAGCGTCCGATCGCGTGCGACGTGCAGACCGAGATCCACGATGTCTGCCGCGGCTGGGACAGCTTCAGCACCCCGGAGCTGGAGAAGTTGTACTTCGAGCTGTCGGGCGCGAAGATGGTCGTGGCTTGACCAATGTCGATCATCGATCCCGCAATCGAGTACCCCGCGCACTTCGAGTCCGATGTCGTCCTGCGCAGCGGCCGCACGCTGCGCATCCGTCCCGTTCGTCCCACTGACCGCGACGGCCTGCTGGCGCTCTTTCGCGCCCTCTCGCCCGACAGCCTTCATTCGCGCTTCTTCGACGTCCGCACGCCCGACTCGGCGATGCGCGATTCGCCGGTCGACGTCGATTACGACGCCGATTTCGGCGTGGTCGGAGAGCTCGGCGGCGAGCTGGTCGCCATTGCGCATTTCTTCCGTGTGAAGCGGAATCCGAAGGTCGCCGAGGTCGCGTTCACCATCGCCGACGCCGCGCAGGGCGGCGGCATCGGCACGCACCTGCTGAACAAGCTTGCGCAGATCGCGCGGACGAAGAACATCGACACGTTCATCGCCGAGGTGCTGCCGACGAACCGGAAGATGCTCGACGTCTTCCTCCTCTCCGGATTTGCGGTGCGGAGCAAGTCGGCCGAGGGGACGGTCCACGTCGCGTTTTCCATCGAGTCGACCAGCGAGTACGAAACGAAATCGGCGGAGCGCTCACAGAAGGCGGCCTACGCCTCGATGCGCTCGATCTTTCACCCGCATTCCATCGCCGTCGTCGGTGCCTCCCGCCGCCGCGGAAACCTCGGCGCGGAAATCCTGCACAACCTGTCGGCCACCGGCTTCAAGGGCGAGCTTTACGCGATCAATCCGCTGGCCAAGGAGATCGAAGGGATCCCGTCATTCCCGAACGTGAGCGACATCCCCGGCCAGGTCGACCTCGCGGTCATCGCCGTGCCGGCCCCCGACGTCGAGGCGGTCATCGACGACTGCATCAAGAAGAAAGTGCCGGCGCTCGTCGTCATCACCGCGGGGTTCGCGGAGGTCGGCGAGAAGGGGCGCGCGCTCGAGCAGCGCCTGATGGAGAAGGTGCGCGAGGCGGGGATGCGCATGGTCGGCCCGAACTGCATGGGCGTGATCAACACCGATCCGAGCGTGCACATGCACGCGACGTTCACGTCGATCTTCCCGCCCGCGGGGAACGTGGCGATGTCGAGCCAGTCGGGCGCCCTCGGCCTGGCCATCCTCGATTACGCGCGCTCCATCGGCGTCGGCTTCTCGACGTTCATCTCCGTCGGTAACAAGGCCGACGTCTCGGGCAACGATCTCATTCAGTACTGGTCGGAAGATCCGAACACCGACGTGATGCTGCTGTACCTGGAGAGCTTCGGCAATCCGCGGAAGTTCGGCGAGATCGCGCGGCGCGTGGCGCGGCGCAAGCCGATCGTGGCGGTGAAATCGGGCCGCTCGAAGGCGGGGGCGCGCGCGGCGAAGTCGCACACCGGCGCATTGGCGGAGTCGGACGCGATCGTCCGCGACCTGTTCAAGCAGGCGGGGATCATCCGCACCGATACGCTGGAAGAGATGTTCGACATCGCCGCGGTGCTGGCGAATCAGCCGTTGCCGCTGGGACGCCGCGTGGCGATCGTGACGAATGCAGGCGGCCCCGGCATCCTCGCGGCCGATGCGTGCGAGACGCGCGGGCTGGAGCTGATGCCGATCGCGCCGGAGCTCGCGTCGAAGATGCGCGAGTACCTCCCGGCCACGGCGAGCGTCGGCAATCCGATCGACATGATCGCCTCCGCGTCGGCGAGCGACTATCGGCGGACGTTGAAGCTGCTCACCGCAGACCCATCTGTCGACTCGATCATCGTCATCTACATCCCCGTGCTTCCCGATCACGCGCACGACGTCGCGGCCGCGATCCGCGAATGCGCGGCTGATGCGAATGGCAAGACGATCGTGGCGACGTTCATGGGTGTAGGACAGGCGCCCTCGCCTGTCGCCCTCGCCCCCATTCCCGCGTTCCCGTTCCCGGAGCGCGCCGTCGCGGCGCTGTCGCGGGCGACGAATTACGCGGAGTGGCGTCGTCGTCCGATCGGCGCGGGCGCGCACTTCGACGACGTCGACATCCCGGTGATGCGCGAGATCGTGCAGCGCAAGCTGGCCGCGGGCGGCGGCTGGCTCGGACCGCTCGACGTGCAGTCGCTGCTCGAGGCGACGAAGATTCCGACCGCGCCGATGGACTTCGCGGCGACGGTGTACGACGCCGTACAGACCGCGATGCGCATCGGCTTCCCGGTCGTGCTGAAGGCGGTCGGCGCGACGCTGCTGCACAAGACCGACGCCGGCGGCGTCGTCCTCAATCTGCAGGACGAGCGCGAGGTGCGCGTGGCGTACGAGGAGCTGGCGGAGCGGCTCGAGGATCGGATGTCGGGCGTCCTCGTGCAGCGGATGGTCGACGGCGGCGTCGAGGTGATGCTCGGCGCAACCGAGGACGCGACGTTCGGACATGTGGTCGCGTACGGCGCGGGTGGGACGCTGGTGGAGCTGATGAACGACGTGTCGTTCCGCATCCACCCGCTGAACGACGTCGACGTCGAGGACATGATCGATGAGGTCCGCTGGTCGAAGCTGCTGCAGGGCTTCCGCGGCGCGCCGCCGTGCGACGTCGCCGCGCTGAAGGACGTCATCCTGCGGCTGTCGGAGTTGCTGCGTCTCTGTCCCGAGATCCGCGACCTCGACATCAATCCGCTGAAGGTTCTGCCGCGCGGCGCGATCGCCGTCGATGCGCGGATCCGCGTGGAGGCAGTGGTGCCGCGCCCGCCGTCGCGGCGCATCGCGTACTAGCGATACGGAGTGACCGTGACCGGCGTTCGCAGCTGCGCCTCGATAGTCTTCTTCACTTCAGCCGCCGTGCGCAGAGGTCCGATGACCTGCACGGCGTAATTCGCCGGTACTTCCCGCTCAAGGATCGTCACCTCGGGTGGCACATCAGGAATCGGCGTGCCGTACGGAAAGTAGATGGTGGTCTCGATGAAGTCCTCTGTCGTTCCGCCGCCGAACGTGCCGCCGTTGTTGTCGATCTTCGTGTGATGCGCACCGGTGGTCGATTTTTCGATTGCGGCGACGATGGCCGTCATGCGCGCAATGCCACGCGCCCTGTTCGCCTCCGCGGCTGCATCCCATTGACTTCGATCCTCGGGGATCGGTGATTTCTCGGTCAGCCGGAGCCTGACTCGCGGCAACCGGAGATCGGTTCCTTCCAGAAAAAAGACGAGCTCCGGACCGCGCGCGGTGCTCGCAACGACCTGCTCCGGAGCGAGCGACGACGGGACCGCGACATTGAAGGCGAAATGCGTCGGATGCCATCTGATCCGAAAGAAGTAGCGCTTCAGCACGCGATGAACTTTCCAGTTCCGCTGGTACTCCTCGCAATCTTTGTTGTGAGCGAACGCCGCAACCTGGCCGGTCGCGTCGCGGAAGCAGATCAGCCAGTGGTAACCGCACGCATGCTCGGCGGCGTGCGGATTGGCGGCGACGACGTCCCGAAGCTCGTCGATCGCCTTCCTGTCGGTGATGAGCAGCGCCTTTTCGTCGGAATCGAACATCGTCTTGACGATGATCACGGCGTTCGTCGGCGGCAGCTTCGACGGAGCCGAAGGCGCGCCGTCATCGACGCAGGCACTCAGGAGCAGCAGGATGAGAAGCGCGACGATCGGCACGTGTCCCTCAGCTGTGTTTCAGCACGAACGGCAGTATTGCGACCGTCGTGCAGACGATCGCCAGCAGCAACACTGCCAGCAGCGGCCAGAGGCCGAGGGCGACGCCGTCGATGTCCGCTTCGTTGCCGAGGTAACGGATCATCACCTTGTCGCCGACCTTGTAGCGCGCGGGCCGCTCGGATTGCGATGAAGTGAAGCGATCCTTCCGGCCGTCCCGGGCGAGGTAGCTCACCTCCGGCGCAAAGGTCGGATAGCGATTCTTCGCGCCGGTCGCCTTGCGCTCCTTGATCGCCACGACCTCGCCTTCGACGACCACGCCGTCGCGCGCCCACTCACGGCGCCGGTGCCAGAGCATCCCGGCGAGGTTGAACAGGTAGATGCCGGCGGCGCCGAAGATCAGGGAGAAGGCGACGCGGAGGAGAGTGATCGTCACGCCCCCTCCGGCCGCTCGAACAGCGCAATCACCGTCGGCCGTTGCAGGACGATGAACGTCGCGACGGCGATGGCCGTGCCGTAGGGCACGGCGGTGTCGATCAGTTGTTGTTGTGCGATGTCGAGTTGCATGCCTGTGCTATACGCGATTATGCGCGCACTTCCGGTCGTTCGATACCTCCTCCATTCTGTCGCCGTCTCACTATGGACGAGGATGGCAATGTCCAGATTACTGACTGTAGGTGCCGGTCTTACCTTCGTGACGCTGATTGCGTCGGTTATCGTTCCGGACTATCGCGACGCCGTAAGGCGGAGCTCTCAAAAGCGCACGATGGCCGATATGCGCTCAATAGCGATGGCGTGGGAGGCACGTGCCAGTGACGTTCATTCGTATGCCGTCGGACCGCCCAGGCGGCATGTGACCACAACCGATCTCGCCCGCGCACTCGAGCCGAAGTACATCCGCAATTTGCCACGCGTCGACGGCTGGGGCACGGAATTTCAATTCTCTGCCGGCGACTATGACGCCGAGGGCCGCGCGGACACGTACATCATTCGCTCGCTCGGCAGCGATCGCAGGAACGATCGGTCCGATGCAAGCGGTCCAACGGGTAATTTCGCCAGTGACATCATTTATTCGAACGGCTCCTTTGTTCAGTATCCGGAGGAAGCAGGATGATAAGGACATTCGGGAGGCGGAGCCTCCTCTTCGCGACGTTGGCAGTTGTTTTTCTAATGACGAGTCAGAGCTTCGCCGCTACGCCGACGACAGTCACAGGAGAAGTCGTCGAGACCTATTGCTGGGCGGTACATCAGGTCGGCGGCGTGGGGCACGCACAATGCGGGATCGAATGCGCGAAACGAGGATTGCCGGTCGCCCTGTACGACCAGAAATCGCATAAGGCGTTCATCCTGCTTCCCGCTCGCGACAAGTCATCGCTGCCTGCCGATCTGGTCGCGGCGATGGGGCAGCGAATCAGCGTTCGCGGCGAGATCCAGGAGCGGGGAGGGATTCAGTTTCTGATCGTGGGGTCATGGCAACGCGTGGTGACTGCACGATAATGAACACCGTTTCGATCTCGATGCACGGTCGACGTCGTTATTGATGAGCGGCGAGATCCGAGCCTTCGGCAGCGACGCCGGCGGGATCGTCAGTGGTATGCTTCCTGCGGCGGAGTTAGGCATGAATATGAATCCGAGTGGAGCCGCCGTGATCGTGCGGGACCCTGAGATCCTCTCAGGTACACCCGTGTTTGCCGGTACACGCGTTCCTGCCAAAAACTTGATCGATTACCTTGAGCATGGCCGGTCGCTTGACCAGTTCCTGGATGATTTTCCAACCGTGCGGCGCGAACAGGTAATTGCCGCCTTGGAAGAGGCGAAGGAGCTACTGATAGGTAATGCGACTGCTGTTGGATGAGTGCCTCCCAAAGCCCCTGAAGAGGCATCTCGCTGGACACGAGGTGGTCACAGTTCCCGAAGCCGGTTTTGCTGGTGTAAAGAACGGTGCGCTATTGAGGCGCATGTCAGGACAGTTTGAGGTATTCATCACGGTGGACGCCAATCTGAAGTTTCAGCAGAATCTGTCCGCGTTGAAAGTCGCCGTTGTCGTCCTTCGCGCTCATAGCAACGACCTTTCCGATCTGCTTCCGCTCGTTCCGCAGGTTCTGGTCGCTTTAGAGACCATTCAACCCGGTGTAATGATCGAAATCGGCGCCTGATAACTAACTCGCCGCAGAAGCTGGCACCCACGCGGCGCACGGGTGGCATATCACGCGTCTCACACGCAGGCAGTTCGTGTCGAGTCTACTCGATCACCGACAACTGAATATCCGGCACCACCGTGACGATCGTCCGCAGTGAATTCGCCACCAGGCAGTCGCGATGCGCGGTCTCGATCGCCTTCAGTGTTTTCTCCGCGGCGCGGCGGTCGGTGATGATGATCGTCGGCTTCACCACGATCCTTGTGAACTGCAGGCCTTCGTCGGTGCTCTCCAGCAATCCCTCGGCTTCACTGTAATAAGCCTCCACCGGGAGCTGCTGCCGCTCGACCTGGTGCGCGAACGTCATCAGCAGGCAGGTCTCCACCGCACCGACGAAGAAGTCTTCCGGCGTCCAGAAGCCCTTGTCGCCCTTGAACTCCGGAGGCGAGGAGATCGCCAGCGGCGCTTTCTCCGCCGCCGAGATCTTCGCGTTGCGGCGTCCAAGCCATTCGGTGGATGTGCGATACGTGAACGACTTGCGAACGACGGTCGTGGTGCTCATGAATGCAGATTCCGCTTGCGCGGGAGGCGGGGCAATGCGTGCGCGCACAGAGGGATGTGACGGCGGATACGCGCTACCTCAATTCCAACCGCGCCGCGACCTCCGCCACGTCCGCCGCCAGCCAGCAATACGGTCCGCAATTGGTCAGACCGTTGTCCGTGAACGTGCGGCGGTACCACGCGGCGGGCCGGCGGATGAGCTCTTCGAGATCGCCGACGATGTCCTCTTCGCTCGTCAGCACTTCGATATACGCCATCCCGCCCGTGGCGCGCACAAGAGCGGGGAGGCCGCGGCGGATCTCGCGTTCATTGAGATAGTGCAATAGGTCAGAACAGATCACGAGGTCGTAGCGGCGATCGACGTTCAGGTCGGCGAACGATCCTTTGCGCACGTTGCGCGCGGCGCCGAAACGCTCGACCGCGTAATCGCTCGGATCGAGCCCGAGGTAGGACACGCGGGGACGCAGGGCGCGGAGGTGGGGGAACCAGGCGCCTTCGCCGCAGCCGACGTCGAGCACGTTACGGATACGGCGGCGGAGGAAGTACTCGCACAGCGTGACGGCCATCGCCACCTTGCGCTGCATCTCTCCCGTGCTGTGGACGCGCACGCGGCGATACCACTTGTCGAAATAGTCGCGGTCGTAGCGCTTCACTTTTTCGGGACGAAGTCGCGGACGTCGAGGTATTCCTTCGGAATCAACTGAAACTCCGTGACCCCGAGCTTCTTCAGCTCCTCCTCGGGCATGTCGTCCGCGAGGATCAGACCCTCGACCTCTCCCGTCCGTCCTTCCAGCTCCCAGCCTGTCCAGATGTCGGTATCGGTGTAAGGTTTCAGGGAGATTTTCTGCAGATAGCGCGACATGGGTAATTCCGGATTTTACGTCGCGCGCCCTTTTTTGCGGGTCTCGGGATAGAGCAACAGAAAGTCGCGCAACAGCTCCGCCGATTCGCCGATCCCCTCGGGGACGATCTTCAGGCGGATCCAGTAGCAGCCGGGATCGAGGAGACTGCGCAGCAGCTCGATGAAATTACCGAGGGCGTTGTAGGTCGTGTGATAAACCTTTCCCTCTTTTTCCGCGATCAGTTTCTTCTCCCGGATCAGCTTCGTGATGATGCGCGCCGCGAGGTAGTAGGGCGTCTGCAGGAAATCGAACTCCTCCTGCGACATGCGCGGACCCTTGGTGATGTGCTGCCGGTTCATGATCCCCTGCAGGAAATCGAGCAGCTGCATGATCGCCGTCTTCGGCACCGGCCCACAGCGTCCCGTATCGACGATCCCGGTGAGGAAATGGGTGATCGTCTTGAGCTGCTCGGAGCCCGGGTAGACGAGCTCTCGGATCCCGTACTTCCTGGCCACGCTCCGCTCGTCGATCTCTTCTGGAATGTGGTCGTCCAACGGCCGTGAGAATAGCACGCGGCGAGGAATTACTTGGGAGCCCAAGTAATTTAGATGGCCGATGACAGTTGACCGTTGGCCGGCGTTTCTGCTGCCAACGGCCCACTGCCAACTGCGAACATATGACCGACTCCCAACGCATCCTCGACGCCATCCGCCGGATGGTCAGACTTCTCCGACTCTCCGACCGTGCCGCCCGGAATCAGCTCGGCCTCTCCAGCGCCCAGCTCTTCGTCCTTCACGAGGTGGCGAAAACGCCTGAGCTCTCGCTCAAGGAGCTCGCCGAACGGACCCGCACTGACCAGAGCTCCGTCTCCGTCGTCGTGACGCGGCTCTGCGATTCGGGGCTCCTGGCCCGCGAGCGCGCATCCGACGACGCGCGCCGCCTGGTCATCACGCCGACGCGCTCCGGACGCGCCGCGATGAAGAAGGCGCCGCGCGTGGCGCAGCAGGAGCTCGTCGAGATCCTCGACGAGATGCCGGACGAGGAGCGGAAGCGCTTTGCCGACACGTTCGCGAAGATCGTCGACCGGCTCGACGGCGGAGCTTCGCCTGCGCCGATGTTCTTCGAGGAGGCGAAATGAGCGAGGCGGTTCCGGTTGCTCCGGCCCTCGACCCGGTGCTCGAGGAAGCGCGCGTGCCGATCGAGCGCGGCACGCTCGACAAGCGCGTGGTGTTCATCTCGATGTGGGCGATTCTCCTCGCCCTGGTCACCGGCTTCGTGGCGCAGGCGCTGGTCGGACTCATCGGGCTGATCACGAACATCGCGTTCTACGGTCGCTTCTCCACGCAGTTCACCTCGCCGGCGAACAATCACCTCGGCTGGCTCGTGCTGATCATCCCGGCGATCGGCGGATTGATCGTCGGCGTGATGGCGCGCTACGGATCGAAAGCGATCCGCGGACATGGCATCCCCGAGGCGATGGAGCAGGTGCTGCTGAACGAGAGCAGGATTCCGAAGCGGATCACGTTTCTCAAGCCGCTGTCGGCCGCGGTCTCGATCGGCACCGGCGGACCGTTCGGCGCCGAGGGACCGATCATCGCGACGGGCGGCGCGCTCGGATCGCTCGTCGGACAGCTGCTGCACATGACGCCGTCGGAGCGGAAGACGCTGCTCGCGGCGGGAGCGGCGGCGGGCATGGCGGCGACGTTCGGCAGTCCGGTCTCCGCGGTGCTGCTGGCGATCGAGCTGCTGCTGTTCGAGTTTCGTCCGCGATCCATCGTGCCGGTCGCGCTCGCGAGCGCGACGGCCACCGCGGTGCGCATGCTCTACGTCGGCACCGAGCCGATCTTCGCCATGCCGCTGCTCGCGCGTCCGGGCGGCGAGGCTCTGGCGATCTACGCGCTCGTCGGCGCGCTCGTCGGCTGGCTCGCGGTCTACGTCACACGCGCCGTCTACTGGGTCGAGGACCTCTTCGAGAAATTGCCGATTCACTGGATGTGGTGGCCCGCGCTCGGCGGACTGGCCGTGGGCGCCGTCGGCATCATCGCGCCGCGCACGCTCGGCGTCGGCTACGACAACATCGAAGGACTTGTGGCGGGCCGCATCGCCGGACGGGTGGTGATCTTCCTCTGCATCATGAAGTTCATCTCCTGGTCGATCTCTCTCGGCAGCGGCACGTCGGGGGGCACGCTCGCGCCGCTCTTCACGATCGGAGGCGCGACCGGCGTGGCGCTCGGCGAATTGATCGCGCGCGAGCTGCCGAACAGCGGCATCGATCCGCGCATCTGCGCACTCGTCGGCATGGCCGCGATGTTTGCCGGTGCGTCGCGCGCCCTGCTCGCGTCGGTCGTCTTCGCGTTCGAGACCACGCTGCAGCCGATGGGACTCCTGCCGCTGCTCGCCGGCTGCACCGCCGGCTATCTCGTCTCCGCGCTGCTGATGCGCAACACGATCATGACCGAGAAGCTCGCGCGCCGCGGCGTGCGCGTTCCCGCGGAGTACGCCGCCGATTTTCTCGATCAGATCGCCGTCGGCGATGCTTGCTCGACGAACGTCGTCACGCTGCCCGCCGACTCGGTGCTCGGCGATGCGGGTCACGTCCTCGATACGCATCAAGGCTTCCCGGTCGTCGATGCGAATCAGCACATCATCGGCGTCGTCACGCGCCGCGACTTCCTCGGCAAGCCTCCGTCGACGCGCGTGCGCGATCTCATCACTCGCGGACCGTCGGTCGTGTTTCCCGACATGTCGCTGCGCGAGGCGGCCGATCACATGGTGCGCGAAAACGTCGGGCGCCTTCCGGTGGTGGCGCGCGACAACACGCGGAAGCTGATCGGGATCGTGACGCGGAGCGATCTGTTGACGGCGCACGCGCAGCGACTGCGGGAAGGGTGAGTTATCCTCTTCTTCAATGGATCCTGAGATTCCTGCTCACCGGATGTCGTACGAGGACCTCCTCGGCAACATCCCGCTGTTCGAGTCGCTGACGGACGACGATCTCGCCTCGCTCAGCAAGCGCCTCACCGCGGCCGACTACGCGCCGGACGACATCGTCTTCAATCAGGGCGACGAAGGCTCGTCGCTCTTCGTCATCGAAAACGGCGCGGTGGAGATCTCGTACGGCGAAGGGAAAGCGAAAGTCTGCCTGGCGACGCTCTTCCCCGGGCAGTACTTCGGCGAGCTGTCGCTTTTCGACGGCGCGCCGCGCTCGGCGACGGCGACGGCGATCAAGGAGTCGCACCTCATCCGCCTCGACCGCGCCGACATGGTCGATTTCGTCGACAAGAATCCGGCGGCGGCGCTGCGCATCATCGCGGAGATGAGCGAGCGGATGCGGCAGACGAACGAGCTGATGTCGCGGCAGGTGTCGCGCAACGTGCTGGAGGAAGCGGAAGAGGAGATGACGTTCGGTCAGCGCGTGGCCGATCGCGTGGCGGCGTTCGGCGGCTCGTGGCCATTCATCATTCTGTTCAGCTCGATCATGGTCGTCTGGATGGGATCGAACGTCGCACTGCTGAGCCGGCCGTTCGATCCGTATCCGTTCATCCTGCTCAACCTCGCGCTCTCCTCGGTAGCCGCGCTGCAGGCGCCGATCATCATGATGAGTCAGAACCGCCAGTCGTCGAAGGACAAGCTCCTGGCGGAGAACGACTACCAGGTGAACCTGAAAGCGGAGATGGAGATCGAGGCGCTGCTGCGCGGACAGGCGGAGCTGCTCGCGCGGATCTCACTCATCGAGCGCCACGTGATGCGGCGCAACGGCGTGCTCGAAAGCACCACCTTGTCATCCTGAGGCGCGAAGACGCCGAAGGACCCGCTGCACCTTGCGCATCGCCTGAACCTACGGGTCCTTCGCCGTCTGCGCGGCTCAGGATGACAACGTGGCGTAACCGGCCCGGATCCACGCCGCGGTCCCGCCGACGACATTCACTGCCTGCATTCCATGCCGCGCAAGGATCGATGCGGCCGCGGATGAGCGATAGCCGCCCGCGCAGATCACGGCGAACGGCGCGTCCACTTCAGCGATGCGGCGCTGCAGCTCGTGCAGCGGGATGTTGATCGCGTCGGCGATGTGACCGCCCGCGAATTCGTTCGCGCGGCGGACGTCGAGGACGCGGACGTTCGTGTCGTGCAATTCGGCGACGGAGAGCTGCGGGAGCTGCACGCATTCGAAGCCGGCTTCGTTCCACGCCAGCACGCCGCCTTCGAGCCAGCCATCGACGTTCTCCATGCCGACGCGCGCGAGCCGCATGACCGCTTCGCGCGAGCGCTCTTCCGAATCGGCCACGATGATGATGCGGTCATCGGGCGACAGCAGCGTGCCGGCCCACGAGGCGTATTGGCCGCCGAGGCCGATGTTGATCGCGCCGGGGAGATGGCCGGCGGCGAAGGCGTTGCTGTCGCGGACGTCGAGGATCACGGCGCCGCGTTGCAGCCGCTCGTGCACTTCGCGCGGGGTGAGCGCGGGAGCGTCGATGTCGGAGAGCGGGCGCGCGCCGACGCGATTCAGCTCGGCGTCGCGGGAAAAGTAGGGAGGAGGCTCGGCGATGTCGGTCGTCATCATGTTGACGAATTCGTCGCGCGACATCGGCTGCAGCGCGTAGTTCGTGCGTCGCTGCACGCCGATCGTGGAGAAGGTCTCCTTCGAAATGTTGCGTCCGCACGCCGAGCCGGCGCCGTGCGCGGGCCAGACCTCGACGTCGTCGGGAAGTGTGAGGAGCTTCGTCTGCAGCGAGTCGTAGAGCAGTCCTGCCATCTGCTGCGGGGTGAAGCCGCGCGCGCCGGCGAGGTCGGGACGTCCGACGTCGCCGATGAAGAGCGTGTCGCCGGTCAGTACTTTTCGCGGCGCGCCATCTTCGACGATCAGCCACGACACACTCTCCGGCGTGTGGCCGGGCGTGGCGAGCGCGTGCAGCTCGATGCTCCCGACGCGCAGCACGTCACCGTCACTCACCGCGCGATGCGCGAACTGCGCGTTCGCCGCCGCGCCGAAGACGATCTCCGCGCCGGTCCGAGCCGCGAGCTCACGATGTCCGCTGACGAAGTCGGCGTGCAGATGCGTCTCGATGATGAAGCGGATCGTCATCCCGCGACGCTCGGCCTCGGCGAGGTACTGATCGACGTCGCGCTGCGGATCGACGATCGCGCATTCGGCATCCGAGCCGATCAGATATGAGGCGTGGGCGAGGCAGGGGAGGTAGAACTGGTGAAATTCCATGTGCTGAGTGCTGGGTGCTGAGTTCTGAGTGCGACGCAGCACCCAGCACCCAGCACTCAGAACTATTTCCAGGTCATCTCATACGTACACGACGAATCCCCCAGCGTCTGGCACTTCGTCTCCACGACGCTCGGCTCGGTTCCGCCGTGGCGCAGGATCGACTCGAGGAAGTAGCCGGCGCCGCTGGCGCAGTAGATCGGGCTGTAGACCGGGTAGTCGGTGTAGACCATCTTGCCGCCGCCCGTGGTCTTCTCGAATTTCACGCGGCCGAACTTCTGGTACTGGCTGTTGAAGAGGGCGATGTTCTCCATGTACTTGACCAGTTCGACGGTATCGAGCGACTTGTAGACGCGGCCGATGCCGAGCTCCGCGGAGGCGGCGCCGATCAGCGCGAGGACGTTCGGATACTTGGTGTGCAACGTGTCGTAGATCGCGCGGTCGAGCTCGATCAGCGACTCGAATTCACACCAGCTCGAGGCCAGCGGTGTGCGCGTGTACTGCAGCGACCGCGGCGAGAGCTTGGCCAACACGGAATAGAAAACTTCGTCGCCGCCGACGTCCGTCAGGAACTGCTTGCGGCCGCCGAACATGACACCCTTGACCTTGGCGATCGAAGGATCCGGACCGACCAGAACTTCCTTTCCATCGAGGCGGGGAAGTGGCAGAGCCGGACCTTTCCGCTGCATGAGGAGAGACATTCAGTGAGCCTCCAGGTTTCCGATTCTATCGCCGCGGCGACTCCGCGCCTCATTCAACATTTCGAAACGAAGGTCGTACGAATCGGCATGAAACGCTTCGCGGTCCTCGCCTGCTTCCTCGCGCTCGCCGCATGCTCATCCGCCGGCTACGACGATCACGATGCCCGCATGCCGGAACGCCGTCCTGTGTCCGACGACTCGATGCCGTCGCAGGGCGTCGCCGACGCGCTGCTCCCTCCGGCCGACTGGTGGCGGCAGGCCGAGATCGCCGACCGGGTGAAGCCGACGGCCGATCAGGTCGCGGCGCTCGACAAGCTGCAGAGCGAGCAGGGAGACGAGCTGGCGAAGCTCGAGCGCGACATGGTCATCGCCATGCGCGACCTGCGCAATGCGCTCGAATCAGAGAAGCCGTCGGCGGACGACATCCTGGCCGCGGGCAGCCGCGTGCGGACGATGCGCGACGAGATCTTCGGCCGCCAGTTGCGGCTGCTCGCGGCGGAGCGGACGATCCTCACGCGCGAACAGTGGTCGGCGCTGCAGGACGCCATCCGCATGCGCCGCCGCGACCGGATGCGCGAGGGCGGTGGGCGCGGACCGCGAGGGACGTACCCTGGACGGGGCGGGCGGCGGCCGGGTGGATTTCCCGGCTGGTAGACCGCAGTTCCCGCAGTTCATGCTGCGCGCAGACGCAGCATCTCCGGCTACACCGGCAGGGACGAAATCGTGCTCATCGCGGGTGCACCGGCGATGTCGTGTTTTCGCGCAGCATGAAGATTTGCGGAGCGGACGATCTTGACCAGGCCGCCCCTCATACGCTCATCTCGCGCCGAAGCCGGTCGTCGGGCGAGACGCCCGCCGACTGCGGGCGAGACGTCCGCGCTCCATCTGCGAGCAGCCGAGATCGTCGCAGGTGCACCGGAGATGCTGCGTCTTCGCGCAGCATGAAGTTTTGCCAACGTTGACCGTCGCGCAACAAAGCGACGGACCTCCTCCGATTACGATCCCCACATCGGAGGAACTATGAATCGTCGCTTGCTTCGGCTCGCTCTCTTTCTGTCCATCTGCGCCAGCTCGGTGCTGCTGTTCGCACAACAGCTCAAGGTGCCGCAGGCCAGTCCGCACGCGGTCGTCGAGGAGACCCTCGGCGTGACCAGCATCAGCGTCGACTATCACCGCCCGTCGGTGAACAACCGGAAGATCTTCGGCGGACTCGTGCCGTATGACGTCCTCTGGCGCGCCGGCGCGAATCAGCCGACGCACATCACCTTCTCCACGCCGGTGAAGGTCGAGGGGCAGGACGTCGCGGCCGGGACCTACAGCCTCTTTTTCATCCCAGGCCAGCAGCAGTGGACGCTGGTCCTCAGCAACTTCACCGGCGGCTGGGGGACGTACAGCTACGACCAGAGCGAAGACCTGGTGCGCGCGAAGGTGACGCCGCAGCCGGTCGACATGACCGAGCGGATGGCGTTCACGTTCGACGATGCCAAGGACAACAGCAGCGTGAACCTCGCGATGCGGTGGGAGAAGACGCGCGTGCCGGTGAAGATCGAAGCCGATACGAAGAAGCTCGTGGCCGAGGGGATCAAGCGCGATCTCCGCAGCGAGCTCTATTGGAACGCGCCGGTGTGGGTGCAGGCTGCGGGCTACATGCTCCGCAACGGCAACGACGACCTCGCGCTGCAGTACGTGAATCACGCCATCGACATGCAGCCCGACGCGCAGTCGCTGCGCATGAAGGCGCGCATCATCGAGAAGAAGGGCGACGCCGAAGGAGCGAAGACGCTCCGCGCGCAGGCCGACAAGCTGATGTCGCCGGAAGTGGCGACCGTGTCGACCGCGTACCGCCTGATCGGCCAGAAGAAGTACGACGAGGCGATCGCGTCGATCGGCGACAACAAGTCGTGGCGCGCCCTCAACGCCATCGGCGACGCCTGGGCCGCGAAGGGCGACAAGGCGAAGGCGATGGAGTTTTACGACAAGGCGATGAGCGCCGCAGGCAATCAGACCGAGCGCGTCGAAGTGCAGGACAGCATCAACGCGCTGGGCGCGGACACGAAGTCGTAGTTCTCAAAAGGGAGTGCGGCGGTATGCCGCCGCACTCCTTCCCCTTGACATCCCCCACCCACCCTCCTATCCTCCCCGAAACTAACAAACCGACCGGTCGGCCGGTAAATCGCCCAGGAGGGAATGATGCTGCTTCGCCCACGTGCGTTCCTCTCGATCGTCCTGCTTTGCCTCATCGCAGTCCCACTTTTTGCTCAGGTCGACAAAGGGGCCATCGAGGCCGTCGCGCTCGATCAGTCCAAAGCGCCCCTCCCCGGCGTGACCGTCACCGTCACCCGTCCGGAGACCGGTTACTCGACCGTCGTCGTGACAGACGCCAGCGGCACGGCACGCGCCGGCTCGCTCCAGCCCGGCAAGTACGACGTCGCCTTCTCGCTGGAAGGCTTCGCGCCGGTGAACCAGAAGAGCATCGTCATTCTGGTCGGCCAGACGGCGAAGCTGACCACCGTCATGCAGGCCTCCACGAGTGAGTCGATCACCGTCAGCGCCGACGTGCCGATCGTCGACGTCCACAAGACCGACTCGTCGACGAACGTCACGCCGGAGCAGATCGAGCAGCTGCCGGTCCCCGACCGCGACTTCCAGCGCCTCGCGTTCATCGCGCCGGGCGTGGAGCGCGAGCGGGGCGGCTTCCGCTTCATCAACGGCGGTCCGGTCATCGGCGCCGGCGGCAACGCGTCGCAGTCGACCGTGCTGGTCGACGGCGTCGATCTCACCGATCAGGTGAACGGCCTCTCCCGCGCGAAGTTCAGCCAGGACGCGATCCGCGAGTTCCGCGTGATCACGAACCGCTTCGACACGGAAGTCGGCGGATCGGCGGGCGGCGGTCTCTCGATCGTCACCAAGTCGGGCACGAACGACATGCACGGCAGCGTCTTCGGCTTCTTCCGCGATGCGTCGCTCCGCACGAAGGGCGAGCTCGATCTGAAGAAGAACGACGACTACTCGCGCCACCAGCTCGGCTTCACGGTCGGCGGTCCGATCTCGCACGACAAGCTCTTCTACTTCGCCTCGGTGGAGCAGATCAAAGAGGACAACGTGGTCCTCTTCCGTCCCGGCGGCGCCTTCGCCGGGCAGGCGGCCGACATCAGCCATCCGTTCGATCAGACGCTCCTCTTCGGCGGCCTCGACACGAACATCAATCCGCAGATGACCGGCGGCCTGAAGGTCGCGTACGAGGACTACACCGAGGACAACTTCCGCGTCGGCGGCGTGGCCGATCAGTCGTACGGCCAGACGCTGGAGCGGAAGAACTGGAACACCACGCTCGAGAACAACTGGGCGGTCTCGGTCAACAGCGCGAACGAAGCGCGCGTGCAGTTCGGCCACCGCAAGTTCTTCGAGCCGACGAACTCCGACGCGGTTGCCGACTGGTACTCCTCCGGCAACACGCTCCAGACCGGCGGCAACATCCTCGGCGATCTCCTCGGCGAGGGCGACACGTGGGAAGTGCGCGACACGTACAGCCACCACCTGACCGTCGGCCGCAGCTCGCACGAATTCAAGGCGGGCGCGTCGTACCAGCAGGTCGATGAGCGCCTGCGCATCGACACTTACGAGCACGGCCTCTTCCTCTGGCTCACCGACACGAAAGCGCTCCCGCTGGCGTACGCGTACGGCGTCGGCTCGTCCGACGTCTCGATGGACACGACGATCTACGGCGCGTTCGTCTCCGACGCATGGCGTCCGAATTCGAACCTCGTGGTCAACCTCGGCGTCCGCTACGACCTCGACTCGAACGGCAACAACCCCGGCTACACGCATCCGCTGATTCCGGTCGCTCGCAAGAAGGACACGAACAACTATCAGCCGCGCGCGTCGTTCAGCTACGACCTCAAGGGCGACGGCTCGAGCGTGCTCCGCGGCGGCGCCGGCAAATTCGTCGGCCGTTTCCTCCTCGTGCCGGCGCTCACGGAGCGCCAGCAGAACGGCGTCACCGGCCGCCTGACCTACACGCGTCTCAACGGCGCGCTGTTCGGCATCCCGGCGCTGGCGCTCGACCCGGCGCATCCGACCACCACCGGCATCGTCTCCAAGCCGGCCATCGCGCTGCTGTCGCCGACGTACAAGAACCCCGAGGCGACGCAGGCGTCGATCGGATACGCGATGAAGCTCGGCTCGTCGCGCATGTTCTTCGACACCGAGGCCATTTACGTGAAGGGCGAGAACGAGGTCGTCATTCACGACATCAACTGGAGCGGCAACGCGACGCACAAGCGTCCCATCACCGCGTACGACCAGGTCAACGAATACTCGAACGAAGGACACTCGAAGTACCGCGCGCTCGTCTTCAGCCTCAACGGCAACGTGCGCGGCGCGGACCTCATCACCGCGTCGGTGACGTTCGCCAACAAGAAGAACATCAGCGACGACTTCAGCCCCGACTTCCCGACCGGCTATCCGAACGATCCGGCCGATCTCGAGGCGGAGTACGGCCGCGCGCGCGGCGATGAGCGTTATCGCGCCGTCCTCTCCGGCATCTTCCACGCGCCGTGGGGCTTTGTCGTGGCGCCGGTGTTCGAGTACGGCTCGGGCCAGCCGTGGACGCATCGTCTCGGCTACGACTTCAACGGCGACGGCAAGAACTCCGATCGTCCCCTCGGCGTCGGCCGCAACGAAGAAGACGGTCCGAAGTACCGCAACCTCAATCTGCGCATCACGAAGGCGTTCCCGCTCGGCGGACACGGCCAGCTCGAAGCCATCGCCGAGGCGTTCAACGTGACGAACTTCAAGAACTTCGACGTGCAGTCGATCCAGGCGGGCGAGTTCCTCAGCGGCCCCACGATCGCCAACCCGGCCGCCGCCGCGGTGAAGAACCCGCGCTTCGGCCAGTACACGTCGACGCTCACGCCGCGCGAGATTCAGCTCGGCATCCGTTGGGTGTACTAGCCCCCTCGTCGTCGCCCTTCTCCCCGCCGCGCGGGGAGAAGGTGGCCGAAGGCCGGATGAGGGGACCCTCACCCGGCGCTCCGCGCCACCCTCTCCCGCTGCGGCGGGCGAGGGGAAGGAAGAAGTGATGGATCTGAACCTCAAAGACAAAGTCGTCATCGTGACGGGAGGCGCGGCCGGCATCGGCCGCGCCACCGTCGCGCGCTTCGAGCTGGAAGGCGCGCGCGTCATCGCGTGGGACGTCACGACCACGCCGGCGATCGACGTCACGAATAAGGAGCAGGTCGAAGCGGCCGCGAATGAAGTCGTCGCGAAGTACGGCCGCATCGACGTACTGGTCAACAACGCCGGCATCGTGCGCGACGCGCGCCTCGTGAAGATGGACGACGCGACGTTCGACTCGGTCATCGCGGTGAACTTGAAAGGCGTCTTCGTCTGCACGCGCGCCGTCGTCCCGCACATGATCACCGCCGGCGGCGGCGTGATTCTCAACGCGTCGTCGATCGTCGGCCTGTACGGAAATTTCGGCCAGACGAATTACGCCGCGACGAAAGCGGGCGTGATCAGTTTCACGCAGACGTGGGCCCGCGAGCTCGGGAAGTACAACATCCGCGTCAACGCCGTCGCCCCCGGATTCATCGCCACGGAGATGGTGAAGTCGATGCCGGACAAAGTGCTCGCCGGCATGCGCGAGCACACGCCCCTCGGCCGCATGGGCGAGCCGGAGGACATCGCGAACGCGTACGTGTGGCTCGCGTCCGACGCGGCGAAGTTCGTTCATGGCGCGGTGTTATCGGTGGATGGTGGGCTGGTGCTGGGGACCTGATGTTCGCAACCATCGTTTCAACCGGCACCTACCTGCCGGAGATCGAGATCAGCAACGACACACTCCGCGCGCGCTTCAACGGCTCGTCGCCGGAGTTCGTGGACAAGATGGAGGCGTCGAGCGGAATCCTGACGCGCTGGTATGCGCCGGAGGATTGGGCGACGTCCGATCTCGCCGTTCGCGCGGCGCGGATCGCGCTGGAGCGTGCGGGGAAGTCGCCCGACGACGTCGACATGATCCTCGTCGGCACCGACTCGCCCGACTTCATCACGCCGGCGACGTCGGTCATCGTGCAGGACAAGCTCGGCGCGAAACGCGCGGGGACGTTCGACGTCGGCTGCGCGTGCGCTTCGTTCCCCACCGCCTACACCGCGGCCGCGGGGATGATGGCGACGAACGCGAACCTCAAGACCGTGCTCGTCATCGGCGTCTACATGATGCACAAGTTGTCGCAGGCCGACGATCCGATGATCTTCTTCTACGGCGACGGCGCGGGCGCCGCGGTGCTCGAGCGGAGTGAAACGCCCGGCTTCGTTTCATCCGCGTTCCGCGCCGATGGGTCGTATGCGAAGCGCTGGGCGATCTTCGCCGGCGGCACGGTCGAACCGGTGACCGGCGAGTCGCTGACGAACGGCCACACGCGGGTGAAGATGTACGAGCGCTATCCTCCGGAGATCAACAACGAGGGATGGCCGGCGGTGGTGCGTGACGTGGCGAAGAACGGCGGCTTCGAGGTGCGGGAGATCGATTTCCTGATCTTCACGCAGGTGCGCAAGCCGACGATCGAGCTGGTGATGAACGACCTCGGATTACCGATGTCGAAGACGCACACGGTGATGGAGAAGTGGGGCTACACCGGCTCCGCCTGCATCCCGATGGCGCTCGACGACGCGTTCCGGGAAAAGAAAATCAAGGCCGGCGATCTCGTGGTGATGGTCGGATCGGGCGTCGGCTACAACCAGGCGGGAGCGGCGTTCCGCGTTCCCGACGACAGGCGGCTGTTCGCATGAATCTCTTCACCGCGCTCCTCGCCATCTTCCTCGGCGCGAATCCGCTCGAGGCATTCGAAAAAGCGACGCGCACCGCGTTGCGCAAGAGCGGCATGACTCGCCACTCCGCGAACGACGTCGTCTGGTTCACCGGCGGCAAAGGGGAGCGGACCGTCGTCCTCGTGCACGGCGTGAACGATCAGGCGGGAACATGGTCGGCCGTCACGCCGAAGTTGAAGAAAGACTTTCGTCTCGTGGCGATCGACCTGCCGGGACATGGCGAGAGCGGTCCGAAGGAAGGCCCGCTGCCGATGCGCTCGATGATCGACGCGTTGTCCGCGGTGATCGATCGCGAATCGCCGAATGCTCCGGTCATCCTCGTCGGCAATTCGATGGGCGGCTGGGTCAGCATCCTCTACGCGACCGAGCATCCCGAGCGCGTCGCGCATCTCATCCTCGAAGACTCGAGCGGCATGGCGTGGGACCTCCGCCACGTGCCGCTCTTCCCGAAGGATCGCGACGAGGCGCTCAAGCTCCTGCGACTGGTGCATGGTCCCGACGCGAAGATCCCCGACTTCCTGATCGAGGCAGTGCTGAAGGCGACGGATATGCCGCAGAAGCGCGTGCTCGAAGCCGGCATCCTCGAATGGATCGTCGACGCGCGTCTGCCAAAACTGACGATGCCGGTGACGCTGATCTGGGGCGCGAACGACGGCCTGCTGCCGCTTGCCTACGCCAATACGTTGCAGTCGCGCATCGCCGGCTCGAAGTTGAACGTCATCGACAAGGCCGCCCACATCCCGCATCGCCAGGCCCCGGACGAGTTCCTCCGGCTCTTCCGCGAGGCGATGCAATGATCTTCGACAGCGACCTGCTGTCCGAACGCGCACGCGTCACCCCCGACAAACTAGCTCTCGTGGTCCTCGAAACCGGGGAGCGTCTCACCTACGCCGACCTCGAGTCGCGCGCGCGCGACGCCGCGAACGCCCTCCTCGATCGCGGCATTGGCGCCGGCGACCGTTTCGGAATCCTCGGCGAAAACCGCGTCGAGTTCATCGCGCTCTTCTTCGGAGGAATGAAGATCGGCGCGATCGTCGTCCCGCTGTCGACGCGAGCCACCGATCACGAGCGCGAACAGATCGCCATCGATTGCGGCATGAAGGAAGTCGTGCCGCTCGATGCCGCCAACCATTCATCGTTCATCGTTCATCGTTCATCGTTTCCCGAAGAAAACACCGCCTGTCTCCTCTACACAAGTGGCACCACCGGCAAACCCAAAGGCGTCATGATCCCGCGCCGCCAGCTCTTCTGGAACGGCTACAACACGGTCGTCAACTGGGGCCTGCGCGAGGACGACGTCTCGCCGCTCTACACGCCGATCTATCACGCCGGCGGACTGGCCGCGTTCATGATCCCGATCTTCACCGTCGGCGGGACGATGATCCTGCACCGCTCCTTCAATGTCTCCGAAGTGTGGCAGACGATCGAGCGCGAGAAGTGCACAGTGGTCCTCGGCGTGCCGACGATCTGGAAGATGCTGATGGAAGCGCCGGAGCTCGCGACCGCGAACCTCGATCACGTCCGCTGGTTCATCTCCGGAGGGGCGCCGCTCCCGCACTACATCATCGAGGCGTTCCAGAAGCGCGGAGTGGTGTTCAAGCAGGGATACGGCATGACGGAAGTCGGCGTGAACTGCTTCACCATGACCGTCGAGGAGTCGTATCGCAAGCCGGGCTCCATCGGCCGGCCGATGATGTTCACCGAGGTGCGTCTGGCGAATGTGGACGGCGAGATCGGGGAGATGGAAATCCGCGGACCGCACGTCAGCAAGGGCTACTGGAACAATAAAGAGGCCACTTCGACGTCCTATGGCGAGGATGGCTGGTTCAAAACCGGCGATCTCGCCCGCCGCGATGCGGACGGTTTCTTCTACATCGCGGGACGGCGCAAGGAGATGTTCATCAGCGGCGGCGTGAACATCTATCCGGCGGAGATCGAGGCGGAGCTGGTGACGCATCCGGCGGTCAATGACGCGGCGGTGATTTCGGTCGCCGATGAGAAGTGGGGCGAAGTCGGCGTGGCGTTCGTCGTCGGCACTGCCAGTGAGGACGAGCTGGCGTCATATCTGGCGCTGCGCATCGCGAAGTACAAAGTGCCGCGCAAATTTGTATTCATCGATGCACTGCCGCGCACTCCGTATGGAAAAGTCGAAAAAGAAAAATTACGCGGGATGATCGAATGACCATTGAACCGGCTGCGGTACGTGCAGGGCGGGATAAACTGCCCGTAATGACTCAGGAAGAACGCTCGGAACGGAGTCGCGCGCAGATCCTCGATGCGGCGCTGAAGCTTTTTTCGCATCGCGGTTATGGCGCCACCAGCGTGCGCGACATCGCCGAGGCCGCGGGATTGTCGAAGGGAAACGTCTATCACCATTTTCCCGACAAGGAGACGATCTTCCGCGCGCTGCTGGATCGCTATTTCAGCGCCATGTCCCGTCCCGATTTCCCGTTCAATCAGGCGCTGGCCAAGGGAACGTTCCCCGATAATCTCGAAGAGCTCGGCCGCGCCGCGCGCGAGACGGTCAAGCAATACCGTGAAGAAGTGGCGCTGATTTACGTCGACGTCGTCGAATTCGACGGCTCGCACATCCGCAAGTTCTATGAGGACATGGCCAGCCGCTTCGACACGTTCCTCAAGGCCCACGGCCTCGAGGATCAATTGAAGACCAAGCTGCAGGACGGCCTGTCCCCCATCTCCGCCGTCATGCTCGCCACCCGCATCTTCTACAACTACTTTTCCGTCGAAATTCTCTTCGGCGTAAAGGACCATTTCGGCAAGAGCACGGACGAAGTGGTGGGGGAGATTTCGAAGATTCTTCGGCACGGGATGCTGAAGTCGTAAGCCACTTATGGGTGGCTTGACTTAATTAATAATCGGTTCGATACTCTGTCCAACGGAGGAGTGTTGAATGACAGCCTTCCGAGCCGTACTCGTGCTCCTCGCCGCGACGACCTTCGTCCACGCTCAGGAAAAGCTTCCGAAGGCAACTGAGGCGTGGAAGTGGACGATCGAGCAGCGCATCACGGCGCGGCTCGATCCGGCGGGCATGGCCGAGCGCCGGCAGGTTCACGTCCGGCGCATCGACGACGACCCCGGCTACAACCCGGCGGTGGTGGTCATCGAAGGGGAGTCGTATCCCGAGCTCTTCCTGCCGCATGAGCTGATGACGTTTCTGATTGCGGACAGCGATCCCCGCTATCCGACAGCCCGCCTGAGATACGAGCCGATTCTTCCTCAGTTCGGATTGAAACCGGAGACGTTCTGGAACGAGGTCCGATCCGTCGCCGCCGACTACATCCAACTGGAGCAGGAGAACCCCCGGCCGACCGCCGACGTGTCACGACAGCTCTGCGCATTACGCGCGACGATCCTCGCGGACATGCGGCAGAAATATCCGCGGTTCGACGAATTTCTGTACGTCGCGGTCGCGCCTCGCGGAACCTACTTCTCCGATGATGTTCGCCCGGCGAGCTGGCTGCGGTGGTTGGAGGGCGGCTGCAAGTGATCCGGCGGACGGCTGCTCTGCTCTTCCTGATGACATCCGCCGGGCTTTCGTTTGGGAGTGAGTATTCATGTCGAAATTTCGTCGTAACGCCGCAGCTGTTCTATGCAACCTCCACTGACTTCAGCGGCGAGGGACGGGTCGAGTGTTACAGCGAATACGGAAGTCTGTACAAAGGGGAATTCGCCGGGAGGGTCTGGGTCGTCGATGAGACAGTCGCCCGAACCGTCGCAGAGCGTTTCTGTTCGTCGTGTTTCACCGATATCTGGGTGGAAGGACTGGGTGGGGCGACCGTGGCTGGTCATTGCTATCGCAGTCGCGTCAGCGGATCGTCGCCGTGGAAATATCAGGAAGGCGGCAGCGCCGCCAAATGCGTCCCTTCCGTCCAGCCCCCGCCCGGAGGCGGAACCACCTGCACCCCGACGGAGACCAATCCCTGCACCAGCCCCGGCACCTACAACTACCGCGACTGCGGCTACTTCTACGGCGACTGGACCGGCTGCACTTCGCCGATCGTCATCAACGCGGATAACGGCCGGTACGCGCTGAGTGGTCCGCTGAATCCGGTGAGCTTCGATCTCGACGCCGATGGCGCGCCGGATGTCGTGACCTGGACCGCTCCGGCTTCCGGTCTTGCCTTTCTCGCGCGCGATCGTAATCAGAACGGCCGGATCGACGACGGGGGAGAGCTCTTCGGCAACCACACACGACTCGCGGGCGGCACGGAGGCGGCCAACGGCTTCGACGCGTTGTCCGAGCTCGATCTGAATCACGACGGTGCGATCGACGACGCGGACTCCATCTGGTCATCGTTGCTTCTCTGGACCGATCGCAATCACGACGGCAAATCCTCGGCGAATGAGCTCGAGCCGATCACCGCATCGGCGGTTCATCGCATCGATCTGCGGTATCACTGGATCGGCAGGCGAGACCAGTTCGGCAACATGTTCCGATACCAGGCGCACGCCGAGCTCGACGGCGGCGCGCGCCGGCCGATCTACGACGTTTTCTTTCGCGTTCGCGAGTAGCCGCCCCCGACCTGTCGTTTTGACGACCTGAAACGTTGTCCTACGCAGGATCGAATCGTGGAGCGCATCGTCTTCGTTTCACTCTTTCTCGGCCTCGTGTCGGGGACGCAATGGGTCGAGATGCGCGCGGATCCTGAAGTGAGGTCGATCAGAATCACGCTCGACGGCCGTGAAGTCGCGTCCCTTCGCAGGCCGCCCTGGCAGACGGCGGTCGACCTCGGCGGCGGTCTCGCGCCGGGTGAGCTCGTGGCCACGGGGTTCAATGATCACAACGAGCCGATCGCACGCGCCAGCCAGGTGCTGAATCTGCCGCGGCCCGTCGCGGAGCTCGAGCTCGTCGTTCACCGCGAACAGAACATGCCGGCGTTGGTCAGCCTGGTCTGGCGGCATCGGGAGCACGAGCAGCCGAGGCGCGCCACGATCAGCGTGGACGGATCGCCGCTGCGCGTGACGCGCGAATTCACCGCGCGGCTGCCGTCGTTCAAGGGCGAGCATCCGCACGTCATCGCCGCCGAGATGCGTTTCACCGACTCGACTGTCGCGCGCTGCGATCACGTCATCCAGGGCGGCTTTTCGGATGAAGTGGGAACGCAGCTCACCCCGATCGCGCTGCATCGCGTGCCGTCGTCGACTCCGACAGAAGCGCTCGACGGCTGTCTCACCGTGAACGGCAAGGCGGTGCGCGCCACTGCCGCGGACAACTCCGATGCCCTGCTCATCGTGGTGAAAGATCCCGATCCGGCAGAGGCCCGCTCGATCTTCCGGGGACCGACGTCGCGGCTGAAGAAAGAGCTGCCGCTCGATGCGGACACGTCGATCTTCTTCGTCTGGCCGATCGCGTCGAAGATCAAGGAGCCGGGCGAGCCGGAGACCCGGCTGTTCGTGCAATCGGGGAAGCGCAAGGCGACCGACAACGGCATGCCGTGGCTGCTGACGCTCGGCTTGCCGCGGCGCAGTTTCGACGGACCGCGGCTCGTCGCCGATGCCGTTGCGGTCGCCGGTGTGAGAGCGGTGCGATCGGCGCGACGCCGCGCGGTGATCCTGCTCCTGAGCGCGGAGCTCGACGAGAGTCACTACCAGCCCGCCGCAGTCCGTCGCTATCTCGCATCCATCGGCGTGCCGCTCTTCGTCTGGTCGCTCAGCGGTCCGCGTCCCGATCTCGCCAATTCATGGGGCGCGGTCGACGACATCTCGACGCGCGATCAGCTGAGCGCCGCGGTGGCGAAGGTCCGCCGCTCACTCGACGAGCAACGCATCGCCTGGGTGGCGTCCGATCCTTTGAGCGCGCTGCGCGTGCAGGCCAGCGAGCGATGCGGCGTCACGCCGCTCGCGGAGCGGAGGGCGGAATGAACATGCTGTTGCTGCCCGCGGTGCTTCTGTTTGCCGCGCCTCAAGCGCGCATCGACGAGACGATCGAGGTCCGGCGGATCATCGTCGACACGCGCGTGATCGACATCAACAACGAGATCATCACCGACCTCCGTCCGGACGATTTCCGTGTGCTGGTCGACGGAAAAGAAGCGCCGATCGAATCGGTCACCTGGATCGGCGACGAGGTTTCGGCGGAAGAAGTATTCGTCGACGAGGACGGCAACGAGTCGAAGGGAACGGTGATCCCGCCGCCGGGGCGGCTGTTCGTGTTGTTCGTGCAGACGGACTTCGCGCGGAACTCGCACCGAGTGGTGGGCGAGATGGGAGTCATCGCGTCGTTCCACGCGTTCGTCGCAATGCTCCAGCCGAACGATCGCGTCGCGTTGCTCTCGTTCGATTCTCATCTCAAGCTACGTCTCGATTTCACGACCGACCGCGCGCAGCTCGAGCGGGTGTTCCCTTCCGTCCTGGCCATCGATCAGCCACCGCCGCCGCCGCCGGTCGAACCGCCCTCCCTCGCCGCGCTGCTCGATCGGGAAGAGATGAAGTACGCGGGGACGAGTGAGCGCGGGCTGATGCTGATCGCGCGGGCATTGCGCCAGGTCGAAGGGCCGAAACACCTGTTGTTGCTCGGTTGGGGGATGGGTGACCGGATGCCGGGGGGAGCGCCCGTGCAGACTCCCGACACCCTGCGCGCCGCAGGCGAGCTGGCGGCCGCGCGCGTGACGGTGTGCGCCTTCAACTTCGGTCTCAATGGACAGTTGAGCGTCGGGCTCGCGAAGGTCGCGGCCGACACGGGCGGCTTCTACAGCGGCAGTCCCGCCGCGAGTCCGCTCAGCGGAATGGAGATCAGGTTCCTGCCGCGGCTGGAGGCGTTCCTGTATGGACACTACGAAATTGAGATCCGCAGTCTGGTACCGGCCGTGGCGGGGAAGCTTCATCGACTCGATGTGCGGGTGAAGAAGAAAGGGCTGACGGTGATCGCGAAGAAGGCGTTCGTCGATCTGCCGTGACGCGCGCTACCACCCCAATATGTACGCAAACATCAGCGGCGCCACGATCGACGCATCGCTCTCGACGATGTGCTTCGGCGTATCGATGCCCAGCTTCCCCCAGGTGATCTTCTCGTTCGGCACGGCGCCGGAGTACGAGCCGTACGACGTCGTCGAATCGCTGATCTGGCAGAAGTAGCCCCAGAGCGGGACGCCGGTGCGCTGCAGGTCCTGGTGGAGCATCGGGACGACGCAGATGGGGAAGTCGCCGGCGATGCCGCCGCCGATCTGGAAGAAGCCGATCGTCTTTCCGTCGCTCGACGTGTTCGTGTAGTACTCGGCGAGCTCCATCATGTACTCGATGCCGGTGCGCACCGTGTGCACGTTCTTCACGTCGCCGGAGATGCAGTGGCCGGAGTACATATTGCCGAGGGTAGAGTCCTCCCAGCCGGGAACGAACATCGGGAGGTTCTTCTCCGCCGCGGCGATCATCCAGGAGTGCTTCGGATCGATCTGGTAATACTGCGAGATCGAGCCGTCGCGCAGGATCTCGTACATGAACTCGTGCGGGAAGAGGCGCTTGCCCGCCTTGTCCTTGTCCATCCAGTGCTTCAGCACCGCGGACTCGATGCGGCGCATCGCTTCGCCTTCCGGGATGCACGTGTCGGTGACGCGGTTCATGTGCCGCTCGAGCAGTCCCTGCTCCTCCTGCGGCGAAAGCTGGCGATAGTGCGGGACGCGCTCGTAGTGATCGTGCGCCACGAGGTTGAAGATGTCTTCCTCGAGGTTCGCGCCGGTGCAGCTGATGGCGTGCACCTTGTCCGCCCGGATCATCTCGGCGAGCGAGATGCCCAGCTCCGCCGTCGACATCGCGCCCGCGAGAGTGACGAGCATCTTGTTCCCCGCGTCGAGGTACTTGATGTAGTCGTCGGCCGCTGCGACGAGCGCGGCGGCGTTGAAATGGCGGTAGTGGTGGCGGATGAACTCTGTAATTGGTCCCGGCATGACGGCGCGAATCGTACACTAACGCCCATGAAGCGTTGCCTGCTCCTCCTTCTCCTCGCCACGTCCGCCTTCGCCCAGACTTTCGAGTCCGATGTCCGCACACTCGCCGCCCCCGAAATGGAGGGGCGCGGCCTCGGCACGAAGGGCATCGTGAAGGCCGGCGCGTACATCGAATCGCGTCTCAAGTCGCTCGGCCTGAAGCCGGCGTTCGGCAAGTCGTACGCGCAGACGTTTCCGGTGAAGACCGGCGTCGCGCTCGGCGCGAACAATCACCTTGACGGCCTGTCGAACGACGACTGGACGCCGCTCGGATTTTCCAGCTCCGGCGACATCAAGGCGCCGCTGGTGTTCGTCGGCTACGGCATCTCCGCGCCGCCGCTCAACTACGACGACTTCGCCGGCATCGACGTGAAGGGGAAGGTCGTGCTGATCTTGCGTTACGAGCCGCAGGAGAAGGACGACAACTCGCCGTTCGACGGACGCAAGCCGAGCCGCTGGTCGGCGATGCGCTACAAGACCCTGCAGGCGCGCGAGCGCGGCGCCATCGCGGTGATCTTCGCCACCGGTCCGCTGCAGGACGAGAAACGCGACGGCATCCCGACGCTGAAGAACGACGGACCGCAGAGTCCCGCCGGCATTCCGGTGCTGCAGGTGAAGACTTCGGTCGCGCAGAAGTGGCTCGGCGTCGACCTCGAGCAGTGGCAGAAGGACGTCGACAAGGACATGAAGCCGCGCTCGCGCTCGCTGGACAAAACGCTCAACGGTCACGTCGACGTGAAGGCGACGTACGCCGACACCGCGAATTACGCGGCGATCCTCCCGGGCCGCGGCGCCCTGGCGAACAACATCGTGGTCCTCGGCGCCCACTACGACCACCTCGGATACGGCGGCGAAGGCTCGATGAAGCCGAACGAGCACGCCATCCATCCCGGCGCCGACGACAACGCGTCCGGAGTCGCCGGCGTGCTGCAGTCGGCGGCGCGCCTGAAGAAGCTGCTCGCCGATGTGCCGAATCACCGCACCATTCTCTTCACGCTCTTCTCGGGGGAAGAGACCGGTCTCGCCGGCTCGGCGTATCTCGTCGATCACTATCCGATGGAGCACGTCATGGCCATGGTCAACCTCGACATGATCGGCATGATGAAAGACGAGACGCTGGTGGCGTTCGGATCGGATTCGGCGCCGGAGTGGAAGGAAACGATCGACAAAATCGCGACCGTCAACAAGTTGACCATCAAGTCGAGCGGCGACGGCTACGGCCCGTCCGATCAGACCAGCTTCTACGCGGCGAAGGTGCCGGTGATGCACTTCTTCACCGGCGCGCACGAGCGCTATCACACGCCGGAAGACAAGGCGGAGTTTCTCAACTACGCCGGCGCGGAAAAGACGGTGGCGGTGACGAGCGATCTCGTCGCGGCGCTCGCGCGCGGCGAGCTCACGCCGCACTACGCGCGCACCAGCGCCGCCCCCGCGATGCAGGGGGACAGCCGCGGCTACGGCGCATACCTCGGCACCGTGCCCGACTATCGCGCGATGGAGTCGACGACGGGCGGCGTGCTGCTGTCCGACGTGCGTCCCGGCAGTCCGGGGGAGAAGGCGGGGATCAAGGGCGGCGATCGCATCGTGGAGATGGCGGGAACGCGCATCGAGAACCTCTACGACATGTCGTACGCGCTGCAGGATCACAAGCCGGGCGAGACGATCGACGTGATCGTCGTCCGCAATGGAGAGCGCGTGTCACTGAAAGCCACTCTGGGGTCGAGGAGCGGGGGCCCCTCACCCGCGCCTGCGGCGCACCCTCTCCCGGCGGGAGAGGGACATTTGACGGACATCAAGCAACTCACCTTCGGCGGTGAGAACGCCGAGGCGTATTGGAGCCCCGATTCGAAAAAGCTGATCTACCAGGCGACGGTCAAAGGCGCGCAGTGCGATCAGGAGTACATCCTCGACATCGCCACCGGAAAATCGGAGCGCATTTCGAGCGGCAAGGGACGCACCACGTGCGGCTACTTCCGCTATCCGCAGGGCGACAGGATCATCTACGCGACCACGGAAGGAGGCGACGCCGCGTGTCCCCCGCCACCCGACCGGTCACAGGGCTACGTCTGGGCCATCTACCCGACGTACGACATCGTGGAAGCGAATCCCGACGGCTCGAACGCGCACAAGCTGACGACGACGCCCGGCTACGACGCCGAGGCGACGTGGTGCCACAAGGGAGGGAAGTTCGTCTTCACCTCGATGCGCGACGGCGATCTCGAGCTGTACGAGAGGACGGAAGACGGAAAGGTCAAGAGGTTGACCAACACCCCCGGCTACGACGGCGGCGCGTTCTACAACGCCGACTGCACGGAGATCGCCTGGCGCGCCGGACGCCCCACCGGCACCGCGCTCGACGACTATCGCGCGCTGCTGACGAAGGGGCTCGTTCGTCCCACGTCAATGGAGCTCTTCGTCATGAACGCCGACGGCACGAACCAGCGGCAGATCACAAACAACGGCAAGGCGAACTTCTGCCCCTTCTTCACGCCGGACGGAAAGAAGATCATCTACAGCTCCAACGCCGGCGATCCGAAAGGGCGCGAGTTCGACGTCTACCTGATCTCGAAGGAGGGAGGCGAGCCGGAGCGGATCACGACGGTGGCGGGCTTCGACGGCTTCCCCATGTTCAGTCCCGACGGCAAGTGGCTCGTCTGGGCGAGCAATCGCGCCGATCCGGCGAGCCACGAGACGAATCTGTTTCTGGCGAAGTGGGTGGAGTAGGTATCACCCCTTCACGTGGCAGTCCTTACAAATCGTCGGCCCCTTCTTCTGCTCCTTGTGGCAGGCGATGCAGCGGATGTGCATCGGGTTCTTGTTCATCGCCATCTCGCGCATGCTCGGCATTTTCGGGTCCTTAGGGTCGAGGTGGCACTCGTTGCACTTCTTGACGTCGACCTTGTCGGTCTGCGCTTTGGTCAGGCCTTTCTGCGTGTGGTGGCAGGTGTCGCAGCTCTTCACCAGCGTGTCGCCGTGTTTGGCGTGATTGAAGGTGACGGCCGGCTGCTTCTTCGCGGCCGCCTCGATCTTCAGCGTGGCCGGGTAGTGAGCGAGCGCGATGGTCGCAGCGAAAGTGAGGAAGAGAAAACTGACAGCGATTCGGCGCATTCGATAACGATACGCGGTTACAGGCAGGCAATCCCGGTGAAAAACACGAACGTGGCGCCCCACGCCACCTCACGCCAGCCGATCGTCTTCGCCGGCGGAACGTCGTGCTGCAGTCCGTACGCGGCGCGTGCGAGGAGGAGCGTGAGCACGATCGACGCGGCGAACGGCGCGAGCTCGATGCGCCACAGCAGCAGCGCCGCGATCAGTGCGACGACGTGCAGCACGACCGGCATGATCGGCGATGCGATCTGCCGATGCGCGCGGGCGATGAGCGTCCGCACGTAGAAAATCGACGGGATTCCGCGCAACACGATGAGCGCCATCAGCGCGAATGCGACCGGCATCCGCTCGCCGCCCGCGATCGCGATTGCCGCGGCGCTGCTGGCCATGGCGATCGGTCCGGTGATCTCCGGCAGGATCGCGCGGCTCTTGTTGCGCGCGTCGCAGACGATGTTGACGATCGCCAGCGGCGCCACGATCGCGAAGGGGATGGCGATGCGCCACCCGCCGAATGCGATTGCCGCGCTCACCGCGACCGCGGCACCCGCGGCGTACGAGGTCGCGAAGATCGCGCACCAGCGGGTGCGCGGATACATGCGTCCGCGCAGCAGGTCCTGCATCGCGAGCTTCAAAGGCTGGCGCGTGAGGAATCCGCAGATCGACGCGGCGCAGAGCAGCGCGCCGCACCACGACGGCGCGACGATCATCGCCAGCACGAGCGGCTCGAGGAGGAATCCCCAGCCGCCGTGCTCCGTGGGGAGGGCGATCGGCCGCAGTTGCGGCACGGCCGCGACCGTTGTCGTCACTGCCCATCCTCCATCTCGATCGCCCGCGGGAAATGCACGTTGTTCTCGAGGTGGATGTGCTTGTGCAGATCCTGCTCGAGCTCGACCAGCCGCTCGTAGAGCGCGTGGAAGCTGAGGCATGCGTCGTCGGGCAGCGCGTAGCCGCCGGTCGCGTCGCGGAGGTCGTGCAGCAGACCGCCGACCGCGTCGTGCTCCAGCATCATCATCCGCACCGGATTGCGCACCGTGCCGAAGCAGTTCGGCGCCTCCTCGCCGCGCTCCAGCGCCGCGACATACGGGAAGAGGACGACCTCCTCTTTCATCATGTGCGGCTCGAGATCATTGCAAAGCGCGACGACCAGCTCGCGCACGCGCAGGACCTCGGGGTGTCCGGCGCCGTGACGATTGGCCACCCTTTCCGACAGCACGCCGATCGTCTCCATCGCCTGCCGGGTGAAGACGTGATGCGTGTCGATGATGTATTGCTGCAGAGTCTCCAGCGATTCAGACGACCAGTCGCGCGCTTCGTCGACGGCCGGGGTCGTTCCGATCGCGTGCGGGATTTCGAGAGCCAGTTCGCCGATCGATTTCGTGTTCGTGTCCATGGGATGCAGTCTGGAGCTCGGAAGGTGGCGGAGCCATGACATCCGTCATACGAGTCGGCAGAGACGTTATGGCCCTTCCGTCGGGGCGCATGACACATATCTACGGCATGATTGACATCCGGCAGAAGCGTGTCTACCATCCGCGCCGGCTGGTTCGGACTGAGGTGGCTACCGGGCAGCAATCGCAATTAGCCCCGGGAACACTTGGTTGCGAGGTGAAAGCTTGAATCGAACGCGGTGCCTGTCGTTGTCGGTTGTTTTTCTATCGATGGTTTCCGCCTATGCCGGAACCTGTCGCTATCAGCTCACCGACATCTGGATCGTTTCGGGCACGGACCCTGACGGTACGCACTGGAGTTACACACATTACGAGTACGGCTACGTCTGCGATGACGGTTACCTGCAGGGCGAGCGTCCGCCCGGTCCGGGGGGTGGTGGAACTGGCGGTACAGGAGGAACGGGCGGTGGTTCGACCACGCCGCCGCCTCCAACGGGCTGCTCTATCAGCGAGTGCAGCCACGATTGTGATGCGGAGTATCTGGTGCACTCTGGTGCAGAGATGCAAGGCGAGACGATCATCGAGCACTGGTCGCTCGAATGCGGTGCGGCGTGCCAGGAATACTCACGAGCAGAATGGGAAGCGTGCAAGACGGGCTGTCTGACGGATTGCGATCTGCCGTGACGAAACCGAGAATGGAGGAATGCCCAAGATGAAACGAGCTAACTTCGGAATTGCGCTTCTCGCCACGGCGGCGGTCGCGGCGAATGTGAGTGAGATGCGCACGCACTACCTCATCACCGACACGAACCGGACGCCTCTTTACGAGGCGACGGTGATCACGACGAGCGGCCAGGAGCGCAGCACGGAGACGTACCTGCTGCGGAACACGGCTGGGCAGAAAGTTCGCATCGACGTTGACCGCCAATGGGCGAGCGGCAAAGTCACCTCCGAGTATTCGGTGAACGGCGGGAAGGCGGTCAAGGTCACGCTACAAATGCCGGGGTCCGCGAGAACGCGTGACGAATGGCGGCAGGAGATGAAAGCGCATCCCGAGCTCCAGACAGCTGATATCCCGGTGACAATCGAGGGGCGCGGTAAGGTGGTGAAGACGGCGGAAAGCGAATGGAAGTCAGGAAGGGCGAGCGTTCGGAGCGAGGCAAAGGCCGCGACTGGCGCGGAGTTCATCGCCGCTATTTCTCCCATTCGCACGCTGCTGGGCTTTCCGCAGTTCGGCGGGGCTTGCTCGACGTACGAGTTCGTCTCGGATGGTCAGCGCTGCGCTGGGAGCACTCAGCTTCGCATCGGAGCAACCAGACCGGATTGCGACTTCGACGCGGCATTCGGAGCGCCATGCTCCCTTGACCAGAAACTGCACGCGAAGGCCCAGCCGGTCAATGGCAAGGTCGGCGCCTACTGAGCTCTACGCCGCATACGCGACGATCATGCTCTGAGCATAGACTTCGGCCGCGATGCCGATCGAAGCACCGATCCCGTTCGATGCCATTCCGCTCCTCGCGAGCCTGAAAAAGGACGATCGCGAGGCACTCGCGCCGCTCTGCCGCATGCGCGGCTATGACAAGGGCGACACGATCTTCCACGAAGGGGAGCCGGCCGATCGCATCTGCTTCGTCCACATCGGCCAGGTGAAGATCGTGAAGGCCGCCGGCGGCCGCGACGTGATCATCGAGCTCCTCGGGCCGGGCGAGCCGGTCGGCGCCGTGGCGGTGTTCGAGCGCCGGCCGTTCCCCGCGAGCGCGGTCGCGCTCGAGCCGTCGGGCATCCTCTCCATTCCGGAGCGTGAGTTCTTCGCGCTACTGGAGAAGCGGCCGGAGATGATGCGTCATCTCCTCGCGGGACTGACCTATCGCCTGATGATGGTCAACAAACGGATCGCCGATCTGATGGGCTCCGCCGAGCTGCGCGCGGCGCGGCTCTTCCTCACGCTCGCCGATCGCGTCGGGATTCCGCGTGGAAGCGGGACGTTCATCCCGCTGCCGCTCTCGCGTCAGGAGATCGCCGATCTGATCGGCACGACACTGGAAACGGCCATTCGTCTGATGAGCCGCTGGCAGAAGGACGACCTTGTGGAGACCGAGAAGAGCGGGTTTCTCATCCCGAGCGTCAGCGCTCTGAAATCGATGACCGAGTAGGAGAGACGAGATGGCCGACCCGATTCCGTCCGGATATCACACCGTCACGCCGTACCTGCGCGTGACCGGCGCCGCGGAGCTCATCGAGTTCCTGGAGCGTGCGTTCGGCGCGAACGAGAACCATCGCTCGCTTGCGCCAGACGGCTCGATCATGCACGCCGACGTCACGATCGGCGACTCGCACGTGATGCTCACCGACGGGATGGAGAACTTCCCGCCGCTGCCGGGATCGAACTTTCTTTACGTGTCTGATGTCGACGCGACGTACCGGAGCGCCATCGACGCCGGCGCGACGTCGATGATGGAGCCGTCCGATCAGTTCTACGGCGATCGCACCGCCGGCGTGCGCGATCCGTTCGGCAACGTGTGGTGGATCGGGACGCACATCGAGGACCTGTCCGCCGAGGAGCTGCATCGGCGGCATCAGCAGGCGATGAAGGAAAGGCATCGGGGGTGACCCGCGGCGACGCCGCGGACTGGGAAGATCTCGCGCGCCGCGAGCCGTACTTCCCTGTGCTCGATCATGACGGGCAGGCCACTCGCGAAGCGTTCTTCGAAACCGGCGAAGCGGACATCGCGGCGCTGCTCCCCGCCATCACCATGCGTCTCGGCCGCGAGCTGTCGCTGACGTCGACGCTCGATTTTGGATGCGGTGTCGGGCGCCTGACCATTCCGTTGGCGCGGCGCTCGACGAGGGTCGTTGCGTGCGACATCGCGCCGACCATGCTCGCGCACGCTCGTCAGAACGTTCTAGACGCCGGATTGCAGAACGTGACCTTCATCGAACCGGACGCACTGGCCGGTCTCGAAGGCCAATTCGATTTTGTCTGCTCGTTGCTCGTTCTGCAGTACATCCCACCTGCTGCCGGCCACGAGATGATCGACGTTCTTCTGCGCGCGCTCGCGCCGTCCGGCGTCGCCGCGTTGCACGTGACGTTCGAGCGCCGCGGCGAGAGGCTTCGCCGTTTTGCCCGGACCGTTGCCGGGGATCGCGCGATTCCGCAGGAGCGCGCCTCGACCGCGATCAACGAGTACGACAAATTCGCCGTTCATCAGCAGATCGCAGCGGCCGGCGCCCATGTGATTGGACGGTTCGCAACCGTCGGCGCGGTCATGATCATCGAGAAATCCGCTTCGTAGCAACGCTTCGTCACACATCGAGGCATCGGCCGTCACATCCTTACTGCCGTCCTTCGACCCATTCTGTCGGCACCATGCCGGTCGTCGAAGAAAGAGCCGCCATTGAAGCGGCGAGCGTGTTGTTCGCATCCGTCGGAGAAGTGCTCATCTGCGCAGACGTCGATGGGCGCGTGGTCTTCGCCCCCGACTCGTACCGCGAGCTTCGCGGCAGGACGGTGGCCGAGCTGTTCGGAATGGCCGTCGATCTGGCGATGCGCGGCGAGCATCGGGAGTCGTTGCACACGATGGTGCAGACGGTTCGCGGTCTCCGGCCGGGCGTCGTGACGGTTGCGCCGTTCGAGTCGGAGGAAGACCTCGGGCTCGAGGGCGTCCGCTACGTGCTCGCGTTCCGCGCCGAGGAGATTTCGGGCGAGGCCGATCGCATCCGCCTTGCGCTCGAAGCGCATCGCTGGCGCCGCGAAGAGGCGGCGCGAGCCCTCGGGATCTCGCGCGCAACGCTCTGGCGGAAGATGCGGGAGTACGCGCTGCTCTAGCGCCGCACGCCCACCGTCGTCGACGAGCTCGCCGCCGTCCCGGTGTCATCGACCGCGTCGACGCGCACCTCGGCGGTCACGCCGCCGAACAGGCGTTCGTCAGTCACCTCTTTGCGCGGGCGGAACGCGTAGCGCAGCTCGCCGTTCGCCGGCAGCGTCGTCGAGTATCCGAGGCTGTTGATCTTCGCCGCGTCGTAACTCTCGGTTGCGACGCGCATCGAGCCGAACGCGTAGACATCGGCCGACACGCGCGTAATCGTCACCGGATGTCCGCCCGTCTCGCGCAACACGACCTCGAACGGGAACTCGTACATGCCGCCGCCGAGGCTCGTGGCCACGATCGGGTTCGGGACGACCGTCATGGAGATCGCCCCGTGACCCGGTTGGCCGCTCGACGTCGACCCCGCCTGATGCGATGCGCAGGCGGCGGCAAGAAGAAGAATCGGAATGAGCAAAGCGCGCTTCATGCGCGCTCAGTGCTGCACTGTTCCTGCCATCACCACGCCGCAGGCGATGCGTCCTCCGGCGTTGCCCGACGGCTGCGTCGTGAGGTCGTCCGGATTCGCGTGCAGCACGACGGCGTGTCCGATCGCCGACATCGTTCCGGCGGCGACCGTGACGGAGTTCGTCACGAACGTCGCGTGCACTTCGCCCTTGTCGTCGGCGATCACGTTGCCGAAGTCGCCGGCGTGATGTGAGACGGCCTGCGGATCGGCGTGCGGCATGTTGTTCGGGTTGAAGTGGCCGCCGGCCGCCTTCGCGTCGTCGGCGCAACTCGCCCCTTCATGGATGTGAAAGCCATGCACGCCCGGCGGGACGTTGGTCAGATCGACGACGACCTCGGTGCCGCCGTCTTTCAGATCCTGAAAGTGCACGGTCCCTTGCGCGGTCTGGCCGGTGGTGGGCGTCAGCGTGGCCATAGCCGTCGGGCCGGCCTGTTTGCTGCTTGCGCATGCGAGCGCGAGGGAGATGAAGGTGATGGCTGCGAACGTTTTCATGGGGCCTCCAGTCTCGGTTTGAGGATGATCGTGACGCGGCTCCCCGCGGAGGGAAGCCGATTGGGTCGCGAGGTGTAGACGACGCCGTCGCGGACGTAGTCGCGGATCGGATGGGAGTGATTGCCGACCGCGCCGCCGGGACAGGAGTAGAGACAGACGATGCAGCCCGACTTGAACTCGGCCTGGAATCGTTCATTGCCGCCGTAGCGGAGATCGAGCAGCGGTGAGGCGTGACCCTTCTCCTCCAGCAATGACGCGAGCGGAACGCGTGCCTGCCCGCGCCATTCGACGAAGACGTCGATCGGCGTCCCCTCGACCCGCTTGTCGGGCTCGGCCGAATCGTCGTCGTCGCGCTTGTTCCAGGCGTCGGGGGTGAGGTTCTCGCCGCGATGCGCGCCGAGGGAATCGAGCGCGACCCGGACGTCGTGATCGGATGGATCGGCGACGAAGAGCGCGTACTTGCTCGACTTCCCGCCGCGCCAGACGATGGCGTGATGGCCTTTGACGCCGAATGGACGGCTCATCGCATCGGGCTGCACCACCGCGCCGAATCGCACTTCGCCATGAGGTTTGTCGATCGTGAGCAGTTGTGCGGCGAGTGCGAGCGCGAGCATCGAGGCGCTGAACATACCAGATCGTGCGCTCCTCAATACCCGCGCCAGCGAAACAGGTGAAGGAGCGCATAGGTTTCTTGACGGCAACGAATAAGGCAGTCACGATTCCCGATGTGATCCATCTCGCGCTCCTGCTGTTCCTTGCCGTCGCGGACGTGCCGCCGCCGCACTCCTCGATTGGAAGCATTGTGATTCAGCGCGGCACGGGTCCGGAGCCGTTCATCCTCATCACCGTGGATTCGCTGGGCGAGGACGGCCGCAATGACGGCGTGATCGACTTCATCTACAAGTTCCACACGGACGGCGATGCGCCCGATCTTCACTATTCATTTCCGATCGCGCACATCGACGATCTCGATGGACAGGTGGTGATCAGCGCGCCGATCGAGAAGGTTCGCCTCACGTTTGCGAATCGCGATCAGCAGGTGATGCGGCGGGCGAACGACGGGACGACGGATCTCGCGTTCACGAACGGGATCGGCGTCGCGCGTTACTGGGGTCTGGACGTAGCCCGCGCGTGCGGCGACGACTGACCTACTGCGACCACGCCGCGATCTTCTTCCCCACCGCCCCCAGCCACGACGTCGCGAGATTCTGGTAGTACATCGCCCCCGCTTTGCCGACGGCGTCGGCGAGCGACGGATACGGCGACACGAGCTGCGCGAGCTCGCCCACCTTCATCTTCTTCTTCCGTGCGAGGACGAGCTCCTCGATGAGCGTCGAGGCGTTGGTGCACATCGCGTGGGCGCCGAGGATGCGGCCTTTGGCGTCGCAGACGAATTTGACGAAGCCCTTCGTCGTGCGGTCGACGACGGCGCGGTCGACGTCGGCCATCTCGACTTTGTACGTCCGCACGTCATCGCCGATCTGCTTGCGCGCTTCCGATTCGGTCATGCCGATGTGGCCGACCTCGGGGTCGGTGTAGAGCGCCCACGGGACGTCGTCGTAGACCACGGCCGACTTGCCGGGGAAGAGGATGTTGCGCACCAGCTTCACCGCTTCGTGCGCGGCGACGTGCGTGAACTGCATGCCGCCGTGGACGTCGCCGCAGACCCAGATGCGCGGCATGGACGTCTGCAGGTATTTGTCAGCGACGACGAACGAGCGATTCGTTCTGACGCCGATCTCCTCGAGGCCGCCTCGGCCTCGAGGAGATCGGCGTCCGGAGGCGACGAAGACCTCATCGACGGTCAGCTCGCGCGACTCTCCGCTCTTGTTCTCGATGCGCGCGATCTTCTTCGCGCCGTCGCGCCGCACCGATTTCACCGCCCAGCTGGTGTGCAGCTTGATCCCTTCATCGTCGAGCACCTGCCGCACGCGCGCGATCACGTCGTGGTCTTCCTTGTTCACGATCTCGTCGAGCATCTCGACGACCGTCACCTCGCATCCGAAGCGGCGGAACATCTGCGCGAACTCGATGCCGATGTAGCCGCCGCCGAGTATCAGCAGCGATTGCGGGAATTCATCGCGATCGAGAAATGACGCGTGATCGAGGAAGCCGGCGTCGGACAAGCCTTCGATCGGCGGCACGGAGGTGCGCGAGCCTGTGGCGATGACGATGTCTTTGGCGATGAGACGGCGGCCGTCGACGTCGACTTCATTGCGCCCGATGAACTTCGCGTTGCCGAAGATCACGTCGATGCCGAGGCGGCGGAACTTTTCGGGATCGTCGTGACGCGACGTGATGCGACGCGCCTCGCGCATCGACTCCATGATCGCGCGCGGCGAGAGCTTCGGCTCATGCGGCTCGAGTCCCCATGCATCGGCGTGGCGCATCTGGTGCGCGAGCTTCGCCGTGGCGACGAGCGCTTTTGTCGGGACGCAGCCGGTCCAGAGGCAGTCGCCGCCGAGGAGGTGTTTCTCGATGAGCGCGACGCGTCGGCCGAGGCGCGCGCAGCCGGAGGCGGTGACCAGGCCGGCGGTGCCGCCGCCGATGACGATCACATCGAAATTGAGCTGTTCAGCCATTCAGCGATAGAGCGATAGAGCGCCGCTCAACAGCTCAACAGCTTAACAGCCTGCTCGCGCTCGGTTGAGCGAATGACGGAAGCTTATAATCGCTCCATACCCCATGCCCTTTTTCTGCATCCACTGCAGGTCGGCCATCGACCTCTCCTACAAAGCGTGCCCATATTGCGGTGATCCGATCAGCGATTTTCTGCGCCGGCATTTCGAGACGCCGGTCGACGGGAAGTATCAGATCCTCTCGCGCCTCGGCGTCGGCGGCATGGGCGAGGTCTACAAGGCGCTGCACATCCACCTCAACGCGCTGCGCGTGATCAAGCTGATGCGGCCGGTGGTGGCGACCGATCCGAGCGCGAACGAGCGCTTCCTGCGCGAGGCGCGCCTCGCCACGCGCATTCACCACCCGAACGTCGCCACGCTGTTCGACTTCGCCGCGATCGACGACGGCTCGTGGTTCATGGTGTGGGAGTACATCGAGGGGACGAACCTTCACGAGCTGATCGACAGCCGCGGTCCGCTGTCGCCCAAGTACGCGGCGATGCTGGCGGTGCAGGTGTTGCTGGGACTCGACGCGATTCATCGCGCCGGCATCGTCCATCGCGACATCAGTCCCGAGAACCTGATGATCACGCGCGACGACGAAGGCAACGAGCACGTGAAGATCATCGACCTCGGCATCGCCAAGGGCTCGGGGAGCGGGGAAGAGGCGAAGACGGAGACCGGGATGTTCGTCGGCAAGTGGAAGTACTGCTCGCCGGAGCACCTCGGGATGATGCCGGACGGCGAGCGCATCGACGGCCGCGCCGATCTCTACTCGTTCGGTATCGTGCTGTACGAGATGCTCACCGGCGTGCCGCCGTTCCAGGCCGACACGCCGCACGCGTACGTGATGCTGCACGCCTCGGAGCGTCCGAAGGCGCTGCGCGATGTGAACCCGAACGTCACGGCGTCGCCGCAGCTGGAGCAGATCATCTTCAAGTCGCTGGAGAAGGACCGGCAGAAACGCTTCGCCAGCGCGCGCGAGTTCGCGCAAGCGCTCGAGGCCGTGCTGCCGACGCTCGACGATCGCGCCGGCGCGCCCGCCCCATTGCCGACGGCGATGGAAGCGACCGAGGAAGCGACGCGCGTCGTACGTCCGACGCCGGCGCAGGTGGATGTGGCCACGGTGGTGACGACGCGGGACGACAACGTCGGGAAGATGACGCTCGATCGGGTGCATCCGGGCGAAGAACCGAAGCGACAGGCGAGGGCGCCTGTCGCCACACTGATCGGCGCCGTGATCGTGATCGTCGCGATTGCAGGCTGGATGATGCGCAAGCACGACGAGGTGCCGGTGACGAAACCCGCGGTGAAGGCCGCCGCGGCGGTCGTCACGGCGCCTGCCGTGGCCGCGGCGCATCTCGGGATCAACGCGTTTCCGTGGGCGACCGTCACACGGGTTCGCAACATCGACAGCGGCGCGGACGTCCCGATGAACGACTCGCTCATGACGCCGGCCCCGCTCGAGCTCGCGCCGGGTCGCTACGAAGTGACGCTGTCGAATCCGCGGTTCAGCAAGCCGATCACGCAGACGGTCGAAGTGGCGGCGGGGGAGGAGCGGACGATCGACGTCCACTTCGCCGACCCGTCGCAGGCGCCGCTGCCGCGGTTCGGAGGGAGCGAGTGAAGCGGCTCGCGCTGATTCTCGCGCTTGCGTTGCCGGCACTCGCCGCCGCTCCGGACAAGTGGTCGGATGCGTACAACCGCGGCGTGGCCGCCGTGCGCGCCCGCAACTACGCGGCGGGCGCCGACGATCTGCAGCGAGCGATCGCCGAGGTCCCGGCGGAGAGCGGCGCGATCCGCGCGCGCAACGAGATCATCACGTACGTCCCGCATTTCTGGCTCGGCATCGCGAAGTACAACCTCGGCGACATCGACGGCTGTCTGCGCGAGCTCAAGATCTCCGAGGACCAGGGAGTCGTGCAGTCGACGCAGTACTACGCGCAGCTGCGCGACTGGGTGGCGCGCGCGCAGCAGCAGAAGAAGCGCGACGCCGAGGCCACGGCGGCGGACAGCAGGAAAGTGGCGGACGCGGCGATCAGTCACGCGTTGTCGGGACAGATGGAAGCGGTCGCCGCGGGCGGCGATCGGAGCGAGTCGTATCGCGGCGCGAAGCAGAAGCTGCAGGAAGCGCTCGATCAGTTCAATCACGCCGGGACGAACATCGCGCAGTACAAACGCGCCGCCGATACCGCGGCTCAGGCGCGCGAGATGTTCGTGACTGCGGCGGAGGATGCGAAGAAGGCGAAAGCCGCGCGTCCGACGCCTGCGCCGCCGGTCGCGAAGCCGATTCCAGTCACTGCATCGATCCCGACGGAGCCGAAGAAAGAGCCGCCACCGCCGCCGATCGTCGTCGAGAGCGAAGCATTGGTCAGCGCGCGTATCGCTCTGCAGCAATACCGGCGCAAGCTGCTCGAGTCCGGCGGTGCGTCGACCAGTCCTGCACTCCAGACCTATCTGCACGACTCGCTGCAGGAGACGTATCGCCTCGATCATCGGCTGAGCGGAAAGCCGGCGGATGAAGAGATCCGCCGCGTCGCCGATCAGGTTGCGATCAAGAATCGCGAGCTCGCGGCCGAGATCGAGAAGGCGCGCAAGCCGGTCGCGGTGAAGGCGGCGATGGTTGTGCCGCCGCCGGTCCGCGACTCCCGCGCCGAGCTCGAGCTCGCGTACCGCGCGTTCGCCACCGGCGACTTCGACACCGCCGAGTCGCTGCTCACGAAGCTCCTCGGATCGAAGCCGGAAGCGCAGGCGTACGCGCTGCGCGGCTGCGCGCGCTATACGCGCGGAATGCTCTCGCGCAAACCGGATGCGCTGCTCGCATCGGCGAAGTCGGATTTCCGCGCCGCGCTGAAGCTGCGGCGCGACCTGCGTCTCGACAAGAGCGCGTTCTCCCCGAAGCTGGTCGCCTACTTCGAAGCGCTGCGGTGAGTTGACCCAACCCGCTACTTCTTCGTCAGCTCGACGCCGGTGGCGATGAACGTTACCTCGGTCGCGGTGCCGTCGGCGTTGCGGTGCAGCTTCGCGCCTTCGCCCGCGAGGTGGTCGGCTTCATCCTTCGACAGCGTCTCGACCTGCGTCACGCCCTCGGCGCGGGCGGCGTAGCCCTTCGACGTCTTCGGGACGAAGAAGCCGTAGTCCTTGAACGTCACGCGCATCCCTTCGAGCTCCATCCAGCAGCCCATCTTCGTGCAGACGTTCGTCACCGTTCCCTCGACGAGAACCGGCTTTTCCTTGTAGGCCTCGGGGGACTTGATCACGTCGGCGACCGGCGTCGGCTTCGCGTCGGAGAGCGCGGCGCCGCGCTTGATCGTGGCGTCTTCGGCGAGGGCGAGAAGAGGAAAGAGGAGGACGAGGGCGAGGGCGATTCGTTTCATTGGTTGAGCTCCTGTGAAAAATGTCCGAGTTTCGGACGGATGTAAGTGCTTTGGACAGCCAGCGAAGACCGCAAATTCCGTAAGCGCAAGATTATCTGATGTTTACGAAACGGGCCATGTTGGCCGTCACCTTGCCCTGTGTGACGTCCGATCATGAACAACCAGCCGATTCTCCGTTGCCTCAAATGCTCGAAGCCGTACGACCTGCAGTGTCCCCTCTGGTGCTCGTGCAGCGGCGTCAGCCGCACGCTCGTCTGCCCGTCGTGCCTGCAATGTTTCTGCTCCGCGCCGCTGCCATACAAGCGACGATTCTGGGCGGCCGCACCGCGCAGTCTGCGCGAGCATACGGAACGCTTCCGGACAGCAGCAGACGTCGCGCAGCAACATGCGGACGCGAGGCTCGTGCTGGTCGTCGATGACGACGAGCTGAATCGCTCGCTCGTCGCCTCGGTAGTCGAACAGTGGGGCTATCGCGTGCTGACCGCGGCGCACGGCGAGGAAGCGCTGAGCATCTGGGCGCAGGAGCCGATCGACATCGTGATCACCGACGCGCTGATGCCGAAGATGGACGGCCGCGAGCTGTCACTGCGGATCAAGTCGTCGGAGCGCGCCGAGTCGACGAAGGTCATCCTGATGACGTCGCTCTTCACGAAGCTCCAGCATCGCGCAGAGGCGTTCAAGACGTTCCGCGTCGACGAGTTCCTGGTCAAGCCGATCAAATTTCCGGAGCTCGCCGCGGCGCTGCAGCGCGTGACTCCGATGGAGGTGTGCGCATGACCATCCTGTCGATCGGTTCCATCATCGCCACGTTCGTGCGTGAGTCCGAAGTACGTCTCGCCGAGGCCGAGCACTTTCTGCGCAAGCTGGAGGGCAACGCGTCGGACGCCGATTCACTGCGCGAGCTGATGCGCCGGTTCCACGGCTTCGCCGGCGTGGGCGGCATCGACGGCTTCGAGCTGATCAACTCGGCCGGCTCGCGGGGTGAAGGGGAGTGCCGCCTGCTGACGAAGAGCGGCGAGGCGGTGACGCCGGATCAGATCCGGCGCTGGCGAGCGCTGTTCGCGTTCATCGACGCCGAGGTCTGCGCCATGCATCGCTCGACCTTCAAGCTGAAGCTCGTCGAGGCGGAGCACGAGTCGGAGCGTCCGGCGCGCAAGGTGTACGACGTGCTGCTGGTTGAGGACGACGTCGACGTCCACGCCGCGCTCGGACCGCGGCTCACGCAGGAAGGCTTCAACGTCCACTCCGCCTTCACCCTCGAGGAAGCGCTGACGTCGATGTCGATCGGGCCGCCGCATGCCCTGATCATCGACGTCGGTCTGCGCGACGGAAGCGGGTACGAAGTCGTATCGCGCCTGCGCGAGATGCCGGAGCGCGAGAACGCGCCGGTCTTCATCCTCAGCGCGCGGGAGGAGTTCCGCGACAAGGTCGAAGGAATCCGCTGCGGTGCCGACGCCTGGTTCGGAAAGCCGCTCGACTACGACGCGGTGATCCGCCGGCTGCGCTCGCTGGTCGAGTCACGCGACGACACGGTCGCGCGCATCCTGTCTGTCGAAGACGATCCCGCCGAGTCGGAGTATCTCCGCACGGTGCTCGAGAGCGCCGGCTACGAGGTCCGCTCCTGCCACGATCCGAAGTACTTCGAGAGCGAGCTCGCGAGCTTCGCGCCGCATCTCATCATGATGGACATCCTGCTGCCGGGCGTCAGCGGCTACGAGCTGGCGCGATTCGCGCGGCAGCTCGACGAGCATCACACGACGCCGATCCTGTTTCTCACCAGCGAGCGGGAGATGCAGACGCGCATCGAGGCGATGCGCTCCGGCGGCGACGATCACATCGAGAAGCCGATCGCGCCGAACCTGCTGCTCGCCGCGGTCGAAGCGCGCGTGCAGCGCGCGCGGCAGATCCGGCACTTCCTCGATCGCGACAGCCTCACCGGGCTGCTCAACCGCGGCGCGTTCCAGCGGCACGTCGAAGCGTGGATCCGCCGGCGCGACGGCAGCGAGGGCGCCGTGGCGATGATCGACGTCGACTACTTCAAGATGCTGAACGACAGCTACGGACACGCCTTCGGCGATCAGGTGCTGGCGCGTCTCGCGTCGTTTCTGCGCGCCCATGTCCGCGTCTCCGATGCCATCAGCCGCTACGGCGGCGAGGAGTTCGCGCTGTTCGTCGACGACGTGTCGGATGAAGAGGCGGTGCTACTCGTCGACCGGCTGCGCGATGAGTTCGCGGCGATCGGTCATACGGCACTCGACGGCACGACGATCTACTGCTCGTTCTCGGCCGGGGTGTGCGGATCGGCGCGGCGCAGCGGCTCGTACTTCGGCGCCATGCAGGCGGCGGACGAGGCGTTGTATCGGGCGAAGGCGGGTGGGAGGAACAGGGTGGAGCGGGTCCGAGAACCCGCTCCACGCCAGGTTGCTTAGTTCTCGCTCTGAATGCGCATTCCGTAGAACGAGCGGTAGACGAAGAACATCGAGATCACGAAGAAGACGACGGACAGGATGCGGGTCAGACCGCCCTGTCCATTTTTCGTCATTTCCACCGCCAGCTCGACGGCGAGGAGGCCGAAGAGCGTGGTGAATTTGATGACCGGGTTCATGGCCACCGAGGAGGTGTCCTTGAACGGATCGCCCACCGTGTCACCGACGACGCACGCGGCGTGCAGCGGCGTCCCCTTCTCCTTCAGCTCGACCTCGACGATCTTCTTCGCGTTGTCCCAGGCGCCGCCGGCGTTGGCCATGAAGATGGCCTGGTAGAGACCGAACAGCGCGATGGAGATGAGGTAGCCGATGAAGAAGAACGGCTCGAAGCAGGCGAAGGCGAGGGTGGAGAAGAAGATGGTGAGGAAGATGTTGAACATCCCCTTCTGCGCGTACTGCGTGCAGATGGCGACGACCTTCTTCGAGTCTTCGACCGAGGCTCTCGTGGCGCCGGAATCGAGCTTCATGTTGGCCTTGATGAACTCGACCGCGCGATAGGCGCCGGTGGAGACGGCCTGCGTCGACGCGCCGGTGAACCAGTAGATCACCGCGCCGCCGACGACGAGCCCGAGGAGGAACTGCGGATGGAGCAGCGAGAGCTTGTCCATGTCCGTGGTCAGTCCGTTGGTCAGCATGACGATGATGGAGAAGATCATCGTGGTGGCGCCGACGACCGCGGTGCCGATGAGCACCGGCTTGGCCGTCGCCTTGAACGTGTTGCCCGCGCCGTCGTTCGCCTCGAGGTATTCCTTCCCCTTCTCGAACTGCGGCCGGAAGCCGAAGTCGCGATTGACCTCGTCCTCGATGCCGGGGATGGTCTCGATGGTGGAGAGCTCGAACACCGACTGCGCGTTGTCCGTGACCGGACCGTACGAGTCGACGGCGATCGTCACCGGGCCCATGCCCAGGAAGCCGAAGGCGATGAGGCCGAAGGCGAAGATCGCCGGGGCGATCATCAGCGCGCCCGCGCCGATCGGGAACATGCTGCTGATCCACGCTCCGACGCCCATCAGGCCGGCGATGGTGATGCCCATCCAGTAGGCGCTGAAGTTGCCGGCGATGAGGCCGGCCAGGATGTTGAGCGAGGCGCCGCCTTCACGCGACGCGGTGACGACTTCGCGCACGTGACGCGACTCGGTCGAGGTGAAGACCTTGACCAGCTCCGGGATGATCGCGCCGGCGAGTGTGCCGCACGTGATGATCGCGGAGAGCTTCCACCACATCGTCGTGTCGCCGCCCAGAACGGGGATGAGGAGCTTGGAGACGATGAAGGTGACGGCCACGGAGAGGATCGAGGTGATCCAGACCAGCGACGTGAGCGGATGCTCGAAGTTGAACTGATCGACGTTCTTGTACTTCGCCGAAGCGATGGCGTTGTTGAGCCAGTACGAGACGGCGGAGGTGATGATCATCAGCACGCGCATGACGAAGATCCAGACCAGGAGCTGCGTCTGAACCGTCGCGTCCTGCACGGCGAGGAGGATGAAGGTGATGAGCGCGACGCCGGTGACGCCGTAGGTCTCGAAACCATCAGCAGTAGGTCCGACCGAGTCGCCCGCGTTGTCGCCCGTGCAGTCGGCGATGACGCCGGGGTTGCGCGCGTCGTCTTCCTTGATGTTGAAGACGATCTTCATGAGGTCGGAGCCGATGTCGGCGATCTTGGTGAAGATGCCGCCGGCGATGCGCAGCGCGGCCGCGCCGAGCGACTCACCGATGGCGAAGCCGATGAAGCACGGTCCGGCGTACGCCCGCGGGACGAAGAGGAGGATGAGGAGCATCAGCACCAGCTCGGTGGAGATGAGCAGCATGCCGATCGACATGCCCGCCTTCAGCGGGATGTCGTAGGTCGGGTACGGCTTGCCGCGCAGCGAAGCGAACGCCGAACGGGAGTTGGCGAACGTGTTGACGCGGATGCCGAACCAGGCCACGCCGTAGCTGCCGGCGATGCCGACGAGGGAGAAGAAGATGATGATCGCCGTCCGCGTGAAGCCGTAATGCCGCAGCACGCCGAAGTAGAACACCATGATGATGCCGATGAAGACCTCGAGGAGCAGGATGAATTTGCCCTGCGTCTGGAGGTAGGTCTTGCAGGTCTCGTAGATCAGCTCGGAGATCTCGCGCATCGAGCGATGCACGGGGAGGTTCTTGAGCTGAACGTAAATGACGAAACCGAAGAGCAGGCCCAGGACGCAGACGATCAATCCGAACATCAGCAGCTTGCTGCCCGTGATGCCGAGGAAGGTGACCGCGCTGAGATCGGGCAGCACGAGATTGGCCTCGGTTTTTGCCTCGACCGGCTGGCCGGCGAGATTCGATTCCTGTGGCGCGACGGCCGGATTGCTCGAGGGATGCGACTCCTGTGCACCGGCGAGGCCGGCGACACACATCGCAATCGCCGCAAGGACCAGCACACGCATGATCCACGACTTCATAGTTCCTCCGTTAAGTTGTTTCGGTGAGATCCCGTCCTACACGAATTCCCGGAGGACAGGTTGCTTAAGGCGCGCGGATTCTAGCATGGGCCACCCACCCGCCCAGTACGGATAGCAGATAGCAGATAGCAATCGTCCTCCCTGCTATCTGCTTTCCTGCTATCTGCAATGGGTGGGCGGTCTGGGTCAAGACAGCAGCAGCTCCAGGTCCTCCACCTCGAGTTTGCGCAGCACGCTGTTGTCCTCGGAAATGATCGAATCCGCCAGCTCCCGTTTTCGCGACTGCAGCTCGAGGATCTTCTCCTCCACCGTGTCGCGCGCGATCAGCCGGTACGCGACCACCGGACGCACCCGTCCGATGCGGTGCGCGCGGTCGATCGCCTGCGCCTCGACCGCCGGGTTCCACCACGGATCGAGCAGGAAGATGTAGTCGGCGTTGGTCAGGTTGAGCCCGAGGCCTCCCGCCTTGAGGCTGATGAGAAAGAGCGGCGGACCGTCGTCGCTCTGGAACTCCTCCACGAGCGATTGCCGGTCCTTCGTCTTGCCGTCGAGGTAGCAGTACGGCACACCCTCCTCGTCGAGCGCGTCGCGCACGATGGCCAGGAACGACGTGAACTGCGAAAAGATCAGCGCGCGGTGGCCGGAGTCGAGGATGTCGCGCACCTCCTCGATCAGCAGCTCGCTCTTCGCGCTCGGCGAGTCGCTCTGCGGATCGATGAGCGCGGGATGACACGCGGCCTGGCGCAGGCGGAGCAGCGCTTCGAGGATCTGCATCCGCGACTTGTCGATGCCGGCCTTGCGGATCTTTCCGAGGAGCGCGGCGCGGTAGTGATCGCGCAGCTCGTCGTAGATCTTCCGCTGCTGCCCTTCGAGCTCGCAGTAGAGCGTCTGCTCGGTGCGCTCCGGCAGCTCGGGCGCGACCTGCTCCTTCGTCCTCCGCAGGATGAGCGGCCGCAGCGCGCGGGCCAGCGCTTCGCGGCGCTCGGGCGGCGTCCCTTTCGCCACGAACGTCCGCTGGAACCAGCGCGAGGTGCCGAGGAGTCCGGGATTGAGGAACTCGAAGAGCGACCAGAGCTCGCCGAGGTGGTTCTCGATCGGCGTGCCGCTGAGCGCGAGCCGATGATGGGCGCGCAGCTGGCGGCTCGCCTTCGCCACCTGACTCGACGCGTTCTTGATCGCCTGCGCTTCGTCGAGGATGACGTACTCGAAGTCGACCGCGGAGAGGTGCTCGACGTCGAGACGCATCGTGGCGTACGTCGTCAGCACGACGTCGCAATCGGCGAACGCGTCGCGCGTCCGCTCCGTGCCGTGATGCTCGCGGATGCGCAGTTGCGGCGCGAACCGCGCCGCCTCGGCGGCCCAGTTGAAGAGGAGCGAGCGCGGTGCGACGACCAGCGAAGGACGCGCGACGCCTTCCGCGCGCATCGCTTCGAGCAGGGCGAGCGTCTGCACGGTCTTGCCGAGTCCCATGTCGTCCGCGAGGCAACCGCCGATGCGCGCCTTGCGGAGGAACTGCAGCCATCCCAGGCCGGCGCGCTGGTATTCACGCAGCTCCGCCTTCAGCGTCGGCGGCTCCCGTTGCGGCCGCGGAGCCTCCAGTGTCTCCACTGAATCCAGTGGGGGGACAGGCGCCCTCGCCTGTCCTCCGGCCTGAAGCAACGCATCCACCACACGCGACTGGTACGCCCGAAACCGCAGCCCATTCCCTTCCCGCTTCCCCAACTCGATCACCGGCGCAAGCGACTCGACCCACCGACTCGGAACGATCCCGAACGACCCATCGCGCAACCGCACGAACCCCCGCCGCGCCTCGGCCGCCGCGAGGAGCTCCGGCAGCTCGAGCCGCGTCTCGCCGAAGCTCGCGCTGACGTTCATGTCGAACCAGTCGATCCCGCTGGAGATCTCGACGTCGAAGTCGTCGCTGACACGCAGCGGCTCGGAGTCGATCTCGATCGACCACTTTTCATTCGTCAGCGTCCGCACGAGCTCCTCGAGCTGCGCCAGGCGGACGCGATAACCCTCGCGTGTGCCGATGGCGCCGAGCGCGACGAGCCGCGAGCGATGCGCGTCTTCGAAGGAGCGATTGCGCCGAATGAGCTTCCGCCCGATCGATTTCTGCAGCTCGCCCGAGCGGCTCGCGACGCGCCATTCGTCGTACACGAAGAACACTTCGCCCACCAGCTCGCTCATCCACTCGTCGCGTTGCAGCGCCAGCACCGGCCGCGGCCCCGTCTCAACCAGCTCCCACCCGAGCTCCTCGGGGAGCTTGATGCCGGCGATCGGCGCGCGGAGCAGCGCCGCGCGAAACCGTTCGGCGTCGGCGTGCGGCACTTCGATCGGACCGCTCACCCGCAACGCGTTCAGCCAGTCGGAACGGCCGCCGTCGTCGAAGCGGCTGGCCCGTCCGCTGCTGATGAGGATGCCGTTCGCGATCGAGTCGACGTCATCGAGCGGCAGCGTCGTGCCGTCGCGCTCGATCGAGCCGGAGATCTGATACGTCGATGCGTTGCTCGCGATCTCGGCGCGGAACTTCCACGGCGGCCCGTCATCCCAGCCGATCGGCTGCATGTTGACGTCGACCAGCCGTCCGGCGCGCGCCAGCCGTTCGATCCACCACGCCGTCGTCGCCGGCGTGATGACGATCGACGATTCGACGTTGTAGCCGTGATTGAGCAGCGCGATGCTCTCGCGATCGAACGCGTCGAGCGCCTGCAGGTCGTCGAGGCGCAGCGAGATCGGCTTCCACTTCCCCCACTCGCCGTTCTTGCGGCGCGCGCGCCCCAGGATGCGGAGCATCAGGGCGTGCGAGCCGGCGGACGGGTTGATGACGTACGCGATCTCGTCGGGCGCGTTGCGGACCGGAAACGGCTTGTGCAACGCGGGGCCGAGCGCCTGGAGGAAACGCTCCCACGTCGCATGCGACGAGCGGCCGTAGCGCAGAGCAGGCGGCTCGTCGTCGAAGTCGCCGCCTTCCAGCACGAGCTCATGATCGGGCAAGAGGTTCTGCGCACTCGCCGCGCGGATCAGCGCCCAGATGTGTTTGCACGGCTCGAGCTCGCGCTCGTAGAACGGACATTCGCAATCGACGATCAGATGGTCGTCGCTGCCGAGGATGAGCGCGACGGAGTAGGGACGGCTGCCGATGACCGTCGCCTCGATCACGCCGCGATCGGAGGTGATGCGCGAGACGCGCCCTTCGTCGTAGTACCTGTCGCCGCGTTCGACGACAAAGCGCGGGAGGTGAACGCGGAGGGCTTCTTCGGCACGCACGGCAGGGTGGAATGCTACACGGGCGGGGGCGGGGGCGCGCACGTGGCCCGGGCGAAGGGGAGGGGAAACGTTTTGCCGGTGGTCGTCGCTACTGTCCGGAGAACGATGAAAACGAGACTCGGAGCGTTGTCCTGGCGGGGAAGTGACGACCCGCGTGGGCTGCTTCTTCCCTTCGTATTGCCAAAGCTCGTCCTTCTCGCACAGCGCCACTTCCGGCGTGAGCAACAGACGGCGCCATGGCAGGTGCGGTTGGGAGTTAGGCGGTTGCGGTTCTACGCCGGCATGCCTTTCCGCTGGGGATCAGTGATCCAAGTTTTGATCTGGCGGACAAAGTGCCAGACATCGTTCGCAGAAGGACGCAGATAGTCGTTGGCCGACGGATCGGAACCCATTCGCTCGAAGATCGTTGGCAGCCATCGATCTTTCGGCCCTTTGACGCCAAGAGTGGCGAGCCACGACTCAAGTTCGCCGTGTGGAACAACAAATAAACCGTACTCTCCTAGGCGACTTATGACATTGACGGCGGCCTCGCGATCACCAGCAGCGAGAAGGTTGACTCCACCCTTTTTCATATCGCCTCCCAGTGCACTGATCCGCTGTTCGATCAAAGCGCGGGACTGAGAAAGTGCATGACGTTCGATCTCTGGCACGCCACCTGCCTCCAAGAAGTTTCTCCAATTCGAACCACCGTCATTGAAAATATCGAAGTCAACGATCGCGGCGGCGGGAATGCCTAGAGCCCGCAATGGTCGGATTATGACGTGTACAGTTTGCTTGTTCTGCGCGTTGAGGAACAAACAAGCCTGAATACCGTCGTCCTTGGACGTCTCCCTGAGACGTTCATTGATTTCCTGATAGAAGCTCCTGTCGGTATCCGCCTCCGTTACTACAACACCGCTGTAAAAGACGCCACTGAGTACTCCAGCAGATCTCAGAAGCGGGTTGCGCATGAGCGAAGTGAGCTCATGGCTGGGAAGTACTCTGGCCGTCGCGGAACCCGGCTGGTACGTCAGTCGTATGATTGTGGCCGGCGATCCGCCGAGAACGCAGCCCATGAGAAATTCAGCGCTATGCGTTGCGATGAATACCCGTTGGTCAGGAGGGAGCTGGGCCATCCTGCGTCCGAGCTTAAGCGCTAGCGCAGGATGTAGAAACGCCTCAGGCTCATCGATTATCAAGATTGATGGGTCACCTGCGATCAACTGCAAAATGATGCCCGTGAAAGCTTTGACGCCATCGCTCATTTGGTCAATGAGAATGCCATGCTGAAAGTATTTAATGGCATCATCCGTCAGCGAGCGGTCAACGTCAGGCGCCGGCTTTTCCGTTGAAAACCGTAATCGAATCTGGCCTAGCTGGGTTGGATCCAGAACAATATATAAGCCAAATGCATCATGGATGGCCTCGCGAAACTTGATACGCTTTTGGTCGTTGAGAAGAAGATTTGCCAACGACCCTTCGGGATGCCCAGCGAGATCCCCTGCGCCCTGAGCGTTTGCAAGAGCAAGCCGGTTAGCTCCGTCTAGCGTGATCAGCTTTGTACCCAGATAGATCCGATGAAAAGCATCGTCATGGCCGGCGTTAGGGTGCATCACCGCGTCGACCAGGTGCCGGCGACTCACCACGTGAATATTGCCAAATCGGCCGACGCAGATTTGATCTCCCGGGAGCGGTAGACGTCCTCGGGGCTCCTGCTGGATAGAGTCAACCCGGTGCTCGGCTTCGTCGCGTGAGCATGATTCGAACTGGAGATTCTCGAGAACCACTTGCTCACTGACCGAGTGGCCCAAGCATGCTTGGACTATCTCAGAAAGTAGGCGTGATTTCCCGGCGTTGTTTGGCCCGACAATGACTGTTACGGGCGCCGCGGAAATTCTCTGAGAACCGGAATTCGGCGTCCGCCCTGCGCGCAGGACAAGAGTGTCGATCACGTTCCGAGTATAGGCCACGTTGTTGCGGAGCAATCACGTAAGATCCGCATGACGGTCCAAGCGCTTCCTCCCGAGCGCGGTCGCGCGCGACTGGAGCTCCACAGGCTGTAGATTCATACAGTCGTTGCAGGGCGGATCCCCTCTGCGCACGCGCGCCGATCATGCCGACAGGCCCCGTCGCCGATATCCTCTGGAGATGCAGGTGACCAATAGAGCCATACGTCCGCTCGCACCCGAAGAAATCGAGGCTGTCGAAAAGGCGGCAACAAGCGTTGAAACTCTAGAGACCGAATACATGGACGGTCGCATCTTCGACATGTCGTTGAAGGCGAAGAGCGACGGAGACGACCGTCTCGCCGACACGTATCGCTTGCTGTCGGGCGTGCTGCGCCCGCGTGTCGAGCTGATGGCGAAAATCGACTCGTCGACGAATCAGTTCCACGTCACTCCCGCGAGCCTGACGGAAGAGGAGCGCGTGCTGCTCGCGTCGCTCGTCGACCAGGTGAGCGATCCGGAACTGCGCGCGCGCTTCGCGGACTACCTGTGGATCGCGAACCGTGACCGGAAGTATGGCGAGATCGCTGTGGATGAATACGTTGCGTCAGCGCTGCGCCTGCGAGACCCCGAGAAATGGACTGGCTGCGCGGGCCGCTATGAGCGCGCGGCGAAGCTCGCGGCTTCGCTGGGAAAGAAGAACGAGCGGTTCACACGAACGGTTCGCCTCGTCGAGGAATACCTAAGGGAGCTCGATGGGACGGACCCGCTGTTTCTAAGCGAGCGACTCATGACGATCCTTCTGGATCTGAAGCAAGGTGATCCGTCGCAGTACGCGCAGCTCGCCGAGAAATGTGCGCTCGCCGCAGAAGCGCGAGGGAATTTCTACCTCGCGCTTCACTACTGGAATCTTCAGCGTAGCTGCTATTCCGCAATCGATGATGTTGATGGGCAGCGCCGCGCGCGTGTTGCGGCCGCCGAGAGCGTGATCAAAGACGGCGAGAGTCGGACGTTTGGCGAGCAAGCAAGCTTCGTCACAGCGGCTGATTTTCTCCATCGCGGTGTCGTGATGTTGACGAAGGCCGGAGCTTCACAGGAACACATCAACGAAATCGCGGTCCGCGTCAAAGAGTACCAACAGAAGGGTCTCTTGGAGCTGAAGAAGCACAGTGCTCCATTCGATGCGTCGGCATTCATCGCTGACGCGCGCGCGGCGGTCGCCGGCAAGACGCTCGCGGACGCGGTTGCGGAGTTTGCGCAGATGCCGCGTTTGCCCAATCGCGCCTCCGTCCGCCGAGAGGTCTTGCGTCGCGCGAAAACCTTCGTCTTCACGCACCTGTTTGCGGAGGTAAAACTGAACGCCGAAGGTGCGCCGATCGCCGGCCGCGGCAGCGTCAGCGGCGACGAAACGGAAGAGACGAGTAACGTCCTCGCGTTAATGTATGTGGACGTTGTTAACTCCTTCAGCGTCGAGATACAGACAACGATTCAACCTGCATGGCGCGTGATTCAGGACGAGCACGACATTCGAGAAGACGATATGTCTGTGATTGCGCAGCAGTCCTGGTTCGTCCCTCCGAGCCGGGAACCGTACTTCGCGAAAGGCATGGCCGCTGGCTTTAACGGCGATCTCATAACCGCAATTCATGTGCTTGTTCCGCAGATCGAAGGTGCGATTCGGTGGCACTTGAAGCGCCGCCGTGTGAACACGGTCCGTCAGAATCGCGATGGATACGATGAAGAGCGCGATCTGAATCAGCTCCTCGCGTTGCCGGAAGCGAAAACGCTGCTCGGGGAGTCTTTGCACTTTGCACTCACGGCACTCCTCACAAGCCGCTTTGGCTATAACCTCCGGAACGATCTTGCCCACGCCCTCGTTGAGCCGCGCGACTGCTACTCAACCGTCTCGCTATTTTTCTTCGCTGTCGTCGTAATGATCTGTGTTCGCACGATGCGCGAACGCCGGCAGGCTGAAACGAAGGATTCCGAGTAGCCCAGTTTCATGATCAGTCGTGCCGCCGTGACACTCTAAGAAGCGAAACCGCAGATCCAGATCCGCGAATATAGCGTCACACGCGACGCGACCTCTGCTGCCTGAGTTTATCTATCGGACGCCCTCGATGGCGCTGATGCGCGGTTGCGGCAGATCTGCACTCTGTGCGGCTCGATCTGCGTGAGATTGCGTTCTTCGCGGCGTTCCGCACCCAAATCGTTGACGGCGAACTTACGGGAAAGCGGCACGTTGTCATGCCCGCAAGAAAGAGTGCAGGCCCTTCTTATCGAAAGCGGATGCGAGATCGGCAAACTTGCACTCCAGCGCGACCGCGATCCGAATCATCGTCAGTAGGTTCGGCACGCGCGCGCCGCGTTCCAGCTCGCTCACGCGAGGTTGGGGGAGGCCGGTGCGTTGCGACACCTCCACCTGCGTCAATCCGCGCTTCTCGCGCAGCTCGCGCATGCGTTCGCCGAACACTTTTCCGGCTGCTGTGATCACGGCCATGAAAGCGTTTCGCGATTGACAAACGGCACGCACGGATATACCATATTGGAACTACGAAGAGAGTTCGCGATGGCACTTCCAGAAGTCTTCGTTAAACGCATTCGACGTATCTTCCTACATCCGCGTCCACACGTCAGCATCATGACCGCTGCAACTCTTCTCGGCTGGTCTTACTCGAGGATGCGCGCTGCGATCGCCGCCGGCGAAATCGAGACGAACGTGACGCCGTTCGCCACTTGGGTGTGGCGCGAAGAGCTGATCGCAAAGGCGATCGAACAGTGGCCGCTCGATGCAATCGAACAGGCGCTGGGCGAGCATGCGGCGCGCATCCTGCCGCCCGCCCTTCGCTCGTGCGAGTTGCGCGCGCGTGTGCCGCGGTATCAGGTGGCCATGCTGGAGCACATCGCACAGAAGGAGTCGACCACCGTCAGCGCGGTGGTCACGCGCGAACTCGAGGATGTCGCCTCCGCACGCGCTGATGAGCTCTCTGCAGCCATTCCCGGTTTTGCCGCTGCGCTTGAATGGCCGGACGCGATCGACGCGCTGCCCGCCTGCTGAGACTCATCCCATCGCGGATGGCATTCATCCCATGGCGGATGGGATGAATGCCATGGCGCATGGGATGAGTCTCGCCTGGAGGACAGTGCATCCCATCGCGGATGGGATCAATCCCATCGTGCATGGGATGAATGCCATCGCGGATGGGATCGATCCCATGGCGGATGGGATGAATGCCATGGCGCATGGGATGAGTCTCGTCTGGAGGACAGTTAATCCCATCCGCGGTGTAGGCGTTCGCTGATCAATTCTCGTCGCCTCGAACCGCGCACGGAAGCCCCTGACCCCGTGCTCTATTTCCGGCTCGGCATACGTAAATCACACTCCTGTAAGTCCTTACAACGCAAGGCGGGGGAACGAGAAACCCGGCTCGTTACAATTCGGTGACAGAACTTTGGCGAATCCCTGAGTATCTTATTGGACAGGATCGGTCCCGGATCCCATGGCACCTGCAGGTGTCTATTGCCTCTCGCACCTGGCCCCGGGTGAGGAGCGGTAACGCAGTAACGGATCACCAACGCGGTGACGCGCGTAGCGCCACGGCGAAGGTGAGAAAGGGAACCCCAGTGTCTATCACCAGATCGATTCGTCCCGCAGTAACCACGGCTGTGCCGTCGGCAGGCGCAACGCCTGATCCGACCGCACCGTCGCCCACCGTCACCCGCTACCAGCAGTTGGCCGACGACTTCTCCAAGGCGCTCGATGAGATTGCAGCCATCATCCCGAGACTGGAAGCCTCTCATCCCGCCACGGCGAACTTCGTCCGCTCACACGTGAACGTTCCGGCCGAGTTCCTCGCCACCGCCATCGCGGTTGTCGATCAGACTCCGGAGCTCCAGGCCCTGAACAAGCTCAATGTCAGCGCGGCGCGCGACACGCTCCAGTTCATCGAAGCGTTCCGTCCGATGCAGGACAAGGTCACGGCCTTTGCGGACAGCCTGAAGTTCACGATCGCGTCGCGGAAAGCCAGCCTCGCGGCGGACGCGCTGCAGATCTATTACATCGCCAAAGGTGTCGCCCGCGACCCCGGCGCCGCAAGCGTCGCGTCGCTGGTGCAGAACCTCGGTCGCGATCTCGGTCGCCAGGGCCGGAAAAAGAGCCCCGCCGCCGCAAAGCAACCGGCCCCGCCGTTCGTCGGCGCCCGGCCGGGGGAGGAACGCCCGGCGTAGCGCTCCGGATCGCGCATCACCGCGACCCGGAGCCGACACGCACCCACTGGCGTTCAAACCGAGGAGCACATGTCATGCGAACCATAACGCAGCATGTCTGCGGAGTCATACCTCCTCATATCCTGACGAGGCTGGCCGAGCAGACCGACCACACCGCCCACGCAGCCGCGCGTTCCACGCTCGAGCAGTCGCGGGAGCTCGCCACGGGGCGAGCCCGCACCTGGCTCGACCGCAACGCGCTCGCGGCGAAAGCGGTCCAGAACCGGCGCACCGTCTACGACGCGCAACACGCCTTCAAGCTGCCCGGAGCACTCGCCACCAGCGAGCACAAAGCGCGCAGCGGCGACGCCGAGGTCAACGAAGCGTACGACGGCGCAGGCGCCACGTTCGACTTCTTCTCCGCCGTCTTCGGCCGCAACTCCCTCGACAACCGCGGCATGAGGATCATCTCGACCGTTCATTACGGGCTGCAGTTCGACAACGCCCTCTGGACCGGTCACCAGATCGTCTTCGGCGACGGCGACGGACATCTGTTCAATCGCTTCACCTCTTCACTCGACGTGATCGGTCACGAGCTGACGCACGGTGTCATCCAGTACACCGCGGCCCTCGGCTACACCGGTCAGAACGGCGCACTCAATGAGCACCTCTCCGACGCGTTCGGGATCATGGTCAAGCAGTACAAGCTGGGCCAGACCGCGGGCGAATCCGACTGGCTCATCGGTGCGTCGCTGCTGACGCCTGCCGTCCACGGCCGCGCGATTCGCTCGCTCGCCGCGCCCGGCACCGCGTACGACGATCCCGTTCTCGGCCGCGACCCGCAGCCCGCGCACATGCGGGACTACGTCGATGCCCCGGCCGACCACTACGGCGTCCACATCAACTCCGGCATACCGAACCACGCTTTCTACCTCGCGGCCATCGCGCTCGGAGGCAGGACGTGGGAGGTGCTGGGGCGCATCTGGTACGTCACGCTGACCACCCGACTCAGAGCCGACGCGGACTTCGCCGATTTCGTCCGCGCGACCGTCGACATTGCCGGAGAGCTCTACGGCAGCGGCGGGCGCGTGCAGCGGATCGTTGCCGACGCGTGGGGAGGGGTCGGGATTGGTGTGCGCGTGCTCTCGGGCAACGGCCTTCCGGTCCCGCGTCCGGCCACGCGCGCTGTTTCGCGGCGCACAGCGGCGAAATGGCGACAGCGGCCGGCGCGCTGACCCGCTTCATCTCATCAACAACAACGAATCTAACGAAGGAGAACTGCATGAGTACATCCAAAAACCACATGGAGGAGATGGCCGCCTCCAGGACCTATGACGCCATCAACCGGTCGATCAGGACCCTCGACCTCGCCACGATGGAGGAAGAGAAAACGGTCGCCGGCGCATCGTTCGTCACGCGTCTCGATCAGCTGGTCACGGTGTACACCGCCGTCAAACCGATGATCGCCGTGCTGACGACGGTTCCGCTGATCCCGAAGACGTGGCGCGCGGTGCTCGGATTCTTCAGCAGGAGTCTGGACGCCGTCGTCATCGCCGTCCCCGACTTCAAGGCGGGGAAGGACCTCTGAGCCGCCATGCGCACACGACTCATCGGACGTGACGCCATCACCGGCAAGTTCATTTCTCTGCGCCATGCGCACCGGCGCGCTGAAACGGCAATCACGGAGAGCTACCGCGTCTCGCGGGGCCGTACGTTGCCGCGAGGCCGCCGCCGCGCACTGCGCGCGGGAGGGACGAGCCGGACCAACTCGATTCGCAAGAGTCGATAACCCGTAACCCGGTGGGGCGCGCGTCGCGCGCGCCTCACCACTTTTCGGAGCGCACTATGAACATCACCGACTATCCGCTCAAACGCGGCCAGTATTACGAAGAACAGACCCGCAAACAGTTCGTCGTGTGGCACGGCACGGAAGGCCGCACGCGGTACACGCCCGCATCCGGCCGCCCGGGGCGCGCCACGACGTCGATCGACGCGTGGAACCTCGATGCAACGCGTGTCGGCGCACCTTACGTGGTCGACCGCGACGGCACGATCTTCAAGACGTTCGATGACGCCGGCTGGATCTATCACCTGGGCCTCAAGGGGACGAGAGCCAGCTACGACCGCACGGCGGTGGCGATCGAATTTGCAAACGAAGGCCCGCTGTCACTGGACGGAGATCGCCTGCACGCGTTCGGTATGAACACACCAAACACGATCTACACCGGCCCGCACTTCGCCGCGGAATGGCGCGGCCGCAGTTTTTTCGCGGAGGTCGACGAGGCACAGATCGACGCCGGAATCGAGCTCACGCTCGACGTTTGCCGCCGTTACCAGATCGATCCAGTGTTCTATTACCCGTCGACGACCTACGACTTTCCGCGATGCTTTCAGGTGGCGACGATCGTCTGTCACAGCAATTGCCGCAAGGACAAGACCGACCTCTTTCTGCCCGATTGGGTGTTCCAGAAAATCGAAGCGGCGGGGATTCCGCTGCGGTCGTGATGGAGTCGCTGCTGAAACAGCATGGTACATTCGAGTGGTCGTTCACGCATGTGATGACGCGCAACGTCCTCGCTCCTGCGCTTGCAGTCATCGTCGCGCTCTGCGCGGGCAGCAGCGTCGCACACCCTGCAATTGCCCCGCAGAGCCGCGCCGTCGAAACCGTACTCGTGATCCCGGACACGAGAGTGCTTCCCGGCGTTCCATTCGACATGTGGATCGACCTCCATAATCGATCGACGACCACCGTCACCGTTGGACTTTGTGCTTGTCTGCTTGTGCAGCCCGAACACGGCCAGCAGTTCACCGTCGAGCCCGGCAAGGACTCCGGCGATTCAACCCGGGGATTCCCCGTCGTCCTGCCGGGCTTCCGAAGCTATTCGTCGATCTGGATGCTGGACCTCGCACCAGATCAGCGGCAAACGCTCACGATCCCGGCGATCGTGTCACTCGGCTATGAAGTCTTTCACGACGACCGTCTGTCCGGTCCCGGCCGATATGCGATCTCCGTGCGCTTGAGCCTCTGCCCGTGGCGAGCGTCGCCGGCGACGTACGGCGGTCCCGTTGTAACGAACGGCGTCACCATTGAGCGTCTCACCACCACCGCGCTCGACACAGCGGTGTGGCACCGCATCGCAGAATTGGCAGCCATCGATCTGGAAGACTCCCCCTTCCCCAATGAGGGCGACTGGAGGTCGCGGCCACGCGTCAGTCGCCCGCTCTCGGGGTGGATGACCTGGTTGCTCGAATATCGCGGGTGTGTAGACGAAATTCTGGATCGCTACCGCGACTCCCAATACATCCCATACATGCTGCTTGGTCCGCAGGAGGGGCCGCCGGAGCTCTGGCTGGAGCGCCTGCTCGATGTCACGAGCCGATTTCCCAGCTCACCGGTGATTGAATACCTTCGTCACGATCTCTCTCTCCTGGCCGCGAACGTGGCGAGGGAACTGCCCGACTCCGACAGAAGAGCGGAGTTGCTTGCGGTTGCGACTGACGAGCAGGCGCGCGTCGCGCGATCCGCACGGCCGACGACTCGCATGTTCGCTTTTGGCCGCGAAGATCTCGACGCGCCTGCACCGCACGAGGACGACGAAGAGGACCAGTAGCCGCGCCCGCTGCTGCCGCCACGCCGCCCGCACTCAGGAGCCACACCCTCCGAGCGGGGATGCGTGAAGCGCGGCGGCGTGCCGGCGGATGCAGTGTTCCCCGCGCGTCCTTTTCGGCGCCATGAGCCGGGTGGCCCAATTTGGGACGAGCAGGTGTCCATGACTAGTTCCTGAAATCCATCGCTTTTAGTTCTTCCTCCCCGTGTTGCGGCGGGTGGCGCATCCGCACAATCGCGGGCGGGAAATCCATCAATATGAATGTGCCGGGCGATCTCCATCACGTAGCTTGTTTCTACGACGCGAAGAAAGACCGCACGACCGCTTCCGTGCTCGCTCTCTACACAGCGCCGAGTCGATCGTCGCGGCTACCCTTCTGAGGGCAGGTTCCCGCGTGCCCTCGATTACTTTTCTTCTTGCTGGTTTCGGCCGCCTCTTCCGCGAATGTCTCTCCGAGGCCTTCCGCGACGATGAGTCTTTGCAGATGCGCGATGCCGTCGACGGGACCGACAGCGGCGAACAGATCGCCGAACTGCAACCCGAGGTCGTGGTCATCAACGTCGACGGGCGCGAAGATGAAGGGCTGGCGCTCATCGGGCGGCTCGCGCGCGAGCATCGCGACACGAAGCTGCTGGTGTTCGGGATGGAGGAGACGCACGAGTCGATCCTCCGCTTCATCGAGGCGGGGGCCCATGGCTACATCCCGCGCACGGCGTCGATGGTCGAGTTCCACGACGCACTCGGACTTGCCGCGCGCGGCGAGATGGCCGCGTCGCCGGCGGTGACGTATGCGATGTTCGCGAGGCTGGCCGAGCTTTCCCAGTTGCGCCGCCGCACCGAGACGCTGGAGACGTTGCGCCTCTCGACGCGCGAGCTCGACATCCTGCGGCTGATGGCTCGCGGCCTGAGCAACAAGCAGATCGCCACGCGGCTCTCGCTCTCGTACCACACCATCAAGAACCACGTGCAGAACATCTTCCGCAAGCTCGACGTCGCGCGCCGGATCGAAGCGGTGGAGCATGCGCGACGCCAGGGCTGGCTCGATGAGTGAGCGCGCGGCGGTCGCGGTGCTCGCCTCCTGCGAGCTCTTCGCCGACGCCATGCGCGCCGCACTGGAGCGCGCGGGGATCGAGATCGCGCTGGCGGTGCCGCTGTCGGATGACGCGATCCTCGAGCTGCGCGGCGGCGCGGACGTCGTGGTGCTCGACGCCGGCTCCGCGCATGACGCGATTCCGTGGATCCGCCGCCTGCGCGAAACGGGCGAGGTGCGCGGCATCGTGGCGGTGATCGAGCAAGCGGACGACGATCGCATCGTCGCGGTGCTCGAGGCGGGAGCGAGCGCGTGGATCGATCGCGATTCGACATTGCCGCAACTGATCCGTGCGATCCGCTCGCGGCACACCGTGACCTCCGCGCGTGTCGTGGCAATGGTGGGCGGACGCATTCACGCGCTCGCCCGCGAATTGCGCCGCGCGCCTGCAGCCGCGGAGCTGCTGACGCAACGCGAAGCGCAGGTGCTCCGCCTCCTCGCGGAAGATCTCCCCAACAAGGAAATCGCCCGCCGCCTCGGCGTCTGGACGCACACCATCAAGACGCATCTGCACAACCTCTACGCGAAGCTCGGCGCGCGATCGCGCCGCGATGCCGTGACGCGCGCGATGCGGCTCGGATTGCTGCAGGAGGAGACGGTCGAGGTGCGCGAGCATCGCGGCGATGTCATCGAGTCCGCCATCGACGCGGTGAAGGGATCGCGCGCCAGGCGGATCATGATGGTCAATCGGGCGAGCGACGAGATCATCCGCTCGCTCATCGCGTGCGAGCCGCGCAAGCCGGCGGAGCTGTTCGCGTCGATCGATGCGAGCGCGCCGGCGGTCGACGATTTCACGCGGCTGGCGCAGGCCGCCGCGGCAGCGGGCGATCCGGGCGTGGTGCTCGCTTTGTTCCAATCGCTCGAGCCGTTGTTCGAGCGTTATGGTCCGCCGGCGCCGAGCCGCTTCGAGCCGGGCGACTTCGATTACTTCCGCTTCGTCGGACACGAGATGGTGGTGACGCTGTTCGCGGCGCTGCTGCACGAGCGGCGCTGGCGGATGGCGGGCGATCTACTCGAGCAGCGCTGGAGCATCTACTCCGAGTACCTCGATTCGCTCGACGAGCTGGCGGAGAAGCGCGGCGTGCTGTCCGTGCACGCGGAACTGCTCGAGGCGCGCCACACGCGCGGTCCGCTGGCGCGGATGCCGTTCGACGAATTCATCGCCGCCGACTACTTCCTCTTTCTGCGCGGCGAGCTGCTGCCGGATGAGGCGCCACAGCACGGATTCGAATGGCGGCCCTGGAGCACCGCGCGGATGCTCACCGCGCCGTGGTTTCTGCACGAGGCGTTGCTGGAGGAAGTGGCGAAGGCGCTGCGCCTGCCGGACGCCGAAACGCTGCGCGCCCGATTACTCGAGCGCGCAGCGCGGTTGGAGTTGTTGTGGAGCGCGGGGTCGTGGCAGTCGCCGGTTACGGCTGCGTCGATCTGATGTGGATCTCCACGCGGCGGTTCAGCTGGCGGCCTTCCGGCGTGTCGTTCGACGCCTTCGGTCGCGTTTCGCCGTAGCCGACCGCGTTGACGCGCGAGGAGGCGACACCTTCATCCACCAGGAAGCCCTTCACCGAATCGGCGCGCTTCTCGGAGAGACCCTGGTTGTAGTCGGGCGTGCCGGTCGAGTCGGTGTGGCCCTCGACGTCGATGATCTCGTCAGTGTAGCGGCGGAAGTTTGTGGCGAGATCGCCGAGCGTGGCGCGCGACTCGGGGCGGAGCGACGACGAGTTGTAGTCGAAGAGGACGTCGCTGGTGAGCTTGACGTCGATCTGGTTCTCGGCCGGACGGGTCACTTCGACGCCGGGGATCTGCTGCAGTTCTTTCTGCTGCTGATCCATCCGGTGTCCCACCGCACCGCCGACCGCGGCGCCGACTGCCGCGCCGACGACCGCGCCGGTGCGATTGCTGCCGCTCTGATTGCCGATGACCGCGCCGGCGACCGCTCCGGCCGCCGCGCCGATCGCGGCACCGCGCTTCGCTCTCTGGTTCGGATCGTCGGCGGAGACGCAGGCGAGGGTGAAGAGGGTTGCGAGGAGAAGGACTGAGGCTTTACGGAACACGATTCGTTACCTCCAAAAAAATCGGGCGCCCCTTTCGGAGCGCCCGCTGATTGTTACGCGTTGGCGTGGACGTGAATCTCGACGCGGCGGTTCAACTGACGGCCGCTGGCGGTGGCGTTCGACGCACGGGGGTGCGTTTCGCCGTAGCCGATGGTCCGGATGCGCGAGGAGCGGACGCCGAGATCATCGAGGTAGTTCGACACCGATGCCGCGCGGCGCTCCGAGAGACGCTCGTTGTAGGCCGCGGTGCCGGTCGAGTCGGTGTAACCCTGGACCGAGATCGTGGTGTTCGGGTAACGATTGAAGACGTCGGCCATCTCGTTCAGCGCGCTGCGCGAGGCGGAGCGAAGGCCGGCGGAGTTGAAGTCGAACAGCACGTCGTTCTTCACCGTGACCTTCAGTTCGTCGTCGGCGGTACGCGTGACATTGACGCCTTCGATCTGGCGGAGCTCACGCTCCTGCTTGTCCATCATCGCCCCTACGATCGCGCCGGCTGCCGCGCCGGCGACGCCGCCGACGACCGCACCGCGCTTGGAGCTGTGATGGCCGCGGTTGTTGCCGATGACCGCACCGACCACCGCGCCGAGGGTTCCGCCGATCACGGCGCCCTTCTTGGTCTTCGCGTGATTGTCCGTCTGGGCGAAGAGAGGCACTGCCAACAGGACGGTCAATACGGTTGCGAGTAGTTTCTTCATTTTTGGTCCTCCCGTGTTTCCTGGCTTTATTGGTTTCAACCCCCTTGCCATGACCGGATTGTTGCCGTCATTAAGTGCCTGCCGGGGTGTACGATATCGGGCCATGACGGAACCCTCGCCGACGATGCATGTGCTGCGCAACCTACTGCAATACGGTGACTTATCGTTCCGTGATTTCGTCGAGATCGCGCTCTATCACCCCGTGGGGGGGTATTACTCGCGTCCGCTCCACCCGGTCGGAAAAGAGGGTGATTACGTCACTTCGCCCGCGCTCAGCCCGGTTTTCGCGTATGCCATCAGCAGGCTGATCGGCGAATTTGTGGCCCGTGCCGACGGCGCAGTGTGCTCGTTTGTGGACATCGGCTGCGGGACGGGCTCGCTATTAAAGGATGTAGCGCGGACGCACGAGGCGAATGTGCGCTGGTTCGGGATCGATCGCACCCGGGGAAACAGCCTGCTCGACGTCCAGCGCGATGGGATGCACCTCCTCTTTTCAAACGAGCTCTTCGATGCGCTGCCGTTCGCGCGGCTGGTGATGCGGGGGCGCGAGCTGCACGAGCTGTGGATCGATCCGAACCTCGACTGGGTCGAGCACGAGGCGCCCGAGGTGTACGACGACTACTTCGCGTCGCACGGGATCACGCTCGAGGATGGGCAGTTCGCGGACGTCGCGCTCGACTGGGGCGGGCTCTACCGCGAGATCGCGTCCTTTTCGGAGCACGCGCTGATCGTCTCCTTTGATTATGGATATCGGGCGCGGCAGCTCTTTCATCCGCGGATCAGGCGCTTCGGGACCGCGGCGTCGTACACGCAGCAGCGCGTGACGCGCGATCTGCTGGCGAACCCCGGCGAGCAGGATCTGACGGCGCACATCAACTTCGACGATCTCATCCGCGCGGGCGAGGAGCTCGGCGCGAAGACGCTCTACTTCGATCGGCAGGCGAAGTTCCTCCTATCTCTGGGGATAACGGAGCATCCGCTCTTCGCGCCGGTGGAGAAAGTGGAGTCGATCGAGGCCGCGCTGGAGCTTCGCGAGGCGCGCGAAGAGGCGCGGCGGCTCGTCCTTCCGGACGGAATCGGCGAGGAAATTCGGGTTCTGGTGCAGGGGAGGGGAGTGGCGTTGGAGGGGTGGAGTTTTCAACGCAACATCATTCCTTGACTCTCGATCTTCGCCGTTTACAATTACGTCCGGTCTCAACTTAGACGACATATGGCGAACTACTCAGTGCTGCTGGTGGCCGCTCTCATCGTGCTATCAGTCCCGGTGCTGACCCTCTTCATCATCACCCCCCTCATCCGGGCCACGGGAGGCGGCAAGGTCAAGCTCGAACCGTACGAATGCGGTGTTCCGGCTACCTCGCACGCCTTCGACCACCGCTTCTCCGTGCGGTACTTCCTGATCGCTGTGCTGTTCATCGTCTTCGACGTAGAGACGGTCTTCCTTTTCCCCTGGGCGATCCGGTTCAAACAGCTCGGTCTGTTCGGAGCTGTCGAGATGGCGGTGTTCCTCGCGATTCTCCTGATCGGTTACTTCTACGCCTGGAAGAGGAAGGTCCTTTCATGGGTCTGATCGAGAGCCGGTTCGACTCCTCCGGGAGTTTCCTCACCACAAAAGTAGACAAGTTGTTCAACTGGGCGCGGAAGTCGTCCCTCTGGCCGATGCAGTTCGGTTTGGCCTGCTGTGCGATCGAGATGATGGCGGTGCTCGATCCCCGTCACGACATGGCGCGCTTCGGCGCCGAGGTCTTTCGCGCCACGCCGCGGCAGTCGGATCTGATGATCGTCTCCGGCACCGTCACCGAGAAGATGGCGCCGGTCGTCCGCCGTCTCTGGGACCAGATGCCCGATCCGAAGTGGGTCATCGCCATGGGCTCCTGCGCGACATGCGGCGGTCCGTACGACACGTACGCGGTGACGCAGGGAGTCGATCGGCTGATTCCGGTCGATGTCTACATCCCCGGCTGTCCTCCTCGTCCCGAGGCGCTGATCTGGGGACTGATGGAGCTGCAGAAGAAGATCGAGAAGATGCACGTGCTGCGCAAAGGGGGCGAGGCGTACGACTTCGCCCGCGCGGCGGTGCGTGATTCGCTGCGGCCGGAGCATGAAGGTCCGGCATTGCGGGCGGGGCAGGCGGCGCAGTTGAAGCCGGCGCCGGTGTCGGGCGTGAAACCGAAGCCGAAGAGTGCTGCTCCGGCACCTGTTGCTGCACCGAAGCCGGCTGCGCCGGCTGGACAGGCGGGGGCGCCTGTCCCTCCACCAGAGACTAATGCTGCGGCGGCGCCGGAAGTGGTTCCGGATTCGGGCGCCTCGCCTACGGCTCCGTTCCATCGCGAAGACCTGACGCTGCCCGAGCGGATGGAGATGGCGCAGGAGATGGGCGGCGGCTTCGAGACGAAGCTCTTCGCGGCGATGGCGCAGACCGATTGCGGTGCGTGCGGCTGGGACTGCGAAGGCTACGCGAAGGCGATCGCCACCGGCGAGACGAACGACATCTCGCTCTGCGTTCCCGGTGAAGAAGAAACCCTCGACATGCTCAAGCAGCTGATGACCGAGGCGGGCAAGGCGTACGAAGGATGACGGAGACACCGCAACCGCCACAGAAGCCAGCGACCGCCGCACCGGCGGCGCCGGCCGGCCGTTCACTCGCCGAGATCCGCCGCGATCCGCTGATCGCCGGCGCAGCCGAGCGCTCGGGCGACGCCATCACCGCGGCGAAGGAGTTCGTGGGGGAGATCACGCTGACGGTCGATCGCAATCGCATCGTCGAAGTCTGCCGCGCGTTCAAGGACGATGGCTTCAACTACCTCGTCGATCTCGCCGGCGCCGACTATTCGAAGTATCCGAATCACACCGGTCCGCGCTTCGCCATCTCGTACACGCTCTACTCGTTCCAGAAGAACAACCGCGTGCGGCTGAAGGTCTGGACCGATGACAACGTCCCGTCGGTGAGCGGCGTCTGGAAGACCGCGAACTGGCACGAGCGCGAGACGTGGGACATGCTCGGCATCCGCTTCGACGGCCATCCGAACCTCGAGCGCATCCTGATGTGGGAAGGCTTCAACGGCCATCCGCTGCGCAAGGACTTTCCGATCCGCGGCATCGACACCGGCGCGCGCATCTATCCGGAAGTCTTTCCGGAAGGCGGCGGACCGAAGGCGGGATCGACCGGCAAGGACGTCAAGGACGTCAACGTCTATCAGGGCGAATGGAAGCGCTACGGCACCTGGCCGGCCGCGGAGATCGCGGGCGGGAAAGAACAGGCGCCGCCGAATCCGGAGCTCGCGGGCGTCGTCGCCGAAACCGCGGTGCCGACTCCCGAAGCGCCGTGGCACGATCCGGAGAAGGCATTGCCTGAGCGCATGGAGCTGGCGAAGGACGGCTCGCTCAAGGACAAGCTGTTCGCCGCGATGGCCCAGACCGACTGCACGGCATGTGGTTGGGATTGCGAGGGTTACGCGGACGCGATCGCCAAAGGCGAGACGAAGGACCTCACGTTGTGCGTCCCCGGTGAAGCGGAGACGGAGTCGATGCTCAAGAAGCTCATGGGAGTCGCATAGCCGATGTTCGACGTTCATGAAATGGAGATCAACTTCGGCCCTCAGCATCCGTCGACGCACGGCGTGCTGCGAGTGCTGCTGACGGTCGACGGCGAGCGGATCATCAACGCCAAGCCGGTCATCGGCTATCTCCATCGCGGCACTGAAAAACTGTTCGAGCACATGGCGTATCCGCAGTGCGTTCCACACACGGACCGCATGGATTACGTCGCCTCGGCCACGAACAACCTCGGCTTCGTCGAGACGGTCGAGAAGCTGATGGGAATCACGGCGCAGATTCCGAAGCGCGCGCAGTTGCTGCGCGTGATCCTGAGCGAGCTGCAGCGGATCTCGTCGCATCTCCTCTGGCTCGCCACGCACGCCATCGACATCGGCGCGATGACGCCGTTCTTCTACTGCTTCCGCGAGCGCGAGCAGATCCTCGACCTGTTCGAGGCCTACTGCGGCGCGCGTCTGACGCTGAACTGCATGCGCATCGGCGGCATGCCCGAGGATGTGCCGGCCGGTTGGCTCGACGACATCGAGGAGTTCATCGGCAAGTTCGACGCGGCGGTCGACGAATACGAATCGCTGCTGACCAACAACCGCATCTGGAAGCGCCGCACGATCGGCATCGGCGTGATCTCGCCGGAGGAAGCGATCGAGTGGGGCGTGACCGGCCCGCCGCTGCGTGGCTCCGGCGTGAACTGGGACCTTCGCAAGGCGCTGCCCTACGAGTGCTACCCGGAGCTCGACTTCGAGGTGCCGCTCGGCATCAACGGCGACACGTACGATCGCTATCTGGTGCGCATGGCCGAGATGCGGCAATCGCGGCGGATCCTCGAGCAGTGCATTCCGCTGATCAAGGAGACGCCCGCGGGTGACATCAAGGCGAAGATCTCGCGCGTCGTCCGTCCGCCCGAGGGCGAGGTCTATCACTCGATCGAATCGCCGAAAGGTGAGCTCGGGTACTACATCATCGCGGACGGCAAATCGCAGAACGCGTATCGCTGCCACGTGCGGCCGCCTTCGTTCGTCAACCTGCAGGCGCTGCCGGCGATGGCGAAGGGACACCTGGTGTCGGACCTCGTGGCGCTGATCGGAACGATCGACATCGTTCTGGGCGAGGTAGATCGATGATCACGCAAGCCGCCCTGATGCACTACCTCGTCTGGCCGCTGGTCAAGTTCCTCGTCGCGTTCCTCATCGTCCAGGTGATCGTCGCGGCGATGAACTGGGTCGAGCGCCGGCTGCTCGGTCTCATCCAGGCGCGCCTCGGTCCGAATCGCGTCGGCTGGCACGGACTGCTGCAGATCGTCGCCGACCCGATCAAGTTCCTGCTGAAGGAAGACATCGTTCCTTCGAGCTCCGAAAAGATCGCCTACTTCCTCGGGCCGATGCTGCCGCTCATTCCGGCGTTCATCGTCTTCTGCCTGATTCCTTTCGGACCGGGTCCCATGTTCCTCTCCGCCCGCGTCAACGTCGCGCTGCTGCTGATTCTCGCGCTCACCTCGACCGGCGTGTACGGAATCATCCTCGGCGGCTGGGCATCCAACAACAAGTACTCGCTGATGGGCGGCCTTCGCTCGGCCGCGCAGATGGTGTCGTACGAGGTGCCGTTCGGGCTGTCGATCGTCGGCGTGCTGATGATCTGCGGCAGCCTCGATCTCGTGAACATCGTCAACTACCAGGCGAACAACGCCTGGAACCTCTTCCCGCAGATCGTCGCGGCGTTCATCTTCTTCGTCTCGATGAACGCGGAGAACAACCGCACGCCGTTCGATCTCCCGGAAGCGGAGTCGGAGCTCGTCGCCGGATATCACACCGAGTACTCGGCGATGAAGTTCGCCTTCTTCATGCTCGCCGAGTATTCGTCGATGCTCGTCAACTCCTGCCTGATGACCATCCTCTTCCTCGGCGGCTGGACGATCGCTTACGACGGTCACGGCCTGACGACCGCGAAGCTGATCAGCATGGGCACCTTCGGCGCGCTCCTCGGCTTCGCGATCTTCTTCGCGAAGGTCATGTTCTTCATGCTCGTCTACATCTGGTTCCGCGCGACCTTCCCGCGCTTCCGCTTCGATCAGCTGATGGATCTCGGATGGAAGTGGATGATTCCGCTGGCGCTGGGGAACATCGTCGTCACGGGGATCTTCATCCTGGCCGGACAGGAGCGGCTGATGTACTGGATCGGCCTGGCCACGATCGGCGCGATCTTCTTCTACCTCTCCCGCAAGCCGGCGCCTTCGCCGATGAAGACGGCGCGTGCGCACAAGGTGGTCCATGCAAGTTGAGCATCCGAAACCGCGCTGGGCGGATCGCTTCCTGCTGCTCGATCTGTTCGAGGGGCTGAAGACCACCGTCCGCGAGCTGTTTCAACCGAAGGTGACGGTGCGGTATCCCGAGGAGCGGCTCGAGCCCGCGGATCGCTTCCGTGGCATGTTCCGCTTCAGCTACGACCGCTGCATCGCGTGCAAGCTCTGCGCGCAGGCATGCCCCATCGACATCATCTACATCGACGTCCACGACGAGCAGCGTGAAGTGGACGGGAAGATGAAGAAGCTGAAGGTTCTCGACCGCTACGACATCGACGTCAAGCGCTGCATGTTCTGCTCGCTTTGCGAAGAGGCCTGCCCGACGAAGCCGAAGTCGATCTGGCTGACGTCGAAGACCTACGAGCTCGCGTCGTACGACCGCAACGATCTCTACTTCAACATGCAGGAGCTCGAGTACTGGGACGACCGTCCGAAGTACACGGGCCTTCCGGACGAAGATGCGCCGGCGCAGGTAGAAGGACAGAAGCAGATCGCCGGAGGCCACGAATGACGCCGGCCTTCGCCGTCTTCCTGATCATCGGCACGATCGCGGTTGCGTCGTCGATCCTCGTCATCTCCATGCGCAACCCGGTGCATTCGGCGCTCTTCCTCCTCCTGACCTTCCTCTGCGTCGCCGTCCTCTTCGTGATGAAGGACGCGGAGTTCGTCGCCGCCGTACAGATCCTCGTCTACGCCGGCGGCATCATGGTTCTCTTCCTTTTCGTCGTGATGTTGATCAACGTCCGACATCTGCCGGACGAGAAGGTGCTCTCGAATTTCTGGAAAGGCGGCTTCGCCGTCGGCCTCGGGCTCTTCATCCTCTTCATCAGCGTCGTGCGGCCGGGCGTCTATCACGACGAACGGCCCGACAAGGGGCGGCTGAAGCGAGTCTCGGAACGGATCTGGACGGAGTCGAAGAAGACGCCCGGCAAGTTCGTCTATCGCCGCGTGCATCGCACGAATGCGAACTCCGAGGCCGTGGGGATGGCGCTCTACAACGACTACCTCGTGCCGTTCGAAGTCGCATCGATCTTCCTCCTCGTGGCCATGATTGGCGCGATCGTCATCGGAAAGCGCGAGCTGTCGGCGGTCGAGGAAGAGACGGCGCAGCAGTTCATCCTCGATCGCGTCGAGACGGAGAAGGAAGTGAAGGAGGCCATGAGTGCCTGACGCTGCGCCGACCACCGAGGCGTACCTGATGCTCTCCGGGACGCTGTTTACCGTCGGGCTGATCGGCGTCGTCATCCGGCGGAACATGATCACCGTGCTGATGGCCATCGAGCTGATGCTCAACGCCGTCAACATCAACCTCGTCGCCTTCTCGCACCGCTTCGCATCGCTCGAGGGACAGGTCTTCACGATCTTCGTCATCACCGTCGCGGCAGGGGAGGCGGCGGTCGGCCTGGCCATCATCATTCAGCTGTATCGGCTGAAGAGCACGATCAATGTGGATGAAGCGAGGACGCTGCATGGCTAGCGCCCTGCTGCTCATCGTCCTCCTGCCCGCGCTCGGCGCGCTCATCAACGGCTCGCGCGCGTATGCGAATCCGCACACGCCGAAGAACCGCACCATCACCAACTTCTTCGCGCTCGCGACGACCGGCCTTTCGGCACTCATCGCGTCGTGGGTCGTCTTCACGTACACCAGCCACGGGACGCACGAGGCGTTCACGCACACATACTACCCATGGATCCCGTCGGGACTCGGGCACGCGGGGAAGGCGATCGCCGACTTCGGCGTCGACTTCGCGTTTCGCGTCGATCCGCTGTCGTGCACGATGCTGCTGATCGTCACGTGGATCGGCTTCCTGATCCACATTTACGCGACCGGCTACATGTCGCACGAGAAGGGCTACACGCGCTTCTTCACGTACCTCAACCTGTTCATGTTCATGATGCTGCTGCTCGTGCTCGGCGCGAACTACGGCGTCATGTTCGTCGGGTGGGAAGGGGTCGGTCTCTGCTCGTACCTGCTGATCGGCTTCTACTACGACAAGAACTTCGCCGCGGACGCGGGGAAGAAAGCGTTCATCACCAATCGCATCGGCGACTTCGGGTTCGTCCTCGGCCTGTTCCTGATCTTCAACACCTTCGGATCGGCCGACTACGGCAAGGTCTTCTCGCTGGTCAGCGCGAATCCGCATGCGTACACCGGTGTGGCGACGGCGATCTGCCTGCTGCTCTTCGTCGGCGCGTGCGGTAAGTCGGCGCAGATCCCGTTGTACGTCTGGCTGCCGGACGCGATGGCCGGCCCGACGCCTGTCTCCGCGCTCATCCACGCCGCGACAATGGTCACGGCCGGCGTCTACATGGTCGTCCGCTCGAACCCGCTCTTCCGACTCTCGCCGACGGCGATGGGCGTCGTGGCAGTGGTCGGTGCAGCGACCGCGATCTTCGCCGCGACCATCGGCATCGCGCAGAACGACATCAAGAAAGTCCTCGCGTATTCGACCGTCTCGCAGCTCGGCTACATGTTCCTCGCGGCCGGAGTCGGCGCGTTCACCGCGGCGATTTTCCACGTGATGACGCACGCGTTCTTCAAGGCCTGCCTCTTCCTCGGCGCCGGTTCGGTCATTCACGGATGCGGCGGGGAACAGGACATGCGCAAGATGGGCGGGCTGAAGAAGTACATGCCCGCCACCCGGATGACGATGCTGATCGCGTGCATCGCGATCGCGGGCATCCCTCCGCTCGCCGGCTTCTTTTCGAAGGATGAGATTCTCGCCGGCGCGTTCGTCTATTCGAAGGCGCTGTGGCTCGTCGGATTCCTCACCGCCGGCATCACTGCGTTCTACATGTTCCGCCTTTACTACATGACGTTCGAGGGCGAGTACCGTGGCTCGGAGCCGGAGCACGGCGATCAAGCGCACGGCCATCACGCGCACGCGCCGCACGAGTCACCCGGAAGCATGACCGGAGTGCTCTGGGTGCTCGCGGTGCTTTCGATCATCGGCGGCTTCTATCTCGGCTGGCCGGTGATCTGGGGCGGCTCGACTCCGACCGCGTTCCAGCGCTGGCTTCTGCCGGTGCTTCCCGCCCTGGGCGGAGAGCACTTCGAATTTCCGGAGCCGACGCACGGCGAGGAGTGGTTCCTCGTGCTGTCGTCGATCGCGGTCGCGGCCTTCGGCATCTATCAGGCCGGCCGCTATTACCTCGGCGATCCGGCGTTCACGAAGTCGAAGAACTGGGCGAGGAAGCTCGCACCGATCTATCGTCTGCTGGAGAACAAGTACTACGTCGATGAGATCTATGACGCCACAGTCATCCACGGCACGCTGGTTTTGGCGCGCGTAATGTCGTGGATCGACAAGTGGATCATCGATGGCCTGGTCAATCTCGTCCGCCACATCACTGTCTGGCCGCTGGGCGAAGGGTCGTCGCTGTTCGATAAGTATGTCGTCGACGGTCTGGTGAACGGCGTGGCGTGGACGGCGGGCAAGGGCTCGATGGCGCTGCGCCGCGCGCAGAGCGGGTTCGTGCAGAACTACGCGATGGTGATGGGCGGTGGCATCGTGCTGCTGGTCGTGGTTTATCTGTTCCTGAAGCCGTAAACGAAGGGGAGACATGCTTCGATGGGCATTCTGAACATCGTTACTTACATTCCGGCGATCGGCGCCGTGCTGCTCCTCTTCTTCAAGAAGGACAATCCGGCCGCGATCCGGATGACCGCCACGGCGGTCGCGGTCATCGATTTCATCGCGTCGCTCTACCTATGGATGCAGTTCGACTCGACGAAGCTCTGGCAGTTTCGCGAGACGTACGAATGGATCCCGGCGCTGCACGTGAAGTACGACTTCGGCATCGACGGCATCGCGCTGCTGCTCATCGTCCTGACCACCTTCATGGGGATCATCGCGATCGTCTCGTCGTACTCGGCGATCAATCACCGGCAGAAGGAGTACTACATCCTCCTGCTGCTGCTGCAGACCGGCATGATCGGCACGTTCTGCGCGCTCGACTTCTTCCTCTTCTACCTTTTCTGGGAAATCATGCTCGTGCCGATGTACTTCATCATCGGCATCTGGGGCGGCGCGCGGAAGCTCTACGCCGCGATCAAGTTCTTCCTCTACACCCTGGCCGGATCGGTGCTGATGCTCCTCTCGATCCTCGGGCTCTATTTCTTCAACAGCACCGGTATCGATTTCCTCAACATCCCGGGCCTCGGCAACGCGCCGACGTTCAGCGTCCTGCAGTACCACGAGATCGGACACCTGATCCCGCCAACGCTGCAGTTCTGGCTCTTCCTCGGTTTCTTCTTCGGCTTCGCCATCAAGGTGCCGATGTTCCCGTTCCACACCTGGCTGCCTGACGCGCACGTCGAAGCGCCGACGGCCGGCTCGATCATCCTCGCCGCCGTCCTGCTGAAGATGGGTACGTACGGCTTCGTGCGCTTCGCGCTGCCGATCCTTCCGGATGGAACGAAGCAGTTGCTGCCGTGGGTCGTCGCGCTGTCGATCATCGGCATCATCTACGGCGCGCTCGTGTCACTGGTGCAGAAGGACATGAAGAAGCTCGTCGCTTACTCGTCCGTCTCGCACCTCGGTTTCGTCATGCTCGGCATGTTCGCCCTCAACCCGATGGGACTGAAGGGCTCCGTGCTGCAGATGATCAACCACGGCATCTCGACCGGCGCGCTCTTCCTGCTCGTCGGCTTCATCTACGAGCGGCGCCACACGCGTCTGATTTCGGAGTACGGCGGCCTGGCGAAGCAGATGCCGATGTACGCCGCACTGTTCCTGATCGCCGCGCTGTCGTCGATGGGACTTCCGGCGCTCAACGGCTTCATCGGCGAGTTCACGATTCTGGTCGGTGCCGCGAACCGAAATCTCTGGTGGGCGGTCTTCGCCGCCGTCGGCATCGTCCTCGGTGCGGCATATCTGCTCTGGCTCTACCAGCGTGTCTTCTGGGGACCGCTCGACAATCCGAAGAACCAGGACGTCCCCGACGTCAACGGCCGCGAGATGGGGTTGATGTTCGCGCTCGTCGTGGTGATGGTCTGGATCGGCGTCTATCCGAAGCCGTTCTTCGAGCCGCTGGAGGAGCCGGTCAACTACATCGTCCGCAAAGTCGATCCGCAGTACTTCGATCGCCAGCCGCTGACCTATCCGCCTGCCAATTCGACGTCTCAGCCGGAGCACGTGGCGGAGGCGAAGTAGGCCGATGAACTGGAACGACGTCATCTTCCTGCTGCCGGAGATCATCATCGCGACCGGTGCGTCGCTGCTGCTGATCGCGCCGGTGACGGGACTTCGCTACACGGTCTCGGCGAAGTGGGCGATGCTCGGCGTTCTGGCCATCACCGCGGCGTCGCTGATCGCCTGCTCCTGGGTGGTCACCGATCTTCCTCAGACTCCGACGTTCGCGCGGATGTTCGCGCTCGACGGGTTCTCGATCTTCTTCAAGCTGCTCTTCATCGGCGCGATGGCGGTCATCGCGCTGATGTCCGACGACTTCCTGCGCGATACCCGATGTAGATCGTGGGAGTTCTACTCGCTCCTCGGCTTCGCGCTCTGCGGCATGATGTTCATGGCCTCTGGGATTCACCTGGCCACGATCTACATCGGCCTCGAGCTCCTCTCGCTCTCCAGCTACATCCTGGCCGGCTATTTCAAGAACGAGCAGAAGTCGACCGAGGCGGCGATGAAGTACTTCGTGCTCGGCGCGGTCAGCTCGGGAATCCTGCTGTACGGGATCTCGCTCATCTACGGCGTCTGCGGCTCGCTCAATCTCTTCGACATCGCGCGCGCCATGTCGACCATCGTCACGAACGATGCGCTGATGTTCGGCATCATCCTGCTGGCCTGCGGTCTCTGCTTCAAAATTGCGGCCGTCCCGTTTCACGTCTGGACGCCCGACGTCTACGAAGGCGCTCCGACGCCGATCACCGCGTTTCTTTCGACTGCATCGAAGGCCGCCGCGTTCGCGATCTTCGCGCGGATCTTCTACACCGGACTGCACGACTTCCATCTCGCGTGGAACAACGTCCTGGCGACCGTCTCCGCACTCTCGATGATCGTCGGCAATCTCGCGGCGATCACGCAGGACAACGTGAAGCGGATGCTCGCGTACTCGTCCATCGCGCACGCCGGGTATGCGCTGCTCGGCATCATCGCCGTCAACGAGATGGGATTGCGCGGAGTGCTCATCTACACGTTCGTATACGTCTTCGCGAACCTCGGCATCTGGTCGATCGTGCTGATGATGAAGCGTCACGAATACGCCGGCGAGCAGGTCTCCGACTTCGAGGGATTGCACTCGCGCGCGCCGTTCTGGGCGTTCGCCATGTTCTTCTTCCTCCTGTCGCTCGGCGGGATTCCGCCGACGGCCGGTTTCATCGGCAAGTACTTCCTCTTCTACGCGGCGGTGCAGGCGGGCTTCGGCTGGCTGGCCATCATCGCCGTGCTGATGTCGGCGGTGTCGATGTTCTACTACCTCCGCCTCGTGGTGGCGATGTACCTTCGCGACGGTAAGGAGGCCGACGTCTCGACCAGCGGCTCGTTGCGCCTCGTGGCCGCGATCTGCCTCATCGTGACGATTCTCTTTGGCGTCCTCCCGAACGGATTGGTGAAGCAGGTCGACGTGTCGGCAAGTTGGGTGCATGTCAAAGGCGCGGTGACGCGCAATGCCGCTAGATGACAAGAAGCGCCGTCAGACGCAACAGCTCCTCGAGGCCTCGTCCATCGGATGGATGTTTCCCATCGCAATCGGTATGGGCGCTCTCATCGGGTGGGGACTGGACAAACTCTTCGGAACGAGTCCCTGGCTGACGTGGATATTCCTCGGGTTCGGAGTGGCCGCGGCCTTCCTCAACCTCTTCCGCGCCGCGCTGCGAAATGACGACGGATCCCCCCCCGAATCCTGAGCACGACGACTCCGCGGCAGTGCTCCGGCGCATCCGGAACATCAGCATCGCGGCGTGGGGCGGATTCGCCGTTTTTGCCTTGATTTCCAGCGGTTTCGCGGGTTTTGTCGGATTGACTTGCAGTGCCCTCGTGACTATCATCAGCTTCCTTTGGTTGGAGGAAATCGTGGAAGCGGTTCTCCAGCCGACACCACACCTTCGCGCCTGGAAAGTCACGTTGCGCACGTTAGCGCGCTACGCTCTGCTCGGTGCGGCGGTTTCGGTCACAATCTACGTAGCTCGCTTCAATGCCCTGAGTGTGTTGTTGGGATTCTCGATCGTCGTGGTGGGAATCATCGGTGAAGCTGTGTACTCGACCCTAAGGAGTTGGAACTAGCGGATGGAACACGAGACTTCAATCCTGTACGGTCCGGTCAACGCGCTGTGGCACAGCGTGCAGCATCGTTTCGCATGGGACATCCCGGACCACGTCATCATGGCGTTTCTGGTCCTTCTCATCTCGGCCGTCGTTTTTCCGCTGACGTCGCGCCGCATCAGCCGTGACAATCCGGGCGGGTTCCAGCATCTCCTGGAGATGGTCGTCGGCGGAGTGAAAGACCTCTTGCACGACATCATCGGCCACCACGGCGACCGGTACCTCTACATCATCGGCGGCTTCATGGTGTTCATCTTCATCTCGAACATCTTCGGCCTCTTCTTCTTCCTGCAGCCGCCGACGAGCAACATCAACACGACGTTCGCGCTCTCGCTGTCGGCCTTTCTCTACTTCAACACGGAAGGTATCCGGCGGCAGGGACTCATTCATTACCTCAAGCACTTCATGGGGCCGATTCCTCTTCTGGCTCCGCTCATGTTCCCGATCGAGATAATCGGCAACTTCGCGCGCATCCTCTCGCTGGGCATGCGTCTCTTCGGAAACATCCTTGGTGAGCACACCGCCACCGGGATCTTCATGGGCATGCTGCCGTTCGTTCTTCCCTGGCCGATGATGGGCCTCGGGATCTTCGGCGCATTCCTCCAGACATTCGTCTTCATCATGCTGACGATGGTGTACATCAGTGGCGCCATCGCAGCGGAAGAACACTAGTTCGGGTTCAGCAAATAAAAGGAAGGAGATTCGGAGTGAACAAGAAAAACATCATGATGTTCGCAGTGATGACCCTCGCGTCAGTCTCTGCGTTCGCGCAGGAGGCGGCAGCCGGCACCGGTGGCGTCAAGTGGGGTGTCATCTCGGCGGCATTCGTCCTCGGCATCGCCGCGGCGGCAGGCGCCATGGGTCAGGCCAAAGCAATTGCGGCGGCGTGCGAAGGCATCGCCCGCAATCCCGGCGCGGCCGGCGCAATCCGTCTGTCGATGATCATCGGTCTCGCCCTCATCGAGTCGCTCGTCATCTACGCGCTCGTCATCGCGTTCATCATTCAGGGCAAGTAAGACAAGCTTCGAGCGAACGGATTCACACGACGCCCGGCGGAAACGCCGGGCGTTTTGCTTTTGTGGGCAGTGGATTTGAAAATCAGAACTTCTGTATTTCGCGAAGCAGGCGTCTCATTTCGAAATCACTCGCGGTGAATTCGAGATCCGCAACGCGAGAGGCAAGCTGAACTCGCGAGACGCTACTTCGTTCTCCGTTCTTCCAGGCTGAGGCGTTTTCTTAGGCGTGGCACTAAAGAAAAAGCCGGCGCAGCGCGCCGGCTTTTCGTGTTCGATGTGCTTGTTTGATTACTGCGCGGTGACCATCCGGCGCAGGGCTTCGATCGCCGCTTCGCTGCTGATCTTGTCATCGACGGTGAGCGTCCGCGCCGGCGACCATGCACCGTCGCTGAAGCTGACGTAGTTCACGCCGTGCTTGTCGGTGGCGTAGAGAACCAGCTTGTCGTTATCGCCAGAGATCGCCGAGACGCGCGAGTTCGACTCGGTGCGGAAGTGCGGAGCGCCGACGCCGGCGTCCTTCACGCCGATCGGGACGCGCAGGCGGCCGCCGTCTTTTCCGGCCTTGAGGTAGAGCGTCGGCTTGATCGTGACGCGGTGCATGTTGTTCGTCAGCAGGTCGCCAAAGATCGCGTCAACGGCGTCATGCGCGCTCGACTCGAAGAGCACCGGGTGGCGGAGAATCTCGTTGTTGAACTCGGCGTCACGCGGGCCCGGAACTTCGCGCGATACGTTCGTGAAGAGCGAGAGGTCGGCGATCTGGATGTCGGTGAGCAGGCCGTTCTCGATGGTCAGCATCGCGTAGCGCGCCCACTCATTGCGGCCCGTGTCTTCCCACCACACCGCATGCACGGTGAGGCCGTTGACCGAGGAGCGATCGCCCTTTTCGCCGATCTGATCGATCTTGCGAGTAACGGCAACCTGGATGTTGCGGGAGTAGTGGTACGTGGCGGAATCGACGGAAGTCGCTTCGCTCCACTTCCCGTTTTCGTAAGAGCAGAAGACCAGATCGCTCGACATGCCGTTGCTCGTCGCGCGCTGCCAGAAGATGAAGAGCGACTTCGAGGCTGCGTCGTACGCGAGCGCCGGGTTGGTGTGCTGTCCGCCGAGAAGGGTCTCGGGAACGAGGGCAGTCGAAGTCTTTTCGTCTGTGCGAGTGGTGAGGACGAGAACCTGGGTGGAAGCCGACTGGATCCCCAACTCGTCGGTGTACGCGCTTTCGACCCCGAACAGAGTTCCGTCCTGAGTGAGGAGGAACGCGCGGTTCGCAGCGTCCGCGAACGCCAGCGAAGGCGCCACGAGGAGAACGAGTGCGACGAGGAATCGTTTAATCATAGTTTCAGATTCACCATGCTCCGCAGATCGATCGCGAAGAGAAGACTCTTCAGATTGCGGAACTCCGGATAGAACTTCGCCAGTGCGTCGAAATGGGAGTTCGCGAGGTCCGTGTCACCGGACTTGTACGCGACCTCTCCGAGGAGGTAATGCCCGTTGCGGATGTGGCGATCTTCCTCGGCAACTTCGAGAGCCGCCTCGCCGTAGAAGCGAGCGCGTTCGAGATCCGCCTTGTCGAGATAGCCGTAGCAAAGGTCGATGTAGGCCTCGGCCTGGAAAATCGCGTTCGCCACGTACTGCAGCGAGTCGTGAACGAGTGCGATGCCGTCGTCGGTGCGGCCGTCGAGCATGTAGCAGTAGCCGAGGCTCTCGGTCGCGTAACCGCGGATCAGGCTGAGCGTCGCAGCGTCGGAGCCTTCAGCGCTTCCGAGTGCTTCCTGGAAGCAGCTGGTTGCCTTGCCGATCTGCGAATCCATGACGTAGATGTTGCCGAGATCGATCAGGACGGCGCGCTTGAACGCCAGATCCGACGCTTCATCGGCTGCGCGGAGAGCGAGCTCGCCGTAGAACAGCGCACGCTTCAGATCGCTCTCGAGCTTGTGCTTGAGCTGCAGTGCGTACGCGGCGAGGCAGACATGACGAGGATTGCGCCGGCGCATGATCACGCGCGGCAGCTCCTGCACTTCCGGTCCGCTCCGCTCGAGCGCGATCAGAGCGTCGGCCTTGTTGATCGTGATCAGCTCGCGCGCTTCCTCGTCGGTAACGAGGGCAAGGGCCTCGTCGTACAGCGCCACGGCATCGTCGAGACGGTTGTCGCGCGCGCTGGCCAGACCAGCCTGTCGTAGTTCTTCGATTCGTTCGACCATCGGACTAAGCATCGTCTTCCCCACTCTCCGCCCCGTCATCATCATCCCATCCCAGCTCCTGGCGGCGCTTGAATTCGATGAAGCTTTCCACTTCCTTCTGCGCCGTGGGACTGAGGGATTTGAGCTTGTCGATGACCGTTTCCTCGTTTCGTCTGTTCTCTTCGAAGAAATCGCCGATGCTGAGATCGAAGGTCTGCAGGATCTTGAGCAGCGTGTCGAGACCGACCTTGTACTCTCCCTGTTCCATCCGGGAGAGATCGGACTGGTGGACGCCAATCCGTTCTGCGAGCTCGACTTGCGTCAGCTTACGCTGGCGACGCAACTGCCGGATTTTTCGTCCGACGAGCTCTAGCTGTGCTGGCCTGTTCATCTGCGTTTCGTTGACCTTTTATGCTGTTGGACAATAAAATCCCGCGACGATCAATCTACGGGCTTACCTGACGCGTGTCAAGTCCCAGGAGTTTCTCCCATCTACCGCGATCTGCATCTCCTCAGAGAATTGATACGGCGCGACTTCAACGCCCGTTTCACCGGGTCGGCTCTCGGCCTGGCGTGGGCCGTCCTCCAGCCTCTCAGCCTGGTCGTTCTCTACTGGTTCGTCTTCACCTTCATGATCCCGAGGGGTCCGGGGGGAGGGGATGGCTACATCTATTTTCTGATATCCGGCCTGATCCCCTGGCTGGCGGTCAACGAGGGGATCATCCGCTCGACGACCAGCATCGTCGAAAACTCGATGATGGTCAGGAAGCTGCCTTTCAGGAGCGAGCTGCTGGTCGTCGTTCCGAACGCCACCGCGATGATCTTCGAGATGATCGCTTTCGCCATCTTCCTCGTCTTCCTGCTGGTTCGCGGCGCTGATCTCCGCGGGATCTGGCTGTTGCCTGCCGCGCTGGTCGTCCAGTTCGCGCTGCAACTCGGGATCGGACTGATGCTCGCGGCGACCTACGTCTTCTTCCGCGACCTGACCCAGATCCTCGGGTTCGTTCTCTCCATCCTCTTCTATCTGAGTCCCATCCTTTATCAGGCAACCGGCCGGTTCGGTCCTCTGCTGGAATGGAATCCCATGACCCCGCTGCTCGGTTTGTTCCGCAGTGCCGCGCTGTCCGCGGCGTTACCCGAGGCGAGTTCGATCGTATATCTCTTGGCGGTGACAGTCGGAGCGTTGAGCGGCGGCCTCATGGTGTTCCGCCGCGCCCAACCGACTCTCGTCGACTTGATCTGATCACACCCGCACTTTTCAATTCAGGAGATCTATCCGCATGTTGTCAAAGAAGACTCTGTTCGTGTGGTTGCTGAACCTCGCCGTCGCGCAGGTCGCATTCGCGCAGGCGCCGGCAACCGCTACGACTCCGACGACGGATACCGTCGCCGCCGCACCGGCGACGCCCGCCATCGACGGCGGCACGCCCACATTTCTGCGACCCGAAACACCGGAGCAGCGCGCCGCACGAGTCGGTCCCGTCGATCCCGGACCGAATCCCGACGCGAAGCAGACCTTCTATCGCTACGGCAAGCGCTACCACATCGAGAAGTACGACAACGTGCGCAGCCGCGTGGTCATGACCGGGGGCGATCCAGGCTGGGGCCGTCCGGTCGGCTGGGCGAACATCTACCGCGAGGTGTACGAGAAGAACGACAAGTACACCTGGTTCTGGTTCGAAGAGCACGACGCGGCCCAGACCGAGGAAATCAGGCAGCAGGCCGTCGAGTCGACGAGCAAGTGGCCGGAAGAATCGCTGAAGTACTTCCGGAGCACGCGCGCGGAATTCTCGCCGCTCACGCCGCCGTCCGCGGACAAGACGATCAACTTCATCGACTCGTCGGACGGACTGCCGAAGTCCGGTTCGTGGCGGAACTCGCTGGCGGTCGCCGATATGAACGGCGACGGCAACGCCGACATCATCGCTCCACCCGAGCGGTCCGGAGCGAACATCCCGGTCGTCTTCCTCGGCGACGGCAAGGGACACTGGAAGATGTGGGAGGCGAAGTGGCCCAAAGGTCTGAACTACGGCAGCGTCGCCGCCGCTGATTTCAACAAAGACGGCAAGATGGATCTCGCCTTCGGCGTCCACCTCGATGGCGTGCATGTCTTCCTGGGTGACGGCAAGGGCAACTTCACCAACGCGAGCGAAGGTCTCCCGCGCGACTTTCCGACGCGGCGCGTGATCGTCACCGACGTCGATCACGATGGCGCTCCCGATCTCGTCGCCATCAGCGAAGGTCCGTCGGCCATCAACGAGACGAACCCCGGAAAATCCGATTACGCGAAGATCCGCGCCTATCTGAATCGGAAGAACGGCACCTCGTGGGTCGGGATCAACGTTCCTGAAAGAGGAAGACAGGTCGCCGGCGACTGGCTGTCCGCTGGTGATTTCAACGGCGACGCCTATCCTGATTTCATCGCCTCCAACATCTTCTACAACGGTCCGGACATTCTTTACGTCAGCTCGGGCAAGGAGAAGTGGACGAGCGCCGCGGACGATCTCGGGCGCGTCATCCCGCTCCTCGCGTATCACCGCGCGAACACGACCGGCAAGTTCAGCTCGAAGAAGCGCGACGATGCGCTGATCAGTTACTACCGTCAGTGGCCGGTCGCGCTCGACCCGAAGATCGTGCCGAAGCCGCCCGTTGAGGATGTCGCAGGAATCGACCGCATCGACTTCTCCGGCAAGGAACCGAAGCGCGTCCCGGTCATGCGATGGAACAGCCCCGCGCACAATCCTGCATCGGGAATGGGGAGTGGTGATTTCGACGGCGACGGCAATCTCGATGTCGCGTTCACCATCTTCGAGTCTCGTGAAATCGTGATTCTCCTCGGCGATGGCAAAGGCAACTTCAAGAAGGCCGAGGTCTCGGGCGTGAAGCTCGCGCCGAATCCTTTCTATGACCTGCGCGTCGCCGACGTGAATGGCGACGGTCGTCCCGATTTGATCATCGGGTACGAGTCTGGCGGAGCGACCATCACCCAGCGCGACGGCTCCATCCACGTCTACCTGAACCAGGGGTCGACGCAGGGAGCACTCGCCGCTGCGAAGTAAGCAAACAGAGTCGTCGAATCACGGAGAAGGAGAGGCCGCCGCGCCTCTCCTTTTTGTTGTCGGGGCGTGTCGCCGCGGCTCGTGGCACCGAAGCCGCTTGCCGGGGGACGACGCGAGAACGTTTGCGTCAGGGGCCGGTTTGGATATAATCGGCGCGTTTTTCAAGCCTGACCGTATGCCGTAACCCCATAAAATCTCGGTTCAGGTATTGACTTCCTGTTCTTTTCGCCATACTGTTACGGCAATTCGAAATCGATCTCTTCAAATTCGAAGTGCTCATTCTGCATCCGGAGGTGATCGTATCGTTCAGAGAGGGTGAGTGCAGACACCGTGACGAAATCATTTCAATCCATTGATGTGTAGGAGAAAACGATGAAAAAACTTTTCGTATGGGCCATGGTGGCCACCCTCCTGATGGCGGGTTCGGCGTTTGCCCGTGTGAACGCCAAGGCGGCGCCGAATGCGACCGCTGGTGCGGCGTTCTTTACGGGCACCGGACCGACGACGACGAATAACGACGACAGCTGCGACATCAGCACTGCGCCGGCGGCAACGCTGCTTCTGCCGTATTTCGAAGTCGACATCAACGCACCGCAGACGACCGCACAGACGACCCTGTTCACCATCACGAACGTGACGCAGATCCCGCAGATCGCGCACGTCACGGTTTGGACGGATCTGTCGTTCCCGGTCCTCGACTTCAACATCTTCCTGACCGGCTATGACGTCCAGGGCATCAACCTGTACGACGTCATCGCGCGCGGCTTCGTCGCGTCCACGGCGGGAACGTCGATCGACGACTCGATCAGCCCGACCGGCCAGCGCTCGCTGGACAACGACGACAACCCGAACTTCGGGCCGAACGTTGACTCCGACTGCTCGATCCTCCCGGGCCCGATCCCGCCGAACATCCTCGCCGATGTTCGCACGGCGCTCACCACCGGCCGCGTTTCGGGTTGCGGATCGGCCGCTGTTGGTCTGACGCACACGAACGCGATCGGTTACGTCACCATCGACGTCGCCGCGACCTGCTCGGTTGCGCTGCCGATCGAATCGACCTACTACTCGTCGGAACTTCTGTTCGACAACACCCTCATCGGTGATTATCAGCAGATCAATCCGAACCCGACCACCGGCAACTACGCCGGCGGCAACCCGCTCGTCCACATCCGCGCCATCCCCGAGGGTGGTCAGGCTGGCGTTGCGGTGCTGACGAACCTTCCGTACACCTTCTACGATCGTTACACGGTCGGCCAGGTGGTTCGTACGATCGATCGCCGTCAGCCGCTTCCCTCCGCGTTCGCGGCCCGCTTCATCCAGGGCGGCACCGGCGCGTTCAACACCAACTTCAAGATCTGGCGTGAAGGCGTCACGGGACCGTCGCCGGTTGCGTGCTCTGCTTACCAGCGCAATGGTCTGACCGGCACCGAGATGCAGGTTCGCGACATCGTCCGCTTCGACGAGCACGAGAACCCGACCATCCTGGCGTCCTCGATCCGTGTGTCGCCGGTTCAGACGACCACGATCATCCTGCCCGAGACCTCGAGCGTTTCGACCTCTTCGGGCATCTTCCCGCCGCTCTCGACCTCTGGTGATGTCGGCGGCTGGTTCTACCTCAACCTGAACAACGGCGGTTCCACGGCATACAGCGTGACCACGGCTGGCGTCAGCCAGACCACCCCGCCGACCACGCGCGACTTCCGCACCGGTTCGTCCACGACGAACGCGGGCGCTGTCCGCCAGAACCAGGATTGGGTCATCGTTTCGATGTTCGCCGAGGGTCGCTTCTCGGTCGACTTCGACGCCGCGTGGCTTGGCAACGGCTGCTCGCCGGCGCCTGCGGTCACCGACGCGAACGGCGGAACTCCGGCTATCGGACCGTCGCCGAACGTCACCCCGTAATCCTCGTTCAAATCGCAGTAGCCTCTCGAGGCGGGCCGGTTTTCCGGCCCGCCTCTTTTTGTTTGCTAGTGGCTGATTGACTTGATAAAATAAGTTTTCGAAGACCCTGGGTATCCGTGTCGTCATTCATCCGGCTGCGGCGCCCGGTGTCGGTCTTAAAACGCTACGTTTATCGATCCGATCCAGACCAGAGTTGGGGAGACAAAGTGAGACGATTTCCGATTCACTTCGCGCTGATGTTGACGTTGCTCGCCGCGATTGCGCCAGTGATGAGCGCCACGACGTACAACGGTCCGCCGCTCTTTACGTTGCCGGCGAAGACGACGAAGACAGAAGTGGCCTGCACGACCTGCGTTCCGTCAAGTCTGTTGGATAAGAAATCCGTCGGTTATCAGGGCGCGATCAGTACGTTTGTCGGCCGGTACAACGACTCTGCACTGGACAGCGAGGGATACTCGTTCCCTCGTCCGCTCCGCGCCTGGCAGATGAAGTACAACGCCGCCCATGACCGCCTTTACATGCGCATCGGAAGCTATCTGGTGGCTTATAACGTCCCAACGCTGCTCAGCCGCCTCAATGCCAACGAACCGCTGATTACGATCGACCGTCCCGGCGACGTCGGTCCCGCGGGCAGCTATCTGAACTGGGACAAGTTCTTCAACATCGAAGAGAACTGGCCGCAGTCCGGCCTCGACGGCGGCGACTGGCTGCCCGATTTCGACTTCGACGATCGCGGCTTCCTATACCTCACCGAAGGTGTCGCCTGGGGCAGCGTCAAAGACGATTTCGCTCGCGGAGGGCAGTTCTCCGACGGCTACAAGTTCTCCGCCAGCAGTGCGCGATCGATCGTCGCGCTGAAGGCGTCGAACGGACACTATTACGTCGTGGTCAGTCCGGAAACCGGATCGTCGGTTGTGTTCGACGTGACCGATCGCACCGCCCCCGTATCGAGCGGAACGATCACGCGGTCATGGGTGAAGACCGCGGTGGCCAAGAGCGCCGACGGCCACTGGGTCGCCATCGCGAACGCCGGCACGAATGTCGTCGAGATCTTCACCACCGAAGATTTCATCACCAACAGGCCGCCGACGTTCTCCACGCCGGCCGGACAGATCTACAAGGGTGTGGCGACGGATGGCGTGAACTTCTACTCCGCGGAAAGCGCCAGCGGAGGCAAGCTCTCGGTCTCCGTGTTCACGTCGACCGGTGGCACGTTCACGGAGCAGAAGTACCGGACGCAACACGGATTTCTTCCGGAACGTCTGCAGTTCGGCGCCGGATACATCAGCGTGTCCGGTTTGAACACCAGCAACGCCACGAATGACGTTCACGTCTTCCGCGTTGCGAGCGGAAGCCTGACCGAGCTCGATCTGACCGTGTATACGACCGGCTCCGCGAAATCGGATCGGTACCTCCCGTCCTTTTACTCGCCCAACGGCGTCCCTACCGGTTATCTCAGCTCGATCTACTGCCTGATCTTCGATTCGTTCGTTTATCAGAAGAGCGGCAAGACGTACCTGTTCGTGAACGCGAAGGGT
>Ga0193696_1000011_pt1 | contig 93728 bp, 83 predicted proteins | sample L3m1metaG_FD_145074 | JGI IMG/M metagenome (GOLD analysis project Ga0193696, IMG submission 145074) | Soil microbial communities from a riparian zone of the East river system, Colorado, United States - L3m1 | ecosystem: Environmental > Terrestrial > Soil > Riparian zone | place: USA: East River... | reverse complement strand
CCCTGCTCCTCGAGCGCCGCGCCCAGCTCCGAGACCTCGGCGTGCGCGAGGGGCTGCGCCTCATCGAGATTCCGCTCAACGACGTCCTCACGATCATGGCCGCGGTCGATCCGAAGACGTTCCACATCGTCCGCTCCGCGAGCAAGGGAACGGGCGGCGGACAGACGATCGAGTTCGTCACGGAGTACAGCGACCTGCGTAAGTCCGACGGACTGCTCATCGCCTTCAGCGAGGAGAATTTCGCGCAGGGGATGAAGACGGGCGATACGAAGCTCACCACCGTGCACGTGGAGCGATGACGAAACCGTACGACGCCGTGGTCGTCGGCGCGGGACCGAACGGGCTGTCCGCCGCGGTGATCCTCGCGCAGAACGGCCTGAAGGTTCTGCTGCTCGAAGCCAACGATACGATCGGCGGCGGCGCGCGCACCTCGGAGCTGACGCTGCCCGGATTTCGTCACGATGTCTGCTCCGCGATTCATCCGCTCTGCGTGATCTCGCCGGCGCTGAGCAAGCTGCCGCTCGCCGACTTCGGGTTGGAGTGGCGGTTCCCGCCCGCCGCGATCGCGCATCCGCTCGACGACGGCACGGCCGCGCTGCTCGAGATGTCGGTCGATGCCACCGCCGCGAACCTCGGCGAAGACGGCGATGCCTATCGCAAGCTGATCGGACCGCTCGCCGCGCACGCGAAGGAGCTGTTCGACGAGATCCTCCGACCGGTGCGCCCTTTGCCGCGTCATCCGCTGCTGATGGCGCGCTTCGGCCTGCGCGCGTTTCGCTCCGCGCAGCAGGCAGCAAATCGTTTCCGCACCGATCGCGCGCGGGCGCTGTTCGCCGGATGCGCGGGGCACGCCATCCGTCCGCTCGATCGCTTCGCTACCGCGGCGTTCGGCCTCGTCTTCCTCGTCACCGGTCACGCCGTCGGCTGGCCATGCGCGAAGGGGGGCTCGTCGGCGATCGTCGATGCGCTCGGCCGCTACTTCGAGTCGATCGGCGGCGAGATCCGCACCGCCTCGCCCGTGCGATCGATGCGCGATCTTCCGCCGTCGAAGATCGTCCTCTTCGACGTCACGCCGCATCAGCTCGCGGACATCGCGGGCGACGAGTTGCCTGCGGCGTACGTGAAAAAGCTGCGCCGCTTCCGGCACGGTCCCGGCGTGTTCAAAGTCGACTACGCGCTCGATGGTCCCGTGCCGTGGCGCGCCGCGGAGTGTGCGAAGTCGGCGACCGTGCATGTCGGCGGGACGCTCGAGGAGATCAGCCGTCACGAGGCGGCGATCTGGCGCGGCGAAACGACCGACAGGCCGTTCGTCCTCACCGCGCAGCAGAGTCTCTTCGACGAGACGCGCGCGCCCGCCGGCAAGCAGACGTTCTGGGCCTACTGCCACGTGCCGAATGGATCGAGCGAAGACATGACCGAAGCGATCGATTCGCAGATCGAGCGCTTCGCTCCCGGCTTCCGCTCCCGCATCCTCGCGCGTCACACCATGAACTGCGCGCAATACGAAGCGCACGACATGAACTTCATCGGCGGCGACATCGCCGGCGGTGCAAACGATCTTGTGCAGTTCGTGATGCGCCCATTCCCGGCGCTCGATCCGTACGCCACGCCGAATCCGCGCATCTTCATCGGCTCGAGCTCCACGCCGCCGGGCGGGGGAGTGCATGGGATGTGCGGCTTCTGGGCGGCGAAGTCGGCGCTGCGCAAACTAGTGCGGTAATCCAAAAACAAAATAGACCGCGCAGAGAATGGCCAGCACGATCGTCCCCGCGCGGATCTCGCGCACGCGGCCCGCGAGCAGCTTCATAATCGGATAGAGCAGCAGGCCCGCGGTCAGTCCGTTCGCGATGTTGTAAGTGAAGACCATCACGACGATCGTGGCGAACGCCGGCACGAGCTCCGTGAAGTCGTCGAAGTCGATCTTCGCGATCGACGACAGCATCAGCATCCCGACGACCAGCAACGGCGGCGCGTACGCGTAGCGCAGCGACTGCAACGGCTCGAACAGCGGGATGAAGAAGAGCGAGAGGAGGAAGAGGCCCGCGGTGACGACCGACGCCAGCCCGGTGCGCGCCCCTTCGCGGATGCCGGTCGATGACTCGATGTACGCGCCGCTGGTCGACGTTCCGATCAATCCGCTGAAGACGCACGAGAGCGCATCGACGAACATCGGACGCTCGATCTGCGGGAAGTTGCCGTGCTCGTCGAGCATGCCCGACGCGGCGCCGACTCCGACCAGCGTGCCGAGCGTATCGAGCAGCGACATCAGGAAGAGTGTGAGCAGGATCGGCAGGAAGCTGAGGCGCAGCACGCCGGCGATGTCGAGCTTCAGCGCGATCGGCGAGAGGTCGTACGGCATCGCGATCACGCCGTGCGGCACGCTGCCGAGGCCGAGGAGACAGCCGCCGATCGCCGTGAGCGCCATGCCGATCAGGATCGCGCCGCGCACGCGTTTGTAGAGCATCGCCGCGGTGATCACGAAGCCGAAGATCGCCAGGAGCACCGGCGCGCTGCGGACGTCGCCGATCTGCACCGGCACCGCTTTCGACGGCGCGACGATCCCGGTCTCCACGAGTCCGATGAACGTGAGGAAGAGTCCGATGCCGGCGGCGAAGCTGTGCTTCATCGACGTCGACACCGACTCGGCGAGCCACGTTCTGACGCCGATCAGCGTGATGATCAGAAACGCGATGCCGCTGATGAAGACCGCGCCGAGGCGCTGCTGCCAGGTGATACCGAAGGCGGCGAGGCCGAAGGCGATGAAGGCGTTCTCTCCCATGTACGGCGCGACCGCGATCGGCCGGTTCGCGTAGAGGCCCATCAGCAGCGTGCCGAATGCGGCGGTGAGGATCGTGGCCACGGTGCTCGGGCCCGATGGGATGCCGGCGAAGGAGAGGATGGCGGGGTTGACGACGATGATGTACGCCATCGAAACGAACGTCGTCGCACCGCCGACGATCTCGGCACGGATGGACGATCCGCGCTCCGCGATCGAGAACATTGTCATGATTGTAGCTGCATGCTTCTGCTGATCGCGCTGCTCGTCATGCCGGTTCATCACCAGTCGAAGTACCTCGTCGCGGACGGCGCCATCTCGCAGGAGCTCGTGGCCGATCCGGCGAAGTGGCTCGCGACGCGCGAGGCGTTCATCCGTGCCCACGCCCGCGGCGACGCGCACCTCCCGGTGGTCTACAAACTCGATGAAGACTTCGTCGCCGCCGCGCGTATGCGGCAGTCGATCGAAGTCGTTGACGACTGCGGCGAAGCGCTCTGCGGCGTCGCGACGGACGAGTTAGTCGAAGACTGGGAAGCCGCTGACTTACGAGCGCTCCACCGTCATTCTCCGCCGGCCCTGGTGGAGCGACAGGCGCCCTCGCCTGTCGATTCGAAGCAAATCAAAGGCGCCACCGTCTCGGTCGTCAACCGCATCGAACGCCACCTTATCGCCAACGCCTCGAAGCAAGTCTTCAAACGCCTCCACGACCAGGGCTACACCGCGATCTCCCTCATCCCCTTCGCCGGCCTGCGCGGCGACGACGTCGTCCCGTTCGACCGCCGTCCCGCCGGCGAGACCGATCTCTCCATGCGGCTCGGCGCCGCGCGCGCTCACGCCCTCGGTATGCAGGTGATGCTCAAGCCGCACGTCTGGCCGCACGGCGGCGATCCGACGAAGTTCGAGCCACCGTCGTGGGAGAAATGGTTCGCGTCGTACGAAAAGTACCTGGTGCACGAGGCGCAGCTCGCGGAGCGGATCGGCGCGGAGTGGCTCTGCATCGGCACGGAGCTCAGTCGCAGCGAGTCCCGTCCCGAATGGCGGCGATTGATCCGCGTCGTCCGCTCGATCTACCACGGCCGCATCACCTACGCCGCGAACTTCGACGCGTTCGAGAAGACACCGTTCTGGCGCGAGCTCGATGCGATCGGCGTCGATGCGTACTTTTCGCTCGCATCGACGATGGACGCGACCGACGCGCAGCTTCTCGCGGGCGCGCGTGATGCCGTCGCCCGGATGCAGCGCGTGGCGAAGGCGAACGGCCGCAACGTGATCCTGACCGAGCTCGGTTATCCGTCGACACCCGGCGCGTGGATCGATCCGTGGAGCGAGCACCGCGATCGCGACGCCGATCCGGCCGCGCAGGCGCGCTCGTTCAAGGCGATGCTCGCCGCGCTGCGAGCCGCTTCGCGGATCGGCGGCTGGTTCGTCTGGAAGTACGAATCCGATCCCGCGTACATCGACCAAAAGGGGTATTTGCCGAAAGAAATAGTCGTGCTACCCTGACCAGGCACATCCATTCGCAGTCGAAAGGCCGGCATCCGCCGGCCTTTTTTTTTGCTCGCGAGAGACGAGAGAAAGGGGAGCGGAATGATGTCCAAACAACAGGTGCAAGGTCTGGCCAAACGCCGCAACTGCCCACGCTGCAATCAGGACAAGACCCTCGGAAACGCGCTCTGCCGCCTCTGCCGGCTGAAGCTGCCGCCGCACATGCGCAAGCCGCTGGAGGAGATCGTGTCGAAGGACTCGTGGGTCGTCGCCCGCGCCATCCGCGTGGCGGCGAGCTACTTCGACGTGCACTACCGGTCGATCCGATACTTCGGGGGAGGGCGGATACGGTGAGGCGGCGCGGCCGGTCACGTGGCATATTGTCCAGATGATCTCGATACCACGCCGCCTGTCGATCGAACGACGGCTAGAGCGCTTCGATGACGCCACGCGGCGGCAGAGTGCTCGGGACGAAAGGCGATCGGCGGCGACCACGTCCGATCGCGGCTGGAAGCGTGAGGATCTCTACGACCGCGACCGCGCGCGGTCACGCGTCGTCTAAGCCTTCGGTTCCGCCGCCGCCTCGTACATCTTGCGCACATCGAGCCGCGCACCAACCGCGAGCTCCGCGACTTCGCCGTCGCGGACGATCGCCGAAGTCCAGCGGTTGTCGTCGCCGCGGGTCCAGATTTCGATGAGGCGCTCGCGTTGGGAGATGAGCACGTACTGGTTGAACGATTCGAGTGTCTTGTAGTGCTCGAACTTCTCGCGGCGGTCGTAGTCCTCGGTGCTGAGACTGAGGACTTCGATGATGACGGTCGGATTCGTGATGGCGAGTCGATCTTCAGCATCACGCTCGCCCGGCCCGCAGATGATCGTGATGTCCGGGTAGGTCGCCAAGCCACTCGCCGTACGAACGCGCACGTCCGACCCGATCACGCGGCACCGGCCATCTTGCAGCTGCGTGTGAAGCGTAGACAAGGCAGCGGCGGCGATCAGGCCATGCTCCAATGACCCGCCCGCCATCGCATACATCTGCCCATCCCAGAACTCATGTTTCACGTTGCTGAACTTCTCCAGCAGGACGTACTCGGCGTACGTGTAGCGCACCTGATGAGCCGGCGTCGACATTTGCCGCGCATTATCCCACAAAGGGGCACGTCCTTTGCTCCAAATAACCTCGTAATGCAGCGACAGACCCTCAGGAGGTCATGATGCATAAATCAAATGAAAACAATGCTTTGCGTGAGCGGAATGGCCTCCGAATTCTCGGTGCCATTTCCCTCACGATCTTCCTCGCCGGCCTCGGGGCCTGCACGAGCAATTACACCCCCGGAAACGGTCAGCCGACGGGCTCGACGGCGTACGGCGCCGGCACGCACGCGGCGACCTACGGCTCCTCGAGCGGTAGCGAAGGAGTGAAGCCGCAGAGCCGGATGATCGTCGCGCCGGAAGTGATCACGCCGATGTTCTCCTCGTCATCCGAGGCCATCGCTGTGCTCGCCGGACACGACGGACGTTTCCTCGGATACGCGAGCCCCGGACCCGCTTCGGCCAGCTACGGCAATGAAATCGTCACCGGCCAGGTCGTTCCGCCATCGCTGACCGCCAATCCGCAGCAGACGGTGAATTCGTCCATCAGCTCGGATCCGACGCCGGTCATCAGCAGCGGCGCCGGTGGTGACGGTGGCGGCGCAGTCGTCATTGGCGGCGTGAGCACAGGCGCAGTGACCGCGGGAGTGACCAACGGAACCTCCGCGATCACGGCCGCCAGCACGCTGGCAGCGCCGGTGGTTGGAACGTCGGCCACGGCTGCCACGCCGACCAGCGCCGCGACCGCGGCGACGGTGACGCAGAGCACCGGCTTTCTGACGCCGACCGTCACGTCCGGCCAGACACCGACTCCCACGAGCGCGGCCAATCCGCCGGTGAGGAATGTCGGAACGGCTTCGACCGCGACGACGAGCGCAGTGACGACCACGCCGTCCGTGAGGACGAGCACCACGCGAACCGGCTCAGGAACTCTGAGCGCCGGACGCCAGGTCAGCTTCCCGGCGACCGTCTCGCCGTCCGCGATCACCGGCACGGTCGTCTCGTCACCGGTGACCGTCTCGCCGACCGTGACCACGGTCCGCTCGCGCGCGGTCTCGCAGCCGATCGCGATCACGTCGCCGGTCTCGATTCCGGGCCGCGTCGCGCGTCCGGTTCGCATGACGACGACGGGCAGTTCAGTCGTCATCACCAACCAGTAACCGACGAAGAGGGGAGGCGCTCCGTCTCCCCTCCACCGCGGCGTGATTGAATACGCCCCATGCCGCTGACCAACGCCGACTACCTTGCCAATCCACAGCCTCCGTCCGCCGATCTCGTTGGGCATTTCATGTCGCTCGGTGCGTCGCGTGTGCGCGCGGAGCGGCTGGCGAAATTCGTCCGCGGGCGGCGGATCGGCGCGGCGCTGGTCAAGCCGGCGGCGCTGATCGGAGTGGTCTTCGCCGTCTGGGTCGCGTGGGCGCTCTGGCTCGCGGTCAACGGCTCGCAGGATCTGCCCCGATTCGAGACCATGCTCTGGCCGTCGATTGGCGCGCTGATCGTCGGCATTGTGATCGCGATCTCGCGCGCCTCCACTCTCACCAGCGGATTTTTCTGGGAGCCGGCGAGCTCGATTCCGCGCGAGCTCGCATCGGCGCCGCGCCGCGCGATCGTTCGGCCGATGTCGCTCGGCGGCGTATTCGGCGGCATCGCGCTCGCGCTCGCCGTCGCCGTCGGCGGCCTGACCGTTCACGATGTTCGCGACGCGACGATGCTGCAGCGTGAAGGCGTCGAGACGACCGGCACCGTCATCGACCGCAGCGTGCGAAGCGGAAAGTCGAAGGACTACATCGTCACGTATCGCTACACGGCGGGCGGCGTCGTCCTGCAGAACAGCGCGACCGTCGGCCGCCGCGATTACGAGCGGATGGTCGAAGGATCGGCGACGCCTGTGACCTACGCGGCGACGCGTCCCGTGATCAGCAAGCCGCGCTCACGCGCAGCCCTCGGCGGCCCGCTGCGCGCCCTCGCGCCGATGCTCGGCGTTGCGCTCGGCATGATCGCGCTCTCCGGATTCATGGCCATCCTGATGGCCTACGCGGCGCGACAGAGCGAATCGATCGCCACGCGCGGCGTGGCCGTGATCGGGCGCATCACGAAGGTCGGCCACGCCGGCGCGCATTACAGCTACGACACCAGCGCCGGCGTCATCGACGCGCGCGCGTCGTGGGGAAAACAAAAACCGGCGCCGCTGCCGGTCGAAGGGGAGACTCACGTCATCCTCTACGATCCTGACAATCCGCGCCGGTCGATGCCGTTGGCGATACTGCAGGATGTGCGTTTTGTCTAACGGCGACGGCCGAACAGACGGAGCAGCATCAGGAACAGATTCACGAAATCGAGATAGAGATTCAGTGCGCCGAGCACCGCGAAGTTCTGCTGCATCGAGCCACCGGCATGCGCCCAGGCCTTCAGCTTCTGGTTGTCGTACGCGGTGAGACCGAGGAAGACGAAGACGCCGACCACGCCGATCGTGAAGTTCAGCGCGTCGGAGCGCATGAAGATGTTGACGATCGCCATCCCGAAGACGCCCATCAGACCCATCATGAAGAACGAGCCCCACGACGTCAGGTCGCGCTTCGTCACGGTGCCGTAGATCGCCATCGCCCCGAACATCACGCCGGCGCCGACGAACGCGTTGACGATCGAAGCCCGCGCGTAAATCAGGAAGACGGAGCTGAGCGTCAGGCCGTTCAGCAATGAATAGGCGAGGAAGACGAACGACGCCGTGGCGGCCGACATCTTCTGGATGCGGATGCCGAGGAAGAGGACCAGTCCGATCTCGACGAGCATCAGGACGATCCAGAGTCCGGAGCCGAAGAGAATCTGCTGCATTGCGAGCGACTGCGTCACGGCGAACGCGGCAAGCGACGTGAGCATCAGTCCGGCGAACATCCAGCCGTAGACCGAACGGAAAAAAGCGCGTTCGCGGACGGCCATTTCTTCCGTGCTGGCGCTGATCCAGGCGGGCTGTTGCGGATTGTTGAAACGATCCATTTGAGTGAACCCTCCGAGCAAATGATAACTACCTTTGATGAGGCGGCAATTGCACGGAACGCAGCTTGCACCACCGGAATTTACAATGCTAGACTCAGGTTTCGAACGGTACATAAAGTTGACAACGGGGCACTCATAATCCCCTAAGTCGCAGAAGGAGAACAACATGTCCAAGATCATCGGCATTGATCTGGGAACGACCAACTCGGTTGTCGCCGTCATGGAAGGCAACGAGCCGAAGGTCATCGTGAACGCCGAGGGGAGCCGCATCACCCCGTCAGTGGTCGGTTTCGCCAAGAACGGCGAGCGCCTCGTCGGTCAGGTCGCAAAGCGGCAGGCGGTCACGAATCCCGAGAACACCGTCTTCTCCATCAAGCGCTTCATGGGACGCAAGTTCGGTGAAGTCAGCGAAGAGATGAAGATGGTTCCGTATCACGTCACCCAGGCGTCGAACAGCGACGCGCGCGTCGAGGTCCAGACGAAGCTTTATTCGCCACCTGAGATCTCCGCGATGATTCTGCAGAAGCTCAAGCAGGCGGCCGAGGATTACCTCGGGGAGAAGGTCGACCGCGCGGTCATCACCGTGCCGGCCTACTTCAACGACTCGCAGCGCCAGGCGACTAAGGACGCGGGCGAGATCGCCGGCCTCAAGGTCGAGCGTCTCGTCAACGAGCCGACCGCGGCCGCGCTCGCGTACGGCCTCGACAAGAAGGCCAACGAGACTATCGCCGTGTATGACTTCGGCGGCGGCACGTTCGACATCTCCGTCCTCGAGGTCGGCGACGGCGTGGTCGAGGTGAAGTCGACCAACGGCGACACGCACCTCGGCGGCGACAACATCGACCACAAGCTCATCGACTGGATCATCGACGAGTTCCGCAAGGATCAGGGCATCGATCTGTCGAAGGACAAGATGGCCCTGCAGCGCCTGAAGGAAGCGGCGGAGAAGGCGAAGATCGAACTGAGCTCGACGATGTCGACCGACATCAACCTGCCGTTCATCACCGCCGATCAGTCGGGTCCGAAGCATCTGAACATGGTGCTGACGCGCGCGAAGTTCGAGCAGCTCGTCGGCGACATCATCCAGAAGACGATGGGTCCGGTGCGGCAGGCGCTCACCGACGCCGGCGTCGATCCGAAGAAGATCGACGAGGTGGTGCTCGTCGGCGGCTCCACGCGCATCCCGATGGTGCAGAAGCTCGTGCAGGACTACTTCGGCAAAGAGCCGCACAAGGGTGTGAATCCTGACGAAGTCGTCGCCATCGGCGCGGCGGTTCAGGGCGGCGTCCTCGGTGGCGACGTCAAGGACGTGCTGCTGCTCGACGTCACTCCGCTGTCGCTCGGCATCGAGACCCTCGGCGGCGTGATGACAAAGCTCATCGAGCGCAACACAACGATCCCGACCCGCAAGTCGGAGACCTTCTCCACCGCGGCCGACAGTCAGACGTCGGTCGAGATCAAGGTCTACCAGGGCGAGCGCGAGATGGCAGGCGCGAACAAGCTGCTCGGCGCATTCCACCTCATCGGCATTCCGCCCGCACCGCGCGGCATCCCGCAGATCGAGGTCACGTTCGACATCGACGCCAACGGCATCATGAATGTCTCGGCGAAGGACCTCGGCACCGGCAAGGAGCAGAAGATCACCATCACCAGCTCCTCCGGTCTGTCGAAGGCTGACGTCGAGAACCTGGTCAAGGACGCGGAAGCGCATGCCGAAGACGACAAGCGCCGCCGCGAAGAGATCGAGGCGAAGAATCAGCTCGACTCGCTCGTGTACAACGTCGAGAAGATGCTGACCGAAAACCGCGAGAAGCTGTCCGGCTCGGACGTCAGCAACCTCGAGTCCGCGATCGGCGAAGCGCGCAAGGCGATGGAGCAGGGTGGCGCTGACAACATCAAGAAGGCCACCGAGAACCTGACCAAGGCCTCGCACAAGCTGGCCGAGGTCATGTACCAGAACACCGGCGCGCAGGGTGGCGGGGAGCAGGGTGGGGGTTCGACCCAGGGCGCGGCTCCGAGCGGCGACGCGAAAGACGACGTCATCGAAGCGGAAGTGGTGGACGAGAACAAGTAATCTGAATCGCAGAGGGCGGGCCTCCGGGCCCGCCCGATGTGAAAGAGAGATAGAGCATGGGTCGCCGCAGAGCAGATGGATACGTGATGATCTCGGTCATCGCGGAGCGCTACAACATTCATCCGCAGACGCTGCGCCTCTACGAGCGCGAGGGATTGATCAAGCCGGCGCGCACCGGGGGCAACACGCGCCTCTACGGAACGGATGAGATCCGCAAGCTGGAGATGATCCTCACCCTCACCCGCGATCTCGGCGTGAACCTCGCCGGCGTCGAGGTGATCCTCAACATGCAGAACGCGCTGGAAGACGCCCGCGAAGCGCTCGACCGCGCCGAAGATCACTTCGAGCAGATGATGCGCATCATCCGCCAGGCCGTGCTCGACAAGCGCCACGGCATCGACCGCGAGAACGCGCTGGTGAAGGCGATGCCGCGCGGACTGGCGAAGCGGTGATGTAGTCACTCGTGCGCGACGACTTCACCGAGGTTACGAAGCGAGAAATCGCAAAGCGTGTTGCTTGGCGATGTTCACGTCCTGACTGCGGCGCACAGACGACCGGCCCTCACACCGATCCATCGAAGTCAGTGAACGTTGGTGTAGCCGCGCATATCACGGCCGCATCTGAAGACGGCCCGCGTTTCGATCGCGCGTTGACTCCTGAGCAGCGACGCGCCCCAGAGAATGCAATCTGGCTATGTCAATCATGTGCACACCTGATCGACACCGACGTGACGCAATTCAGCGTCGAGGGGCTTCGCGAATGGAAATCGAAGGCCGAACTGGCGGCGCTTGCAGGCATCGCGCGGACAGAACCCTTGTCGTCTCCCGATCGCGACACCATTCTTGCGCTGCTAAAGAAACACCAGCCGGCCGCCGCCGCGGAGTTTTACTTTCGCGAAGGCTACGAGGCTGTTTCTGCGGCGGACCCCGAACATTCTTATGAGGTCGACGTTACATCGGATGGCGTTTCTTTCACCGTTCGGAGAAGAGACGGCGATCCGGTTTCAGTTTCGTTCGATCCCGTCTTTGACGACACGGAAGAGGGCCTGCGGAAGCGGAAAGCATTTCAGGACTTTCTGGCCGTCGGAACGGAGGCAGAGCTCGATGAAACGAACGTTCCATTCAATCAGTTGCCGGAATCCATTCGAGTACATCTGCGAGAAGGTGGCCGGCCATTCGCATTGAGAATCGGACCGCGGCGGCCACGCGCGTTCGCGGTGGTCTTAACGTTCACTCGCGCCGATGGGGAAAGTTACACCTTCCCATACATCGAGCTGGCTACCAACCGGTTCGAGGGCGAAACGGTCGTGCTTTCAAACGCACAACAGAAGATCTGGTTCAAGATCGAGGAGCGGCTAGCCTCCGACGGCCGAGCCGAGATGTCATGGTCCTTCGAGCCGAAGGCTGTGACGGCTTGGCGGATGCGCGAAATGCTGCGATTCCTCGCAGTGATGTCAGAACCTTCGACGCTCGTTGTGCGCGATCTGGACGACGGAATGGAGTACGTTGCCGGTTCGATCAAAGTCGCGACATCCGCTGCTTTCGGAGAGGGGCTGCCCGGGTTTCTCGACAGATTGCTCTCTGTGCAGAAGCGTACTGGTACTTCAATCCACCTTCCAGCCGGGCCGATTGCAACGCGGCCGGACATCGCCCAACTCGAGCTCATTGAGAACATTCTCGCTACGGGAACACGACCGCCGGATACGACCGTGTCGATCACGATCAAAGAACGCCCGGGATGTGACGAGCTGCTCGAGATCGTGAAGAGCCGCCCGTTCGATCTCTCGCTTCCTATGCAGTTCGAGCTGTTGCTGGGGAACCGCATTCACCTTGGGCCGCTTCATCTCCGCTGCGAGAGCGCGCTTGTTCATCCTGACGATCTGCAAAAGGTTGCCGATCTGAAGAGCGGCGCCATCAACCCGCCGCAGCAAGTGCGCATCATGCCGCGGGACGGTTCGCGATTCGTCATCACATATCCGTGGTGGCTCCCTACTTCCTCCGAATCACCACCGCATCCGACGAATCGACCACGTGCGTGACCACCGCGCGCTTTCCATCCGCGCTCCACGTGTAATCGACGATCGAGCCTTCGCTGAACTCGGTCAACTGGCGCGGCGTGCCGTGGTCGAGCATCCAGAGATTCGTCGTGCCGTTCTCGGTGTGCAGGTACGTCACGTCGTTCGCGCGCCAGCGGTAGCGCCAGCCCTTCAGCGGCACGGTCTTCATCTCGCCGCCGTCGAGCGGAATCATCGCCAGCGAAGTCGTCGCCTTGTCGTCGAAGTCGTACGCGCAGACGAGCGTGCGGCCGTCGGCCGAGAGCGCGCTGTCCGCCGCGCGCTTGCTCGTCATCTCCGTGATCGTGCCGCCGGTCACCGGCATGCGATAGAGCCGGAGCATGCTGCCGGCGTAACCGGTGAAGATGATCGTCTGCCCGTCGGGCGTGTAACGCAGTTGCTGGATGAGCGTCGAGCGCGTGGCGATTTTCTTCGGCGTCCCGCCGGCCAGCGGCATCGTCCACATCGACCACTCGTTCGACTTCGTGTCGACCGACGCCCAGGCCAGGGTCTTCGAATCGGGCGAGATGGCGAAGTCGTAATCGCGCGGACCAGGCGTCAACTGGCGGCGATCCGAGCCGTCCGGCTTCATCCGCCAGAGCGTGTAGCGATCCTTCGACGCCGCTTCGTAGACGATGACCGAACCGTCGGGCGACGGCGTCGGCTGCAGGTCGCCCGTCCCCTCGGTCAGCTTCGACGCCGCGCCGGTGACCGGATCGGCGGTCCAGATCGACGACGCGCCGTCGGTGGTCGATGAATAGAGGATGTGATCGCCGAGCCAGGCGATGCCGGTGAGTCCGTTAGTGGAACCGAGTCCGGACGTGATCTGCCGGACGCCCTTGTCGTCGTAGTTGAAGAGATTCGCCTGCCGGATCGTCTGCACCGCGGCAATCGTCTTGCCATCCGCGCTCACCGAAGGCAGCGAGAGATCGCTCAGTTCATCGGTGATCGGACGCGCCTCGCCGTTCGAGGCGTCGACTTCCCACAGCCGCACGTGTCCGGTCGACTGTTCCTGCACGGCGGCGACGATCAGCGTGTCGCGATCCGACCACGTCACGTTGCGCACCGACTCGAAGCGAGGCTCGGTGGTGATCTCGCGCATCGTGCCCTTCGGGAAGGCGATGTCGAGCAGTTTCGTCCGCTGCGCGACCACGACGTGTTGCCCGTCGCGCGACCACGACGGCGAATACGCGCGATCGGAGAGATGAATCGTGGCCAGCGCGCGCTCGCCGGTGCCGTCGGCGTTCGCCACCATCACCGTGCTGGTCGACTTGTTGAAATCGTCGCGCACGAATGCGAGGTGGTTGCCGTCGGCCGAGAAATCGGGCCGCGTGTCGATGTCGTGGATGAGCGTCTCCGCCTTTCCGCCCAGCATCGGGATGCGGACGAGATCGGCCATCAGGTTCGTGTCGTAGCGGACGTAGTAGACGTAGTTGCCGTCGCGCGAGAAGGTGACGGAGACGTAGTGTCCCGGTGCCGGCGGCACGAGCTGCATCGACGACTTCGTTTCCAGCTGCTCGAGCCACACCGCGCTGCCGCGCGCATCGTTCGTCACGTACGCGAGGTAGCGCGCGTCGGGCGAGATGGCGACGATTGGTGTCCGGCCGTTCGTGGTGACGCGGCGCGTCGTCTGCTCCGGCAGTGCGCTCGCCGACGGATTGCGATGTCCGAGAAAGATCCAGCCGAGAACCGGCAGCGCGGCGAGCGTCGTGGCGAGCAGTGCAATGCGCAGTTGCGAGGTGCGGTCGCGGCGCGCCGGCTGCTCGCTCGCTTCGCCCTGATGCAGCCACTGGCGCAGATCGAGCGCCGCGTCGCGGATCGACTGATAGCGCTCCTCGCGATCCTTCGCCAGGCACTTGCTGACGATCCGTTGCAGCTCCGGCGGCGTCGCCGGCGCGAGCGCGGAGATCGCCGGCGGCTCTTCGTGCAGGATCTTGTAGAGCGTGTCGACAAACGAGTCCGCCTCGAACGGCCGGGTGCGGGTGATCGCTTCGTAGAGGATGCAGCCGAAGGAGAAGACGTCGGCGCGCACGTCGACCACGCCGCCGGTGATCTGCTCGGGCGACATGTAGCCTGGCGTACCGAGGACTTCGCCGTTCTGCGTGATCGCGCGCATGGTGGGGGAATCGGCGCCGATCGGATTCCAGCCGCGATCGGCGTCGATCAGTTTCGCCAGCCCGAAGTCGACGACCTTCGCGTAGCCCTCGTTGGCGACGATGATGTTTTCCGGCTTGAGGTCGCGATGGATGATGCCGGCGGCGTGCGCCTTGCCGAGGCCGTCGGCCACCTGCGCCAGGATCTCGACCGCGCGGCGGAGCGGGAGCGAAGTGCCGAACGTCTCGCGCAGCGTGTGGCCATCGACGAACTCCATCGCGATGTAATGCACTTCGCTGTTGCGCTTCATCGTGCGGTCGGCGATCTGCTGCACGTTCGACGAAGGACGGGCGTGTCCGACTTCATGGATGGTGACGATGTGCGGATGGCTCAGCGCCGATGCGGCGCGCGCTTCCTGTGCGAATCGGCGCACGCGCTCGCGGTCGTGCACCAGCTCCGCCGGGAGGACCTTGAGCGCCACTTCGCGCTCCAGCGTGCGATCGGTCGCGCGGTAGACGTCGCCCATCGCGCCCGATCCGAGGAGAGAGACGATCTTGTAGCGGGCGATCGTGGTGCCGGCGGCGTAAGGCTCGCCGCGTCCAGATTCGAGCGCCGGGTCGCCAGGTGTCACAACACGATGCTTTTCGACCGACGCCATACCGAACCTCCTGCTGCGCGAAATGTCTGGGGAGCCGAGAACAGGATAAGAGGGTTTACGTATGGAAATCGTCGCGGGTTGGTTACGCGGGGTGAAAGTTCAGTGAACGGTACTTTTCAGTGTCGTGCGATGCGATCGCGCGATCGTTGGGCCGCGATAGCATGCCCGCCATATGAAGAACGTGTTGGCCGCGTTGTTCCTCGCCACGCCTCTTTTCGCCATGAATCCATCAGAACTTCACACGCTCGCAAACGACTACTACGACTGGCGAAATCACAATTACCCCGTGGCCGCATCCGACCAGGGACTGCACACGTGGGACGACCAGCTGGCCGACTATTCGGCGGCGTCGATCGCGAAGCGTCAGGCCCACGTGCACGAGGTCGCGGAGAAGGTCCGCGCCATCGACACGAAGGGGTGGGGGAAAGATGACACCATCGACGCGATCCTCTTCCGCTCGCAGATCGAGCGCGATGAATTCGCCGATCGCGTGCTGCGGCGCGAGGTCAGCGATCCGCAGGTCTACGTGCGCGAGGCGAGCGACGGCATCTTCTCGCTGCTGAAGAAGGAGTACGCGCCGGGCGAGGTCCGCGCGCGCGCCGCGACGAAGCGCCTGCAGCAGGTGCCGCAGGTCGTCGAGCAGGGGAAGAAAAATCTCACCGAACCGGTGCGGCTCTACGCGGAGCTGGCGATCGATTCGGCGCGATCGATCGACTCGCTCTTCGACACCATCGACACACTCGCCGGCGCGCTGTCGCCCGCGGAAAAGGACGAGCTGGCGGCGGCGAAGAAGAACGCCGCGCGCGCGATGCACGACTACGCCGACTGGCTCGAGTCGCGCCTCTCGTCGATGAAGCCGTGGAAGCCGATCGGCAAGGCGAACTACGAGTTCATGCTGCGGCACATCCTGCTGCTTCCGTTCAATTCGGATGAGGTCGAACAGCTGGGCCGCGTCGAGCTCGCTCGCTATCGTGCGCTCGAGGCGATGCTGAAGGATCCGGCAATGGCCGATCCCGATCCGCGTCGCGCCGCCGACATCCCGAAGGACCAGCAGTCGTTCCTCGAGCGGTATCAGAGCCGCGAAGAAGAAATGATCCGCTTCCTCAAAGAGAATCGACTGCTGACGCTTCCCGATTACCTCGGGCCGTTCCTGATCCGCCAGTTGCCCGAGGCATTCAAGCCGACGTCGCCCGGCGGCTTCATGAATCCGCCGGGACTCTACGATCACGATGCAAGCGGCTTCTACTTCATCCCGACCTACAACCCGCAGAGCCGCAACTTCTACATCCGCGCCGCGATCGAAGATCCGCGTCCGATCCTCGGGCACGAGGGCATCCCCGGACACTTCGTGCAGATCTCGATCTCCCATCGACTGAAGAACGAGATCCGCCGGCAGCAGGGCGACTCGGTATTCATCGAAGGCTGGGCGCTGTACGGCGAGGAGATGCTGACGCGCACCGGTCTGTACGCGCCGGAGTCGGCCGCGGCGGCACAGGTGCTGCGGCTGTCGCGCTATCGCGCCGCGCGCATCGGCGTGGACGTCAATTTGCACACCGGGCGATGGACGTTCGATCAGGCGGTGAAGTACTTCATGGAGGCCGGCGGACTGGACAAAGAAGCAGGCACCGGCGAGGCGGCGGGCGCGGCCACCGATCCGACGCAGAAGATCAGCTACATCACCGGCAAGTGGCAGATCATGCAGCTCCTCGGGCGCTATCGCGATGCGAAGGGGAGCGCGTTCCGCCTCGGCGCGTTCCACGATGAGCTGATCGCGCACGGCTCGCTGCCGGTATCGGTTCTGGAATGGATCATCCTCGACGATCCGTCGTCGCTGGAAAAGGCAACCGGGAAAACGTTGAAGTAAGCGTGTAGGACAGGCGCCCTCGCCTGTCCAAATGGAGGAACAAGATGGAAGTGACCAAATACGATCCGGGACAGTTCTGCTGGGTGGAGCTCTCGACATCCGACGGCCAGGCCGCGAAGAAGTTCTACAGCGACCTGTTCGGCTGGAGCTACGACGAAGTTCCGATGGGCGACCAGCCGCCGTACAACCTGGCGAAGCTGGGGACGGGACAGGTCGGCGCGGTCTACGAGAACAAGCAGGTGCCGCCGAACTGGCTGTCGTACGTCTGCGTCGCCAGCGCCGACGAGACGGCGGCGAAAGCGAAGTCGCTCGGCGCGAACATCGTGGCCGAGCCGATGGATGTCTTCGAGTACGGCCGCATGGCGGTCCTCACCGATCCGGAAGGCGCGACGTTCGCGCTCTGGGAACCGCGCAAGCACATCGGCGCCGGCGTCTCGAACGAGCCGGGCTCGTTCTGCTGGAACGAGCTGATGGCGCACAACGGCGATGGGGAGAAGAAGTTCTACACGAGCCTCTTCGGCTGGACGGCGAAGGGGAGTCCCGAATACACCGAATGGCACGATGGCGACAAAGCGCGCGGCGGATTCATGGAGATGAAGGAAGCGCGCTTCGAAGGAGTGCCGCCGTTCTGGACCACCTACTTCCTGGTCGATGACGTCGACCAGTCGACGGCGAAAGCGAAGTCACTCGGCGCGTCGGTGCATCACGAACCGACCGACATCCCGAACGTCGGCCGCTTCGCGGTCCTCGGCGATCCGCAGGGTGCGTCGTTCGCGATCTTCAAGCCGAAGATGTAACCCATTTAGCCCCTCTCCCCGCCGCGCGGGGAGAGGGTGCCGAAGGCGGGTGAGGGCGTCACTTCTTCCGCGTGTACGTGATCTCCATCATCTTGAACATCTTCCCGTCCGGACCGGGGGTCCACATCTCGAACGTGTGGTGATCCTTGTCGGTGATGGTGATCTTCTCTTCCATCGGGGCGTCCTTGCCGGTCATCGGATCAGGCATCGAGGAGACGAACTTCCACGTCTTCCCGTTGTCGGTCGTGTTGCCGGTCGACACCATCACGCCGGTCGACATCGTGTCCATCCACGTGCCCCAGTACTGCTTCTTGACGTTGTCGTAGCCGGTGTAGCCGACGCCGCTGAACGGCCCGCCCATGAAGGTGCCGGTGAACTTCTGCATCACTTCGCGATTGCCGAGGACCCAGGAGTTCTCGGTCGTGCCGCTGCTCACCATCGGCGGCTGCGAGGGGTCCATGAACATCGACACCTTCGCGTCCCAGGTGCCGACCATGCCGTCGAGCAGCTTGTGTGCATCGCCCGGCGTCATCGCCTTCATCATCGCTTCCATGCCCGCCTTCTCTTCGGCGGACATTTCCTTCTTCTGCGGCTCCTGCCCGAACGCGCTGGTACAGAGGACGAGCAAAGCCATTGCTGCGAGGACCCGAATTTTCATGAGTTTTCCTCCCGTCAAAATTGTGTTGGCCGTAGTTCGGCGGATCGTACTCCCGCGCGGGGGCGGGCGCCAATTTTCTACGTCTCGTAGACGAGCGGGACGTCGATCAATCCCACGGTTTGGAGATGACGCAGGAGTTGATGCCGCCGATGCCCATGCTCAGCTTTCCGCTGTAGCCGGGCGCGACGTCGGAGCCCTCGGTCTGCACGAACTTCGCGGAGTGGATCTTCACATCCGCGTGCAGCTCGCCCTCGGTGAGCGCCATCGGGAAGAGCTTTCCGCGCGCCATGCCGATGTGCTGCGCCGTCAGCTCCCAGCCGCCGCCGACCGACATCCCATGTCCGAACGTTCCCTTGCGCGCGGTGAAGATGACGTCGGGGTGGAGCAGCTCCATCGAGTGTTCGATCTCCGTCGCGTCGCCCGGCGTCGCCGTCGCGTGCATGTCCCACGTCGTGACGTCGGAGGCCTGCAGTTCTTCCATCGCCTTCTTCATCGCCAGCTGCGGACCGTCCTTCGACGGCGTGATGATGTGATGCGCATCGGACGATGCCCCGACGCCGACGATCTCCATCCCCAGCGGCTTGAATCCCTGTGCGCGCAGCTTCTCCGCGTCGCCGACGATCCAGACACATGAGCCGCCCGCGACGTGTGTTCCTTTGAGTCCGGTCAGCGGACGCGAGACGTCCGCATCGGCCGACATGACGTTCGCGTTGTAGAAGGCCGAGAGCACCATCGGATGCGGCGGCGGATCGCACATGCCAATGACGACGGCGTCCGCTTCGCCGAGGTGAATCGAATCCATCGCCAACTTGGCGGCGATGCCGAACGACGCGCACGCGGCGATCGGCGCGAATGCCGGACCGGTGATCTTCCCGAGCATCGAGATCTGCGACGCCGCGATGTTGTTGATGTTCCAGAGCAGGTTCGGCGAGACGCTGGCCCACGGCTCCTCGGGACAGCCCCATTTCTTGTTCAGCGCGCGGATGCGATTCAGCTTCTGGCGGATCATCGACAGCTTCGCCGATCCCGACGACGGCGGCACCGGCTCGCCCTGGATCGCCGCGGCCTCGGCGAGATACTCGCGCAGCGCATCGCTCCGCTGCGCCCAGTACGCTTCCCACGCATGCTTCGCCTCGATCCACTCCTCGCTGCCGACGAACAATTCGGACGGATCGCGCGGCGCGTGCGGGTCGTGCTCTTCACCTTCGAGATGATCGCGCAGCGCTTCGCAGCGTTCCGGCTTCGCCCAGAACTCGTTCCAGCGATGCTGTGCGCGATCGAGGCGCAGCGCCTCCTCGGCCGTGATCGTGATGTCGCCCAGTCCCGTGCCGACGTAGACGTGGCAGCGCGTGCCGAGCGAATGCAGATACGCCTCGAGACCGGGGTTCTGCGTGAGCGACTGGATGAACGCGCCGATGGCGTACTGCACCATCGGTCCCATCTTGTCTTTCAGCTGCGAGAACTTGGCCGGCGCGAAACGCTCGTCGAACCAGGCGTGGTATGTTTCAAAGTCGAAATCGGGGTATCCAACGAGAAAATTCGATGGCCCGAACCCCTCAAAAGGTGAGAGCCATGTGTCGGCGCGTTCGAGGTTGCGCTCGAAGGCGTCGATGTTCGGAGACTTCGGCGCGACAAGGCCCCAACCGAAGATTCCGATGCGTTTGCGGTCCGGCATAGGTGGCGCATTGTAGCGAAGTCCTGTCAGGGAACTTGCATGACGACCGGCGTGAGATACAGCGTCCTGATCCTTACTCTGATTGCGATTCTGTTCGTCGCGTGCCACCGCCATGAGACGCCCGCGCCGAGCGCCACTCAAACCCCGACGACGCAGACCATCGCGCCTGCCGACGCCCGTCCCGCACCTACTGGAACGGACGCGATGACGCAGACGGTGGAGGTCGAAGACAGCCGTTCCGAAGAGGATGGCGGCGTGACGACCGCACCTCCGCCGTCACCGAAACCTGCGCCGAAACCTGCACCCAAGAAGAAGCATTGACGCCGCTTTACGAAGCCCTCCTCGAACGCGATGAGGCGGCAACGCGCCGCGCCGTGGAGGATTTCGACGACGATGACGAGCTCTTTCTCGCCGTGGCGCGATTCGCCGTGCTCGCCTACGCGCCGTCGCAACACGCCAAGCATGCGTTCCTCGCCTGCCTCGCCGCGTACGACCTGCGCGAGGAGCTCGGCGCGTCGTATCGCGAGATGCTGGCGGAGTGCGCGATCTACGCCGCCGGCAGCCGCCTGCCGTGGAGCGAGCCGCCGATCCTCGATCCGCCGCAGGTGGAGGAGGAGCCCGACCTCGCCGCCGCCATCCGCGACGGCGACCGCCTCGCCGCCGAGCACTGGCTGTCGTTCCACCTCGACGACCCGCAACTCGAGCAGCGCTACTTCGAAGCCGCCTCGCGCGACTTCGAAGATCTCGGCATGAAGCTGATCGTCTCGAGAGCGGCATGGCGACTCGTCCCGATCCTCGGCGAGAAGGGGAGGTTCGCGCTGCTCCGCACCGGCACCTACGAATGGACCGCATATCGCGGCGAGACGTTCGTGGAGCGCGGGGTGCCTGTCGATCGTGAGCAACTGATCGAGCGCGTTGTGGCCGACGTGATCGAAGAGCGCGGATCCCTGTTCGCGACACACAACATGTTTCTATTGGATGCGGCCCTCGGCACGCCGGCCGAGTCAAGAGTGCTCGAATATCTCTCCCCAATCGATACGGCTGACGGACCCAACAAGCCAATAACCCCACAACTAAACCCCTACCGCCTCGCCCGCGACTACGCCCAGACCCTCATCTCACACGCCGTCGCACAAAGAATCCCGCAAGCGAAGGACATGCTCGCCGCCGTCCACAAGAACCTCGAGCAGTCGACAGGATTCGAAGAATGGTCCTTCGCGTAGCGCTCGTACTGCTCCTCGCCGGGTGTGCGTCGTACCCGCGCATCGACCAGCTCACCGATACCCGCGCCGTCTGGGCCATCGACGTCGAAGACGACTCCGGCCGCGTGCTCTACGCGCGCAACGCGCACAAGCTCATGGTCCCGGCGTCGAACCGCAAGCTCTTCTCCGCCGCGACGGCCGTCGATTGCTTCGGCTTCGATCACCACTTCACGACGGAGCTCTGGCGGGACGGCGACGACCTCGTGCTGCGGGGCGGCGGCGATCCGTCGTTCGGCGGGCGTTACTACGCCTCGCCCGGCGACGCGTTCGCGCCGATGCTCGCGGCGATACACGCGCGCGGTATCACGCACGTGCACGACGTCGTCGCCGACGTCTCGCTCTTCGATCGCACCACGATCCCTCCGAGCTGGAAGGTCGGCAACCTGCCGTGGTCATACTCCGCGCCGGTTGACGCGATCGCGTATCACGAGAACACGATCGAGGAGAACGCGATCGGCGATCCGGCGCTGCACGCCGCGCGCGCGTTGCGCGACCTGCTCGTCCTCGACGGCATCGCGGTCGACGGCGACGTCCGACTCGGCACCGCAAGCGGGGAGCGGATCGCCGCCGTCGATTCGCCGCCGGTCTCGCAACTCCTGATCACGATGCTGAAGAACAGCCAGAACCTCTACGCGGAGATGCTGTTCAAGAACGCGGGCGGCGGCTCGTACGCATCGGCAGTCGACACCGAGCGCCGTTTCGTCAGCACGATCGGCATCGACCCGCACGACCTCCGCTTCATGGATGGCTCCGGGCTCTCGCCCGACGACCTCGTCACCCCTGCCGCGGTCGTGAAGCTGCTGCGCTGGATGAACGCGCCGCAGCGCCGCGGCGCCTGGTGGCTGCTGCTGGCCACGCCGAATCAGGAAGGGACGCTGCACTACCGTCTCGCCGAGCTCGAGACGCGCGTTCGCGGCAAGACCGGCACGCTCGAAGGTGTCAGCGCATTGAGCGGCATCATCGCAATGCCGCGCGGCGGCTATCGCTACTTCTCGATCATCGTCGACCACAACACGGCGGAGGATGTGAACAAGACGATCGACGAGATCGTGCGGCTCATTTCTTCTTCGTGAACGTCTCCCCGAAGATGGTCAACGTGTTGACCTCACCGTCGACGGGATCGAGCGCGAACTGCACCCGCTCCTCCACGTCGTCGTCCTCCGAGAACGCGCTGAACGTGTCGTAGTGGTAGTGCGTGAGCGGCAGCGTGAGCCGCTTCCAGCGCAGCACCAGCGCGTCATGCTCCACCGTCACCACCGCGGCGCCGTGCGACGGACTCTCATACCGGCCGGCATACGCGGCGAGCTCGCGCGAGGGGTGCGTGTCGCGCCGCCGTTTCGCTTCGCGCTCCCGGCGCCGTACGGCGTCACGTTCGTCGATGGTCTTCTCCGCCGCGAGATAGAACGCGTTCCAGTCGCGCGCCGGGCGCGCGAGGAGGAGGTCGATCAGCGCGGAGCGGAGGGCGATGATGGAGACGCCGCGGCCCACGTTCGTCATCACCACCACGCCGGCATGCTCCTTCGGCAGTAGCGCGACCTGCGTGCGGAACCGGTTGAGCGACCCGGAGTGCGAGACGAGCGTCGTGCCGTGGTAGTCGGAGACGTTCCACCCCATCGCGTACGACAGGAGGTTCGCGTCGGGGTTCAGCTCGCGCGTCTCTCCCTCCAGCCGCCGCGCCAACTGCGGCGTGCGCGTTTCGTTCAACGCCTCGTTCGACACGAGCCGTTTGCCGTCGATGACGCCGCCGGCAAGCTGGAAGCGGAGCCACTGTGCCATGTCGCGGGCGCACGACGCGATGGAGCCGGCCGGTCCGAGGTTGTCCTCGTCCGCCACCGCCTGGACGCGCATCGCGCCCGTGGCCGGATCGTAGCGATGGCCGCTGGCGTGGTTCGCCGAGGCGTTCCAGGCGGCGACTGTCGTCACCGTGCGCGACATTCCGAGCGGCTCGAAGATGCGCGTCCGCACGAAGTCGTTCCACGACATCCCGCCCGCGTGCGCCACCGCCTCGCCCGCCACCATGAACATGATGTTCTGGTACTGGTAGGCGCTGCGAAACGGCTTCGTCAGTCCGACACTGCCGACGGCGCGGATCACTTCCTCGCGCGAGAGGCCGGAGTTGTCCCACAGTTCATCGTGCTGACTGAGGCCCGTGCGGTGGCAGACCACATCGCGCAGCGTGACGAGCGACTCGGCGCAGGCGTCGTCGAGATGAAAATAGGCAACATGTTGACGAACCGGATCGTCCCAGGAGAGTTTGCCCTCGTCGACCAGCATCGCCATCGCCGTCGTCGTGAATGCCTTCGAGGTCGAGGCGATCTGGAAGAGCGTCTCATCGGTGATCGGCGCCGAGCCGCCGAGCTCCTTCACGCCGTAACCCTTGGCCACGATCACCTTGTCGTCCTTCACGATCGCGACCGCGAGTCCGGGGAGCTTCCACTGCTTCATCGTCTCCGCGGCGAGCTTGTCGACAGCCGCGGTTTGAGCTTTCGCGAATCCGGCGATCAACAGAAAGGCGAGGGCGATCACTCTACGCATCCGGTAATCTTACGGGTCGAATGAAGCGACTCTGCGTTTTCTGTGGCTCCAATGTCGGCGCGCGTCCCGAATACGCTGACGCCGCGCGCGACACTGCGGCGACGCTCGCCGCACGCAACATCGGTCTCGTCTACGGCGGCGGCCGCGTCGGCCTGATGGGCATCCTCGCGGACGAGATGCTCCGCCTCGGCGGCGAGGTGATCGGCGTGATCCCGCGCATGCTGTCGGAGCGCGAAGTCGGACACCTCGGCCTCGCGGAACTGCACGTCGTCGAGACGATGCACGAGCGCAAGGCGAAGATGGCCGATCTCGCCGATGGCTTCATCGCCCTTCCCGGCGGCCTCGGCACACTCGAGGAGATCTTCGAGATCTGGACCTGGGCCCAGCTCGGATCGCATCGCAAACCGTGCGGCTTCCTCGACGTCGGCGGCTTCTACGCGCCGCTGTTCACGTTCCTCGACCTCGCGGTGGAGGAGCGCTTCATCGCGCCGCGCTTCCGCGAGATCGCGATCGTCGAAAGCGATCCGAACAAGCTGCTCGACCGTTTCGACGCGTACGAGCCGCCCGACGTGGCGCGCTGGATCGATCACGAACGAACGTAGTGGATTCCCTTCGACAACGTGCCCGTGAAGTCCCCGGCGCACTCGCCTTCGCGATGCGCGATGAAGCGCTGACATACGGTCAACTACTTGACGATGTCGAGTCGCTCGCCGGCCTGCTGTTGCACGGCGGCATCGCCGCGGGCAATCGCGTCGCGCTTCGACTCTCCGCCGGACTCGACCTCGTCCGCGCATTCTTCGCCCTGCAGCGGATCGGTGCTGTGCCGTGCATCTTCGATCCGAACGTCCCGCGCGAGACCTGCGAGCGTCGCATCCAGCCTGCGCACACGCTCGATGCGATCCCCACGGCCGGCGCGCGCGCGCCGTTGCCGAAGTGGGCCGACGATCCCGACGCGATTGCGTTCCTGCAATCGACTTCCGGCACGTCGGGTGAAGCGCTGGCCGCGATCGTGTTGCAGCGCAACGTCGCCGCGTCGATCGCTTCGGCGCGCGATTTTCTCGATCCGCGCGCCGGCGACGTGCTCGTCGGCTGGGTGCCGCCGTGGCACGACCTCGGGCTGCTCCGCTTCCTCATCGCACCGGTGGCCTTCGGCGTTCCGTGTCATCTCATCCCGCCCGCGATCCGCACGATCCCGGAGTGGTTCGCCACGATCGCGAACGCCGGCGGGACGATCACCGGCGCTCCCGATTTCGCCTGGCGCCTCGCGACGCGCCTCGTCGATCCCGCGAAGGCCGACCTCCGCTCGCTCCGCTTCGCGACCAACGGCGGCGAGCCGGTGCGCGCGAGCACGATCGCGGCGTTCGAGTCGCGCTTCGGACTCGATCGCGTCATTCGACCCGGATACGGACTGGCCGAGGCGACGCTCGGCGTAACCAGCACGCGTGCGGGCGAAGCGTTGCGCATCGACGAGCGCGGAAATGTGTCGTGCGGCAGGCCGCTGAAGGATGTCGACGTGCGGATCGAGAACGACGAGATCCTCGTGCGCGGTTCCGCGGTGTTCGCCGGTTATTTCGATGCGGAAGAAGCGACGGCGAATGTCCTGCGCGATGGCTGGCTGCGTACAGGCGACTTCGGTTCGATCGACGCGAACGGCGATCTCTACGTCCTCGGGCGGCAGCGCGCGATGATCAAGCGGGGAGGGGCGACGCTCGCGCCGCGCGAGCTCGAGGAGGCGGCGCAGTCAGTGCGCGGCGTGCGCCTCGCGGCGGCGGTCGGCGTGCCGTCGGATATCACCGAGGAGATCGTGATCGTCGTCGAGGTCGAGCCGCGGACCCCGTCGGTCGAAGCCGAGGTGCGAGCGGCGATCGAGCGGGCGATCGGCACCGGACCCCATCGCGTTGTCGAGCAGCCGCCGCGCACGATTCCGCGCACCAGCAACGGCAAGATCCGCCACGCCGTGCTGCGCGATCAGCTCAGTTTGCGGAGCAATCCGAGCGTCAACTCCGACGGCGATTCACGCAAATAGTCTTCGAGCCAGGCGGCCGCGTCGTCGGGCGATGCGATCTCGCGCCCGGCGTCGACGCGGATCCTCGACCCGACCCAGCGTGCGGTGATCGGCACGATCGGCACGCCGCTCCAGCGCGCGAGCGCGAACGCTCCCGGCGCGAGCCGCAGCGTCCGTCCGAGGCAGCGCGTCTCGATCGCGTGATCCGGGACTTCGTCGATTGCCAGCGCGACGCTGCCGCCGCGGCGCAGGTATCGCAGCGCGCGATGCAGCAGCGCCGCGCGCGATCCGGCCGTTTCTGCGACCACCGCGATCTCGAGCGGCTCGTGCGGCGTGAAGAGGAGTCCTTTCGCGCGCAACGCGAGCACCGGCCGCCCGAGGCGCTCGAGCGCTGCGCCGATCGCATGCAGCGCGCCGACGTGGAACATCGCCAGGATTCGAGGACCGTCGAACGTCGCATCGAACTTCACAAGCGGGCGAACGGCATCGAGGCCGTGTCGACGGATCGAGCGAACGAGCAGGCGGTTCTTTTCGTTGAGCGCGGCGATGCGCGGCGCGACGTCGCGATCGGCGAAGAGCGACTGCATTTCATCGGGCGACGGCCAGCGTCGCGTCACGCGGTTGCGAAACGCGCCGAGCGCGCCGGCGAGCCGATAGGCGATCGACGGATGCGATGCCGCGATGTATGCGAGCGCGCGACCCGCGCCGTCGTACGAGCGTCGATCGAGCTCACTCACCGCGGATCTGCCCGACGAGCTGGCCGACCGTCACGTTCGGCAGCGCGAGGACTTCCGGCGCGATCGTCACGCCGAACGCCTCTTCGCACTCGAGCACGACTTCGACGAGCGCGATGGAGTCGAGGCCAAGACCGTTCGGACCGAGCGGCAGATCGTCGCGCAATTCGACGCCGCGCTCGCGCGCGCCGAGGATCCGATGGACACCGCGCGTGATGTTGTCGTTCACGATGCGATTTCCCGCCGTGTGAACCACTCGCGCAACGCAAAAAACACGAGTCCCGCGCTGATCACGTACAGCCCGCCCCACTGAATCCCCTTCTGCGGTGAGACGACGATGTAGCTCCAGAGCCCGAGGGCGATGATCGCCGGCAACGGATAGAGCCACATGCGGAACGGGCGCGGACGCTCCGGCTCGCGGATGCGGAGGATGACCGCGCCGGCGATCTGCGCCATGAACGGGATCACTGCGCGGATGGAGAGGATCGCCTGCACCACGCTCTTCAGCGGAATCCTCCAGCAGAAGATCGTCGCGACGCTCCCGAGGAAGAGCAGCGACACGATCGGATACGCCTCCGTCGCGTGCAGCTTGGCGAAGATCCCGAAGAAGTTCCGGTCGCGCGCGGCGGCGTAGAGGATGCGCGAGTAGCCGAGCATCAGCGAGAAGATCGACGCGAACGCGGTCCAGAGGATCAGCACCGACAGCACCTGCGCGGCGCGATGTCCCATCAGCACTTCGATGTAGTCAGTGACCACCGACTTCGAGGTCATGGCCTGCCGGATCGGCAACACCGAGATGAGGCACGCGTTCATCACGAGGTAGATCGCGGCGATGGCCAGAATCGAGATCACGATCACGCGCGGGATCGTCTTCGACGGCTCCTGCACCTCATCGCCGAGGTAGCAGATGTTGTAGTAGCCGAGATAGTCGTAGACCGCGAAGATCAGCGCGGCGCCGAGGCCGGCGAAGCCGAGCTTGCCGTCGTAGCGCGGCGCATCCCAGAAGGAGAAAGCGCTCAGCTTCAGGTGCGGCAGTCCGGCGCCGATCACGATGACGAGCGTCAGCAGCACGCCGATCCACAGCAGGATCGACAACTTGCCGATCGCCTCGATGCGGCGCAGCAGCAAAAGGACGGTGAGGACGCAAACGATCATCGCCGTCAGTTGAATGTGCGTATCGACCGCAGGCACGAGCACTCGCAGATAGTTCGCGAAGCCGATGCAGCCGGAGGCCATCGACAGCGGCGCGGAGAAGAGGATCTGGAAGAGAAAGAGGAAGGAGATGAGGCGTCCCCATTTCCCGTAGGCGGTGCGGAGGAAGTGATACGAGCCGCCGGAGGAGGGGAGCTCGGACGCCAGCTCCGCGGTGACCAGGCCGTCGGAGATGGCAAGCAGTCCGCCGAGGATCCAGGCGAGCATCCCGCGCGCTCCGCCCATCTCCGCGAGGATGAACGGGATCGTGATGAAGGGGCCGATCCCGACCATGTCGATCATGTTCAGCGCGATGCCGCGCCAGAGGCCGATGTCGCGGCGAAGCTCGGACATGGGTGGATCTTAGCGCTTGAGCTGTTGAGCTGTTTAGCTGAACCGCTCAACAGCTGAACCGCTTAAGAGCTCGTTCTGAGCACCACCGTAATCGCCGCCACCACCTTCACACTCTTCCTTGGCAGCTCGATGGCGGCGCGGTGATCGTCGACCAGCGTCTTCTGGCCGTTCTTGGCCCACCACCGCCCGACCCAGACGTCCTTGCCGATCTTCGCGATCACCAGCTCCGCGGTGTTGGCGCGGCCGCGGGGGCGGTTCTCGGCGATGAGCAGGTCGCCGTCGCGGATGCCGACGTTCTTCATCTCGTCGCCGCGGGCGCGGAAGACGATCTCGCCAGCCTCCAGCGCCTCGACCGGGATCACCGCCTGCTCGCGGCGCAATTCGTCAACAGGTTGACCTTGTCGCAGCTCGCCCGCGGTGCGCACCTCGACCCAGTCCTCGCCTTCGCGGACGCGGCCCGGCGTGCCGAGCGGCCAGAGCGGAGTGCCGGGGAGGTGGGCGGCGGGCGGGCGCTGCGGCGCGTCGGCGAGGATCATCGTCGAAGGCTCGCCGCCCGTGAGGAGGCTCTCGGCGCGATCGATCATCATCTCCGCGCGGACGGCGCCGATGCGCGCCTCGCGCAGCGTGTCGGTCAGCAGCGGGACGTTCACCATGGCGTCGCTGCCGGCGCGGACGGAGAGGCCGCCGCCGAGCTGGATCTCGTTCAGCTCCAGCACCGCCGCCACCTTGCGCAGGACGAGGATGGAGACGTTCGCCCCCTTCTCCAGGGCGGCGAGGTGACGGCGGCTGACGCCCGCCATGCGGGCCAGGCGGGCCTGGGTCAGACCCTTTCGGATGCGTGATTCGCGTACGGTTTCGCCGAGCATGAGAGTGACGTAAGTAACTTAAAGGTTACTAACTACAGGTGATGTAAGCAACTCATTGCATTGCAAGTGGTCAAGGATCAGAGAGATGCGTGAGTACGGATGCTCAGCGCCTGACGGGATCGCGCTTGAAACGCGGGGACGGCGGAAGGGAGGGGTGCCGAGCCCTCCCTTCCGCCGGCCGCGGCCGAGCGGGACCTCGTCTCTTTTCTCTGCGGGATCGACCACGTCATGACGACACTCTCGCACAGGAGTGACGGCAAACGCGCAATCCACCCCCTGTGGAATCGGTCAGAGGAAGGAATGGGGATGGAACGGTCGTGCTGGTAGAAGTCCTGATGTCAGTATGAGTTGCGCAGGATCATGCACGTCATTGCACAAAAAAGCGCCTCGGGATTGACACCTATCCTGCATTCCACTAAAGTGCAAGATATTGCACATGACGACCCGTCTCGAAAAGTATCTGAAGCTTCGGGGGATCAAGCCGGCGCACCTCGCGCGCGAGTCGGGCTACAGCCGCCAACATCTGCTGCGGATTCGGATGGGGCGGATGGAGCCGACGCGGCGCTGTATTGCAGCGATCGTGGCGGCCTGCCGCCGCCTCGCGCGCGAACAGGTGCGTGCAGCCGACCTGTTCGACCTGGATGGGGAGGAGCGATAGCGCACATCGCGTCGGTCCGGAATCCGATGCAGCATAGCGCCGACTCGCCGCTCTTCACAACCCGCATCGCGGTGGTGGAGAGCGACCGGTCAACTGCGGAAATGCTGCACACGTTTTTCCGCCTGATGGAGTTCGAAATCGCCCTCGTGGATGCCGATTCGTGCGCTCTCGACACCATCCGTAGAGCCGCTCCCGCCGTCGTCCTGCTCGATCTCGACCTCCCCGATCTACGCGCATTGGATCTGGCCCGCGAAATCGGCGATGAGTTTGCGGTGATCTTCATGACCGCTTGCGGCGCGACGGCGCCGAATGGCGCGCCGGTCGTGCCGAAGCCAGGACCGAAGTTCGAGGAGTTGTTGTCGTTGCTGGAGGTGGTGTTGGAGCGCTGCTGACGACTGGCACCCATGTTGTACCCTCGCGCCGCAATGCGACGCACATCGATCCTCGTCATCTCCCTCCTTCTCGCCGCCTGCGCCACCACCCAGCCGCCCCAGCCGAAAGCGCAAGCCGCCGCACAGGCGCCGCTCTTCGGGGAGCATGGCTTCGAAGTCGCCGGCATCGACCGCACGGTCGAGCCTTGCGACGACTTCTACCGCTTCGCCACCGGCAAATGGCGCGAATCGCATCCGCTGCCGCCGCAGTACGCGCGGTTCGGGCGCTTCGAGGAATTGGCCGAGCGCAACCGGCAGACGCTGAAGCAGATCCTGGAGGAGGACGCGCAGGCGCACGGCGCGCCCGGCTCGATCGAGCAGAAGATCGGGGACTTCTGGAACGCCTGCACGAACGAGACGGCGATCGAGACGCAGGGGATGTTGCCGATCGCTCCCGAGCTGAAGCGGATCGACGACGTGCGCGACCTCGACTCATTGCAGGACGAGATCGCCCGCCTGCAGTCGATCGGCTACGCGCCGCTCTTCCGCGTAAGCGGGCAGGCGGACTACAAGAACAGCAAGAGCATCATCGCCTTCCTCTCCCAGGGCGGTCTGACGCTTCCCGACCGCGACTACTACCTGCGCGACGACAAACGCTTCGCCGATACGCGCGGTCAATATGTCGACCACATCGCGAAGATGTTCGTGCTGGCGGGCGAAGACGCATCAATGGCGTCGGAGCACGCGAAGCAGGTGCTCGACTTCGAGACGAAACTCGCCAAGTCGTCGATGAGCCGTATCGAGACGCGGAGCCCCGAGGCGACGTACCACATCACGCCGGTCGCGGAGCTCACGGCCATGACGCCGAACCTCGACTTCGCGCGCTTCCTCCGCGCCGTCGGCGTGAGCGAGACGTCGGTCAACGTCGCGCATCCGCAGTTCTTCAAGAACGTCAGCGAGATGATCAAGTCGACGCCGCTCGAGGCATGGAAGGCCTACCTCCGCTGGCGCGTGCTCGACACCGCGGCGCCGACGCTCTCCCACGCGTTCGTCGACGAAGACTTCGCGTTCGGCAGCACGATCTCCGGCCAGAAGCAGATCCAGCCGCGCTGGCAACGCTGCGTCCGCGCCGCCGACACCTCGATCGGCCAGCTCCTCGGTCAGGAGTACGTCCGCCGCCGCTTCACCCCCGAAGCAAAGACGAAGATGAGCGCGCTGATCGACAACCTGATCGGCGCGTTGCGTGCCGACATCCCGACGCTGTCGTGGATGGGATCGGAGACGAAGCAGGCGGCGCTGAAGAAGCTGAACGCGTTCCAGCGGCGCATCGGCTATCCCGACAAATGGCGCGATTACTCGGCGCTGACGATCACGCCCGATTCGTACGCGCAGAACACGATCAACGCACGCGAGTTTGCCTTCCGCCGCGGTATCAACCGCATCGGCAAGCCGGACGATCCGAACGAGTGGGGCTTCTTCACGCCGGCGACGGTGAACGCGAGCTACCAGCCGTCGCGCAACGACATCACGTTCCCGGCCGGCATCCTGCAGCCGCCGTTCTACGACCCGAACGCGGACGACGCGTACAACTACGGCGGCATCGGCACGGTGATCGGCCACGAGATGACGCACGGCTTCGACGACGAGGGAGCGAAGTTCGACGAGGAGGGAAACCTGCGCAACTGGTGGTCGCCAGCCGATCTGAAGAATTTCGAAGGACGCGCGGAGTGCATCGCCAATCAGTACTCGGAATTCAACGTCGCCCCGGGCGTGAACATCCAGGGAAAACTCGTCCTCGGCGAAGCGATCGCCGACCTCGGCGGCGCGACGATCGCGCTCGCCGCGTACGAGCATTCGCTGCAGGGCAAACCGCGCGAGACGATCGACGGTTTCACTCCCGAACAGCGCTTCTTCCTCGGATTCGCCCAGGTGTGGGGCGAGAACATGGCGCTGCAGGAACAGACGCGCCGCGCGCTCAGCGATCCGCACGCGCAGGGCCCGTTCCGCGTGAACGCGACGGTGTCGAACATGCCGGCATTCGCGAAGGCGTTCGGCTGCGCGAGCGGGACGAAGATGGTGCGCGAAGAGGGGAAGAGGTGCTCTATCTGGTGAGCCGGCACGGCCGGCGGCGTGACTTGCCCAAGGCTCCTTCAGGAGTGGCGCAAGTTATCGGGTGAGGTCGTTGAACCAGTCCAGCTCGCGCAGTGATTCGAAGTCGGGGTCGTCTTTGACTTCATCGATGGGGGGAAGCGCGCCGGCTTCGCGCGTCGCGAGGAGCCATTTCTTCGCCGCCTCGGCGTCGCCGCGTTTCGCGTAGAGATGGGCGAGGTGATAGGCGGCGGAGCCCGGCTCGATCGCCTCCGCCTGACGCAGGATCACCTCGGCGCGATCGTCGCCGAGCTCGAGGAGGACTTCGCCCCAATCGGCGACCACCGCGCCCGCCGAACCGGCGTTCAGTTCCGCCACCGACTGAGGCATCAGCAGCGCGCCGTACGCCTCGCTCGCCTGCTGCAGGATCGGCTGCGGATCGTCGACCTTCCCCGCGAGTGTCTTCAACGTCGCGGCGAGGTTGGTCAGCACCTCGGCATCCTTCGATTTGAGCTTCAGCGCGGCGTTGTAATGCCCCACCGCTTCGCGCAGCAACGCGATCGCCTCCGCCTCATCCTCGACCACCTCGCCGCGATCGCCGACGAGGTTGCCGAGGTTGTAGAAGACCTCGTAGTCGTTCGGATCGAGCTCGCGCGCTGTCTCGTAGTGCGCGCGCGCTTCTTCGAACAACTTCTTCGCCTCGTCGCCGCTCTTCAGCTTCGATCGTTCGCCGAGCGCGTAGCCCCAGTTGAAGTGCGCGTCGGGGAACTGCGGATGGAGATTCAAGGCTTCCTGATCGCACCGGATCGCTTCGAGGAGCAACTTGTCGGCTTCGCCAGGCTCGAGGCCTTCCGCCGCGTCCATCGCCGCCAGTCCCTTCAGCAACCACCCCCACGCCACCGCCTCAGCGATCTCCGGCGATGCATCCGCTTCGTCTTTGAATTCGCTGAGCAACTGCTCGTACTTGTTCGCGACGACCAGCGAGTTCGCCATCGCCGCGCGCTGGCCGTTCTCCGCTTCGAGCAGCCGCGTCGCGTGCGACGCCTGCTTCTCCGCGAGGTCGCGCAGATCCTTTCCATGTCCCGGAAAGTTGAACGGGTTCACGACGGTGAGGATCTTCTGCAGGTGCTTCATCGGCTCGGCGAACAGCGCGGGCGGGAAGACGCCGAGCTTCTTCGCCAGTGACACGAAGAACGTGTCGGCGTCGTAGCCGCTGATGTAGGCGGCGTACTTGTTGCCGGTTAGCAGCCGGTCGTTCACGTGCTGCGACGCCGGCTCGTCGCGGTAGCCGATCCAGAAGAGGCGGTAGTCGAAGCGCTCGTAGCTCGCCAGCTGATCGAAGACCGGATCGGAGCTGCCGCTGTAGCCGATCACGATCCACGGCCGCCGCTCGCCGGCGCGGCGGAACACGGCGTCGAGCGTGTTCTGCTTGAAATCATCGTTGGTGTTGAGCAGCACGAAACCAGTGCGCTGGCCGTGCAGGTAGAAGATCGACGGATCGACGACCTCGGCGGGATCGAAGAACTTCGTGCTGGGGATGTCGTACACCGCCGGATACCATCCGAGCATGGCGCAGGCGCGAACGATGAGCGGATCGAAGTTCGTGGTCAGGATGCATTTGATGTAGTTGCTGGCGATCAGCTGCGCGAGCGCGATGTGCGCCCAGTTGATGCGCGCCTCGTCGATGTATTTCGCCAGCAGCTTGCGGCGCTCGCCCGGCGCGACGAAGTTCATGTACTCGGCGTAGCCGGTGAGTCCGGCGGGGATGGGGCCGAACTCGCGCGCGATCTCTTGCATCAATTCGCCGGCCAGCGGAATGCCGGCGGACTTCGAACAGCCCGCGCCGAGGAGGACGACGGCTCCTCGGTCCTCCCTCGCGCGACGCAGCGAGTTGACGACGTTGTCGATCGTGGCCATGGGTGGATTTCCTGAATGATACGCTCGGGGCGTGTATCCGCTGGAGCCTGATGCCACCGAAATGCGCCGTCTTGTCGATGAAGCGATGCGCCATGTCGTCGCCCACATCGAGTCGCTGCCGGCGCAGCCGGCGATGAACGTCGAAGGGGCGACGGAGTTCGCCCGGACGCTGATCGAGCCGCTGCCGCAGCAGGGGACGGCGTATGGTCAACTACTTGACCAGCTCTTCGACGAGCTGATCCCGCGCTCGTTCAATGCGGCAGGGCCGGGGTACCTCGCGTACATCCCGGGCGGCGGGTTGTTCCACTCCGCGGTGGCTGATCTGATCGCCGACGCGGTGAACCGCTACATCGGCGTCTGTGCCGCGGCGCCGGCGCTGGTGCAGCTGGAGGCGAACGTCGTCCGCTGGTTCGCGGAGATCATCGGCATGCCGCGCACGGCGGGCGGCGTGCTGACCAGCGGCGGCTCGCTGGCGAATTTCACGGCCATCGTCACCGCGCGCCGGGCGAAGCTGCCGGACGACTTTCTGCGCGGCACGCTCTACTGCTCCGACCAGATCCATCATTCGTTCCAGAAGGCGGCGAACCTGGCGGGATTTCCGTACGCGAACGTGCGGGAAATCCCGAGCGACGCGAAGTTCCGCCTCCGCCTCGACGCGCTGGAGGAGGCGATCGAGCGCGACCGTGCCGCCGGCTTCACGCCGTTCCTCATCGCCGGCAGCGCGGGGACGACGAACACCGGCGCCGTCGACGCCCTCGCGGCGATGGCGACGATCGCGTGTCAACGCGACCTCTGGTTCCACGTCGACGGCGCATACGGCGCGTTCTTCATGCTCACGGAGCGCGGACGCGCGGTGTTGCGCGGCATCGAGGAAGCGGACTCGATCATTCTCGATCCGCACAAGACGCTCTTCCTCCCGTTCGGCACCGGCGCGCTGCTGGTGCGCGATGCGCGGCTGCTGCGCGCCGCGCACACCTCGCACGCCGATTACCTCCCGGCGATGCAGGACGCCGACGAGCTGGTCGACTTCTGCGAGCTCTCGCCCGAGCTGTCGCGCGATTTCCGCGGCCTCCGCGTCTGGCTCCCGCTCAAGCTCTTCGGCATCGAGCCATTTCGTCAACAACTTGACGAAAAGCTCGACCTCATCGCTGTCGCCCGCGACGGCATCGCGTCGATCGACGGCATCGAGATCGTGGCCGAGCCGGAGCTGACGATCCTCGCGTTCCGCCACAAAGAGCTCGACAACCGCGAGCTCCTCGCCCGCATCAATGCGCGCAAGCGGGTGATGCTCACGCCGGGAATCGTGAACGGAACGTTCGTGATCCGCGTGTGCATCGTCTCGCATCGCACGCATCGCGACCGGATCGAGATGCTGATCGAGGACGTCCGGGAGGCCTCCGGCGGGCGGGCACGGCCCGCAGCGTTTGAGTTCGCGTAAACCCAGCTGACGCTGCGGGCCGTGCCCGCCCGCCGGAGGCGCCCTCGTCGGTCCCTACCGCAGACTCGACGGCAAGCGCGGCGATGAGAGGAGCAGCTTGAAGCGGTTCCAGTCGCCGCGGACCCACTGTGCGACCAGATCCTTGCCGAGGTTGTAGTTGATCACGTAGCTGCGGTACTGCTCGATGAACTTCAGGCGCTGGCGTGCGCGCGGCTCGGACATCAGGGCGTATTTGGTCAACCAGTTGACTGCCTGGTCCGCGGTCAGCTTGCCGTCGAGGTAACCGCGCGCTGCTTCGTTGCCGGCGTAGCTCAGTTTTCCGGTCAGCTCCTGGATGCGGTAGTACTTCGCCGCTTTCGACGCATCGAGTCCGGCGATGGGGAAGAGATTCGTCTTCTCGAACTCCACCCGCTCGTTCGCGGGGAACGCGATGTCGATCCCGTAATTCGCGCTCCCCTCGGCGATCAGCGACTGCGGGCTGAAGAGCGGATAGACCGTGAACTCCTGCCAGCCGCGGTCGCGCACGAGATTCTTCTCCAGCAAAGCGTTGTAGACGTGATGTCCGGGGTACCCCTCATGGCAGGCGAGATCGATGGCGCGGTCGATGTAGATCGGCAGGTCGGTGTTGACCTGGATCAGGCTGTTGAAGTTCCCCTTGTACCAGTTGTAGCCGCTCCACGATTTGTTCGTCACGTACTCGATCGTGAACGTCTCGCCCGGCGGAAGCGTCATCTGTTGCAGCGTGCGCGAGCGGCAGCCCTCGATCGCGCGCTTGAACACGTCGTCGAGCTTTTCTTTCGGGATGATGAAGTCGCGCTTGAAGGCATCGAGGCGATCGGCGATCGCTCCTTCGCCCGGCAGCTCGTGCTCGAGAGCGGCGGTCAGCTGCGCGAAGTACGCCTCGTCGTGATGCGGAGCGACGGCGTCGTAGAGCGCCTGCGACTCCTCGTCGAACGTCATTTTTTTGCCGCCGAGGATCTCCGCGCGTGCGATCAGCGCCTCGGTCTGGCGGGCGAGGTACTCACGCCGCAGCGCGAGCATCTCGTCGGCTGGTTTGGACATCGCCCGCAGCTCTTTGTCCAGTGCGACCGCGTCGTCGTGAATCTGTGCGACCGTCGCCTTCTGCGCCTTCACTTCCGTGCGCCACTCCGGCGGGCCGTAGTAGGCATCGACGTAATCGGTGTCGTGCTCGCCGAGGGCGAGGACGAGCTTCACGTAACGTTCCGAGGCGGCGTTCATGTCGACGGGAGCGGTCGTCGTCGTGCTGCTCGCGCAGGCAGACAGCACGACGACGAAGAGGAGCGTGAGTATCTTGCGCATACGGGCGCAAGTCTACTTCCGCTTGCACCGTCAACTCACCGCGTGCACGTTTCCTTCATCACTTCGTTCCATTTGTCGCCCTGCTGCAGCTCGAAGGTGTGAGTCATCTTCTTCGCGCCGCTGCGGGTGAACGTATCGCGCCCGAGGGCCGTCATCGGTCCCATGTGCGCCATCCCTTCCCATACCAGCTTGTCGCCCTGCCAGCCGGTGAACTCGGCGTTCTGGTAGCCGCCGGTGCTGTCGACCCAGTCCATGACGAATTTCTTCGACATCGGGTCGTAGCCCATGTACGAGCGGCCGTTGTAGGGCTTCGGGTTTTTCTTCGTCTTCATCTGCGTGACGCGGACGTCGAGCCAGTTGCCGTCGAGCACCCACGTGCCGGTGACGGTGGCGGTGTAGGGGATCGGCGGACCGTCGAGGACCATGGTGCCGCTGCACTGGAAGGTGCCCACGAACGGCTCGAGCTGCTTGAGCGCGGGATCAGCGGCGAATGCGGATGTGGCGAGGACGAGTGAGAGCAGGGCAATCGCGGGGCGGAACTTCATCATTTGATCTCCTTCTCTTGTTTGTTGAAGTCTACGCGCCGCGGCTGGCATCGGATTTAGACAGCGGACAACGGACAGCAGCTTGCATTGGCCCGCTGTCTGCTGTCCGCTGTCTGACATGCGCGCTCCTGCCTTCTTCGTCGCCCACGGTGCACCCTCGCTCGCGCTCGAGCACGACGACTTCACCCGCGCCGCCCGCGCGTTCGGCGAGACGCTGCAGGACGTCCGCGCGATCGCGCTCGTCTCCGCGCACTGGCAGGCGCGCGCCGTGCGCGTGAACGCGGTGGCGCGTCCCGAGCCGATCTACGATTTCGGCGGCTTCTCGCCGGAGCTGTATCACCTCCGTTACGACGCTCCCGGCTCGCCCGAGCTCGCGCGCGAGATCGCCGCACTCCTGGGCGCGGAGCTGGAGACCGAGCGGGGATGGGATCACGGCCTCTGGGTGCCGATGCTGCACATGCTCCCCGACGCGCGCACGCCGATCGTCGAGATCGCGCTGCCGCATTCAGCGGATCTGATGCAGATCGGCCGCGCGCTCGCACCGCTGCGCGACCACGGCATCGCCATCGCCGGCAGCGGCGGCATCGTGCACAACCTGCGGATCCTCGACCTCGCGAACAAGAACGCGCCGCCGCTGGAGTGGGCGGTGGAGTTCGATCAGTGGATCGCGGAGCGGATGGCGAAGCGCGACTTCGAAGCGATCGCGAATTACGAGACCGTGCCGAGCGCGCGACTCGCCGTCCCCACGCCCGAGCACTTCGAGCCACTGCTGATCGTCCTCGGCGCCTCGCACGCGGACGACCGGCTGGAGACGATCTACGAAGGGTTTCAGTACGCGACGCTGTCGATGCGCTCGATCGCGATGTGTTAGAACCCCCTCGTGCGTCCCCAGACCAGCGTCAAGCTCGCCATCGCCTCGGTCATCGCCATCTTCTTCGCCGGATTCGTCCTCCGCGCGGCGGTGCGGCTGGCGAGCGTGGCGATGCACTCGCTCTTCTTCGCCATCCTGCTGGTCGTCATTCTCGTTTGGGTTTTTGCGAAGATGCGATAGCGCGTATCTTCTCGCTCTCCGCCGGCACGACACTCGCCGCGCGATCGATCAGCTTCCGCGCCTCGGCGAGCCGATTCGACCGGATCAGCCAGTACGCCTCCTGCAGATCGACGCGCGCGCTGATCTCCGGATCGTGCAGCTCCTTCGCCAGCGCATGCGCGCCGTCGAGCAGCGCGCGTGCTGCGGCGAGATCGCCCCGCCGGACGTTCGCCTCCGCGAGGTTGATCGACGTCTGCACTTCGAGACGGCGGTTGCCGGTTTCGGACGCGAGCTTGCGCGCGTCAGCGGTCAGCTTCAGCGCCTCATCCTCGCGGCCGGCGGCGTAAACGATCGCGCCGAGGTTCGTCAGCGCGTAGACCTCGTCCTCGCGATTGCCGAGCTCGCGCGTCAGCGCCAGTTGCCTGCGCGCGGTCGTCTCCGCGCCGGCGAGATCGCCCTGCCGCTGCATGGCCAGCGACAGATTGCCGAGGACCGACGCCATCGAGATGCGGTCTCCGGTGCGATCGAAGATCTCCGCCGCCTTCGCGTACGAGCGCGCGGCGGCGGCAACGTCACCGCGACGCGCGGCGAGGATGCCCATGTTGTTGTGCACCCGGGCCTGGTCGCGCGGCGAGCGGACGCGGACGAAGACGTCGAGTGCAGACCTGAATCTGGATTCAGCTTCATCTAATCGGTTCTGCCGCCACGCGGCGGCGCCGAGGACGTTCAGCGCGCGCGCCTCGTTGATGTGATCGCCGCTCCGCATCGCCGTTTTTAGCGCCTCGGTGGCATCGCTCTCGGCGCGCGCGTAGTCGGCGCGCTCGATCCACCACGACGCGCGGCGCACGAGGATGTCGACCAGCAGCGCCGCGTCGTGCTTACGGCGCGCCGTCTCGATCACCTGCTCGGCCAGCGCGTTCGCCTCCGCCGTTTCGCCGGCGAGGTTGCGGCAGAACGCGAGCTCCATCTTCGCGCGCTGAAACGACGGATCGCGCTGCAGGCAGATGGCGAAGTACGGCGTCGCCGTCTTCGGCCCGTTCGTCGCGACTTCCTGCCGGCCGATGGCGTAGGTGATGTTCGCGTATTCATCCGATGAGTAGCGCTCGCGGATGTCGATGCGATGCGCGCCCGGATCGATCTGCGTCGCCAGCCGCGTGCTGAGAGCGCTCGCGGCCTCGGTGAGCAGCGGTGACGCGACCTCGCGCGGCTCGTCGGCCGCATCGCGCGAGCGCGCCGTGTAGCGGACGACGTACGTGTCGTGCGCGCGTGTGACCGTCGCGTCGATCAGCGCGTCGGCACCGACCGCATTGAGCAGGCGCACGCGCTCCGGCGCGGCGAGCTCCGCGCCGCGTTTGAGCGAGAGGTTCCGCATCGCGCGCAGCACATCCTCGGGTGGAACGATCTCCACCGACTTCACGCCGGCGAGGCTCTGCGCGACCAGCTCCATCATCCCGACCTCGATCCATTCGTTGCCGCGCGTGTTCGTGTCGTTGCGGAAGGGGAGGAGGGCGATGCGTCCGGCGCGCTTCGGCGCGAGCACGCGCGGCCGTTGCGTAAGCAGCGTGCCCGCCGCGACGAGGAGCGCGAGCAGCAACGCGCCGGCGCTCATCCACGCGATGCGGCGCATCCGCTGGGGCCGCGTCACGAGTTTCTCCAGCGTGCGCGCCGCCTCGGTCGCGCGCGGCCGGCGCTCCGGATCGAGATCGGTCAGCGCGCGCACGAGGTCGGTGAGCGCGGCGTCGCCGAGGTAGCGGACGGTGAGGTCGGCGGTGGCGACGCGTTGCACGAGGTTGGTCGATGAGAGTGTGTCGCCGTACGGGCTCTTGTTCGTGAGCAACTCGTACAGCACGACGCCGAACGAATAGAGATCGCTCGCCGCGGTGAGCGGCTCGGCGCGCGCCTGCTCCGGCGACATGTAGTGCAGCGTGCCGGCGATCGTGCCGGGCGCCGTGCCGACGAGCGTCTCGCTCTGAATGAGCTCGGCGAAATCCGCGGCCGTGAACGGCATCGCGAAGTGCGTGTCGGTATCGACGAGTCGCGCGATGCCGAAGTCGAGGACTTTGACCTCGCCTTCGCTGGTGATCATCACATTTTCCGGCTTCAGATCGCGGTGCACAATTCCGTGTGCATGTGCGACGACCAGCACCTGCGCGATCTGCAGCGCGATGCGCAGCGACTCCGCGCGCGTGAGGCCATGCTGCATTGCCACGCGGAGGTCGTGCCCTTCGACCAGCTCGAGCACCAGGTAGTCGGCGTCGTCGCGCTCGATGACGTCGTAAATGCGGCAGATGTTCGGATGATCGAGCCGCGAGAGGACCTTCGCTTCGCGCAACATGCGCCCGCGGAGGGAGGGCGTGAGGCGCTTGTCGCCATGCAGCACCTTCACCGCGACCGTGCGCTCGAGACGCTCATCCCAGCCGCGGTAGACCTCGCCCATGCCGCCGGACCCGAGCAGGGCGTCGATGCGAATCCGGCCGACGTGGGAACCGGGCGAGATGTGCATGTTTATCTCCCCGCGAAGCTGTACCGCATCTCCACCGACACCCTGCGATCCCCACCCACCGCCACTATCTCCACCCCCGTCCGCAGTTTGCCGGGCGGGGAAAACAGGTATGCGAACGTCAGCGCGTGGTGGTGGTTGAACTTGTCGCCGCGGATGGTGGCGCGGCCGTGGCCGAGGCGGCGGGAGATGAGGAGGTACTCGGCGAGGAGGTTGGTCGTGTACGCCGCGCCGTCGACGCGAATGATCGTCGGGCCCCAGCCGCTTTCGGCGGCGATGGTCCAGTCATTCAAGGTGTACTCGGCGCCGGCGATGTCGAAGCGGGTGGCCCAGTTAAACAGCTCGCCGTGCTCGAGCGCGTCGGCGCGATTGTCGATGTGCGTGAGCTGCGCGGTGAAGCGGTCCGTGTTCCAGCGCGCGCGGGCGGACCATCCGAGGCGGTCGTCGGTCTCGGCGGAAACGGACGTGTAGTAATCGGGATCGACCGGGATGTGCTCGCCGAGGAGCGCCCAGTGATCGCGCAGCATCCAGCCGCGTGCGGCGGGGAGCGCGCCGAACGTGTCGTTGCCGCGGAAGACCGTCGCGCCGATCGTCAGCGAGTGGCGGATCGTGTAGGCCGCATCGACGCCGATCGGACGAAACTCCTCGCCCAGCCAGCTGTTCAGTGCGGACGGCGTGAGCGTGTACGGCGTCTCCCACAACGCGTCGACGTTCTCGCGCGTCGTCGGGAGGAAGAACGCTCCTTCCATGATGTGCAGCCGGTCTTCGCCGCGATGGAAGTTCTGTTCGAGATACGCCTCGGTCGCGCCGAAACGCGCGCGGCGTCCGCCGTCGGCGTCGTTGCGCGCGATGAGGTGGAGGTGCGCGCCGAGCGTCATCGATGGACGCCAGTCGATGCCGAGCTGCAGTTGCGCGGCGAGCGTGTCGTCGTCGAGTGGGACGCCGTTCGTGGGACTCGATGAACGGAGGAGAGCGAAGCCGCTCCACTGCAACGCATCGGAAGCGGAGGCGGCCGTCGCGAGTGTAATGGTGAGGATCAGTAACAACCGCCGCATGGGGACATGATAGTCAGTTGGCAGTGGGCAGTTGACAGGTGGCTGTAGCGCAACTCTTCGGTCAACGGCCAACTGCCCGCTGACAGCTCTCCTGCAATATGGCTGTACAGTTGCATCGTTCGGAAAGAGCAATGCGCCCCCTCGTTGCCCTCCTCGCAGCACTCGCTGTCTGCGCGCCGCTCTTCGCCGGCACGGTCCAAATCCGCGTGCAGGATCCCCGTGGTTCCGTCGTTCGTGATGCGGTCGTCTACGCCGTTCCGGAAGGAAGGGCACTCCCGCTCGCACGAAAGACGGCAGTGATGGATCAGAAGAACCGGATGTTCATCCCGCACGTGCTGGCGGTCCAGACCGGTACCTCGGTCCGCTTCCCGAACTCCGACGACATCCGCCATCACGTCTACTCGTTCTCCCCCGCGAAGCCGTTTCAGCTCCCGCTGTACAAGGGGACTCCGGCCAATCCGGTCCTCTTCGATCGCGCCGGCGTGGTCACGCTCGGCTGCAACATCCACGACCAGATGAGCGCGTTCATCGTCATCGTCGACACGCCGTACTTCGAGCGGACCGGCGGCGACGGCCGCGCGACGCTGCGCGACGTCGAGCCGGGGAAGTACGTCGTGCACGTCTGGTATCCGGAGATGCGCGACGAGCCGCAGCCGGCGACCATCACGATCGTCGGAGGGGAGCGGGTCGACCTCTCCTTCGCCACTCAGAAGAATGGCCATTCGTAGCTTCCAGACGAAGCTGCTGATTCTGCTCATCGCGGTGCTGGTGCTGCTGCAGGCCGGCACGCTGATCTCCGTTCATTTCGCCGGACAACGCACCCTGCGCGGCATCATCAACCAGGAGCTGAAGGTCGGTGCGCTTGTTTTCGACCGCATCCTCGAGACCCGCGCGCGGCAACTGCAGGACTCATTGCGCGTGCTCGCGCTCGACTTCGCGTTCCGCGAGGCGATCGCTTCCGCCGATCTGCCGACCATCAACTCGGTGCTCTCGAATCACGGCTCGCGCATCGCCGCCGATGCCGTCGTGCTGATCGGACTCGATGGCAACGTCACGGGCGACACGCTCGGCAACCGCCTCGTCGGCAAGCCGTTCCAGTTCGCGTCGCTCCTGCGCATCGCGCAGGAGCGCGGCGAGGCGACGGCGACGGTCTCGTTCCGCGGACGGCCCTATCAGTTCGTCATCGTGCCGGTGCTCGCACCGCGTCCCATCGCGTGGGTCTGCGCCGGCTTCGAGATCGACGAGCGCGTGATCGCCGACGTCCGCCGCCTCACCGGACTCGATGTCTCGCTCTGGAGCAGCACGGGCGGCGACACGCAGTTCATCTCGACGCTGCCGGTCGAAGAGCGGAACGATCTCGTCTCGCGAATGGGAGAAATCTCCGCGCCGCGGCAGATCGTGCAGACCGACCTCCGCCTCGGCACCGCGACGTACGCGACGTTGCTCGAGCCATTGAAGACGAGCGACGGCTCGCGCGTGAACGCGCTGCTGCAGCGATCGCTCGAAGAGGCGCGCAAGCCGTTCGCGAGGCTCGAGCTGCAGATCTTCGGGCTGTCGTTCATCCTGCTGCTCGGCGCGATCGTCGCCGCGGTCTTCTTCGCGCGCACGGTCACGCAGCCGCTGCGCGTGCTGGCCGATGCGGCGGGGCAGATCGAGCGCGGCGACTACAGCTCGCCGGTGCAGGTCACGCAGGCCGACGAGATCGGCCACCTCGGAACGGCGCTGAACCAGATGCGCTCGGCCATTGCGGCGCGCGAGGACCAGATCATCTTCCAGGCGACGCACGACAGCCTGACCGGCCTTCCGAACCGCACGCTCTTCTTCGATCGCGTGCAGCAGGCGATCGCCTTCTCCAAACGGAGCGGCGAATCGGTCGGCATGATCATGATGGACGTCGACCGCTTCAAGGAGATCAACGACACGCTCGGCCATCACTTCGGCGATCAGTTGCTGATCGAGATCGGCCGACGCCTCGAGCGCACGCTGCGCGAGAGCGACACGGTCGCGCGCCTCGGCGGCGACGAGTTCGCGGTCAAGTTCACCGCGCCGACGCAGAAGCATGTGACCGAGGTGGCGACGCGCGTCAGGACGGCCTTCGACGCGCCGTTCGTCCTCGGCGACGTGTCGATCGACGTCAACGCGTCGCTCGGCATCGCGTTGTATCCCGTCCATGCCGACGACGGCGACACGCTGATGAAGCGCGCCGACATCGCGATGTACGACGCGAAGCGGAATCACAGCGGCTTCGCCATGTACGAGGCGGGACGCGACGAGCACAGCCTGCGCCGGCTGACGCTGATGATGGAGCTGCGGCAGGCGATCGCGCGCGACGAGCTGGAGCTCTACTTCCAGCCGAAGATCGACGTGATCAGCGAGCACGTCGTGCACGTCGAGGCGCTGGTGCGATGGAACCACGCGGTGCACGGCATCATGCGGCCCGACGAATTCATCCCGCTGGCGGAGCAGGCGGGGAACATCGGGCTGATCACGAAGTGGGTGGTGCGGAAGGCGATCATGCAGTGCGCGGCGTGGCAGCGCGAGGGAGTGGAGCTGGCGGTGGCGGTGAATCTCTCCGCACTCGACCTGCTCGACTCGGAGCTGCCGACGCTGATCAGCGGATTGCTGGCCGAAGCGAACCTCCCACCGTCGCGGCTCGTGTTGGAGATTACGGAGAGCGCAGTCATGAAGGACGCGGCGTATGCGTTGAAGGTGCTGCGCGATCTGAAGCGTCGCGGCGTGTCGCTCGCCATCGACGACTTCGGCACCGGCTATTCGTCGCTCGCGCATCTCAAACGCTTGCCGGTCGACGAGCTGAAGATCGACAAGTCGTTCGTGCAGAACCTCACCGAAAGCGCGACGGACGATCTGGTCATCGTGCGATCGACGATCGAGCTCGGTCACAACATGGGCTTGATCGTGATCGCGGAGGGAGTGGAAACGCCGGAGTCGTGGGCCATTCTCAAGCGCCTCGGATGCGACATGGCTCAGGGCTACTACATGAGCCCACCGCTGCCGGCGGAGCAGCTGGGGGAGTGGTTTGTGAGCTCGCGATGGGGAACGAACGGAGCGGCAGGCGTATCCTGATCTCGTGCTCTACCGGCGACTGGTCCTCGCCACCGTCTTTCTCGCGGCCGCATCGGCAGGCGCGCAATGCCCGCCGGCAGTGCAGCCCGCGACGCCAGCCAACGGACTGGTCACCACCGAGACGCACATCAATTTCGCCTGGAGTCCCGCGGGATCGGCGGTCACCGGCTACGACCTTTTTCTCTCCGCCAACGGCGGCGCGTTCCAGACGATCTGCCTCGCCAGTCCGTCGCCGAACTGCAGCGCCACGCTGACGGCCGGGCGTTACGAGTGGTTCGTCCGCAACTATCGCGACGACTGCCGCAGCGGGACGGAGTCGGCCCACTTCCGCTTCGAAGTCGCGGCGTGTACCGCACCGGTCGCGCCGCCGACGCTCACGCCAGACGGCGGCGTCGAGGTACCGGCGAGCGGCACGACGCTGAGCTGGAGCGGCGGCAGCGCCGATTCGTACGATGTCTTCCTCGAGCAGGGGAGCGCCTGCGCGACGACGACCGCACTCGGCCGCACGGCGGGGACGTCCATCGGCAGCGGCCCGCTCGTGCGCGGCGCGACGTACGCGTGGCGCGTGCGCGCATCGCGCGGCTCGACCTGTCCGGCGCCGGTGTTCAGTCATTGCGCGACGTTCAGGGCACGGCCGTGTGATCCGCCGGCGGCGTTCGCGCTCACCTCGCCGGGCAACGGCGGCGTCGCGCCGTCGACGGCGAAGCTGCAATGGACCGCCGCAGCCGGCGCGACGAGCTACAACGTCTACGCGAATTCCGTGCTGATCGGAACGACGACGAGCACGTCGATGTACGCGGTCTTCCCGCCGTCGTCGAGCGTCGAGTGGTACGTCGATGCGTACGTTGACGCGAACAGGGGCGCATGCACCACGACCACCGCGCATCGCACGTTCACGATCACCGGCTGCGACGTCGGGACCGCGACGCTCCTCGCGCCGTCCGGCACGCTCACGCCGGGGAGCGCGATCACCTTCCGCTGGAGCGGCGCGCGCAACGCGGAGCTCTATCGCGTCTGGCTCGCGCCGGCGGGCGGCACCTTCGCGCCAATCGACGAGACCTCCGACACCGCGGCCACAGCGCATCGCCCGCCCGGCGGCTACGACTGGTATGTCGAGGCGATCGGCCGCGGTTGTCCGTCGACGACTTCGGCGACCGGACACTTTGTCGTGCCGAAAGCGAATGCCTGTCCGAGCCCGCCTTCGTCGCTGGTCGCGACCGGTGCGGGCGACGTCACGTTCAACTGGTCCGGCAATGCGAGCCGTTACGAGCTCTGGGCATCGATCAACCACGCGGCGGCGACGCGCCTCGCGTCGACGACGGAGACGTCGTACACCACCGATCTCGCGGCGGGCGCGATCGAATGGTTCGTCATCGCGAAGGCAGACGGCTGCGACGATGCCCGTTCCGCGACGGCGGCATTCACGAAACAGAACGCGTGCGACAACGGCGTGCCGCTGCTCCTCGCGCCGGCGGGCGGCGCGCAGCGCATCCCCACCGGCGTCGACTTTTTCTGGACGAACGTGGCGGGCGTGTCGACATACCGGCTCTGGTCCGCGGTCGACGACGGCGCACCGGCGGTCCTCGCCACCACGAGCGCGACGCGCGCGCATGCCGACGTGCCGGCGGGCCGCATCCGCTGGTTCGTCGAGGCGGTGATCCCGAACTGCGGCTCTTCGCGCTCGCCGGAAGATTGGTTCCGCACGACGGCGAGCAGCGAATGCGCGCTGCCCGACGCGCCGTCGATCGCTGCACCGGCCGGCGTCCCGGGCGGCACGACGTTCGAGCTGCACTGGACGCCGCTGCCGAACATCGATCACTACGAGGTGCAGCGCGACGCGACCGTCCTCTCGACGAAGGACGTGATGCTGGCGGAGAAATTCGACGTCACGTCCGCGACCGCCTTCCACTACCGCGTGCGCGGTGTCAGCAGCTGCGGCGCCGGAACCGGTCCGTTCTCGAACGAGCTCGTCGTGACCGTGACGCCGAACGGAACGAACGTGCCGTACGGGACGGCGGAAGTGCGGCGGACACTGTTCGTGCCGGGAGCGGGAGCGAACGTCCGCTTCACCGCGACCGCCGACCGGCCGTGGATCGTCATCGAGCCGGCCTCCGGAATCCTGCCGCCGGCGGGGATCACGCTGACGCTCCGCTTCCTCGCATCGCAGCTCGACGCGGGCGACCACCAGGCGTCGATCCGGATCGACACCGCCGCGGCAGGGAAGACGGGCATCAGCAATGGATCGACCAGCACTCCGGTGTCAGTCAGCGTCGTCACCCCGGTCACTCCCTCGACCGCGACGACCGCCACGCCGTCGTCGCTGATCCTGCCGGCCGTCGCGCACCTCGATGCGGCGACGAGCTTCCACTCCGACATGCGCCTGCTCAACAGCGGCGCTCGTCCGCTGCGCTACCTGCTCACCTACGTCGCGTCGGGAACGGACGGCACGAAGAGCGCGCAGTCGACCTCGGTGCAGGTGAACGGCGGCGCGAGCATCGCGCTGAACGATCTCCTCTCCAGCTTCTTCGGCACCGGAAATTCATTCGGCTCGCTCGAGATCCGTCCGGTGACCGCGGCGGGTGATCTGGCGCCGCCGGGCGACGTCACGTTCGCGTCGAGCCGCACGTATGCGCTCACCGCGCTCGGCACGGCGGGGCAGTTCATCCCCGCGCTGCCGTTGTCGAAGTTCGGGAGCAATACGACGCAGCTCCTGGCGCAGGTGACGCAGCGCGGCGCGTTCCGCACGAACGTCGGACTGGTGGAAGGGGGCGCGCAGCCGGCGACGGTCGTCCTTCGCTTCTTCAACAAGAACGGCTTCGAGATGGGCAGCAGTTCGCACGACCTGCCGCCCCGAGGACTGCTGCAGCTCGACTCGCTCATCAAGTCCGACAGTTTTCTCGCCGACGTCGCGCGTATCGAGGTGGCATCGAGCGGACGGGTCACGGCGTACGCCTCGATCCTCGACCAGGTGACGAACGATCCGATGCTCATTCAGGCCGTGCCGCTCGCGTCGATCGGCACGCGCTACGTCGTGCCGGGAATCGCGGCGCTGATCTCCAGCGGCGGACAGTGGCGGTCCGACCTGCAGATCTACAACCTCTCGCCGCTGCCGCAGATGCTGAGCGTCACGTTCGTGCCGCGCGACAATCCGGACGCGGCGCATGGTGCGAGCCTGACGGTGATCGGGAAGGAAGTGCGGACCTTTGCCGACATCCTTCCATCGCTCTTCGGCGAGAGCTCCGGCAGCGGCTCGGCCATCGTGACCACCGATGCGAATTCACAGCTGGCCGTCACGACGCGCACCTATTTCGACAACGGCAGCGGCACTTACGGCCAGTACATCCCCGCGCTTACCCCCGCCGACGGCGCCGTCCTCGGCGGCCGCGCGCGCGAGGTACTGCAGGTCGAGCAGTCCGATCGTTACCGCACGAACCTCGGGCTGGTGGAGCTGACCGGCTCGGCGGCGACGGTCGAGATCATCGCCAACATCCCCGAGCTGAAGTCGGCGCCGGTGATCGCGCTGACCCTGAGGCCGAACGAATTCCGCCAGCTCGATTCGATCCTCGCCTCGCTCGGATTCAGCGACGTGCACAACGCGCGGCTGTCGATCCGCGTGATCGGCGGCGCGGGACGCGTCGGCGCGTACGCGTCGCTGGTCGACAGCCTCACAGGCGATCCGACGTTGATCCCGGCGCAATAACTCGGCGCCGGTACGTCACCGTTCGTTAACCAACCTTCACCGCACAATCCCGTCATACACATCCAAATGATGAAGATATGCAGCGTTCTTCTTCTGGCATTCGCCTGCCTGACGCTCTTCGTGCGCGCGGAGGAGGCGCCGGTCGCGATCACCCGGGCGAGCGGACCGATCTCGGTCGACGGCGATCTCTCCGATCCGGCGTGGCAGACGGCGGCGCGTTTCGACGAGTGGGTCGAGACGAACGTCAGCGACAACGGTCCCCCTCCCGCGAAGCAGCAGGGGTGGGTCACCTACGACGATCGCTTCTTCTACGTCGCGATCAGGATGGATGACCCGAATCCGTCGCAGATCCGCGCGCCGTTCGGCGATCACGACAACGTCAACGGCAGCACCGACGACTACGCCGGCGCGATCATCGACTCGCGCAACGACAGCAAGACCGCCATCCTCTTCCTGGTCAATCCGAACAACATCCAGTACGACGCGGCGACCGACGACAACACCGGCGAGGACAGCTCGCCCGACTATTTCTGGGATTCGAAGACGCGCATCACGCCGACCGGCTGGCAGGTCGAGATCCGCATTCCGTTCGCGTCGCTGCGCTACAAGACGGCGGACATCCAGACGTGGGGGATCATCCTCTACCGCAACTATCCGCGTGACCGCCGCTATCAGATGTTCACCCATCGACTGCCGCGCGGCTCGTCGTGCTTCGTCTGCAACTACAACAAGATCACCGGGCTGACGAACCTGCCGTCGGGACAGCACCTCATCGCCGCGCCGTACGTCACCGCGGGGCGCTCCGACGGGAAGTTCACGAACGACGAAGGGGCCGACGTGAAGTGGACGCCGAACGCGTTCACCGCGCTCGACGCCACGATCAATCCCGACTTCTCGCAGATCGAATCGGACGTCGCGGCGATCACGGCGAACGAGCGCTTCGCGATTTTCTATCCCGAGAAGCGGCCGTTCTTTCTCGAGGACGTGAACCTCTTCGCCACACCGATCCAGGCGGTGTCGACGCGCACCATCACCGCGCCGCGCTGGGGCCTGCGGGCGACCGGCAAGTTCTCCGGCGACGCGTACACGCTGCTCGTGGCGCAGGACCGAGGGGGCGGCCAGGTGATCCTTCCGGGCGCCGAGACCTCCGATTTCGCCGATCAGGACTTCTCGTCGACCGCGGCGATCGGACGCGTGCGTCACGACTTCGGCGCGACATCGTTCATCAGCATGCTCGGCACGACGCGCGAGATCCCAGGCGGCGCGCACAACCGCGTGCTGGGGCCCGACACGGTCTGGCGAATCAACGACAAGTACTCCGTGACCGGCCAGCTCCTCTTCAGCGACACCATCACGCCGAACCGGCCCGACCTCGCGAAGGTGTGGGACGGCAGCCATCTCCGCTCGCACGCCGGCTTCGTCAACCTGCGCCGCAACTCGGCGAAGGACGACCTCTACGTCGAGCACCTCGACTACGGCGACGAGTTCCGCGCCGACAACGGTTTCGTGCCGCAGGTCGGCTATCGCTCGACGTTCGAGGAGCTCGGCCATACGTTCCGGCCGAAGGGCTTCTTCAACCGCTTCCGCATCTACGAGCTGGCGCAGTACCAGACGAAGCAGGATGGCTCGAAGCTGTATCAACTGATGTCGGTGGGCTTCGGCGCCGACGGCCGCCATCGCTCGTTCTGGCGCCTCCGCTACGCGAACGACGAGGTGCGCGACGACAACAGATTGTTCGAGCGCAACCGGCTCTACTACACGGTGCAGTTCGCGGTGAACCGCGTGCTGTCGTTCGTGACGCTCGACGGCTGGGTCGGCGACGAGGTCGACTTCACGAAGCATCGCCTCGGGCACGGCTCGAGCCTCAGCTACACCGCCACGATCCGTCCCAACGATCACCTCGAGCTGCGCCTCAACAACGGTATCCGCTGGCTCAACGTCGCCGGCGGCCGCCTCTTCACCGCGCAGTCGGAGCGCATCCGCGCGACCTACACGTTCAATTCGAAGAGCTACCTCCGCCTCGTCACGCAGAACCTGCGGACGAATCAGAATCGCGTGCGGTTCGACGATCAGACGCTCGACCAGCACTCCGGGTCGCTCGCGTCGCAGCTGCTGTTCGCCTACAAACTGAACTGGCAGACCGTCCTCTTCGTCGGCGCCGGCGACCTGCACGAGGTGACGGCGGAGGAGGGCGACCTGTTCAAGTCGGCGCGGCAGGTGTTCATGAAGTTGTCGTACGCGTTTCAGAGATAGACGGCAGATAGCAGATAGCGGATAGCAAGGGGAGGACTTTCCCATTTGCTATCTGCTATCTGCTTTCCTGCTATCTTTTCCCCATGAGCGTCCAGGCCCAACCCATGTCGCTCGAGCGCGAGCTCGAATATCGCAAAAAGCTGACTTCGATCACCAACAAGATCAACGCCGCGGAATCGATCCCGCACATCCTCATGGCGCTCGGCCCGCAGATCCTCGAGCTGCTCGACGCGGAACGGCTCACGATCTACGCCGTCGATACGAAGAACCAGGAGCTCTATTCGCTGCAGAAGATCGGCGACGTACCGAAAGAGATCCGCGTCCCGAAGTCGTTCGCGTCGATCGCCGGCTTCACGGCGCTGGCGCGCAAGACGATCAACATCAAGGACGCGTACGAAGCCACGGAGCTGGCGAAGTTCCACGCGAACCTCCGCTTCGATCAGCGCTGGGACAAGCAGTCGGGCTTCCGCACGCGCGCCGTCCTCGCCGTTCCGATCCTCTTCGAGAAGTACCTCCTCGGCGTGATCCAACTGATCAACAAGCGCCACGGCGTGGCGTTCAGCGCGACGGACGAGGATGGCGCCGAGGAGATCGCGCGCATCCTCGGGATCGCGTTCTACAACCAGCACAAGGTCACGCGGCAGACCAAGCCGTCGCGATTCGGCTCGCTCGTCGACAAGGGCATCATCTCCGAGAAGGACATCGAGACCGCCGTCTCCAACGCCCGCGTCAACAACACGAACGTGGAGAAAGTGCTGATCGAAGACTTCAACGTGCCGAAGGAAGAGCTCGGGAAGTCACTCGCCGCGTTCTACGGCTCGCCCTTCTTCAGCTACGACGGCACGCAGACCATTCCGTCCGATCTGCGCGAGCGCGTGCCGTCGGACATGTGGAAGAAATACAACTGCGCGCCCGTGGAGCGGAAGCCGGGACTGCTGATCATCGCGGTCGACGATCCACAGGACCTCACGCGGCTCGACGGCATCCGGGCCATGAATCTCGCGCCGCGCTACGACTTCCAGGTCGGCATGCGCCACGAGATCATGCAGTACATCCTCAACTCGTACGGCGAGAAGGCGCAGGAGCCGGGCAGCGAGGGCGTCGACCTCGCGCGCATCATCGATCAGCTCGGGGAAGGGGAGAGGGTCGAGCTCGACGACGAGCCGAAGACCGACGAGCCGGAGATCGACGAGACCGATTCCGGCATCGTCCGCCTGGTCAATCAGCTCATCATCGAGGCATTCAACCGCGGCGCGTCGGACATCCACGTCGAGCCGGAGGGAGCGAAGAATCCCTGTCTCATCCGGCTGCGCATCGACGGCGACTGCTCGAAGTTCATGGAGATCCCGGGGCCGCATCGCAACGCGGTCGTGCAGCGGCTGAAGATCATGGCCAAGCTCGACATCTCCGAGCGCCGCAAGCCGCAGGACGGGAAGATCCGCTTCAAGTATTCGAGGGGGACGATCGAGCTCCGCGTAGCGACGATCCCGACCGCGAATCAGAACGAGGATGTGGTCATGCGTATCCTCGCCGCGTCGAAGCCGCTGCCGATCGACAAGATGGGCTTCAGCGAGCGGAACCTCACCGCGTTCAAGACACTGCTGCAAAAGCCGTACGGCATCTGCCTGGTGGTCGGACCGACCGGCTCGGGCAAGACGACGACGCTCCATTCGGCCCTCGGCTTCATCAACACCGAGGACATGAAGATCTGGACCGCGGAAGACCCGGTGGAAATCACGCAGAAGGGTCTGCGCCAGGTGCAGGTGCAGCCGAAGATCGACTTCACGTTCGCCGCGGCGATGCGCGCGTTCCTGCGCGCCGATCCCGACGTGATCATGGTCGGTGAGATGCGCGATCACGAGACGGCGGCGATCGGCATCGAGGCGTCGCTGACCGGACACTTGGTCTTCTCGACGCTGCACACGAACTCCGCGCCGGAGACGATCAGCCGTCTCCTCGACATGGAGATCGATCCGTTCAACTTCGCCGACGCACTCCTCGGCATCATGGCCCAGCGCCTCATCCGCGTCCTCTGCCCGAAGTGCAAAGAGGGCTACAACCCGACCGCGGAGGAGTACGAGGAGATCATCGAGGCGTACGGCTACGACTGGTGGCCGTCGACCGGCATCACGTACTCGCCGTCGCTCACGCTCTATCGCCCGAAAGGCTGCTCCGCCTGCAACGACAGCGGCTACAAAGGCCGCATGGGAGTGCACGAGCTGCTGGTCGGCACCGACGAGCTGAAGCGAGCCATCCAGCACAAAGCGACCATCGATGACCTCCGGCAGCTGGCGTTGAATCAGGGCATGCGCACGCTGATGCAGGACGCGATCGAAAAGGCGTTCAAGGGGATCACGGACGTCAAGCAGGCGCGGGCGATCGCGGTGAAATAGGGCCGCGTGCGGACGCTTCGCGCCGCAGGCGGCTAGCGCCGTTTGCTATCTGCTATCTCCATCCGCGCACAGCTTCATGATCGCCCTGGTGAACTCATCCACATCGAACGGCTTCGGGATGACCACCTTCACGATGTCGAGGTCGAGTCGCGTGAGCGCCTGCTGCGAAACGGCCGACACGACCGCCACGGGGATGGAGAGCCCTTCGCGCTTGATGAAGTCGATGATCTCGAAGCCGTTCACCTTCGGCACCATCAGGTCGAGGATGAGAATCGTGTAGCGGCCGGTGGTCAGTTTTTCCAGCGCTGTCTGGCCATCCGTGGCGCTGTCGACCTCGATGTTGCGGCGTTGCAGAAGGCGCTCGACGAGGCGCCGGATGCCGGCGTCATCCTCCACCAGCAGCGCGCGATGTCTCTCTTCTGTGAACGTCATCCGTGAGGGGAGTGTAAGCGATTAAACTCGGCCTCCATGCGAAGAATGGTTCTGCTTCTGCTCGTTACACTTGTCTCCGTGATATCGGTCAACGCCGACGAGTTGTCGGCCTCCAGTCTCGACAAGCGGCGCAAGGATTTGCAGGCGCTGCTGAAGGAGCAATGGGACGACTCGCTGCGCCGCGCGCCGGAGTACGCGTCGATCCTCGGCGACAAGCGGTGGAACGACAAATCGAGCGATCTCTCCGAGGCCGCGTCGCTGGCGAACATCGCCACGGCGAGGAAGTTTCTGAAGCGCTTCGAGGCGATCGACACCACCGGCTTCGACGAGCAGGAGAGGCTCGACAAGGAGCTGATGCTCCTCGAATTGCGCAACGACATCGAGGACGAGAAGTTCACGCCGTGGCTGATGCCGGTCACGCAGATGAGCGGCTATCACCTCAACGCCGCGCAGATCCCGTCGCTGCTGACGTTCACCAGTGCGAAGGATTACGACGACTACATCACGCGCCTGCACAACGTGCCGAAGCAGTTCGCGCAGACCGAGGCGAACATGCGGAAGGGGATGGCGCGGCAGCTGATGCCGCCGAAGTTCCTCCTCGGCAAGGTCGCGGATCAGGCGGCGGCGATCGCGAAGATGGACGCGGAGAAGTCGCCGTTCGCCATGCCGTTGTCGAAGTTCCCGGCAACGGTCTTTCCCGATGAGCAGGTGCGCATCCAGAAGGCGTTCATCGACGTCATCCAGAACGAAGTCATTCCGGCCTACGTGAAGTTCTCGAAGTTCGTCCGTGAGGAGTACGCGCCGCACGGACGGACGGAAGTCGGCGTCTGGTCGCTGCCGAACGGCGCCGCGCGCTACGCGGTGCGCGTCCGCCGCTCGACGACGACGACCATGACGCCGCAGCAGATCCACGACCTCGGATTGCGCGAGGTCGCGCGCATCGAAGGGGAGATGCTCGAGGTCGCGAAGCGCCTCGGCTACAGCGATCTGCCGTCGCTCAACAAGGCGATCGAAGCGAATCCCGAGCTGCGCGCGAAATCGCGCGAGCAGATCCTCGACCTCTATCGCCATTACGAAGATCAGATGTCCGCGAAGCTGCCCCAGCTCTTCGGCCGGCTGCCGAAGGCGAAGCTGGAGGTGGTGCAGATCGAGTCGTTCCGCGAACAGTCGGCGGCGGGCGCCGACTACAACACCGGGGCGCCCGATGGCTCGCGTCCGGGACGCATCAACGTCAACACGTACGATCCGCCGGGACACAAGACGATCTCGATGGAGTCGACGGCGTACCACGAGGGCGTGCCGGGACATCACATGCAGCTCTCGATTCAGCAGGAGCTGCCGGCGCTTCCCGACTTCCGCAAGCAGGGCGGCTACACCGCGTACGTCGAAGGTTGGGCGCTCTACTCCGAGCGTCTCGGCAAGGAAGTCGGCTTCTACGAGAATCCGTACAACGACTACGGACGGCTGCAGGACGAGATGCTGCGCGCCATCCGCCTCGTCGTCGACACCGGCCTGCATTACAAGAAGTGGACGCGGCAGCAGGTGGTCGATTACTTCCACGCGCACTCGGCGCAGGACGAGATGGACATCCAGAACGAGACCGACCGCTACATCGTCTGGCCCGGCCAGGCGCTCGGCTACAAGATCGGACAGTTGAAGATCACCGAGCTGCGCGAGAAAGCGAAGCGCGAGCTCGGCGACAAGTTCGACATCCGCGGATTCCACGACGAGGTCCTCGGCGCGGGCGCGTTGCCGATGAGCGTGCTGGAGCAGCGGATCAACAACTGGATCGCGGCGCGGAAGGGTTAGTGTCGTCGTTATACTTTCAACGTGAACGAGATCGCGAACAGGATCACGGTCGATCCACAGCAGTGCGGAGGCAGGCCGTGCGTCCGCGGCATGCGCATTCGTGTGAGTGACGTGCTCGATCTGTTCGCATCGGGACTGACGGCGGCGGAGATCCTCGACGAAATGACGGATCTGGAAGCCGAAGATCTCGAAGCCTGCCTTCGCTTCGCGTCGCGGTATCTCAATCACCCAGTACTCGTCGCGTGATCATCTGGGTCGACGCGCAGCTTTCTCCCGCATTGGCGCCGTGGATTGCCGACCGGTTCGCCGTCGACGCTGCAAGCGCGCGTTATCTCGGTCTCGTGGAGACGACCGATCCTGTCATTTTCGACGCAGCGCGAAACGCAGGAGCGATTGTCATGACGAAGGACGCGGACTTTGTCCTTTTGCTGGAGCGATTCGGTCCACCGCCTCAGGTTCTCTGGGTTCGTTGCGGGAATACGACGAATGCACACATGCGGCGTGTGCTGGTGGAAACGCTACCGAGTGCTCTCGCGCTTCTCGAAGCGGGAGAGCCTCTCGTGGAGATCACCGACATCACGCCGCGCCGTTAACGGCCATGCTCGCCGCGGACAATCTTCGCGGCGTAGCCCAGATGCGCTCCGATCAACCGGGCGCGCCGTTGCTCGACGTCGCCGCCGAGGCGCGTCATGTTGTGCGCGAGCAGGTTGAACGTCTCGTACCAGGTGCGGTTGCGGTCGATCACGCGGCCGCTCTCGTATTCGACCGCGGGGATGTCGTCGACGTGCGGCGGGACGTCGCGGGTGATGCGCTCGACGTCGCGCGGGCCGAGCATCAGCGCGACGAGGAGATCGCTCGGTTTGTTCATGCCGATCTCCGACAGCTCCTGCGCCACCGCGGGCGTCCAGTGCGCGGCGATGCGATCGAACGGGATCGGTCCGCTTTCCATGCGTCCCATCACGATGGTGAACGTGTTCGGAGTGTTCGGGACGTACCAGATCGTGGTGTTCGGAAAGACGTCGCGGAACGCGCGGACGATCTGCAGGTAGTTGCGCGTGGTCAGCGAGTACATCGGCAGCCACATCGAGATCACGCCGTCGGGATTGAGGCGCCGCTTGCAGAGCTCGAAGTAGTCGCGCGTGTAGAGCGAGCCGTTGCCGGCGTAGCGGGGATGGATCGAGTCGGAGAGGATGACGTCGAATTTCTCCGGCGTGGCGAGGACGTAGTTGCGGCCGTCGTTGATCTCCGCATGAACGCGCGGGTCGCGCAGCACGCCGTGATTGACGACGCCGAGGCGCGCGTTCGACACCTCGAGCACCTCGGGGGAGATCTCCGCGATCGTGATGTTGTCGACCGGATGCCGCGACACCGCCCACGCCGTGCCGCCGCTGCCGAAGCCGATGTGCAGCACGCGTTTCGGATTCGGGTGAAGGAGCAGCGGGATGTGTCCCTGCAGCTTCTGCGTGCCGATCAGCTCACCCGAGGTGCCGGCGACGTTCACGCCATTGAGCTCGAGCGAAAGGTAGTCGGGACGGATCTCGCGCAGCGTGACGGTCGCGGTGACGTCTTCGCGAAAGAGAAGGATCGGCTGCTTCGCGTCGGAGAAGATGCCGGCGGAGAGGATGACCGCGTTCGGCTTCGCCGTGACGATCGCGCCGATGATGATCACGGCGGCGATCGCGGTCCAGCGCCGCTTGCGCAGGAACCACGCGCCGAGCGCGAGGTTGATGCAGCACATCAGAAAGAGTCCGTTCTGCGAGCCGAGCAGGCGGATCAGGAAGAATCCGGCGAGCATCGAGCCGGTGATGCTGCCGATGGTATTTGCGAGATAGACCTGCCCGACCGCGCGCGCTTCGCCCTTGCTCGCGCTCATCTCGTAGAGGCGGACGGTCAGCGGAAACGCCGCGCCCATCAGCGCTGTCGGCACGATCAGCGCGATCACGACGCCGGTGAGGAGCGTCGGAAAGGGCGACGTCACGCCGGCGGCGGAGAACGGTTTCAGGAGGATGCCGAGGAAGTCGGAGAAGTGCGCGAAGAGATGCACCTGCAGCGCGAGCGAGACGGCGAGCGCGATCTCGACGATGCCGAGCGCCTTGATGACGTCGATCCGCTCGACCACGCGCTCGACGAGAGCCGAGCCGATGCCGATGCCGACGAGAAACGCGAAGAGCATCAGCGAGTACGCATACACGCTGCTGCCGAGGTGCAGCACGAGAATGCGCGACCAGAAAACTTCATCCGCGATCGACGCAAGCCCCATGAGCCCGGAAGCCACGAGGATCGCCCAATACTGCCCCTCTCCCGCCGCAGCGGGAGAGAGTGGCCCTGAGCTTGTCGAAGGGCCGGGTGAGGGCACTCCCCCCGGCACCGCCGCCGCCGAAAGCGCCAGCACAAAATTCAACACCACCGCCACGAAGATCGTCGCCAGCAACCCCACGCGCGGAATCAACACGAACCCCGCGAGCGCCACGCCCGCGGTCGCGCCGAGCGTGTTCACGGCGTACAGCGCCGACACCGCGATCCCGCTCCCTTCCTGTTCGCCGGTGAACCAGCGGACGAGCAGCGGCAGCGTCCCGCCCATCAGAATCGTCGGCGGCAGGAGAAAGAGTCCCGCCAGCGCGATGCGTATCAGCGTCATCGACAGCGGACTGCCGTGCACCGACGGGAACACCGCGATATACGCGCGATTCAGCAGCTCGAAGCCGTTCGGCGAGAACGCGCCGATCGCGCCGATGAGCGCTTCGACGCACGCGTAGACGACGAGCGGGCGTTTGGCGACGAACGAGCGGCTGAAGAGAAACGCGCCGATGCCGAGGCCGCCGAGGAAGACCGCGATCAGCGTCGCGGCGGCGTAGACCGTATTGCCGAAGATCAGTCCGAGGTATTTGAGCCAGACGATCTGGTAGAGCAGGGCGCTGATGCCGGAAAAGAAGAAGACCGCGAGGAGAACAACGCTGCCCTTCCGCCGGAGACCGCTCACCCGGCGAAGTATATGAGACAGTGCTGGGTGCTGCGTGCTGAGTGCTGAGACCCAGCACCCAGCACGCAGCACCCAGCACTCGAATCAAGATGCCTGAACTTCCTGAGGTCGAAGAGTACGGACAGTACTTCGCGCGACACGCGCTGCGGCGAAAGATCGCCCGCGTCGATGTGCGCGACGAGCGGATCCTCGGCGAGGTCCGCAAGGAGACATTCGCGCGCAAGTTGCGAGGGCGGACGTTCACGCGCGTGCGGCGGCATGGGAAGCACCTCTTCGTTTTCACGGGACAGGCGAGGGCGCCTGTCCTGCACCTGCATTTCGGGATGACCGGCGATCTCGCCTTCTATCGCGACGTGACGAAGGAGCCGCGCTTCGCACGCGTCGTCTTCGATTTCGCCGACGGATCGCATCTCGCATTCGAGGACATGCGCCTGTTCGGCGTCGTCGATCTCATCGACGATCCCGATGCCTTCATCGCCGCGCATCGCCTCGGGCGCGATCCGCTCGACCCAAAGTTCCGCCTCGCCGACTTCCGGGAGCTGATGGCGAAACGGCGCGGCGCGATCAAGGCGATGCTGATGTCGCAGGGCCTCGTCGCCGGCCTCGGCAACCTGTACGTCGACGAGACGCTGTTCGTGACCGGCATTCATCCGAAACGGACTAAGCTGACCGACGCGGATGTGCGCGCGATCTTCACCGCGATGCGGAAGATCGTTCGCAAGCCGAATCGAAAGCTGCCGCGCGAAGAAGGGGATCGCTGTCCGAAGTGCGGCGGCACGATCAAGCGGGCGGTGGTGGCGGGGAGGACGACGTACTTCTGCGCGAAGCATCAGACGTAGCTACTCGAACCCGAACGTCGGCTCCCTGAACTGATACCCCATCGGCGGCTGAAAGATCGCGAAGTCGAGCTTTTCGTCCGACACCTTCGTCGCGGTTGCGTCGAAGCGTTCGGTGATCGGCGAGCCGCCGGCGATCGTGCGCGTCACCGACACGCTCTGCTTCAGCGGAATGCCGATGCGCGGCAGGCGGCGCTCGACCTTGTGATCGAGCGAGTCGAAGCCGCTCTTGAACGCGAACTCCAGTCCGAACGGCAGCGCGTCGTTGCGCGCCTCGATCGTCCAGAACGTCGCCTCCGACTTCACGTGCGCGCTCATCTTCTCGCCCTCGAGCTTCATCCCGATGTCGTACTCCGCCTGCACGTGGTACCTGCGCGCCGAGCGGCCGGCGATGGTCGCCGTCTCGTCGCCGCGCATGACGTCGAACGTCACTTTCGATTCGTCGATCCCGCCCGGCGCCTTCCACGTCGAGATCGGGCCCGACATCGCGTGCGACTTGCGGATGAAATAGGTCTTCTGCTTGTGGTCGACGATGATCAGCGTCTCTCCCTCGTCGCGCGAGATGACCGTGATCTTCGGATTGAAGACCGGATGCATTCCCTCGATGACGTCGAAGCGGGCGTTGGGGCCGTCGATGCTGACGCGCGCGGTGAACGAGTAGGGCGAGGTGGACTGGGAGTGGCAATCGAGCTCCATCACCGTTCCGGCCGCGAGCGGAAAGGCGGCCCCGGTAAGAACAACGGTAAGAACGGCGGCAAGCAACGCTCTTCTCATCCGAGGATGATCGTATGCTCGTTCGGCAGATCGTTTCAGCATTGCTGGCCTCTCTCGTCGCGTTTTCGGTTGCCGCGCAGCCGCAGCGCTCGTACGGGGAGACGCTGGAAATCCGCGTTATTAACGTTGACGCGGTCGTCACCGATCGAAGTGGCAAACCGGTCACAGGTCTGAGCAAAGATGATTTCGAGCTGTTCGAGAACGGGAAGCGGAAAGAGGTCTCGAACTTCCTCGAGGTCAACGAGCGTGCTGCCGCTGCCGCCGGCACGCCGCCCGCGCAGACCGAGCGGCGTCATCTGATCGTCTTCGTCGACAACGCTTCACTCCAGCCGTTCAACCGCGATCGCGTGCTCAACGCGATGAAGGCGTTCATCGAAGCGACGATGCGCGCGGGCGTCGACGGCGCCTTCATCGGCGACGAGGCGATCGTCGTCTCCTGGAATCCGGGGCTGAAGGAGAACCTCGCGCTGACCACCGACCGCGCGCGCGTCCTCGCGACGCTGCAATCGATGGTGGCGACGACGGGCCTCGGCACGATGCTGCGCGCGGAACGCGAGCGCGTCGAGAACGAGCTGCAGCAGATGCCGGGCGACTACAAATCAGGGTCGGCGATCAAGACCGGCGGGCTCGCGCCGGCACCGGAGCCGGGGAGCACGCGGCCGGGCGGACCGTCGAACATCGTCCGGGTCGACGACAAGCCGCCGTACGACCGCGCGCTCGGAGCCGTTCGGCAGTACGCCGACTCGGTCATGCTCGACACGAAGCAGAAAGCGGACGCGCTGAAGACGCTCATGCTCGCGTTCCGCGGCGTGCAGGGGAGGAAGGCGCTGATTCTGGTCACGGAGTCGTTCTCGACACAGCCGGCGCGGCAGATGTTCGAGTATCTCGACTCGATCAAAGATCAATTTGATCGGGGCAACTTTCAGAATCCGCGCGCGGAGATCATGCGCTACAACGACGATCCGCTGTTCGAGACGGTGACGTCGACCGCGAACGTCGCGGGCATCACGCTCTACGCCGTCTCCGCCGGCGGGATGATGTCGGGCAGCGATTTCAAGGACGCGTCGGACCGCGGCTCGACCGTGCAGCAGCAGGCGGTGGGGAAAGCGCCGGGCAAGTTTTCCGATCAGTCGCTGCAGGAGCTCGCCGCGGCGACCGGCGGCCTCGCGGTCACCGGCTCGAACGATTTCGCGCGCGGCTTCGACCGCATCGCCTCCGACCTCACGATGTACTACTCCCTCGGCTACCGCGCCGACTCGCCGGCGAACGACATGATGCGCAAGGTCGAGGTGAAGGTGAAGAAGCCGGGCGTCGTGGTGCGCTATCGCGAGTCGTTCGTGCAGAAGGCGACGCCGACGGAGATCGGCGACACCCTGGCCGCGAACCTCTTCGCCGGCGTGCAGAAGAACGACCTCGGCATCACCATCAGCGCCGGCACGCCGGCGCCGAAGAACGCCGACGAGATCACCGTGCCGGTCGCGATCACCATCCCGATCGCGGCGCTCACGTTCACGCCCGACGGCAAGGACGTCATCGGCAAATTCACGATCTTCGCCGGATTCAAGCGCAAGGACGGATCATCGTCGAAGGTGTCGAAGATCGAGTATCCGCTCCGCTTCCTCGCCGATTCGATGCAGGACCAGCGCAACCTCAACGTGAAGATCAACATGACGATGCAGAAGACGACGGAGGAAATCTCGGTGGCCGTGCTCGACCAGACGTCGAACGCGACCGGCTACGCGACGGTGAAGCTGCCGTAGGCCGGCACCTCGTTCCGCTCGAGCAGCGCGAGCGCGGCTTCGATCACGCGCCGCTGGAGCGCGGGATCATTCGGCGCGCCGAGGGGGAAGCCGTGGCGGAAGGGGACGGCGAGGGCGCGGGGTGGGCGGACCTTCTCCGCGATCTCGCGCAGGAGGATCACGCATACCGTGGTGATCCCCCTCCGTTCGAGCTCCGCGGCGATCAGACTGACCGCCTGGTTGCACATCGGTCAGACGGGGACGAGGAGCGCGACGTCGACGCCGTCATCGACCAGCAGTTGCGCCGCCTCGGGGGCGCTCTCCGCGATGAGGCGTCCCGGCGCGGTGATCGATCCCATGAACGAGAGGTGGCGCGGCGCGAGCGGCAGTCCCATCTCGCGCAGGCGATCGAGCGGGAAGGCGAGATTCGGATCGGCACGTACGCCGGCGTGATCGAACGTCTCGCTGCGATGCGCCTCGAGCAGCGTCGAGACGTCGGCGTCATTCGGGATGACGCGATAGCTCGTGTCGCCGCCGCGCTTGTCGCAATCGAACGGAGTCTGATCGGGAAGATGGAAGCCGGCGGTGGTGACGAGCGCGATGCGCGATTCAGCCAGTGGCTTGCGCAGAGGCGCGCACGGGACGGGATCGATGCGCCGCCAGGGGTAGGTTTTCAGGAACATCCGCGTCGCAAACGAGAACTCCGATGCATCGCCCACGGCGCCGGATTATCATCGATTCATGCCGCTCTGGTTGCGCATCATCCTCATCATCATGTTGATCGGCCTGCTCGTCGTCGTCGCCGCCGGCGTGATCGGTTACCGCTGGTGGACGAACAACAAAGAGCAGTTGTTGCAGCAGGCGAAGAACGCGCAGAGCCAAGGCGAAGCGTTCGGCAGCGGCAAGGAAGTCGTGGCCTGCATCAACGAAGGGATGCGGCAGGTGCAGGAGTGCGGCGGCCTGCCGTGCGAGATCAAAATCCGGCTCTTCCTCGACGGCTGCATGAGATCGGCGGCGAACACACACGACTATTGCGCCTCCATTCCGGCGCGCACGGAGTTCCTCAAGCGCGCGCAGTGGAGCCTCGACGAATGCAGCCGCCGCAACCTCGCGACCGACCAGCGCTGCAGCCGGATCATGCAGGGCGTGGGCGGTATTTGTGATCACGAAACGTCCAAGTAAGCACATTTCAGGGCATACGGGGTTACCCTACGCTCTGATATGTGGACGCAACTAAGGAATGCTGTCGAATCCATCACTCCGGAACTTACGGCTGACGAGCTCGATCGCAGGAAGGGAAAGATCCTCGCCCTCCTCGGCGAGCTCGAAGGCGGATCGCCGACTCCTCCCGACTCCCTGCACGATCGTCTCTCGCCTCGGGAGCGCGAGGTGATGATGATGATGCTCGAAGGAAAGCGCCTCAAGGAGATCGCCGCCGTCCTCGACATCAGCGTCAAGACCGTCACGACTCATCGCGCCCGCCTGATGCGCAAGCTCGGCGTGACCGACAACATCGGGCTGTATCGATACGGAGTGAGGAACGGGCTCGTAGGGGTGTGAGTACACTACGCCGATGAATCTCTTCGTCGGCACGAGCGGCTACAGCTACAAAGAGTGGAAGGGCACGTTCTATCCCTCCGATCTCCCCGCGGCGAGGATGCTGTCGTTCTACGCGGAGCACTTCTCGACCGTCGAGATCAACAACAGCTTCTATCGGATGCCCGAGGCGAAGACGATGACGAAGTGGTCGTCCGAGGTGCCGGACGGTTTCACGTTCGTCCTCAAGGCGCCGCAGCGGATCACGCATCAGAAGAAGCTCGTCGACTGCGGCGACGACGTCCACTACCTCTTCGAGACGGCCGACGTGATGAGGCCAAAGCTCGGACCGGTGCTGTTTCAACTGCCGCCGTTTCAGCGCAAGGACGTCGAACGGCTGCGCAACTTCATCGCCATCCTGCCGAAAGAGCAGCCGGTTGCGTTCGAGTTCCGCCACGAGTCGTGGGTCGATGACGAGGTGACGTCGATCCTCCGCGACCGCGACGCCGCGATGTGCCTCTCCGACACCGACGAGGTCACCGACGCCGATCGCCTCGTCGTGCCGTCCGCGTCGTGGGGCTATCTTCGCCTCCGCCGCACCGAATATTCGGACGCCGAGCTCGAGGCCTGGCACCGCCGGATCGCGGCCACGCCGTGGCAGCGGGCGTTCATCTTTTTCAAGCACGAGGACGAGGGGAAAGGGCCGGCCTTCGCCAAGCGCTTTCTGGCAATCCGGCCTGATTAACGCTACGCTCTCGCGCCGTGGGTTTCCTGCGAAGCGTCTCCGTTTTCACGCTGCTGGTCGTCCTCAAATACCTGAGCAAGGTCTTCTACCGGCACGAGATGCAGTGGGTGGGCGATGTCCCGCCGAAGCCGTGGAAGCACATCCGCGTCGTCGCCTTCCTGAACCACACTTCCCTCTTCGAGCCGGTCTTCCTCGGCGGCGTGCCGAACTCGTTCATCTGGCGTCTCGCCGCGCACGGCGTCGTGCCGGCGGCGGACAAAACGACCGGACGTCCGCTGGTCGGCCTGATCTTCAAATTCGTCGCGCATCACGTCATCGCGATCACCCGCGAGCGCGACCACACCTGGTTCGAGGTGATGAACCGCATCGATCCGCATTCGATGATCGTGATCGCGCCCGAGGGACGGATGAAGCGGGCAAACGGGCTCGATTCGAATGGGAATCCGATGACCGTCCGCGGCGGCATCGCCGACATCCTGCAGGCGGTCGGCGAGGGGCGGATGCTTCTCGCGTACAGCGGCGGACTGCATCACGTGCAGATTCCGGAGCACACCATGGTGCGGCTCTTCGTGAAGGTGCGGATGAACACCGAGATCGTCGACATCGCCAACTACATCAGGGAACAGATGCGCGACGGCGATGAGCAGTTCAAGCGCAACGTGCGCGATGACCTCGAGCGGCGGCGCGACGGATACTGCCCGCTAGTTCCGAAGAAATCGTAGGAAGTCGGCGAGTTCCATCGGCTTGCTGAGCAGGAATCCCTGCACTCCCTCGCATCCCTGATCGCGCAGGAACTCGAGCTGATCGCGATGCTCCACTCCCTCGGCGACCACCTCCAGCCCGAGCTCGTGCGCCAGCGCGATGACCGACTCCGTGATCGTGCGGCAGCGCCGGTCGGTGATGCACTCGGCGATGAACTGCGCCGCGATCTTCAGGCCGTACAGCGGGAAGTGCTGCAGATGCTCGAGCGATGAGTGTCCGGTGCCGAAGTCGTCGAGCCAGAGCCGGATGCCGAGCTGCTTCAACTCGTCGAGGAGGTGAACCGTCTCCTCGGGATCGTCGATGTAGCTCGTCTCCGTGATCTCGAGGTTGAGATTGTGCGGATCGAGCAGCGACGGCAGGCGCGCGAGCAGATCACCTTCCTGAAACTCGCGCGGCGAGAGATTGATGTTCAGCCGGACGTTCTGCCATTGCGCAGCGTCGCGACACGCCGCGTGCACGACCCAGGAATCGAGCTGGAAGAGCTCCGGTCCGTCCTCGGCGGCCGCGGTGATGATCCCCGCCTCGCGGATCTCTCCCGATTCGCGCCGCTGGCGCAGCAGCGCCTCGGCGGCGATCACCGCGCCGGTTTTCACGTCATGGATCGGCTGATAGAGGAGAACGAGATTCTTTTCGTCGAGCGCGCGGTCGAGTGCGGCCTGCGGATTGGCCATGCACTACCGGCGGAACAGTTGTCCGGCCGAGAGGAACAGCCCGAACGCCGCGAGCACCACCAGCAGCCGGTTGCGCTGCAGGACTTCGCTCAGCGACGCCTGCTTCTTCACCTTCGGGCGGACGAGCTCCATCCGCTGTGCGGCGGTGCGGCGAAGCGACGTGTTCACGTCACTCTCGAACTGCGAAAGGGGACGCGGACCCTCGGGGCCGACGGCCATGCCGCGCTGCGTGTCGATGTGCACCGTCTCGCTCGCCACCGGCTGCACGATGCGGTTGCCCTTCGGGTCGCGGACGACGTCGTAGGCGCCCTGCTCGAAATAGAGCACGGTCGGACCGGCCGCCGTGTTGCGGATGAAAAGCACGTTGTCCGAGCCCTGGCGGAACACCGGCATGCCGATGGTGTCCTGATGGATGCCGTCGACCGCGCCGCCCGGCGTCACGACCGTGACCTCCGGCTGCATCGTCCCCTTCATCGCCTTCTCAACTTTGAAGGTGGAGTAGGTGAGGATCCAGCGATGATCGCCGTCCCAGTCGGAGCGCTGATTGGTGCATTTCCCGAGGACGATCGCGGCGGCTTTCTCGACCTTGTCGTCGAAGGTCGCCGCGCGTGCGAGCGTGGCCTCGGCGACGACGGGGAGAAGGAGCGAAATGACAGCGGCGGCGAGGGCTTTCATCCTGCCGCGATTACAGCAAGCGGCGGGCCATGAAGTGCGCAACCGCGCTCATCGATTCATCGCTCACCTGATGCCCCATCGAGTACTCGTGATAATCGACGTCGACGCCGTGATCTGCGAGCACGCGGCGGGTGCGGCGGGCGGCGAGCACAGGGATCATGTCGTCCGCGGTTCCGTGGACGATCAACACCGGAATCTGCTTGTCGAACGGCGGCAATTCTTCCTCGTACAGCGCGCCGCTCATGACCACGATGCCGGCGAGCTCGACCGTGGTGCGGAAGCCGACGTCGATCGACATCATCCCGCCCTGCGAGAAGCCGCAGAGGATCACCTTGCCCGCCGGCGTCGGAAACTTCGCGACGATCTCGTCGAGAAACTGCAGCAGCAGCGTGCGTGATTCGACGATCGAGTTGCGCTCCGCCGGCCAGCCGTCGAACCAGGTGAAGCCGAACGAGTAGCCGGGCATCGGCTCGAACGGCTTCGGTGCGTTCGGGAGAACGAATCGGAAGTTCGGACCGAGGTAGGGCGCGAGGTCGGCGAGGTCATTCGCGTCGGCGCCGCGGCCGTGAAGGACGACGACGAGCGGCAATTCCGTCGAATCATCAGTTCCGGGCGGGTTTCTCAGCACGTACCGCAAAGAGGTCATGGCGGCGGATTCTAGTAAAATCAACTGCTCGATAACTGAGGAGACACCGTGCACATCAATGATTTGCTGAAAATCGCAGCGGAGCGGCGCGCGTCGGACCTGCACATCAAGGTCGGCTCGCATCCGGTCATCCGCGTCGATGGTGAGCTCCTGCCGCTCGTCGAGCTCAAGCGCCTGATGCAGGAAGACACGATCGCCATGGCCTTCTCGATCATGTCGTCGCGTCAGAAAGAAAAATTCAAGAACAACTACGAGATCGACATCGCCTACTCGGTGCCCGGCCTCGGCCGCTTCCGCTGCAACATCTTTCAGCAGCGCGGCACCGTCGGCATGGTCCTCCGCGTCATCCCGGTGAAGATCCTCTCCATCCGCGAGCTGATGCTGCCGATCGTCCTGGAGAAGATCGCCGAGGAGCGGCGCGGACTGATTCTCTGCACCGGAACGACCGGTTCGGGCAAGTCGACCACGCTCGCCGCGATGATCGACTACATCAACACGCACCGCACGGAGCACATCATGACGGTCGAGGACCCGATCGAGTTCCTTCACCGCGACAAGAAGTCGATCGTCAACCAGCGCGAGATCGAGGTCGACACGAAGTCGTTCTCGCAGGCGCTGCGCAGCGCGCTCCGTCAGGATCCCGACGTGATTCTCGTCGGCGAAATGCGCGACTACGAAACGATCGAGACCGCGCTCACCGCGGCGGAGACCGGCCACCTCGTCCTCTCCACGCTGCACACGATGGACGCGACCGAGACCATCAACCGCATCATCTCCGTCTTCCCGCCGCATCAGCAGAAGCAGATCCGCCTGCAGCTCGCCGCGGTCTTGAAGGCGGTCGTCTCGCTGCGACTCCTCCCGCGCGCCGACGGCCTCGGGCGCGTCCCGGCCGCCGAGATTCTCATCTCCACCGGCTACATCCGCGACTGCATCGAGAACAAAGAAAAGACGAAGATGATCAAGGACGCGATCTCGCAGGGCACGTCGCAGTACGGCATGCAGACCTTCGATCAATCGCTCTACACGCTCTACAAGAACGGCCTGATCACGCTCGACGAAGCGCTCCGCCGCGCGTCGAATCCCGACGAGTTCCGCCTCAAGCTGCAGGGCATCCAGTCGACCTCCGATATCTCGAAGGAAGAGATGGAGTCGAAGCTCACCGTTTCGGGCGATCAGAACGATCCGTTCTCCGACGAGTCGCCGTTCGATTTCAGCAACACGTTGTAAGCTCCGCGTCGTGCCCGACGACGACCTCGAACGCTGCCACATCGCCGCGCTGCGCATCCTCAACTACCGCTGGAACAGCGAGGCGGAGCTGCGCCGCAAGCTCGCGTCGAAGCGCTTCGAAAACGACGTCATCGAAACCACCATCACCCGCCTGCGCGCTGAGAAATGGCTCGACGACGATCGATTCGCCGAGGCGTTCGTCAGGACGAAAGCGTCGAAGAGGATGGGGCGGGGGAGGATCAAGGGAGCGCTGCGCGCCGCGGGTGTCGACAGCGAATCGGCCGAGCGCGCGATCCGCGCGAACCTCGATCCGGAGAAGGAATTGGAAGGCCTCAAGGCGGCCTGCGCGAAGCGGATGCGCATGCTCGTGCGGCGTCATGGAGAGGACTTTCTCGACACCGACGAAGGGCGAAACAAATTGACGGCCTGGCTGTTGAATCAAGGTTACGATGCCGCGCTCGTCCACAGCACAATCAAGGAGCTCAAGGTTGTTGACCACCAGTGAAATCCGCAGACAGTTTCTCGACTATTTCGTGAAGAACGGCCACCGCGAAGTGGCCAGCTCCTCGCTCGTCCCGGCGGGCGATCCGACGCTCCTCTTCACGAATGCCGGGATGAACCAGTTCAAGGACGCGTTCCTCGGGCGCGAGCAGCGCGACTACACCCGCGCCACGACGTCGCAGAAATGCGTCCGCGCCGGCGGCAAGCACAACGACCTGGAGAACGTCGGCCGCACCGCGCGCCATCACACGTTCTTCGAAATGCTCGGCAACTTCTCGTTCGGCGATTACTTCAAGGAAGACGCGATCAAGTTCGCGTGGGAGCTCGTCGTCGACGTCTGGAAGCTCGATCCGGAGCGTCTTTGGTTCAGCGTCTTCGAAGGCGATGAGAACGTCCCGGCGGACGAAGAGGCGGAGAACCTGTGGGTGAAGGTCGGCGCGCGTCCCGATCGCGTGCTGCGCTTCGGCAAGAAGGACAACTTCTGGTCGATGGGCGACACCGGTCCGTGCGGCCCCTGCTCGGAGATCCACTACTTCCGCGGAACCGACATGTCGAAGAACATCGCCGCGCTGGTCAACGGCGAGGGCGACGACACGATGGAGATCTGGAACCTCGTCTTCATGCAGTACGACCGCAGCGCCGACGGCGTCCTCACGCCGCTCCCCGCGCCGTCGGTCGATACCGGCATGGGACTGGAGCGCGTCACCAGCGTGCTGCAGGGCGCGTCGACGAATTACGACATCGACGTCTTCGCGCCGCTGATGGCCACGATCGAGAAGACCGGCGGCCACAACTACACGCGCAGCATGGACAGCGAATTGGACACCGCGGTCCGCGTCCTCTGCGATCACGCGCGCGCCTCGACGTTCCTCATCACCGACGGCGTGATTCCGTCGAACGAAGGGCGCGGCTACGTGCTGCGCCGCATCATCCGCCGCGGCATTCGCTTCGGCCGCAAGCTCCCGCAGCCGGTGCTGCTGTCGAACCTCGTCGACTCCGTCGTGGAATCGATGGAGGGGGCGTACCCCGAGCTCGTCGAGCGCCGCGAGGCGGTGCTCCTCACACTGGCGTCGGAAGAAGAGCGCTTCTCGCGCACGCTGTCGACCGGCATGGAGCGCGTCGGCGGTGTGCTCGACGACATCCGCGCGCGCGGCGAGCGGACGATCTCCGGCGAAGAGGTCTTCCGCCTCTACGACACGTTCGGCATCCCGATCGACCTGATCGCCGAGCTGGCGGAGGAAGAGGGCGTCACGCTCGACCGCGAAGGATTCGAGACGATGATGGGCGACGCTCGCACGAAGGCGAAAGCGTCGTCGAAGTTCAAGTCGTCGATCGACGCCGGGACGTTCGCGCGCATCGCGGAGAAGACCGGCCCCGTGGAGTTCGTCGGATACGATCAATATGTTGACGTTCCTTCCTCGGTCAAAGCGATCGTCGTTTCCGGCGAAGAGCGCGACGCGCTGCAGCACGGATCGGAAGGCGAGGTCGTTCTCACGCCGACGCCGTTCTACGCGGAGTCGGGTGGCCAGATCGGCGACAGCGGAACCATCGTGTGGGATAGCGGGCGCGGAACGGTGCTCGATACGCAGAAGCCGGCCGGCGATCTGACGGTGTCACGCATCCGCGTCGATGAAGGACATCTCAACCTCGGTGCATCCGTGCGTGCGTCTGTCCCGGTGCCGCAACGCCTCGACACGACCGCGAATCACACGGCAACGCACCTGCTCCACAAGGCGCTGAAGGACATCCTCGGCGCGACCGTGCAGCAGGCGGGCTCGCTCGTCGCGCCCGATCGCCTCCGCTTCGACTACACGTGGAACCAGCCGCTCACCGACGAGCAACTGCGGACGATCGAGGACGAGGTCAACACGCGCATCCGCGAGAACCTCGAGGTGACGAAGCAGGTCATGCCGATCGCCGAGGCGAAGAGGACGGGCGCGGTGTCGATGTTCGGCGAGAAGTACGGCGAGAGCGTGCGCGTCGTCTCCGCCGGCGAGTATTCGCGCGAGTTCTGCGGCGGCTGCCACGTGAACCGCACCGGCGATATCGGCCTGTTCAAGATCCTCAGTGACCGGTCCATTGCTGCTGGAGTACGCCGCATGGAAGCGCTCACCGGCCGCGGAGCGCTCGAGCACTTCCGCAAGCTCGAGCTCAGCGCGCAGGAGACGCAGGCGCAACTGCTCGAGAAACAGAAGTCGCTCGAAAAAGAGATCAAGCAACTCAAGATGAAGCTCGCCTCGGGTGGAGCGACGGGCGCCTCGCCCGTCGGCGCAGACGAGGCCATCGACGTCAACGGCATCAAGCTCCTCGCCAAACGCGTCGACGACGTCAGCGGCGGCGATCTCCGCAACCTCGCCGACACGTTCCGCTCGAAGCTCAAGAGCGGCGTCGTCGTCCTCGGCAGCGCGACCGACGGCAAGGTGACGCTGCTGACCGCCGTCACGAAGGACCTCGTCGACCGCATCCCCGCGAACGAGCTGATCGCGCACCTCGCTCCGATCGTCGGCGGCAAGGGAGGCGGCAAACCCGACCTCGCGCAGGCAGGCGGCAAGGACGCGGACCGGTTGAACGAGGCACTGGAGAAGGCGAGTGGGGCGCTTCGGGAGATGCTGGGGGCTTAGGTGCTCGACCTCGAACGCGAGCTCGATGCCGTTCGCAATGCGCTCAACGAGCGCGGCATCGAGTACGCGTTGTGCGGCGGACTCGCGGTTGGCGTTCACGGATTCCCGCGAGCGACGGTCGACATCGACCTTCTGATTCGTCCGGAGTCGGAGGAAGCGGTCTACGACGCGGTCGCCTCGCTTGGATTCAGCTACAAGGCGAACCCGATGAATTTCGGCGCGATATCGATCCGCCGCGTGTCGAAGATCGATGATGACGGGGAGGTCCTGATGCTCGATCTACTCCTCGTCACGCCTTCCTTCGAACCGGTCTGGGAGAGCCGCGAACAGCATGACTGGCTCGGACGCCGTCTCCCGGTCGTCTCGAAGCAGGGCTTGATCGCGCTCAAGCGCGGCCGATCGAGTAAGCTCGATCTCGCTGATATCGAGAAACTCGAGTCATGAGCGACATTGACTACTCCGATCGCGCCATCGCTACGCGCATCCATCAGGTCTCCCAGTTGCGCAAGCTTTGTCTGTCGCTGGCCAACTCAAAACGGATCACACCGCCCGAGGGCATCGAGCGGCGTAAATCCGATCGCGACACTGCACACCGCTGACGCCGCGCGTGGCGCCGCTCTTCCGATGACGCTCATCGTTCCGATTACCGACTGCACACCGCGCGAGCTCGATGAGCTGCTGGCGCGGCGCGACCTCGTCATCACCGTCGGCGAGGGCGAGCTGCGCGGTCCGGCCGCGGCGGCCGCGCTGTTCGCGGGGTGGTCGTTGCTGTGCGAAGGCGCGACGATCGTGCTCGACACGCCCGCGGCCTGGGCAGGGGCGGCGTGGCGCATCGGCGATCGCGCGTATGCGCTCTGGCTCGGGGGACTGACCGAGCTCGGCGCGCAGAGGGCGTTGACCGAAGGACTGTGCGACTCCGTGGTGCCGATCGGCTATGACCCGGTCGAGTGGATCGGCACGCGCAGCGGTCTCGCGCTCGACTCCGCCGCCATGCTGATCCAGCACCGCGGAAGGGACGCGCTGGAGCGCGCGGAATTTGCTCGGCTCTTCGCGGCAGGCGAGCCGCAGGAAGGGTTGAGAGCGTTTCTGGAGAAGCGGGCGCCGCGTTTTTAGCTGGTGTACGATCCCTTCCATGAGCCGAAACGATCTCGATTTCAAGACCCGAGTCGCCCCCATGCCACCGGTCGTCCCGGCTGCACAGGAGCAGCAGCTTCCGCTCTTCTCGAAAGACGCCCTCGACGAGGTGCGCGCCACCGACGAGAAGTGGCGGAGCAAGGCGGCGAAGGCAGCGCCCTGGAAGAAGGACTTCACGACCGTCAGCGCGATGGAGACGAATCCGCTCGCCACTCCGCTCTCGACCGCCGATCAGGACTTCCACGAGATCACCTACCCCGGTGAGTTTCCCTACACGCGCGGCATCCACCCCGCCGGCTATCGCGGCCGTCTCTGGACGATGCGTCAGTTCGCCGGATTCGGTACGGCGAAACAGACGAACGAGCGCTTCAAATACCTTCTGTCCCATGGTCAGACCGGGCTGTCGACCGCGTTCCATCTGCCGACGCTCTACGGCTACGACTCCGACCATCACTACAGCGCGGGCGAAGTCGGCAAGTGCGGCGTCGCCGTCGACTCGCTGGCCGACATGGAGGCGTTGTTCGAAGGGATCGATCTGGAGCAGGTCACGGTCTCGATGACCATCAACTCGACCGCGCCGATTCTCCTGGCGATGTACCTCGCGGTCGCCGACAAGCAGGGAGCCGACTGGAAGAAGATCGGCGGCACGCTGCAGAACGACATCCTCAAGGAGTACATCGCGCAGAAGGAGTACATCTTCCCGCCGCGTCCCTCCATGCGGCTGATCACCGACATCTTCAAGTTCTGCGCGGACAACGTGCCGAAATACAACACGATCTCCATCAGCGGCTATCACATCCGCGAGGCGGGATCGACGGCGCTGCAGGAGCTGGCGTTCACGCTGCGCGACGGCATGGAGTACGTCGAGTACGGCGTCCGCGCGGGCCTGGACATCGACGACTTCGCGCCGCGCCTCTCTTTCTTCTTCAACTCGCACAACGACCTGTTCGAAGAGGTGGCGAAGTTCCGCGCGGCGCGCCGCGTCTGGGCGAAGGTGATGCGCGACCGCTACGGCGCGAAGGATCCGCGCTCCTGGATGCTCCGCTTCCACACGCAGACCGCCGGTTGCTCGCTCACCGCGCAGCAGCCCTACAACAACATCGTCCGCGTTGCCATCCAGGGCCTCGCCGCGGTCCTCGGCGGCACGCAGTCGCTGCACACCAACTCGCTCGATGAGACGCTCGCCCTGCCGACCGAGCAGGCGGCGCGCATCGCGCTGCGGACGCAGCAGATCATCGCCCACGAGTCAGGGGTCATCAACACGGTCGATCCGCTCGGCGGCTCGTACTACGTCGAGGAGCTGACCAACCGGATGGAGAAGGGCTGCTTCGACTACATCGAGAAGATCGACCAGTTCGGCGGAATGGTCGAGGCCATCGAGGCCGGCTTCCCACAGCGCGAGATCTGGGACGCTTCGTATCAGTTCCAGCGCTCCGTCGACAGCGCCGAGAAGGTGGTCGTCGGCGTGAACGCCTTCAAGATGGAGCAGGAAGACCCGTACGACATCCTCTACATCGACGAGTCGGTCACCGGCGAGCAGCTCGAGAACCTGAATCGCATCCGCCGCACGCGCGACGCGCAGCGCGTCGCGCAGACGCTGCAGGCGCTTCGCAATGCCGCCTCCGATCCGAACGCCAACACCATGCCTCCGCTCGTCGACGCGGTGAAGGCGTACGCGACGGTGGGCGAGATCAGCGACGCAATGCGCGACGTGTTCGGGACCTACCAGGAGCCGGCTTTATTCTAGGCGGCGGCTCCGGATCGAACGGCAGGATCCGGAAGCTCCCGAACGTGGTCGGCCGCATGGCGCGGAAGTGGCGCTGATCGAGCGTCAACACTTCATTCGTCCGGTAGCGGTCGGCGAAAATGATCAGCGAGGCATCGGCCAGCCCGACGCGCAGGTCGGCGTAGCGCTCGAGCATGATCTCGATGTCGCGCCATTCGAACCGGCGGACCTCCGGGATTTCGTAGACGCCCCGCTCGATCTCGCCGATCAGCGCGAGCTCCGCCTCGATGCCGGCGTACTTGAGGATGAGGTAGTCGAGCTCCGCGAGGACGAACGGGGAGAGGATGCGCGGAGGCTCTGCGTCGCGGAGGGCGCGCGCACACTCCTCGTGATGATTCTGATCGGGGAACAGAGCGGCGAGCAGCCCGCTCGTGTCGATCAGAATCAACGGCCGAATCCCTCGCCGAGGAGCTCCTCCACGCGCTCCGCGATGTCGGGCGCACCGAGGCCGTACGGGACGAGCGGGATCTTCGGCGCCGGATATTCGCGCTTCTCCATCGCGTCGCTGAGCGCGTCGCGAATGATCTGCGCCTCCGGCAAGCCCTCATCCCGGGACGCACGCTCGATGTCGTGCTTGAGCGTCTCCGGCAGATAGATGGTGGTCTTCTTCCGCTTCATGCCATACATTTTACCATACACCCGCGCTGGCTTTTTTGCGTGTTAGGCTTTACGGAAATCCCGCAAAACGTCCGTCAACACAAAAACAAGAGAAGGAGGCTCGTCCATGGCGACCAGCAGCGATATGGGCAATGGCCCCGGCGAAAAAGCCGTCTCGGTTTGGGGAATCGTTTTCTCTCTTTTGTGGCTCGTCGTTGTATCACTCGTTTCGCTCGCAATTCTCGCGGCGATCTGGCCTCATCCGACGCCCTCAGGCGCCGCTCCGCAGGCCGTGACTGCCCCGACCGGTCCGACAGGAAGCACTGGTGCCACCGGAGCGTCTGCTGCCAGCGGTGCGAGTGGTGCTAGCGGTGCGACGGGACAGACCGGGGCAACCGGAGCTGGCGCGAGCGGACAGCCGGCCGCGTCCGGTCAATCCGTCTCCACGGGTTCTGGCGGCGCCACCGGTCCGACAGGGTTGGTGTACTGCGTCGACTGTTCGAAAATCAGCAAGGAAGACGTCAACGCAAAAGAAGAGTGCGAGTGCTGGAACCGCGTCCTGGATCAGCGCCAGCGGTACTTCATCGACGAAGGGAAGAAGGCGAGCAACGATCCTTCGTGCGTTTACATCTGGGGCAAGGGCTGGATGCTGATGTGGAGCGAGACGCGTCTCCTCCTCATCGTCATGATCTGCGGTTTCCTCGGAGCGATGATCTACTCGCTTCGCTCGATCCTCTGGTATGTCGGTAATCGTTCGCTGCTCTGGAGCTGGCTGGCGACATACATCGTGATTCCGATCGTCGGCGCGTTGATGGCGGTCGTCTTCTACCTCGTGCTGCGCGGCGGTCTCTTCTCGTCGACCACGACGGTGGCAGACACGAGCCCGTTCGGCTTTGCCGGTATCGCCGCGCTGGTCGGCATGTTCATCCAACAGTCGGCGGAGAAGCTGAAGACCGTCTTCGAAACGATCATGGCCAAACTGGAGCCGGGGAGCGACGCGGTCAAGCCGCAGTTGCCGGTCGTTACCAGCGTGACCGCGACCGCCGGAAAGACGGAGATCACGATCGACGGCGATCACTTCACGGCGGCGTCGAAAGCCTTCGACGGCACGACCGAATTGACGGTGACGAAGCGAAGCGACAAGCAGCTGACCGCCACTGTGCCGATGCTCAAGCAGGGTGACAGGCTGTCGATCACGGTGACGGACACCGCCGGCACATCGACCCCGCCGAAAGACGTCACGGTCGCCTGATCTCATTCCAAATTTGACCCTCCGCGTGGGTCAACGTTCACCCGTTGACCCACGCCATCTCCCGTAACTCATTGCAATTGCGTGCTCAAGTGCGGCAGCCGGTTTGCCCTGTTCCGCACTTCATGAAAAAAGCACTGCTGGCGATTCTCTTCTCCTTTCTGAGCGTCTCGGCATTCGCGCGCGGGATCGAAGCGGTCGATCCGAATCTCTCCCGCGACGCGCAGCAGTTGGATCGGATGTTCATCAGAGCGGCGGAGGAGTTCGGCGTCCCGGCCGATCTGCTCCGCTCGATCGCCTTTGTCGAGTCGCGTTGGACGAATCACGTTCCCTCGATCGAACAGGAAGAAGGCGCCGTACCGCCGTCGTACGGCGTGATGGGACTCCGCGACGACGACTGGTTCGGTCACTCGTTGCGCGATGCTGCGGCGATGATCGGCCGCACGCCCGAGGAGTTGAAGAGCGATCCGGAGCTGAACATCCGAGGGACCGCGGCGTTGCTCGCGATCCTCGGGCGCGGCGCGACGTCACTCGAGGAGTGGGAAGCGGCGGTGGCGAAACTGAGCGGCATCCCGCAGGACGACGTCGCGCGCATCTACACGTACGACGTCTTCAACAGCCTGCGCACCGGCCGCGAGAGCGACGACTACAACGTCCGCGCGCATGACGTCGATCTCGAAAAGATATACGGCAAGCAACGCCTGCAGATCCTCTCCGCACCGATGGTCACTGTGCAGTCGGGACGCATCGCCAGCGAGTCGAGCGACTACGCGCCGGCGCTCTGGAATCCGGCGGCGAGCTGCAACTACACGCTCGGCCGAACCATGACCATCACGCACGTCACCATTCATACGGCCGAGGGTTCGTATGCCGGGACCATCTCGTGGTTTCAGAACTGCTCGGCGCAGGTGAGCGCGCACTACGTCATCCGCTCGTCCGACGGACAGGTCACGCAGATGGTGCTGGAGAAGGACAAGGCGTGGCACGTCGGCAGTGAGAACGGCTACACCGTCGGCATCGAGCACGAGGGCTACATGAGCGCGCCGTCGACCTGGTTCACCGACGCGATGTACAACGCCTCGGCGTTGCTCACGCGCGACATCTGCACCTCGAACGGACTCGATAAGACGAAGGTGTACGACGGCTCGCTCGGCTGGAACGCGGTGATCAGCGACAAGAGCCTCTACAGCGTCAAAGGGCACGTGAACTTCCCGAACCAGACGCACCAGGATCCCGGCTCGGGATGGAACTGGCCGAAGTACCGCAACCTGGTGATCGGATCGACGTCGACCACCACGCAGCTCTTCGCGAACCCCGGCTTCGAATCGGGCAACGTGAGCTGGGCCGCCGCGTCATCGGGCGACATCACGACGTCGACGTCGTACGCGCCACACGCAGGCTCGTGGTATGCGTGGCTCGGTGGCTGGGCGACGGCGCACACCGACTGGATGTACCAGACGGTGACGATCCCCTCGAGCGCCACGACCGCGCGGCTCACGTTCTACCTGCGCGTCACGACCGCGGAGACGACGACCACCACCGCGTACGACACGCTCAAAGTGCAGCTGCGCGACACGTCGAACAATCTGCTCACGCAGCTCACGTCGCTGTCGAACCTCAGCGCGTCGTGCTGCTATGCGCAGAAGTCATTCGACGTGTCGGCGTATCGCGGACGCAGCGTGCGCGTTTACTTCGAGGTCGTGAACGACAACGGGAACCAGACGTCGTTCCTCGTCGACGACGCGGCGATGACGATCACCCAGTGATCACTTGAACGAGCCGTTCACGCGCGTCACCGACGTCACCCAACCTCCATACATCGGATTCGGCAGGATGAAAAACGTCCTGCCGAATTCGGCGTCGGTGCCCGCGCCGGTGAACGCTTCGCCGTTCTGCGGGAAGTCGCCCATCTGATCGCCGATGAATGCCACGACGTCGATCTTCATGCCGGCCCACGAGCAGGTGCCGTCGCCGGTGGCGAACGATTTCCGCCGCACCGCCTTCGTGTCTTCCTTGCTGCTCTTGAGGCAGAGGCGATCGTCGTCGCTCCAGAGTCCGTTGCGCGCGAGGTTGTCGCGCGTCGGCTTCACCGAGTCGACCTTCGTGCCGTCGGGATAGCTCCACTCCGTCGAGCGATCGGTGATGAACGCGACCCGTCCGCCCGCCTTGCGCACCGCGTCGAGAAACTCCTTCACGCCCGGCACGCTGCCCGCCTCGGCGCGCAGAATCCACGAGCCCCATGACACCGGTTCGAACTGCAGCTCGTATGCGCTGCGATCGAGTTGATAGACGGAGTTGTCGAGCGTCGTTTCGTCGACGTCGAGGACGACACCCCACAATTCGCGCGGCCGTTTCGCTGCGCGCTCGAGCGCGGAGCTGGTGGCGAGGCGATAGACCTGGCGTGCCGACGTCGCGTACTCCGCGCCGTCGCGGACGTACTTCACATCGAGCGATTGCTGCGCGAAGAGGAGGGGAGAGATGAAGAGTGCGAGTGCGATGAATGAGCGCTTCATGGCCCCGATTGTACGGAAATTCGTGCTAAGCTCTTTCGCTGGAAGGGATGGGCGTGTGACGGAGCTTCTGCAATTCGCGAAGAGCCGCCGTGGCGGGGAGCTGATCGGGATCGTGATTGGTGCGATCGGGGTCAGCCTTGCTGCCGCCCTTCTGACCTACCACCCCAACGACTCCTCCGCATTCTTCACCTCGACGAACACGGTCATCGCGAACGCGATCGGCTACTACGGCGCGACCATCGCCTGGCTCTTCGTCGGCTTCTTCGGTTTCGCCAGCCTCCTCTTTCCCGGCGCGCTTCTCGCGCTGGCGTGGAATCGCTTCTCCGGAAAAGATCTCGAGTATCTGCACACGAAGCTGATCGGCCTCGTGATCCTCATCCTCACGCTGCCTCCGCTCTTCGACGTCTCGATCGGCAAGCTCTGGTTCCGCGGTGCGCTCATCCCGTCCGGCGGTTACCTCGGGCAGGAGATCGGCCGCGCGATGACGTCGAACCTCAACATCGGCGGTGCGTCGATCGCGCTGATCACGATGCTGCTGATCGGCGTGCTGCTCTCGACGCGCCTCAGCCTCGCGGCGGTCTTCGCCTCGACCCAGCGGGCGCTCGTCGACCTCGGACGCCTGATCGCATTGAACTGGGCGCGGCTCTCCGAGCGCCGGCGCAAAGAGAAGATGAAGGGCGCGCTGGTGCGCAAGCATCTCGACAAGATCGAGACGCCCGCGCCGTTGCGCCTCGTGCCGAACGAAGAGCCGTCGCCGAACGGCGTCGGTCCGATCGTGCGCGAGGTGAAGGGCGCCGGAAGATTTCAGATCCGCAAGGTGACGAAGGCGGATCTGCGGAAGGCGGCGGAGGCGCTCTCGCAGCAGGAGACGCGCGATCCGTTCGCGCTGTACGTGAAGCCGCCGCAAACCAAACCGGAGCCGGTCGAAATCGACGACGAGCCGATCGACTTCGAAGATCCGCTCTACCTCGACGACGAGCCGCCGCCCGCCGCCCCGCCCGCCCGTCCGAAGCCGCAGATCCCGCGGCCCGCGGCGCGCAGGCCGAAGGAGACGACGCGCTCGTCCTCGCCGCGCATCACGCACGATCTCCTGCCGACCGTCGACCTCCTGCAGCCGGGGCCGAAGCAGGACACGATCAACGACGAGGTGCACAAGAAGTTCCTCGAGATCGGGCACCTCATCGAAGACCGCTGCCGCGAGTTCTCCGTGGAAGGGGAAGTCACGGCGTATCACCCCGGCCCGGTCGTCACGACGTTCGAGTTCAAGCCGTCCGCCGGGGTGAAGTACGCGAAGGTCGTGAACCTCGGCGACGACCTCGCGCTCGCGCTGAAGGCGGAGTCGATCCGCATCGAGCGCATCAGCGGCTCCTCGACCGTCGGCATCGAAGTGCCGAACCGGAAGCGCGAGCTGATCACGCTGCGCGACATCATCGACAGCGACACCTTCACCGCGTCGCAGTCGATGCTGACGCTGGCCCTCGGCAAGGACATCCACGGCGACGCATTCGTCACCGACCTCTCCCGCATGCCGCACCTTCTCGTCGCCGGCGCCACCGGCGCGGGCAAGTCGGTCGGTCTCAACTCGATGATCGTCTCGCTGCTGTACAAGGCCCGGCCTTCACAGCTGCGGATGCTGATGATCGATCCGAAGATGGTCGAGCTGAAGATCTACGAGGACATCCCGCATCTGCTCCATCCGATCGTCACCGATCCGAAGCTCGCCTCGAACGCGCTGATCTGGGCGGTCAACGAAATGGAGAACCGCTATCGCTGCCTCGCGGAGTGCGGCGTGCGCAACATCGATCAGTACAACGCGCTGCTCAAGGACAGCGAGGCGTACCGGCGGGCGAAGAAGATGTCGCCCGAAGAGCAGTCTCCGATCCCGGAGTCGATGCACTACATCGTCATCATCATCGACGAGTTCGCCGACCTGATGATGGTGGCGTCGAAGGACGTCGAAGACTCGGTGACGCGCATCGCACAGAAGGCGCGCGCGGTCGGCATCCATCTCATCATCGCCACGCAGCGTCCCTCGGTCGACGTCATTACCGGCGTGATCAAGGCGAACTTCCCGTCGCGCATCAGCTACCAGGTCGCGTCGAAGATCGACTCCCGCACCATCCTCGACACGCAGGGCTCGGAAAAACTCCTCGGCAACGGCGACATGCTCTTCCTCCCGCCCGGCACCGCGCGCATCAAGCGCATTCACGGCGCGTATGTGAGCGAGCGCGAGATCAACGAGATCGTCGACTTCGTGAAGAAGAATCAGGGCGAGCCGAAGTTCCTCGAAGAGATCACGAAGACCGCGGAGGAAAAGGGCGGCGTCGACGGCATCGAGTATCTCGAGGATCCGAAGTACGACGACGCGGTGCGCGTGGTGCTGTCGACCGGACAGGCCAGCGCGTCGTACCTGCAGCGCCGCCTGAAGCTCGGCTACTCGCGCGCCGCGCGCCTGATCGAGATCATGGAAGCGAACGGCGTCGTCGGTCCGTCGCAGGGATCGAAGCCGCGCGAGGTGCTCGTGCGCGCCGACGATTACCCGCCGGCGAGCGGCCAGACGATTTAGGCCGCGGCCGCGGTCACTTCGCCGATCGCCAGCAACAGATCCGACAGCTCGTACGGTTTCATGAGCGACAGGATCCGCTTCTCGCCGTCCTTCACGTGCAACTCGACGTGTCCCGTCGACAGCACGATCGGCAGGTCTTCATGCTGCGCGCGCAGCAGCGGCACGAGGTCGGCGCCGTTGCCGTCGGGGAGGTTGACGTCGATGATCGCGACCTGCGGGCGGGTTCTTCGCGCGGCCTCGCACACTTCGCCCGCCGAGCGGACCCACGTCGTCTCGTACCCTTCCGCATCGAGCAACTGATTCAGTCCTGCGCCAACCGTCAGGTCGTCTTCCACGAGGAGAATGCGATTGACGCCGGGCGTCGAGACGCTGACCGGCTTCGGCAACGGCGTCGAGAATTCGGCCGCCGGCACGAGGACGTGAAACACGCATCCGCCGCTCGGACGATTCTCCGCCGTGAGCGCGCCGCCTTGTCCCTCGACCAGTCGCCGCGCGATGGCGAGACCGAGGCCCGTGCCGTTGCGCTTCGTGGTGAAGAGCGGTTCGAAGATGCGGTCGAGCACTTCCGGAGGGATGCCGGGACCGTCATCGCGCACCGAGATCTGCACGAGCTCCGCGTTCGCGGTGACACCGACGTGGATCGTTCCGTCGCCGGTGATCGCGTCGCGCGCGTTGAAGACGAGGTTCGTGATGACCTGCTCGAGATGCCCGGCGTCACCGCGGATGAACCGTGCGCCAGGCACGATCGAGCTGCTGAGCGTGATCGATGACGGCAGCGAAGCCGTGAGCTGTCCGAGAAGCGGCGGCAGCCAGCTCTGCACGTCGATGGTGAAGAGCTGCGGCTCTTTCGGATTGGCGAAGCGGAGGATCTCCTGCGAAGCGCCGTTCGTGTGGCTGATGGCGCGCGTGATGTGACCGAGGGCTTCCTTCACCGATCGCGTGGCCGAGGCGTTGCGCGCGATCAGCTCCACGAACGGCTGGATGCCCATCAGCACGTTGTTGAACTCGTGCGCCAGCGACGCTGCAACCTGTCCGAGGCTGCTCATCCGCTTCGCTTCTTCGAGCTTGCGGGTGATGTTGCGATGTTCGGTCACGTCGCGGGCCATGCCGATCGTGCCGCACGCCACGCTGCCGACGTAGCGCGGCTGCGATGACACTTCAACGGTGACGATCGCGCCGGAGGGCGAGGAGAGCTCGTACTCGCGGAAGATGCGGCCATCCTCGCCATGCGCGTGCTCGTGCGGGCGGAAGAGCTCCGTGAAGGGGCGGCCGATCCATTCGTCGATGTGATAGCCGGTGCTCCGCTCGAAGCTGCGGCTCAGCGAAAGGAAGCAGCCGTCGTCATCGAGCGTGTAGAGGATGTCGGTGACGTCTTCGACCAGCTCGCGGTAGCGCTGCTCCGATGCCTCGAGCGCCTGCCGCGCCTGGACTTGTTCGGTGATGTCGCGCGCGATCACCTGCACCGCTTCGCGGCTGCCGTAGCGCAGCGGAAGCGCGGCGACCTCGACGTCGAGCGAAGAGCCGTCGATGCGCCGGAACTTCAGCGGAACGTACGGCACGGCCTCGCCCGTGGTGAGCCGTTCGAGCCGCCCTTGCATTTCATCGCGGTATTCGTTGTCGATGAACGACAGCGCGTCGCGGCCGACGATCTCCGACTCGCTCTTCGCGCCGAGGAGGTGGACGAACGCCTGGTTGACGTAGACGTAGGTTCCGTCGACGTGCACGCCGATGCAGTCGGGCGAGAGCTCGACCATGCGCCGGAAGTTCTCGCGGTTCTCTTTCGAAGCCGCTTCGGCCTGGCGCTCGCGCGTGATGTCGACCATCACGCCGAAGAGCTCCACGGCCACGCCGTCGACCTTGTGCACGTTCACGTAGTCGCGAAGCCAGACGGAGCGTCCGTCGGCCCCGACCATGCGATAGACGAGCTCGTGGTCGCGTCCGGCGAGCGTCTCGCGGTGGCAGAGGTTCGCCACGTGTCCGTCTTCGGGATGAAGATGCTTGGCCCAGAAATCGGGCTCTTCCAGCCAGCGCGACACCGGATAGCCGAGGAGTTTTTCGGCGGCGGGATTGACGTAGGTGAATCGGAAGGTGCTTGCCGAGGCCGACCAGGCGATGGCGGGCATGGCATCGAGCAGGCGCGAGCGGCGATCGTTTTCGCAATCGAAAATTGGCAGCATGGATTGTTGTCCCGAGAGCAGAAAGAAAGGAAACGGCTATGCGTATATTTCAGCTCAGCCGTAAGTAATGATTTCGGCATAGTCATTGAACCCGCTATCAGGCAGGAGGCGAACATGCCTTATGTCGCATTGGAGTGGGATCACCATATCGGACGGCCGATGATTCACTGGCTGGTCGTGAAGTGCGCGAGCGTCGGACAGAAGTTCGGCGGACCGCAGGCTCTTCCGCCGCGCCGTGACGTCGCCTATTTCGTCAACGCTGAGACCGCCGAGCGCGACGCGAAAGCGTTCGCCGCATACAAGACTCGGGAGGAGCAGAAAGGGAGCGTCGATCGCAATACCGCGGCGTACAGCAATCGCCACGCCGCGTTCGGCTGGGACCACAACATCTTCAACCCGCTGATTCAGTGGGCGGTGCTGGAGTGGAACGGCGAGAATCCGGAAGGGGAGAGTTTCCGCAACGACTGCGCGTACTTCCTCGACCCAGAGACCGCGGAGACGGACGCGAAGGCGTTCCGCGTGATCCGCGACGAGCTCGCCGGCGCCAAGTCCAAAGCCGCGTAGTTGCAGGGGGTCGGATCTGGACAATTAACTTAACGCCGCCGCGTTAAGTTAATTGTCCAGATCCGACCCCCAATCCTTCGGCAGCGGTTTTGCAGTTCAGTCCGGCATGACGCTTACAACCTTGATCTGGTTCCTTCTCGTTGGATTGATCGCGGGCTGGCTGGCCGGAATGATCATGCGCGGCGGCGGCTTCGGCCTCGTCGGCGACATGATCGTCGGCGTGATCGGCGCGCTCCTCGGCGGCTGGCTCTTCGGAGTCCTCGGCATTCACGCCGGCGGATTGATCGGGGCGATCATCACCGCGTTCGTCGGCGCGATCATCCTCATCGCGCTGCTGCGCGTCATCCGCCGAGCGTGATGACCCACACTTCCGCCGCGGTGGCGAAGACGAAGCCCGCCAGCAGCGCGACGTAGGCGAAGCGCAGGAAGCGGTACTTCTTGCGATAGAGGTACGCGCCGATGCCGTAGATGTCGCGCACGGCCGCTTCGTAGAGCTGCTCGTCCGACTCGAGCAGCGGCGTGATCTCGTTGATGAAATCGGCCTCGCTCATCATCCCGAAATGACCGAAGAAGAGGATGTTGCGCGGCAGATCTCCCTTCCGCACGCCGCGCGGCGCGAACGTCGGCAGCACGGCGATGATGGCCAGGAGCAGCGAGAGCAGGCAGGCCGCGGCGAGCGTGAGCAGCGCGGGACGCAGATGCGGATCGCCGCTGCGGCTCAGCGCGATGGTCAGCACGATCGACGAGATGGTGATCAACAGGCTCGCCTTCGTGTCGGCCATGAGACTGAGCTGCACGTGATGCTGCTGCACGGTGCGCAGGAGGTTGTCGACGCTGGAGCGGGGCTGGATGTTCACGACGATGGAGTGTAACCCGCACCTCCACTGTTGATCGCGCCGAATGGACTGCCGGGTTGGATGCGGTGCCTGCTGCGTCGCGCTGTCGATCTCCTCACCGATTCCCGGCATGCCCGGCGGCAAGCCTGCCGGCGTGCGTTGCGTGCAGCTGACGGCCGACAACCTCTGCGCGATCTTCGGCCGCGCCGACCGCCCACAGGTTTGCAACAACCTCCGTCCGATGCCCGAGATGTGCGGGACGTCGACGCGCGAGGCGTACGAATATCTCGAGCGGCTGGAACGCGCGACGCGCCCGTAACGGCGTACCATGCTTGCAGGCATGCCCGGGTTCCTCGAGGCCATCGCAATGCTCCTTCCATCCGACGCCGGCGGGCGTGCCGCGGCGGTCTCGCCTCGCGACGGCTCGTACAGACCATTCGCGCTCGCCGCGGAATCGCGGCTGCGCATCCGGATGATCGAAGGGCCGCCGCTCCTCGCGCCGGGACAATCGGCGCGGGTGGTGGTCGAAGTGGAGAGCGGCGCGATCGAGTCGCTCGTCCCGGGCTCAGAGCTCGACCTTGTCGAGTACGACGACGCTCCGATCGGAATCCTGACCGTGCTGCGCGTGATGCGCGCGGCGGTGGCGGTGTGATGATGAAAAAACGACTGACGATTGCGCTCGCTCTTTTCCTCGCTGCATGCAGCAGCGGCATGCCGGGCATCGAGAAGAGGACGATCAACGGCGGACCGGGAGTGCCGATCCAGGTCGAGCTCGTCGGCTCATCCGAGCCGATGATGATGTTCATGCGCGGCAACGAGCCCCCGCAGCAGGTCAGCTTCCAGTTCCTGGTGTCGAACAATTCCGACGAGACCGTGACCGTGCAGCGCATCCAGGTCTACCAGCACGGTACTGCGCCGATTCAGCTCGAATCGGCGCAGCACGGCTATGACACGGAGATCGAGCCGGGACACGACCAGACGTTCACCGTCAATGCGAACGCGCGGCAGCTCCGCCAGGCGAGGCAGGGCGACGTGCCGGAGCTGGTGATCCGCGCCGATGTGGCGCTGACGAACGGCGATTCGTACGTGTATACGTTCGCGGTTCCGATCTCGATCGCGATTCAGTAGGGCCCCTTTTCACTTCAAAGTCGGCCTCGCCGAGAAACGTCTCGCGCAGGTTGCCCGCCCGGACGTAACCGCGCTTCTGCATTGCGGCGTTGACGAAGAACGTGTCGGGCGAGCGATAGACGTTGCCGCCCGCGATCCGCAGCCACGACCCGGCGAGCTCGTGCTCGAGAAACGCGCGCGCCGCGGACTGCTCCTCCGGCGGAACGCTGACTCCGTCGAGTGTGACCGCGACCTGCATGCCGTCGCGCTCGATGACGATGGTCTGACCGTCGGCGGCGCGGACGAAGCGGACCATGCCCGCGCTCGCGCTCGTCGTGATGAAGAAGATGATGAGAATGCCTGCGATTCGATTCATTTGTGTGCGTTGGTGCTGACGCACGACGGACCGAGCCGCATTCAGTGTGGAGGGGCGGAAGATAGCACAGTCACGACCCGGCGCAACCGCCGGATGTCGTCGCTCAGCGGACGATCGTCGAACACCGGCTCGACCGTCTGCCGCACGCGCAGGTAGAGCTCGCGCGTGCCGCGGCCGAGACGCGCCGCGAGCTCGGATGCGCGTCCGCGAACGCGTGACGCAAACTCGCGCGCCTGCGCATCGGCCTCGGCCATGCTGAGTCGGGGCGCCGGGTTGAGCGGCGTGAAGTCGAACGCGATGCGCCACTCGACCGCCTGCGCCGCGACCATCAGCTCGATCGCGATCACCGCCTGCACGTTCGCGATCACGCTGCGCAGTTTGCGCGCGGCGTGTGTCGACATCGAGACGTGATCCTCGGCATTCGCGCCGGTCGGAATCGAATCGACCGAGGCGGGATGACAGAGCACCTTGTTCTCGCTGACGATCGACGCGGCGGTGTACTGCGCGATCATCAGTCCCGAGTTCACGCCGGGACGGGTCGTGAGGTTCGGCGGCAGGCCGCGACTGTGGGCGCCGTCGAGCAGCATCTGCGTGCGTCGCTCCGAGATGTTCGCCAGCTCCGCGACGGCGATGGTCAGGAAGTCGGCACCGAGTGCGAGCGGCTGGCCGTGGAAGTTGCCGGCGGAGTAAGCGAGGCGCTGGTCGCCGCGATAGCCGTCGGGCCAGTTCGCGCGGAACTGCAGGTCGAACGGCTCGTCATCGTTCGGGAAGAAGAGCGGGTTGTCGGTCGCGGCGTTGAGCTCGCGCTCGGCGATCGCGCGGACGTGGACGATCGTGTCGCGCGTCGCGCCATGCACCTGCGGCGCGCAGCGGAGTGAATACGCGTCCTGCACTGCACCGGCGCGCTCGACGAGACGGCTCTCCGCGACCATGGCGCGGATCTGCTGCGCTGATTCGATCTGGCCCGGATGTCCCCGCTCGGCGTGGACTTTCGCGTCCAGCGCGCGCGTGCAGCCGCACATCGCCTCGAGCGTCATCGCGCACGCGCCGTCGGCGCTGTTGGCGAGCATCTCGGCGTCGTGCACCGCGAGCGCGAGCATCGCTGCGGAGAAGTTCGCGCCGTTGACGAGCGCGAGTCCTTCCTTGAACTTCGGCTTCATTTCCTCGGCGTCGAAACCGAGGAGCGGGGGAAGCTCGGATGCACTGCGCAATGTGCGATCGGAGGTTGTGTAAAAGCGTCCCACGCCGAGGAGCGAGACGAAGAGGTGTGAGAGCGGACAGAGATCGCCGCTCGCACCGACCGATCCGCGCAGCGGGACGAGCGGAATCACGCCGTGATTGAGCATCGCCTGCACGACGTCGACGAGCTTGCGGCGCACGCCGGAGCGTCCCCGCAGGAACGCGTTCAATCGAGTGGCGAGCGCGCCGCGCACGACGTCGGCGGGGTAGTAGTTCGTGAGGTCGTCGGCGTCGTCGTTGTCGCCGACGCCGACGGAATGCGAGAGCAACAGGTTCTGCTGCAGCCGTTCGAGATCGTCCGGCGCGATCGGCTTGTCCTTGAACTCGCCGAAACCGGTCGTGACGCCGTAGTCGTGCGCCACGACGCTACCGGCGTTCCAGGCCTTGACGTAATCGTCGACCAGCTGCGCGATCAGCGCTTCGCTTGCCGCGACCGCCACGTCGGTGTGCGGATCGCGCTCGACGCGAACGCCGGGATCACGCGCGATGCGCACGAGCGACTCGATCGTGAGGTTGGTGCCGTCGAGCGTGATGACCTGCGTCATGCGGCGCTCTCGATCTCCGCGAGGAGCTTCTTCACGGCATCGACGAGCTCCGCGCGCGGCGCCGTCATCTGGCCGGAGCGCGTAGCGAGCCATTCCTTGCGGTCGCCGACCGCCTTCGCCTTTTCCCGTCCGACCACCATGTCCTTCAGCGTGACGATCCCTTCCTGCTTCTCGTTCGAGCCGCAGAGGAGCACGATCGGGATGTCGTACGCGTCGGCGTATTTGAGCTGCTTGCCCATCCCTTTCGCTGTGCCGATGTAGAGCTCCGTCGGGACGCCGTGGCGGCGCAGCTCCCAGGTCATCTGCAGGTAATCGTCGGTGAGCGCCGGGTCCATGTTCGCGACGAGGACGCGCGCGGTCGAGCGGCGTTTGTCGACTTTGCCGAGGTCGGTGAGGATCGCCAGGAGTCGATCGACGCCGAGCGATGCGCCGACGGCCGGGATGCGCGTGCCGAGGAAGCGCATGACGAGATCGTCGTAACGTCCTCCGCCGAACACCGAGCCCGCGGTCGGCGCCTCGGTGAGGATCGCCTCGAAGACCGGACCGGTGTAATAGGCGAGGCCGCGCGCGATGGAGAGGTCGAGCGAGACGCGGTCGTCGTTGTAGCCGAGGGCGTAGAGGTGATTCGAGATCCGCTCGATGATGTCGATCTGCGCCGGCGATGCTTCGACGTTTTTGAAGAGATCGCGCAGTTGTGCGACGACTTCGCGGCGCGATGACGACTGCACCGCGAGGAACTCCTCGATGCGGTCGACGTTCGCCTTGTTCAGTCCGAGGCCGGGGATGAAGGCGCGCGACTCGTCTTCGTAGCCTTGCATCAGTTCTTTGCGTACCTTCTCGATTCCGATCTTGTCGAGCTTGTCGAGAACGCGAAAGACGTCGGTGGCCCGATCGTGCTCGATGTTCGCGAAATCGAGGAGGAGATTCAGCACGGCGCGGCTGGAGAAGCGGACCAGATAGCCGCCGCAGTCGAGCGCGGACAGCGAATCGCACATCCCGGCGATGATCTCGGTATCCGCGATCTCCGACTCCGTGCCGACCGAATCGAGATCGAACTGCGTGAACTCGCGGAAGCGGCCCAGTCCCGGCTTGTCGTAGCGCCACACCGGCGAGACCTGGTAGCGGCGGAACGGCGTCGGCAGGTCTTTGTACTGCGCGACGACGCGCGCCAGCGGAACGGTGAGGTCGAAGCGGAGACCGAGCGCTTCATCATCGGGATTGGAGACGCGGAAGATCGACTGCTGCGCCTCCTGTCCCGCGCTGCCGGAGAGGACATCGAGGTACTCGATGGCGGGGGTGGAGAGAGGGACGAAGCCGTACGACTCATAGACCGCGCGGATCTTGTCGATCATCGTCTGCCGCGCCAGCATCTGGTCGGGGAGAAGATCGCGAAGACCACGGCTTACGCGGGGCTCGACAGTGGCGGTAGTTTTCATTGTTCGTCCGCAGGAGGGTTTTGGTACCGAGGGGCGGGCTCGAACCGCCGACCCCCAGATCCACAATCTGGTGCTCTAACCAACTGAGCTACCCCGGCACAGGGGACGCAAATGATAGCAAACAGAACGCGACATACAGCGTTTGAATTCTCGGCGCTCCGGTGAAGTCGTCATCGGCACCGCTTCCCTCGTGTCGCATCGATCGACGATCTCATCTCGATGAAGCAGTTATCCAGCCCAGCCGGCCGAGAGATGTGGAAGACATCGCGGCACTGCAGGAGTTGAAAAAGGCGAATGAGCAGCGACAGCGATAGTCGGCGGGCTGCTGATACGACATTTGACGCGACGTTCGCGGGGACGGTCCGCCGGCAGATCCTGCTCGGCCTCGATCTCGACGCGAGGGCGCGCCTTCGCTGGCTGGAACGAACGCGCGAGGAGCTGTTTCGTCTGCGCGGATTGGCGCAAAGTTCTTCGAGCTAGTCCGCTCTGTGAGACTAAGGCCGCTACGCCGGCGCGATCAACTCCACCGTTGGAAAGTACGTCCGGTATCGACGTGGATCGCGCGTGAGAAGGCGCAGCCCTCGCACGGCAGCATGAGCGCCGATGTAGAAGTCGGCGAGTGGAGCAGTTCGCTGTCCGCCGCGGCGTCGGTATGACAAGAACGCTTTGCCCGCCAGGAACGCCGCCTCATACGGAAGCTCGAGATGGGTGAACTCGTCCGGCTGCAGCAACTGCCGGCATTCTTCGATCGTTTCAAACCTGATCGATACTTCGGCGAAGATCAGAGGGTTGATCGCCAACGTCGATTCGTTTGCCGCACGTGACAGCGCCTCGGCAGACCAATCAGACCAATTCGGATCATCCGTCACGAGGTCGAGAATCACATTGCTGTCGACCAGCGTGATCATCGGATTACTTACGGGTTAACGCGAGAATCTCATCCGTCGACATTCCTGCGCCTGCCGCGCCGCGAAGGCGACGGACGAGGGCGTCACCGCGACTGGGCCGCCGTGGACTTGTTGCTTTTACGATCTGCACCGAGTTCTTCTTCGCGACGAACTCCACCTCGGTATCGGGCAGAAACCCGAACTGTTCTCTGATCTCCAACGGGATCGTGACCTGTCCTTTTGACGTGATTCGCATTTGTCAACCTGATTCTTACTCCAACCGGTAAGACTCTCCCGAAAATTCACTCCGCCACGCACAACCAGTCCCCGAACCACCCCCGCCCGTCCGTCCACTTCCGTTCCACCTTGAATCCGCTCGCATCCGTCAGCGCGCGGAGCGACTCGTCGTTGTGCCTGTACGAGTTCTCGGTGTGGATCGATTCGCCGGCGGCGAACGTCACGTCGAGCGACAGGGCGTCGATGCGCACGGTTTGCACGATGCGGGAGACGAGGTGCATCTCGATGCGGCCCTGCTCTTCGTTGTAGAAGGCGCGATGGGAGAACGACGCGAGCGAGAAGTGTCCGCCGAGCTCGCGGTTGATGCGGCCGAGGAGGTTGAGATTGAACGCGGCGGTCACGCCGAGCGGATCGTCGTACGCGGGCTCGAGCACCTCGCGTGACTTGCGGAGGTCGGCGCCGAGGAAGAGCAGGTCGCCGGGCGCGAGGGCGTCGCGGAGATCGCGCAGCATCGACACCGCCGTGTCGGGATCGAGATTGCCGATCGTCGAGCCGAGGAAGAGGACGACCGTGCGCGGGCGATCGCGGCGCGGGATCGCGCGCGACGCCTCGCGGAAATCGCCGCAGATCGCGGTGACGCGCAGCGCGTCGTACTCCTGCAGCAGCGCGCTGCCGCTCTTCTCGAGCATCGAGGCATCGACGTCGATCGGCACGTATTCGAGATCGGGCTGTCGCGCGGTGAGCACGTCGAGCAGGAATCGCGTTTTGCGCGCGCTCCCGCTTCCGAGCTCCACGAGCCGGATCGGCGTACCGAAGGCGTCCACGATCTCCTCGGCGCGCGCTGTCAGGATCTCGGTCTCCGCGCGCGTGACGTAGTACTCCGGCAGCTCGCAGATCGCGTCGAAGAGCGCCGATCCGAGCGGGTCATAGAAATAGTGCGGGAGAAGAAATTTTGACCGCGCGCTCAATCCGCGGCGGACGTCTTCGGCGAAGTCGTTGCCGACGCCGCCTGCGTGCATGAGGGCGAAACGTGAACGTGTGATCGGACGCCCGGCCGTGCTGAGGGATTCCACGGCCGGATTGTACAATTGCCGTACTTCCACCAGGGCAATGAGCGACTACGACGACGAGACCCTTCGCGTCTCCGGAGAAGTCCACCCGGTCTCGACTCCGTCCTCCGCAATCGATCACGGCCGTTTCGTCCCCGGCGCGCTCGTCGGCAGCCGCTATCGGATCGTGGCGATGCTGGGCAAAGGGGGCATGGGCGAGGTCTATCGCGCCGACGATCTCCTCCTCGGGCAGCCGGTCGCGCTGAAGTTCCTGCCGCAGCGGATCGCCGGCAATCCGAATGCGCTGGCGCGGCTGCTGGCCGAGGTGCGCATCGCGCGGCAGATCTCGCATCCGAACGTCTGCCGCGTGTACGACGTCGGCGAAGTGGGGGGCGAGCATTTCATCTCCATGGAGTACGTGCAGGGCGAAGACCTGCGCTCGCTGCTCCAGCGCATCGGCCGGTTCGGCGCGGACAAGGGACTGCAGATCGCGCGGCAGATCTGCGCGGGACTCGCGGCGGCGCACGACCGCGGCGTGCTGCATCGCGATCTGAAACCGGCGAACGTGATGATCGACGAGCGCGGCACGGCGCGCATCACCGACTTCGGTCTCGCCGTCCTCGCCGACAGCGCCGAGGCGCAGAAGCGCGAGGGGACGCCGGCGTACATGTCGCCGGAGCAGCTCGACGGGGAAGAGGTCACGACGCGGAGCGACATCTACTCGCTCGGCCTGGTGCTGTACGAGATCTTCAGCGGACAGATGCTCTTCGATGCGAAGACGCTGACGGAGCTGTTCGAGCTGCGCCGCAGCACGGCGTCGGCGTCGATCCAGCTGACAAAGGACATCGATCCGCTGGTCGAGCGCGTGATCCAGCGGTGTCTGGCCGAGGACCCGGCGTCGCGTCCGAAGTCGGCGACCGCGGTCTCGGCGTCTCTGCCGGGCGGCGATCCGCTCGCCGCGGCGCTTGCAGCGGGAGAGACGCCGTCGCCCGAGCTCGTCGCCGGCGCGGGCGAACATGCCGGCCTCGATCCGGCGCGCGCTGTTGCAGCGCTCGTCGTGTTCCTCGTGCTCCTCGCCGCGACGCTCTTCTGCAAATACAGAGTCGATCACCTCGTGCGGTCGGGCGTGCATGAGCCGCCGGAGGCGATGGCGGTACGGGCGCGGGAGTTTCTGGCGAGCATCGGATACAAGGAAGCGCCGCGCGATCGCGTGTGGCGTTATCGCCTCGCGCGGCCGAAGGTCCTCTACTGGTATCGCGAGAGCCCCGAGCTCATCGAGCCGACGGCATTTACGCGCGGCAACGGCTACGTCAATTTCCCCGGGATGGTCAGCCCGGACGAGCCTCCGCTGCGGACCAGCGGCGAGGCCCTGGTGGAGCTCGATCCGCAGGGACATCTCCGTTCGCTGCGCGTCGTTCCATCCGACAGCGCCGCGAAAGCGACGTCGCCGGCGGACTGGAACGTGCTGCTGCAGGCAGCGGCGATCGATCCCGCGTCACTCACTCCCGCGGAGCCGCAGCGGATGCTCGTCGCATCCGATCACCGCGCCGCGTGGATCTGGCCCGAGCGCAAGCTGCGGATCGAGGCGGCCTCGGTGGAAGGGCGGCCGGTCTACTTCGACCTCGCTCCGCTCGGACCGCGGCCGGGTCGGGGCCGCGGAGGGAGTTACGTCCTCATCGCGGTGGCCGTGTCGGTGCTGCTGCTGATCACATTCGTCGTCTGGCGCAACATCCGTCTCGGCCGCGGCGACATGCGCGGCGCGGCGCGCGTCGGCCTCATCGCCGCGACGGCCCTTCTGGTGGCCTGGCTGTTCGGTGCCGATCACGTGGCGTCGTTCGGTGAAGTCGGCATGATCGTGAAGGCACTCTCCTTCGCCGCGTTCAACGGAGTGATGTTCTGGGCCGCGTACATCGCGCTCGAGCCGCTGTTCCGCCGCCGCTGGCCGTTGTCCGAACGA